>Ga0302319_10001395_pt1 | contig 53779 bp, 51 predicted proteins | sample Bog_T0_2_FD_203319 | JGI IMG/M metagenome (GOLD analysis project Ga0302319, IMG submission 203319) | Peat permafrost microbial communities from Stordalen Mire near Abisko, Sweden - Bog_T0_2 | ecosystem: Environmental > Terrestrial > Soil > Wetlands > Peat | place: Sweden: Abisko, Stordalen Mire...
TTCATCCACGAGGCGTTCCTGGATGCCGGGGAAGCGCGTCTGCAATTCGACGAGCGCCTCGCCGATGGTGGCGGCGTTGATTTCGACCAGCTCCTCGTTGTTGGTCAACTTGCGGAGCGGCGTGGGGATGCGGACTTTTTTTGGCATAAATTAAGTTTTAATTTTTTGGCGCAATAATTTTAAGCGGCGTCAATGCTTGTTTGGCCGCTCCATTATGAATTCTGCTTGCGGTCTCGCACTTTCAACATAATAAAAACTACGTTGATTACGAACGGATGTCCATTCATCGGCCAATCCTGTTTCTTGAGCAATCGCGTGAAGATTCAACCGCTGTAATAAATCAACGGTGATTGGGCGTTTTGAATCCTCGAACAAAAGCGACGAGATGAAAAGCAAACAAGGTTCGGAATTCAGAATGTCGGCAACGACTCTGGCTTCTTCTTCATTTTGAAATGACAGGAAGTAACAAGTGTCGTCGAATAGCACAGGCTTATTTTGAAATGGCTCGACCAAAACGAAGCGCGGAGTTTTATGGAGTCCAGAAATCGCCACTTTCCACGGCGCAAATGAATAATCGCCGATGCCGAAAAGTGCGAACGGAATCCGGGCGGCGTAAATGGAACTTTTCCGCGCCTCAAAAAGTTTCCGGTGCGAGTGCAGATAATCCCAAGTGAGCGGTGCGATTGCAGAAATCCCGGCGGTGTCTTCGCCAACTCGCGTCTGTGTCACCAAAACAAAACGCCCCGGTTCAGTTCGCCCGTTTGCCAAGTCGGAACATTTAAGAAGCGGAAATAAAAAATCCGGTTCGACTTCCACTTTTTCATCAAGCTTGTTATGCAGCGCGTTATTTTCATCACGCTTCAGTTCCATTACAGAGGCGCAATCATGTTTCACGCCTGAACGCCATTGATAAGGACAAAGCCCTTCAAGATGTTTGAGTTTTTTGTAAACGCGAACATTGGAAACAAGGTCTTCTCCAGCCAGACCCAAAAACTTTGATGGTGTTCGCGCATCAAGATCATCAAAGACCGCCGCTTCGGTCAAACCCGATGAGCCGGTTTGAACCAGAAATAAACAGGCATCAACTGCTGCGCCAAAATGCTTCTTGGCATCAATGCGATGAAGTGATGCTTTGGTGATTCGCCCATCGTTCTGCCATGCGAAGCGCAGCAGCTTGCGGGCAATTGCAGTTTTGCAGAGCATCGCAATCGTCGCCGTCCTGCCGCGAAGGGATTTAACCAACTGAATCAGCATCCATTCTGAAATATCAAAATTGGATTTGCCGGTGAGGGCTGCGATGCCGCGAAAATTTTGAAAATTTTCTTTCGCTGGTAAGTTTGAACCGTTCATGCCGGACACCGTTGCGTTGGTGACCCACGGCAGATTTCCCAAAATCAGCAGCGAGCCGCGAATGCCTGCCAGCTCCATTTCCCAATTGTGGGAGAAAAAATCTTGCTGGCCAACAGTCGCGCGTTTTGCAGCACCCGCTTGAACTAAAGCTGACTTGGTCTGCGCGACATAATCAGAGTTGATGTCCCAGCCGAGAAGTTGTGCTTTGGGAAACGACTCGCTGGCGGCAAGGAGAAATGAACCGATGCCACAAGTCGGTTCTACGATTGCATTGGCTTCGACACCTTGCCGAATCAGCAACGCACAAACTTCCCGCGCCAGTGCCAGCGGCGTTTGAAAATCTCCGAATTCAATTTTGGCGTTGGCTTTCATACGAGTCGAAGAATGCCGCCAACTTTTCCAGCCTGCTCAATGACCCGGCTGTATTGCAATCGCCACTGAAGCGCATTCGAGACGGTCAAGTAGCCGACTTCAGGCGGATTACGCAACACTTCGTCAGCAAGCGTTTCCGCTTCGACTTCATCCACCGGCAGCATCCGTTCTTGGAAAAAAGCGAGAATGTCGTCACGGTTGGCTTTGTTTTCAATCAGCTTGCGAAGTCCCGATGTCGTTTGAAAGTCCGCCGTTTGCTCTTTTTGGACGAAGATGGTGTGTTGAATATCGAGCTTGCAGTTTTTGTTGGCCGCGTCGTCGCGTTTGTCATACACGAACACAATCAAAGAGTATCCGAGTCCGTAGATTTTCTGACGGGCGCTCTTGAATGGACAAGACGACTGCGGCTGACGGATGCTTGTGACTTTGATGTCAACGCCGAGTTCTGGAAAATCAATTCCTCTGGCGGAGTTGCCGCGTCCGTAAGCATAGCGGCCATGCAGCGACGACTGGAATTTGTGTTCCAAGTAAGTGCCAACCGCTTTGCCGTCAGTCACGCCATACAAACTCGGCTCTGCGTGCTTCGATTCTACCTTTGCAAAGCTGGACGCTTCTATTTGCAGCAGTTGAATTGTAAGTTGCTTCGGCATGATGTTCGTTGCAGCCAAACTTTAACCGCACCATTCCCGATGCGCAGTTAAAATTTACGCATTCACTTTTTCTTCATGCGCCAACAACGCCTCAAATTCGCGCAGGCTCGGCTTGATTTCGCGCGGTTTGCCGCAATGACCTTGCACGGCGTCGAGCGTCTTCAATCCGTTGCCGGTGACGCAGATGACGGCGGAAGAATCGCGCGGGATTTTCCCGGACGCAATGAGTTTCTTCGCCACGCCCACGGTCACGCCGCCGGCGGTCTCAGCGAAAATGCCTTCCGTCTCGGCCAGCAGCTTGATCGCGTCGCGGATTTCGTCGTCGGTCACGTCGTCGGCCGCGGCGTTGGTTTTGCGCATCACTTTGAGCGCGTAAAAACCGTCGGCCGGCGTGCCGATGGCGAGCGATTTCGCAATCGTGTCCGGCTTCACTGGCTTGAAGAAATCCAGGCCAGCCTTTTGCGCGACGGAAATCGGCGAACAGCCCGTGGCCTGCGCGCCGTGGATGTGCGTCTCGGAATTCGCGACGAGGCCGAGCTTCTCAAATTCCAGGTAGCCCTTGTGGATTTTCGTCAGCAATGAGCCGGACGCCATCGGCACGATCGTGTGCTGCGGCAGCCGCCAGCCGAGTTGCTCGGCGATTTCATGCGCCATGCTCTTCGAGCCTTCGGCGTAATACGGCCTCATGTTCACGTTCACAAACGCCCAGCCGAACTTGCCCGCGATTTCGGCGCAGAGGCGGTTCACTTCGTCGTAATGACCTCTGATGCAGATGACGTTCGCGCCGTAGATGAGCGAGTTCAAAATTTTCCCCTGCTCCAAATCGGACGGAATGAAAACGTAGGATTTTAATCCCGCGCTCGCGGCGTTGGCGGCGACGGAGTTCGCCAAATTTCCCGTGGACGCGCACGCGACGGTTTCAAAACCAAGTTCCTTCGCGCGGCTTAACGCGACGCTGACAACGCGGTCTTTGAACGAAAGCGTCGGATAATTCACAGCGTCGTTCTTGACCCACAATTCGCGGATGCCGAGTTTTTTCGCTAGGCGATCCGCTTTGACAAGCGGCGTAAAGCCGACAAGCGGGCCAACGGTCGGTTCGCCAGCAATGGGCAAAAGCTCGCGATAACGCCACATCGTCTTCGGACGCGATTCGATGGCCGCGCGCGTCAAAGATTTTTTGATGCGGTCGTAATCGTAGGCGACTTCGAGCGGGCCGAAGTCGAACTCGCAGACGTGCGTGGCTTCGAGCGGATATTCGCGTCCGCATTCGCGGCATTTGAGCGCCTTCATAAAACCGTGATGCTTTTCACTCATAAACTATTTTTTGTTCAGCGGCGGTCTGCCGACGCGCCGCTACGAACATTTCCGGGCAACAAAAAAGCCCCGACTCAGGACGAGAAGGGGCGACAAAACGGTTGTGCTCTTCTCATTTTTCCCAAGCTAATGATGCTTGAGCTGGAATTGGCACCTGACATTGAAACCAAAGTTCAATCGGTTGCCGTGGTGTCATCGGGCCAGTCCCTCGACCACTCGTCATGAGTCCGTCAAATCAACGGATGCGGATATAATGATATTAAAATGTAAAAGTGTCAACAGGATTTTCTCGCTTAAAACAAAAAAAGCGAGGCCGAAGCCTCGCTTTTTTTGAAAGCAATCTGCAGAATTATTTCGCCGGTGTAGTGACAACTTTTTCCTGCTTTTCATTCACCAGCGTCGCGCCCTTGCCGAGGCGTTTGCGGAGGTAGGTGAGTTTGGCGCGGCGCACCTGGCCGTGGCGCTCGACCTCGACCTTGTCCACGCGCGGCGAGTGCAGCGGAAAAATGCGCTCGACGCCTTCGCCGTAGCTGATGCGGCGGACGCTGAAGGTCTCGTTCAAGCCGGTGCCGCGTTTGCCGATGACGACGCCCGCGAAGACCTGGATGCGTTCCTTGTCGCCTTCGACGACCTTGGTGTGGACTTTGACCGAGTCGCCGACGTCGAATTTCGCGTCGTCTTTGCGATACTGTTCCGATTCAATTTTTTTCAACAATGCCTGGTTCATAAATTTTCACAGTGATTAGTGATTAGTTACGAGTGATGAGCTTGCAAAATCTTGCCACTCATCACTTGTCACTCGTCACTTCATTAAATCTGGTCTCTGTTTTTCCGTCCGCGCTTTCGCCTGTTCGCGCCGCCATTTTTCGATCTCGGCGTGGTTGCCGGAAACCAAAACATCCGGCACCTTTAGGCCGCGAAATTCCGCCGGGCGCGTGTATTGCGGGTATTCCAGCAAACCGGCGCTGAACGATTCGTCGCGCGAACTTTCGTCGTCGCCCAAAACTCCGGGCAGCAGCCGCGTGACGGCGTCAATCACCACCATCGCGGGCAGCGCGCCGTTGGTCAGCACATAATCGCCGATGGACAATTCGTCGTCGGCCAGCGTTTCCCGAATCCGCCCGTCAAAACCCTCGTAATGACCCGTGACCAGCAGCAAATCTTTTTCCCGTGCCAGTTCGCGCGCGATTTCCTGATTGAACTTTCGTCCGCTGGGCGAAAGCAAAATCACCTTCGTCCCTTCGCGCTTCAAACTTTCCACCGCTTCAAAAATCGGTTCGGGCTTCAGCAGCATTCCCGGGCCGCCGCCGAACGGACGGTCGTCCACGGTCTTGTGCTTGTCGTGCGTCCAGTCGCGCAACTGGTGGATTTTCAGGTCCAGCAATCCCGACTTGCGCGCGCGCATGATGATGCTTTCATCGAGCGGCCCGGCGAACATCGCCGGGAACAAAGTGAGCACGTCAATTTTCAAGTGATGAGTTATGTGTGACGAGTGATGAGTTTGGCTTCTCTTGTCACTCATCACTCTCCACTCGTCACTTTTTCCCGTCTTCCACAATCTCCACCGCGCAACGCAAGCCCTGCTTCGCGCTGCCCGCCAGCAGCAGGGAACGGATCGCCTTGATCGTCATGCCTTGCCGCCCGATGATTTTCCCCACGTCGCCCGGATCCAGCCGCAATTCATAAACCGTCACGCCCGCGCGTTCCACCGGTGTGACCGTCACCGCGCCGGGATTTTGCACGAGTCCTTTGACGACGTATTCCAGGAACTCCTGCATGAGGCAAAAATCTCGTCAGGCTGCCGCCGGGGCCGGCGCGGTTGAGGCCTTGCCCAGTTTCTTGATGAAGCTGGCCACGGTGTCGCTCGGCTGCGCGCCCTTGCTGATCCAGTATTGGGCGCGATCCAGCTTGAGCGAGAAATTGTCGCCTTTTTTCAGCGGCTGATAAGTGCCGATTTCCTCGATGCACTTGCCGTCGCGCGGGCTGCGGCCATCGGCGACGACGATGCGAAAATAGGGGGCGTTTTTTGCGCCGACCCGTTTCATGCGAATTTTTACTGCCATAAATGTTTCAAAAGAACGCGGAGCCTAGCAGTTGCCGTTCGTTTGGCAAGTCTTGTTTTGATGAAAAAAACACCACTTGCGCTCCGCGTCATTCGGTGATTTGCTGTCAGCGTGAGCCAGCCTTACGAAGAAATTCTCGAGGGCCTGTCATTGCCGCGTTCCGCGCCGACCGAGCGGCACGAGCAGATTTGCGACCGCCTGCACCGCGCGATGACCGCCAGCGTGGGCAACCTCGCCACCGCGCAATTGCTCGCGCCGCGCACGAAGATCCAGGTTTCCCGCACCACGGCGATTTGCCCCGATCTCGCGCTCGTGACGGCAGCCAGCGGCAAGCTGTTCTTGGCCGTGGAAATCATCAGCCGCGAGGATCATCGCGCCGACACGGTCGTCAAAAAGGAGCTTTACGAAAAAATCCGCGTGCCGCGCCTGTGGATGGTTGACCCGCGCTACGACAACGTGGAGGTTTATCATTGCACCGAGTTCGGGTTGCAGCTGAAGAGCATTCTCGCCGGCAGCGAGGTGCTGGCGGAAAAGCTGGTGCCCGAATTTCAAATCGTCATCGCCGCGCTGTTCGCCGCCGCCAGCGCTTAATTTAGTTGAACAACCCGGCGCTAAATGCTGTCATATCACCAAGAGTAAAAAACCAAAAACCACATTATGAAAAAATTAACCTTCGCACTGGCCGCCGGCTTTTTGCTGGCGGGAATGGCGGCCCGCGCGCTCGCCGCCGAAAAAAAAGAAGTGACCGTCACCGGCAATCTGGTGTGCGCCAAATGCACGCTGCATGAAACCAAGACGTGCCAGAACGTCGTGCAAGTCATGGAAGGCACGAACACGGTGAACTATTACCTCAAGCAAAACGACGTGAGCAAGGCCGCGCACGATCCCATTTGCACCGGCGCGGCGGAAAAAGTCACCGTCACCGGCACCGTCAAGGAAAAGGGTGGCAAGGAAATGATGACGCCAACGAAGATTGACGTGATTAAATCGTGAATCGTTAAATCGTTGAACCGTTGAGCCGGTGAATTGGAAACCGATTCGACGGTTTGACGTTTTAACGGTTCAGCGACCGGTTGAATTTTACACAGTCCTCGTATTTCACGCCGCTGCCGCCGAAGATGTCCAGCGCGGAGCCGATGGTCAGGTTCACTCTGCCGCCGCCGAGCCGCGTGACCGTTTCCAAATCCGCGAGCGAATTTGCGCCGCCCGCATAAGTCACCGGAATCGGCGACCACTGGCCGAGCTTTTTCACCAGTTCGCGGTCAATGCCACGGCACAAGCCTTCTACGTCCACCGCATGGACCAAAAATTCCGCGCAGTGTTTGGAAAGTTTTTCCAGCGTTTCCGCGTTCACGGCGAGTTCGGTGAATTTCTGCCAGCGGTCGGTCACGACAATGTAGTCGAGGGTAGAGGGTAGAGGGTAGAGTGATTGCGCTTTCTGGCTCTCGACGCTCGACCCTCGGCTCTCGGCCCTTTTGCGGCAGCTCAAGTCCAGGACAAGTTTTTCCCGGCCGATTTTTTTCACGAGTTCGCCGAGCCGGTCCCAATCCACTCGGCCCTCGCGGAAAACCCAGCTCGTGACAACGACGTGGGACGCGCCGGCGTCAAGCCAGCCGCGCGCGTTTTCAGAATTGATCCCGCCGCCGATTTGCAAACCGTTGGGAAACGCCGCCAGCGCCGCGCGCGCTTCGTTTTCATTACCCGCACCGAGCATGATGACGTGGCCGCCGCCCAGCCCGTCGCGCCGGTAAAGTTCGGCGAACCACGCGGCGGATTTCTCGGAGACAAAATTCGTGCGCAGGCCGGCGTCGCCCAGCGTGCCGCCGACGATTTGCTTCACTTTGCCTTCATGCAGGTCAATGCACGGTCGAAACATGACAGCAGGCTAGATTCGTCCGCGCAAATTTCACACTAAAAAATTTGACGGCGCAAAGATGGACGGGAATCTTATGACCGTCCCGCTTGTGATTAAGCTGTTGTTAAAATACCGCCAGTGGATTCTGCCCCTCGTTTTGCTGGGCGGTTTCTTTTTTTCCGCCGGCGCCAAACCCGTGGTCGCTGAGAAATCGTATGGCCTGACCAACCGTCCCGCCATCGGCGCTTTTCTGAATGGCGTGATGCCCGAAGTCGCGCCCGGCATTTCCGGCAACTGGTCGGCGGTCGTCGCTTTTACAAATCTGCTTTTTACAAACAGCGTCGGCCTGACCCACGTTCCCGGTTCAGACCAGCTTTGCGTCTGGGAACGCGAGGGCCGCGTGTGGACGTTTGAAAATGCCTCCGGCGTGACCGAAAAAAAACTTGTGCTGGACATCAGCAACCAATGCCAGGGCTGGGACGATTCGGGCTTGCTCGGCATCGCGTTTCATCCGGGTTTTGCGACGAATCATTTCATGTTCGTCTATTACACCTGGGTCAGGCCCGGCACGGTCGCCGGGTCGCCGACGACGCGACCGGTGCCAAATCTGCCGGACACTTATCACGACCGGCTCGAACGCTACACGCTCGATGCGAACGGCGTGGCGATTCCCGATTCGGTGAAAATTTTTGTGGACCTCACGAACCAAACCGTCTGGCATCACGGCGGCGGCATGTTTTTTCATCCGGTGAACGGCTTTCTGTATTGGACGGACGGCGACAATTCCGTCGGCGACAACGACCAAATCATCAACAAAAGTTTATACTCCGGCGTTTTCCGCATTGACGTGGATGGTCGCGGCGGAAACATCAGCCACGCGCCGCCGCGCCAGCCGACCGGCGGCTTTACCGCAAATTATTTTATTCCGAACGACAATCCGTTCGTCGGCCAGCCGAACGTGCTCGAAGAATTTTTCTGCCTCGGCCTGCGCAGCCCGCATCGCATGACTTATGACGCGCCGAGCGGGAAAATTTTCATCGGCGACGTCGGCGAAAGCTCGCGCGAAGAAATTGACGTGATTCAGCCCGGCGAGTCCGCTCTGAATTTTCAATGGAACCGCTGCGAGGGCAACCTCGGCAAAATGACCGAGCCATACCTCGGCATCAGCCGCGGGCCGCTGCTGGATTATCCGCACACCGATGGCCGCGCGGTCATCGGCGGCTATGTTTATCGCGGCAAAAATTTCGCGCACGACCTCGGCGGCAAATATATTTTCGGCGACAACGTCATGCGCACCGTCTGGGCGCTCGATGAAACCGCGACGCCGGTGAAAAAAACGCTGCTCTGCGTCATGCCCAAAGGCACCGGGCCGAACGCGGGCACGGATTACACCGGCCTGTCGTCGTTCGGCACGGACGCGGACGGCGAAATTTATTTCTGCCAGATGAGCAGCATCGGCGGGCGCATTTACACGCTGCAACGCGGCGGGCCGCCGCCGCCGACCAAGGTTTTGCCGAAGCTCATTTCGCAAACCGGCGTGTTCGCCGACCTTGTAAATTTGTCGCCCGCAGATTTTTTGATTCCGTATGCGCCCAACTCGCCGTTCTGGTCGGACGGCGCGTTGAAGACGCGCTGGTTCACGATTCCCACCAACACCGTCATCGGTTTTTCCGCGAATGGCGAATGGACTTTTCCCGCCGGCTCGGTCTTTGTGAAAAATTTTGATTTGCCGGTGGACGACACGGATCCAAAAATTCTGCGCCGGCTCGAAACGCGCCTTCTCGTCCGCGACACGAATGGTTACGTTTACGGTGCGAGCTACAAATGGCGCGCAGACAATTCCGACGCAGATTTGGTCACGAGCGGCATCACCGAGCCGGTTGAAATCAAGACCGCGACCGGCACGCGCACGCAAAACTGGTTTTATCCCGGGCGGCAGGATTGTTTGACGTGCCACACGTCCGTATCCGGCGGCGTGCTCGGCGCGAACACGCGCCAGCTCAACGGCAGCTTCAAGTATCCCGGCGGCGTCACCGACAACCAACTGCACGCGCTCGGCCACCTGGGAATTTTTGACGCGGCGTTCGACGACCGGAAAATTTTCCACTACCCGCGCCTCGTCAACATCACCAACACCGCCGCCGCGCCGGAATTCCGCGTCCGCTCCTATCTCGACGCCAACTGCGCCATGTGCCATCGCCCCGGCAGCGCGGGCGCGTTCTTCGACGCGCGATTTGAAACGCCGCTCAAAAAACAAAATCTCGTCAACGGCCCCGTCGCCAACCAGCTTGGCGTGGCCGGCGCGAAAGTGATCGTCCCCGGCGACACGAACCGGTCCATTTTGTTCCGGCGCGTGAGCATCGTCGGCGACAACCAGATGCCGCCGCTCGCCAAAAATGTCGTGGACGAAAAAGCCGTCGCCGTCATCGCCAAATGGATTTCCTCGCTGCACGCCAGCCCGCCGGTGCTGCCGCGCGGCTGGAGCAGCGCGGACATCGGCAACGTGGGCGTGAGCGGCGAGGCGGATTTTCTCAACGGCAATTTCAACCTGCTCGCCTCGGGCGGCGACATTTGGGAGGGCGCCGACGCGTTTCATTTCGCCAGCCGGCCGCTCGCGGGCGACGGCAGCATCGTCGCGCGCGTCGTCTCCGTGCAATACACCGACCCGTGGGCCAAGGCCGGCGTGATGCTGCGCGAAAACGATTCCGCCGGGTCGAAATACGTCTTCCTCGCGCTGACGGGGCAGGGCGGCTCCGCGTTGCAATCCCGCGCGGCGGCGGACGGCGCGAGCGCGAGCGCCGACGGCCCGGAGGCCAGGCTCCCGCATTGGGTCAAGCTCGCGCGCAGCGGCAATGTCTTCCACGGCTACGTCTCCGCCGACGGCACGAACTGGCTTGCCGCCGGCAGCGTGACCAACGCGCTCAACAAAAACCTTTCCGCCGGCCTCGCCCTCACCGCCCACAACAACTCCGTGCTCAACTCCACCCTGTTCGGCAACGTGACCGTCTCCACCAAGGTTGAAAAATAACCGGCGACCGCCGGTGAACCCCCGGCGTTTGCGTGTGTGAAACTGTCCGTTGCAATAAGGCGGACGGCGTTTGCACACAGGAAACCGCCAGCCGCGTGTGTGCCAAGGGCGTTCGCGTGCAGGCAAACGGCGTTCGCGTGTCTGAAATTGTCCGTCGCATGGCAAAGTATTTTGTCTCGGTTGCATCTCGAAACGCGCGACGTAACCGTTGATGCTTTCAAATCACCGCAATCCGGCGAACCGGGTTGCGGTTTTTTTATGGCGCGGCACGGGCGGCAGAAGATTTTTTCGGAAAGTTGCTTTCACGGCTTGCCAATTACCTTTTTCAACGGCAGATTTTCACGAACTTGCGAACTTGAATCAAGCAATGCGAAAAAGGAGCACATGAGCAACGAAGCGAAACTTGAACTGGACGGAAAAACTTATTCGCTGCCGACGCTGACGGGCAGTGAAGGTGAAAAGGCGGTGGATGTGTCGGCGTTGCGCGCGAACACCGGCTACATCACGCTCGACGACGGCTACGGCAATACCGGCTCATGCACGAGCGAAATCACGTTCATTGACGGCGACAAGGGGATTTTGCGTTATCGCGGCATCCCGATCGAGGAACTCGCCGAGAAATCCAATTTCATCGAGACGGCTTACCTGATCATCTACGGTTCGTTGCCGACGCGGCCGCAGCTAAAAACTTTTTCCGACGTGCTGGCGGAGCACCAGTTTTTGCACGAGGACATGAAGTATCATTTCGAGGGTTTTCCGACGGGTGCGCATCCGATGGCGATTTTGTCCTCAATGATCAATGCGGCGAGCTGTTACGACGATGGCTTGATGCACTGGAAATGGGGCAAGACGAAGGAGTTTGAAGTTTATGTGGCGAAGTTGATCTCGCAGGTGCGGACGATCGCGGCGTATTCGTATCGCAAATCGCACGGGCTGCCGTTGATTTATCCGAAGCAGACCTACAAATACACGGCGAACTTCCTGCACATGCTGTTCTCGATGCCGTATGAGGATTTTGAATTGAAGCCGGAGGTGGTGAAGGCGCTGGATTTAATTTTTCTTTTGCACGCGGATCACGAGCAGAACTGTTCCACCTCGACGGTGCGCATGGTGGCGTCGTCGCAGGCGAACCTGTTCGCCAGTTGCGCGGCGGGCGTGTGCGCGTTGTGGGGGCCGCTGCACGGCGGCGCGAACCAGGCGGTTTTGGAAATGCTCGACGAAATTCACAAGTCGGGCGACGACGGCTCGAAATTCATCACGGCGGCGAAGGACAAGAACAGCGGCAAAAAACTCATGGGTTTCGGCCATCGCGTCTATAAAAACCACGATCCGCGCGCGACGATCATCAAAAAGGCGTGCGACGATGTTTTGTCCCGGCTGAACATTTCTGACCCGTTGCTGGACATTGCCAAGAAGCTGGAGGAGGCGGCGCTGAAGGATTCTTACTTTGTCGAAAGAAAACTTTATCCGAACGTGGATTTTTACAGCGGCATCATCATGCGCGCGATCGGCATCCCCGTGGAGATGTTCACGGTGATTTTTGCGATTGGCCGGATGCCCGGCTGGATTGCGAATTACAAGGAAATCATGGAGGAACCGAAGAGCCGCATCTACCGGCCGCGCCAGATTTACAACGGCCGCACATTGAACCATTACGTGCCGCTGGACGGGCGGAAATGATTGTCAGCGTCGGATTTGTCGGCGAAGCAGGGCAGCCGGTCGGTCAAGGGTATAAAATTTGCTGTATTTCGGGGACGGATTTATTTTGTCCATGAAAAAAATTTTAGTCATTGACGACGAAGAGTGGTTGCGAGAGATGATTCAGCTTGCCTTGAGCCAGCGCGGCTTTAAAGTTGTCGAGGCTGCCAACGGCACCGACGGCATTGAAGTGGCCCGACGGGAACTGCCCGACCTGATCCTGTGCGACGTGAACATGGGCAAGGTGGATGGTTATCTGACGCTCGCCGCGCTGCGCACAGAGGCGCCGACCGCCGCCATCCCGTTCATCCTGATGACCGGCCTGGCCGACAACGCCGGCATGAGGCACGGCATGGAAATGGGCGCGGACGATTACCTGCCCAAGCCGTTCACGATTGACGTGCTTTACGCCGCCGTCGAGGCGCGACTGAAAAAGGCGCAGACCGTCCGCGACGAGGCCGAACGCAAGCTCGCCCACCTGCGCGACAACATCAGCCTGATGCTGCCGCACGAGATGCGCACGCCGCTCAACGGCATCCTTTCCAACGCCGAACTGCTGGCCACCTCCGCCGCGACGCTCAAGCCGAACGAGATTTCCGAAATGGGCGACGAAATTTTCAAGTCCAGCCAGCGGCTCGAACGGCTCATTGAAAATTTCCTGATCTACGCGCAGCTCGAACTCCTCGCCGCCGATCCAAAAAACATCAACGCCCTGCGCATCGGCAGGACGGAGCGTCCCGCGCTGCTGGTTCGGAAACTGGCCGAGCAGCAGGGCGCACAAGCCAGCCGGCCGGATGACCTGACCGTCGAGGCGGCGGATTTTTCCGTGCCGATGTCCGAAGAGTATTTCAGCAAGGTCGTCAATGAACTGGTGTTGAACGCCTTCAAATTTTCCGAGGTCGGAACGCCGGTTCGCGTCACGCTGGGCGAATCGTTCAACTCCGTGGTGCTTACCATCCAGGATCACGGACGCGGCTTTTCCACCGAGCAAATCAGCCGCATCGGCGCCTACTCGCAGTTCGACCGCAAGATGCAGGACGAGTCGGGCGTCGGCCTCGGCCTCACCATCGCCAAGCGGCTGATTGAATTGCACGGTGGCACGCTGAGCATCGAAGGCGAAAAGGGCGTGGGCGCGACCGTGACCGCGAAATTTCCGAAGACGAAAACAACCTGACTGCTTACGGCGACAGTTTGCCGTAAAGCAGCGTCAAGCCGCGCCCCGCGGCCTCGGCCAGGAAAAAAATCAGCGCGATCCCCAGAACCGGCGCGAAGTCCGCCTTGCCGAGCCGCAGCGGGATTTTATCCAGCGGCGACAACAGCGTCTGCGCCGCCGCGTTGACATATTTCCAAACCGGATGTTTGCCGAAGTAGATGTAAGTGTTCAACAGATGCAACATCAGGATCACGGCGACGGGAAATTTCCAGACCAGATAACTGCCGAGGCCGATGATCACCCCCGACGCGAGCCGGTGCGACATCGCCAGCGGCGGTGGAATGATGTCCAGCCAGACGAACAAGCTGCTCGCCAGCCCCCAGAGCAGCACGGTGACGGCGAGCGGCAAAAATAATTTCAAACCGCGCGGCCAGCCGTCCACCCGGCCCAGCGGAATCCGCACCAGCCGTTGCAGCGGTTCCGGCCCGGCCAGCAGTGACAGCAGCAGCAGCCAGAGATAAAAAATTCCCAGCACCAGCCCGAAGCTCAAGCCCGAGAACAGCAGCATCCGGCCCAGGCCCGCCATGCTGTCATGGCAGGGAATGGAAAGCACGATGACGCCGAGGTTCAATTTCCCCGCCCACACCGGCGAAAGCGTCGAGCCGATCTGCCAGTATAACAAAGCCCGCAGCACCAGCAAGCCGCCGAGCATCGCAAGCTGGTGCCAGCGCCGTGTCCGCGCCGGTTCTGCCCGCCGCAGCGTGCCCACCAGCGTCGCCGGCGTCCGCTTCGCCAGCGGATCGAATCGCACCGACCGCCAGTTCAACCACAACAGCAAACCGGCGAGGTTCAGGATGAAATCAACGTAGGCCATGCAAAAGTGACAAGTGATGAGTGGCGAGTGAAAAGCAACCGCGACGCGCTATGAATCTCGTCACTCATCACTCGTTACTTTGCGTCACATCATCTTCAACAACGTGTCCGCCATTTCGCTCGGCGTGACGGCGATGCCAATGCCGGCGGCCTTGAACGCGGCGATTTTTGCCTCGGCCGTGCCTTTGCCGCCGCTGACGATCGCGCCGGCGTGGCCCATGCGGCGTCCGGGCGGAGCCGTTGCGCCCGCGATGAATCCGGCGACCGGCTTTTTGCAATTCGCTTTGATCCATTCGGCGGCTTCTTCTTCCGCGCTGCCGCCAATTTCACCAATCATGATGATGCCGTGCGTGTCGGGATCGGCGTTAAACAATTTAATTACGTCCAAGTGCGAAGTTCCATTTACCGGATCGCCGCCGATGCCGACGCAAGTGCTTTGGCCGACACTGCGCGAAGTTAATTGCCAGACGGCTTCGTAAGTCAACGTGCCGCTGCGCGAAACCACGCCAATGTTTCCTTTTTTATGGATGTAGCCGGGTGCGATGCCGATGCGGCAGCCGCCGTGCGAATCCTTGCCTTCGCCGGGCGTGACGATGCCGGGACAGTTTGGTCCGATGAGCCGCGTCTTGGTGTTGCCTTGCAGCGCGCGTTTCACTTTGACCATGTCGCGCACGGGAATGCCTTCGGTGATGGCGACGACGAGTTCGAGTCCGGCGTCCGCGCCTTCGAGAATCGCATCGGCGGCGAACGGCGGCGGAACAAAAATCGCGGAAGCCGTCGCGCCGGTCTGTTTCACCGCATCGGCAACGGTGTCGAAAATGGGAATTTTTTTTCCGCCGTGCTCAAAAAATTGTCCGCCTTTGCCGGGCGTGACGCCGGCGACGATGAGCGTGCCGTAATCAATCGAGAGTTGCGCGTGCTTTGCGCCAAAGCTGCCGGTAATGCCTTGGACGAGAACCTTGGTTTGGGGTGTGACGAGAATAGACATGGTGAAATTGACGATTTCAGATTTACGATTTACGATTTCTTCCGCTTGTGGATGCAAAGGGTGTTGCCGTCCGGATCAAAAACCATCGCCATCTGGCAGACGGGCGTGGGCATTGGCTCGATGCGGAATTTTACATTGTGTTTTTTCAGGTGCGCGATGGCGTCGTCAAAATCTTCCACTTCCAACGCGACGGAGCAGCCGTCGGGATTCGGCTTGAACATTCCCGGTGCGCAGCCGATGGCCAGCGCATACGGGCCGAATTCGTATTCCACCCATTTGCCTTCGATGATGGTGGTCGGTTGCAAGCCCAGCACGCCTTCGTAAAAATCACGCGCGATTTTAATGTCCGTGACGGCGTAGCAACAAAATGCGAGTTCAATGACTTTGAGCATAAATAATTATTTCGTCGCGCGACGTTTCCAAACGGCCGGATTGCGGCTGCCGTGAAACACGGAAACAACGGACACGGCCTCGTTCGTTGCCAGATAAACAATCAGATACGGGAAACGAACCAGTTTTCTTTTCCGCAAGCCGCGATAGACGACCTGTGACAAAAGCGGATTCTCCAAAATAAATTCAAAACCGCGCATCAGTTCGCGATAAAATTCCCCGCCCAATCCCGGCTGCTGGTTTTCATACCAGTTGAACGCTTCATTGGCCTCGTCCGCCGCTTCAGGTTGGACTGTGAAAGCGCGCCTCATTTGACGGATGCGTGCCGCTCCAGAATCCGCCGCTTGGCTTCCGCCCACGGCAGCGCGCGGTTCGGATTCTTTTTCATCAAGGCCAGCCGCCGGTCGAGTTCGCGCTCCTGTTCCTTCGTCAGCGGAAACGGGTCGGGTTCATCCGCGATGGAATTCCAGATGTCTTCCACCAGCTTGATCCGGTCGGACAGCGGGAGCTTCGTCGCTTGTTTCAATAACGCAGTCGTCATGCGGCCAAATTATCATCTGCCGAAAATCTTGACAACTTTTTGCGCGCGTTTGATGTCCGTGACCGGCGTGCCGGTGAATGCGATTTCGGTGATCATAAACTCGAACTGCAATGTTAAATTTTAATTGCCGTGCAACTCAATCTTTTTCGGAAATTGAAAAATAATTTCAATGCCGGTGAACACACCGACAAATTTCTCGCCAGTAATTTTTTGCTGTTTTTCCGAAACTGTCTTTGGAATCATCACCTAGATATTCTTTGTATGCGAAAAACCTTCGGCGGTCTGATGGTATTTGCATTTGTGTTGCTTTCATTTTGGCAAGCACAAGCGTTCGGTATTTTTTCCTACGACGAAATGCCGGCGCATCCATTTGATGATAGATTTTCAACCAACTGGTATGCAACGGTGCGGGCCACGATGCCAGCCAGTTATGCGACAAAGGGCAATTTCGATTTTCAAGAAACAACGAATGCTTTGTGCAAAGAGAGTCAGCAGGGAAATTTAATGGCACAAGCGTTATGGGGATTTGCATTGGTAGTTTTGAGCGATTCGCCGAAAACAACGGACAGCGGGTTGCAGTTGCTGGGTGGTTCTGCTGAAAAAGGTTGCGTCCCCGCCATGATGAATTTGGGGTATTTGTTTGAAAGCGGAAAATATGTCAGGCGAAATTACAATGAAGCTTTTCACTGGTTCAGTCAGGCGGCAGAACTGGGGAATGCCGAAGCGCAGCTTCAATTAGGAGGCTGCTATTCCTACGGCTTGGGAACCACCCCGGATTATTCAATGGCAGCGAAGTATTATCGGCTTTCCGCCGAGCAAACCAATTTCGTGGCCATGAAAAGTCTCGGCTATTTGCTGATGAATGGTTATGGCGTGGAAACAAATGAGGACGAGGCCAAATACTGGTTCATGCGAGCTGCAAAAGAAGGGGGAAACCGCCGAGCAATGTATAATCTTGGTGTTATATACAGCCTGAAATATCCCGACACGAATGCGGTAATCGAAGCCTTCAAATGGATGAAGCAAAGCGCCGACTTGGGCGACGCTTTGGCTGCTTACGAATTGTCCAATTTTTATTTTCGCGGCTGGGGTGCTACAGAAACTAATTTGGGCAGTTACCGCTACTGGCGAATCAAAGCCGCACTGCTGGGAGCAACTGACGCACAATTCTTCATGGGACAGGCTTACCGGACGGGCGATGGCGTGCCGAAAGATCCTGAAACTTCCCTATTCTGGTATGAGAAAGCTGCGGCGAAAAACCATCCTGAAGCCCTGTATGACCTCGCGTTGCATTATCTTGAAATTAAGACCAACCTTGCTTCATTGCAAATGGCGAATGATTTGATGAACCGGGCGGCGCAGATGGGACATCGTGAAGCGCAATTTCAATGTGCCATGAATTGTTTCCGTGACAACTTCGATTTTGAAGGCGGGAAAGAATGGCTGTCCAAAGCGGCAGAAAACGGATGGCCGAAAGCCGAATTTTGTCTGTTTCAATTATATTATTATGGGATTCCGCCGGCGAAGGATTGTCCAGCCTATCCGAAGGACAAGCCCGAGGCTGACAAATGGCTGCAGCGGGCCGCCGACCACGGAAACTATCAAGCGCAATCCACATTGGCTGTAATGCTGATTCGCGGATTGGACATGGAACAAAACAAGCAGGAAGCGGAGAAATTATTGCGAAGCGCCGCAGAACATGCATATGCCCAAGCGCAGAATGATTTGGGTTTCGCCATTCTAAATGGTGACATCTCTTCGACCAACCCGGTAGAAGCAGCCATGTGGTGCAAACTTGCGGTGACTCATTTGTCAGATTCAAATGTTTTAAGACGCGCACGCGTCAACCTCTCCAACGCGTTGTCCTCGCTGACAGTTGAACAGCAACAGGAAGTGGAAAACCGTGCGAACAATTTTCAAGCGCTTCCGAATCCTGAAATTGATCCGAAAATAAAGGATTGGCAGAAAAACCCCGATTATCAGCAGGAAGACGGACAATTTGGGCATTAATTTTTTCCAACCGCCTTCACCACTTTCTGTGCCGCCGCCAAAATCGGGCCGCCCGCTACGAGCTTTTTCGCGCGCGGGTCAACGCGCAGATTCATGCCTTCCAGCGTGCGTGCGCCGAGAATTTCAAGATCGCCGGGCTCGCCAAAGATGACTTCATCAATCGTGACCGCATCACCGACGTGAAGGATGGCATAACCGACCGCGCGGGTGATTTGATTGCCGTTGGCCATCACGAATGTGTAATCCTTTTTTTCGCGTTTGACGCCGATGCTTTTGAGCGTGTCGGAATTGATCCAGGTGAATTCCGCGCCGGTGTCCACCAGCATTTTTGGAATTTCGGCGGACTTCTTTCGGTCAATGTGATTCGCCATGCGACCGCTGGTGAAAATGTTCTCATACGATTTTTCATGCTGGCAATTTATTATTTCCCGACGGCCTTCACAATCTTCTGCGCCGCATCGGACATTGAATCTCCGTTGATGATGGCCACGCCGGATTCCGCCAAAGTTTTTTTGCCAGCCGCAACGTTGTTGCCTTCGAGGCGGACGACGAGCGGGAGTTTCAAACCCGTTTCCTTCACCGCCGCGACGATGCCGGTGGCGATGACGTTGCAATCCATGATGCCGCCGAAAATGTTCACCAAAATTCCCTTCACGTTCGGGTCGCTCAAAATGATCTTGAACGCCGCCGTGACCTGTTCCTTGCTCGCGCCGCCGCCCACGTCGAGGAAGTTCGCCGGGCTGCCGCCGAAATGCTGGATGATGTCCATCGTCGCCATCGCGAGGCCCGCGCCGTTGACGAGGCAGGCGATGCTGCCGTCGAGCTTGATGTAGTTGAGCGAAAATTTCGACGCCTCGATTTCCAGCGGCGCTTCCTCGTTCAAATCGCGCATCTCCAAAATGTCCTTGTGGCGATACAGCGCGTTGTCATCGAGCGAAATTTTTGCGTCGAGGGCGACAACCGTTTCTTTTCCGTCGGCCAATTCAACGACGGCGAGCGGATTTAATTCCACCATCGCCGCGTCACATTCCCACCAAGTGTTGTAGACGCCGGTGATCAATTTCACTCCGGCGTTGAACAAATCGCCTTTGAGTCCGAGCGCGGCGGAAATTTTACGCGCCTGAAACGGCATGATGCCGACGGCGGGATCAATGTGCTCCTTGAAAATCTTTTCGGGAAATTTCTCGGCGACTTCCTCGATGTCCATGCCGCCCTCGGTGCTGGCCATGATGAGCGGCCGCGAATTCGCGCGGTCGAGCAGCACGGCGAGATAAAATTCTTTTTTGATCTTCGCGCCCGCCGCGAGCAAGAGCGTCTGCACCTTGCGCCCGTCCGCGCCGGTTTGTTTGGTGACCAAAACATTGCCGAGCATTTTTTCGGCGAAGCCAACCGCCTCATCCACGGACGCCGCGACTTTTACCCCGCCTTGAAAACCGGATTTGAAAGTTCCCTTGCCGCGTCCGCCCGCGTGGATTTGCGATTTGACGACGACGCGCGAACTGCCGCTGGCGACAATTTTATCCGCCGCCGGCCGCACCTCGGCGAGCGACTTGGCGGGAATTTCGAGCGGGACGGCGACGCCGTATCGGGCGAGCAATTGCTTGGCCTGGTATTCGTGGATGTTCATGGCAAAAAATAAAACTTGCCGGATTGAACAAATTTTTTTAATAGAAATCAATCATTAACCCCAACAACCATTCGAACCACCCATTATGAAACCTCATCGCGCCACCACCGTTCTAATTCTCGGCATCCTCGGCCTCATCGTTTGCGGGCCGCTGGCCATCGCGGCGTGGGTGATGGGCAACAGCGATCTCAAAGAAATGGACGCCGGCACGATGGACCCCAGCGGTCGCGGCACGACCAATGCCGGCAAAATCTGCGGCATCATCGGAACGATTTTGCTGATCATCAGCCTGATCATGGTCGTGGTTTTTTTCATGTTTGGATTTGCCGCCGCGCTGGCTGGCCATCATTGAACACGGCAAAGGCCGCATTTCCCTTGAATCCGGCGGCGCGGGCGGGCAACTTGCCCGGCTATGAATCGAAGGTTGCCGCTGCTGTTGGCGTTGTTGCTCTGGCTTTTCGCGGGAGCGGCGTCGGCGGTTTCCATCAACGGCCAGAGTTATGTGCCGCTCGCGGACTGGGCGCGCGGGAACGGACTCAACGGCTTCACGCTCAATCACGGCGATGAAATCGTCCTGACCAACCGGACGGCGCGGCTGGTGTTCGACGTGGATTCGCACGACGCGGAAATCAACGGCGTGAACGTGCGGCTGTCGTTTCCGGTGGCGGGCGCGAAAAACGTTCCGCTCATCGCGCAACTGGATTTGGACACGGCGATCCGGCCGCTGGTTTTTCCGCAAAAGTTTTCCGCAAAAAAAATCACGAGCATTTGCCTCGACCCCGGCCACGGCGGAAAAGATTCCGGCAACCGCGTCGGCTTCGGGTTTTTTGGCCACAGCGAAAAAACCTACACGCTGCTGCTGGCGCTGGAATTGCGCGACCAGTTGAAAAAACTTGGCTTCAACGTCGTGCTCACGCGCAGCAAGGACACGTTCGTCCCGCTGCCCGACCGTCCGGCGCTGGCGAACCGGGCGCACGCGGATTTGTTCGTGAGCCTGCATTTCAACGCGACGCAAACCGGCAAAAGCGAAGTCGCCGGGCCGGAGACCTATTGCATCACGCCCGTCGGCGCGGCCTCGTCGAACGCGCAGGGCGAGGGCGCGGATCACGGCGCGACGGCGGCGAACCGGGTTGAACAAAAAAGCCTGCTGCTCGCGTATCAGGTGCAAAAATCGCTCGTGAAAAATCTCGGCGTGCAAGACCGCAGCGTGCGGCGCGCGCGGTTTGCCGTCTTGCGCGACGCGGCGATGCCGGCGATTCTGATCGAGGGCGGCTACATGACGCATCCCGTCGAAGGCAAAAAGATTTTCAGCGCGCCGTATCGCAAACAGTTGGCGTCGGCGATGGTCAAAGGCATACTGGCCTATCAGAAATTGACCGCGCCGCCGGCGACCGGCCCGGACAAAGTCGCGGCGGGAAAATCGTAAAATAATTTTCGTTGATGAGGAAAAATTGAAATGAGCATTGCCACCAAAACCGGGGACGCGGGAACGACCGGCCTGATGTATGGCCGGCGCGTGCCGAAACATCATCCGCGCGTGGAAGCTTACGGCACGGTGGACGAGTTGAACGCCGCGCTCGGCCTCGCGCGCTCGGCGGCGGAACACGATTTCGTGAGCGGCAACCTGATCGCCATCCAAAAGGAACTGGTCGTGCTGATGGGCGAGTTGTGCGTGCAGCCCGAGGATTTGGGGCGCTATGTCACCGACGGCTATTCGCTCGTCACGCCGGAAATGACGGCGAAGCTCGACGCGCTGGTCAAGGAAATCGAGTCGCAGAACGTCAGCTTCAAAGGCTGGGCCACGCCCGGCGCGACGAAAAGTTCCGCCGCGCTGGACGTGGCGCGGACCGTCTGCCGCCGCGCTGAACGACGCGTGAACGCCTTGAAACATTCCGGTGAAATGCGCAACGCGGAAATTTTGATCTACCTCAACCGCCTGTCGGACCTGCTCTGGCTCTTCGCGCGCTGGGTCGAAGCGCAGGTAAAAATCTAAACTTGTTTCCGGCTGGCAAAAATTTTTAGCTCGGCGGCCGGATTTTTTTTCCGCGCCTGTCACCAGAAATGGTGATGGTTAAAAGTCGCGGCAGGAAATAGATTGCAACATGCCCATTGCCCCGAATTTTCCGCTCTGCCGTCGTGTCGTTGCCGCCGAATGTTTTCAGAATTCAGCCCGTAAATCCACCAACCCATCAATCCTGTAAAACCCGAATCCCTCAAACTTTCATCGTTATGAAATCCACGCGAACCACTGTCAGTCAACTAATGCTATGCGCAACCGCCTTTTTGCTGGCCGGCACTGGCATCGTAAAAGCCGGCAACGACACTTGGAACGGTCTGGGGGCCGATAATAATTGGGGCACCACGCTCAACTGGACCACCGCGAGCGCCAACAAGCCGCCCGTCTCCGGCGACGCCTTGTTCTTCGACGGCAGCACGCACCTCGCCGCCACCAACAATCTGGCCGCCACCAATAACTTTGCCGGGATTCAATTCAACACCACGGCGGGAGCGTTCACGCTGACGGGCAACCCGTTCACCAACAATGCCGCCGTCACCGACAACTCGCTGAACTTGGAAACCGTGGGCCTGAACATGGTCTATCCCGCCACCCACACGCTCAATGCCATCGCGGGCGGCACGTTGGCGCTGAACGGCGTGATTTCCGGCGCGGGCGGCATAACCAAGGCGGGCGGCGGCACGGTTACTTTTAGCGGCACCAGCCCGCAAACTTACACGGGCGCCACGGCGGTCAACGCCGGCACGCTGACCCTGGACTTTGTGACCGGTTCGCCCGGCCCGAACATCATCAACAAAACCAGTGCGCTGCAGTTGGGCGGCGGCACGTTGAACCTGGCGGGCAACGGCACCCTCGCCACCAGTTCAAATCTGTTTGCCAGCACCGCCATCAACGCGGGCAACTCCACGGTTTCCGTGACCGGTTCCGCCAGCGCGGCACTCGGCGCAATTACTGAAAGCGCTGGCGGCACCGTTGAATTTATCGGGCCGGCCACCACCAATGCGGTTGGAACCGTCGCCGCCACCGGCACCATTACCTCAACCACCGCTGGTGCCGGAACTTTTGGATCCATTGGCACTACTGGCACCGGAAGCAGTGGCGGCTATGCCACGGTAGGTTTGTATGATTTTGCCAGCACAGACACCACCTTGGGAACTGCTGGTTCATCTCCTTACACCATCATCGGCGGCAGCCAGGTGCCTGGTTTTTATCAAACCAGCGGTCTCACTACCACAACCGCGATCTACGATGTCAATCCCGCTGGCGTCAACACCGTTGGCAGCCAAGTGGCTACGCCTGCGATACGATTCAACAATAACAGTGCTCAAACCGTCACCTTTACCGCCACGACCGTTCAACTCATCCAAGGCTTCCTTGTGACACCAACTTGCGGTGCTAATAACCAAACTATAGCCGGCGGTGCCGGCGGTGTTGAATTTGGCCGTGCCCAGTCCACGCTAAATACCTATGGTGTTATTTGGCAGAACGACACAGCGGGTTATTTGAATTTTGCCACCAGTATTCAAGGTGGCAAAACCGGCTACAAAGATTTTAACGGTCTTGTTCAGGCTGGGCCGGGAACTGTGGTTTACAGTGTGTCGAACCCCTATGAACTTGGCACTTATCTTAACGGGGGCTGCTCTGTGATCACAAACAATAATGCGTTTGGTGCAGTCGTTACCAACAGCACGGTGACACTCAGCGGTGGCACGGTAGTCGGCAACCTCACTTTTACCATGGACAACTCCGGGGCTAACAGGCGTCCGTTTGTTTTAGGCAGCAATGGCGGCGGTCTAGCGGCGACGACGGGCAATACGCTGACCATTGATGGCATCGTCAGCGGCGCGGGTGCATTGATCGTTGGCATTCCCGCTTCGACAGCCAATAGCAACACGGTTGGACTGCTACCTGGTTCAGGCGCAGGCACAGCCAACACCACGCCGGTCTATGCCACCGGCACGGTGAACTTGAGCGCCACCAACACTTTCACGGGCAACACCCTCATCAATTCCGGCACCTTGGCGCTGGCGGCGACCGGCTCGCTCAACAGCAGCCCGCAGATTTACACCGCTACCAACGCCGTCTTTGATGTTTCTGCCGTGACCGGTTTTACGCTTGGCGGCAGCCAGAGTATTGCGGGCAGCGGCACCAACAACGGCTCGGTCAGCACCAGTTCCGGTTCGGCCATTTATGCCGGCACGGACGGCACATACGGCACGAATACTTTCAACAACAATCTTACCATCGCTTCCGGCGCGCAGGTTTATTTGGATCTCGGCACAATCTATAACGGCAGCAACGATCTGATTTCCGTGGGCGGCACGCTCGCGCTGAACAGCACCACGTTTCATATCAAAGCTCCCAGCACTTCCGCCAATCTTGACACCACGGCTGACTATGTGCTCATCAGCGCCGCCAGCATTACCGGCACGCCCAATTCAACGCCGACCTGGGATATTCAGCCAGCCAATGCCGCCAACTTCATCGTTACGATCAGCGGCAACTCCGTGGTTTTGCATTATTCTGCAACCGCGCCGCCGACCGGCATCGGCTTCGCCAGTCCGTCCACCGTGAACCGCAACCAAAGCACGTTCATCACGGTCACCGTGACACCGGGCAGCACTTCCGTCAGCAGCGTGGTTCTGAACACCACTCCGATTGGCGGCAGCACCGTCTCGCTGGTGCGGTCTAACTTGTCGAACATTTACACCAACACCGTGACCGTCGGTGCCGGCATCGCGCCGGGATCAACGCCACTGGTTGCCACTGTCAGTGACAGCACAACGCCGACGCCGCTGACGGCCAACGTGAACATCGCGTTGAACGTGGTCAGCACACAAACGTGGGATGGCCTGGCCGTTTCCGACAGCAACTGGAGCGATGGCGCGAACTGGGCGAGCACGGTTGCGCCGGTGACGGGAGATTTCCTGACGTTTGCCGGCTCGACCCGGACGAGTCCATCCATGGACGCGAACAATAATGTCACCGGCTTGGCGTTTGCCAGCGGTGCCTCCAGTTTCACCCTCGGCACGCCCGGCAGTTCGCTGACATTGACCGCCAACGGCATCACCAATAATTCGGCCAATGTGCAAAACGTGAACCTGCCCGTCACCTTGAGCGCGGCGCAGACGTTCAATGCTGTGTCCGGCGATTTGAGCTTGGGCCAGGTCATCACCAACGGCGGCAACCTGCTCTCGATTGACGGGGCGCACAATGTCACGGTAAGTGGCATCGTTTCCGGTGCCGGCGGTTTGACAAAAAATGGAGCGGGAACAAACTTTTTGACAGGCAACAATACCTATTCGGGAAATACCACCATCAATGCGGGCGTGCTCGAAGTTGACAGCGGCGGCGCGATTGCCGGCGCGGGAGTTTTTGTGCCAAGCAATGTGCTGCGCATCAATGGCGGATCCGTCACCTCCAGCGTTGCTTCGACCGTTGGCACCACTGCCTCGGCTGGAACTTTGCAAGAGTTTGCCGGCAACGCTTATTTCAACGCGGGTCTAACCTGCGCCAATGCTGACGCGCAATTAGTTTCCATCACGGGCGGCAATTTCTCGTCGTCCAGCTTTGTTCTGAATCGCGCGCAATCATACGCCACGGCACCCACCGCCACGGTTCCAATCTCCGCCGTGACGACCAGCGGCTTGTATATCAATGGTGTCTCGGCCAACGTGGATTTGGGCAGCTTGTCCATCGGCATTAACAATTCTTCGGCCTCCACCCGGCTGGATGCCGGCACCGTGGTTGTGACCAATGAAGTTCTGGTCAGCAGAATTTCCGGCGGCAGCACGCGCTGGAGCATTTTGCAGGTCAACGGCGGCAGCTTCACTTCGCAGGACACGGTCAACGGCATTGTCATCGCCCAGAACAACGGGGCCGCCTGCGACGGCGAAGTTTATTTGTCGGGCGGCACCACCATGGCTGGGCTGATCGCCTTTGGCACCAGCACCGACACCGCCGGCGGAAATGGTTTTCTGATCATCAACAACGGCGCGAGCTTGTATCTGGGCAGCGGCGGCATTGTGAAGCCCAATACGACGGGCAGTTACACCAGCACCATCTCGCTGCTCAACGGCATCTTGGGTGCGACCGCCGACTGGTCCAGCACGCTCGCGATGCAATTGAGCGGCTCCAGTTTCACTATTCAGGCGGCGGATGGCGGCGGCATGCCGCACAACATCACGCTCAACGGCAGCTTTTCCGGTTCGGCGGTTCTGAACAAAACCGGCGGCGGCACGTTGACGCTCGGCGCGGCCAATTCCTATGCGGGCAACACGGTGGTCTATGGCGGCACCCTCGCGCTCGGTGCCAGCGGCACGCTCACCAGCCCAAACATCGTGCTCGGAACGAACACGACCTTGGACGTGTCGCAAGTGGGTAGCTTCAATCTGAACGCGGGCCAGACGTTGTCTGGCTTTGGCACTGTCACCGGCGCGGTCACGGCGGCGGCGGCCACGATTGCCCCCGGCAGCAATTTGGTGACCGGCACGTTGTCGTTCACGAACGGCTTGACGGAAAATGGCGGGGTCAACAATACTTTTTATCTTTCAAGCAATCCGTCCGGCCCGAACAATGACTTTATCAATACGGTCGGCGGGCTGACGTTGAGCGGTTCCAACAACATCATCATTAGCGGCTCGTTGGCCAATGGCGGGGTTTATCCGCTGTTTAATTATGGCGGCGTCATTTCTGGCGATGTCACGAACTTCACCGTGACGGGGGCGATTGGCGTGCTGTCCAACAGCGTTTCGGCGGGCATCATTTACTTCGTCAACCTGACGAGCTTCCGCGCGCCGACGAACGTCGTGTGGATTGGCAATGCCACGGCCAACAATTGGGACACGGAGATCACCACGAACTGGCTCGACAACGGCGTGGGGTCGCCGGACATTTTTGTGCCGTCGGACAAGGTGTTGTTCAACGATCTGGGCGCGGGCAATTCAACGGTCAACCTTCCAGGCGTGGTTAATCCTAGTTCCGTCACCGTCAACACGACCGCCGGTTACACTTTGACGGGCAATGGAACGATTAGCGGCACGGCGAGCCTGACAGTGAGCAATGGAACGTTGAACGTGTTGACGACGAATTCCTACACCGGCCCGACGGTGCTGGCAGGCGGCGTGCTGGCCACGCCGACCCTTGCCAACAGCGGCAATCCCAGCGGCATAGGCGCGGCCACGGCCGATCCCGCCAATCTCATCTTTAACGGCGGGACGTTGAGCTACAGCGGAGCGACGGCGGGCACGGATCACGGCATCATGCTAACCAACGGCGGCGGCACGTTTGACGTGGTCGGCGGCACGACCTTGTCACTGAACGGAACGGTGGTTGGCAACGGCGGGTTGACTTTGATTGACACCGGCACGTTGAAGCTGGCCGTGGGCAACACTTACACCGGCAACACGACCATCAGCAACGGCACGGTGAACTTGAACAACGTCACCGCCGCCGGAACCGGCGCGATCGTTTTGGCGGGCGGCACGCTGGATCTGACCGTGGGTTCGCAGCCGACCTACGCGAACGCTTTGACGGTCAACGCCAACAGCACGTTGATTTCGGCGGGCGGCAACAACAACATTGTCAGCGGCGCGTGGACGGGCGGCAGCAACGTGACGTTGAATATGAACAATTCCGGCACGTTCTCGGTGAACGGCAGCATGGTTAATTTTTATGGGACGGTTGAAATGGGCGGCAGCACCGGCGCCTTCCGGTTCAATGCCGGCGGCGGCAACACGCAGTATGGCGCGACGAATGCCACCATTGATCTCGGAACCAGCACGGCCTCGTTGGCGGCAAGAAATCCAGGCACGATGGGCATTGGCGCGCTCGAAGGCGGCTCCGGCACGGTCGTGATCGGGCCGACGGGAACCGCCGGAACGCTGAATTGGGCCATCGGCTCCAGCACCAACAACCCCAGCACCACTTTTTACGGCATCATCAAGGATAACTTTGGCAACGAGAACAGCGCGGTCACGAAGATTGGCAGTGGCACGCTGACGCTGGCCGGCGCCAGCACCTACACCGCCGGCACGACGGTCAGCAGCGGCACATTGCTGGTCTACAACACGGGTGGCAGCGGCACCGGTTCAGGCCCGGTGAACATCGGCAGCGGCGGGACGCTCGGCGGTTCTGGAATCATCAGCGGCGGAGTGACCAATCAGGCTGGCGGCACTCTGGCTCCTGGCGCAGGCATCAGCACGGCGGGAACGGTGCTGACCATGAACAAGCTGGCACTGCTCGTCGGCGGCACCAACCTCATGCAGGTGTCACACAACAGCAGTACCAGTGACAAGGTTGTCACCAGCGGCGCGATCATTTATGGCGGCACGCTGACCGTGGTGACCAACGCGGGAGACGCGCCCTTCACCATTGGCGACACTTTCACATTGTTCAACTCGACCAGCGCCAGTTACAACGGCAGTTTCACCGCCATCAATCTGCCGCCTTTGAGTCCGGGGCTGGCCTGGGATACGAGCGGTCTGTCCACGAACGGCACCATCTCGGTGGCGTCCTCCACGCCGCCCTCCTTCAGCAGTGTCACGGTTTCTGGCAGCGACCTCGTGCTCAATGCCACCAACGGCACGCCCGGCGGCGCGGTGACAGTGCTGACCTCCACGAATCTCACGTCGCCGCTGTCATCCTGGACGACGGTCACCATCGGCAACTTCGACGGTTCGGGTAATTACTCATACCCGGTCACCGGCGCCTTGAGTTCCGGCCAGCCGCAGCAGTTCTACCTATTGAAACAATAACCGGCGTTTTCACCGCGCACACAATTGGGGCAACCGGCTGGAGAAACGGGCAACCGTTTCTCCAGTTTGTTTTTTCCACCGGCATTTCCCTGGAATTATGCACATGACAGACAATGGATCAATACTGGTAGGGCGGGCAGTCCTCTGCCCGCCGAACGCGTTGAATGGCCACCGGCGGCGCGCACGGAGTGACGCGCCCTACCCGAATTGTTTGTCATGTGCATAATAATCCCATCAAGGTTGCAAAAACACCAGGATGAGAACAATATTTGCGTTATTACTCTTGTCCGCGCGGGTGGGCTTGGGAGGATTCGCTGCGGCGGCTCAGTCGCCAGCAGCGCCAGCCAACGCAGTGATTGCCTGGGGCAAGCCGGTTGCTGGTTTGACCGTCGGTTTCTCCTGCGATACCACCAACACCGGTTCCCGCAGGCTGCCGAAGATTTACTTCTACGTTGCCAACAATGGCGACACGGAAATTCCAGGTATTATTCTGCGCGGTTCGGAATGCATCGTGACGGTCAACGGGCAGCACTACGCTCAACGCTCCTGGGGCGGCAAGGGTTCGGCGATGCCGCCAGGCAGGAAATACGGGCCGATGGCGATTGCCACCGATGGGTTGCGGCAGATACCTGAATTGCGGGCGTGGCCTGTGCCGGTTATTGATCCCGCTGCGCCACGCCCTGAATTGCGAGCCGGCACGAACACGGTGCGAGTTGATTATATCCGCGACCACAGGCTGGTCGCGAGCGGTGAAATTCAGATCGTTGCCAAATGACGATGATCTGCCACTTTGGTCACATCACACTTTATGAAAACATCAGCAGCAATAACATTGATGGTCTGCGGGACGGTTTTGATTCTCGTTCCGCACATCCTCAACGTCATCGGCACAGCGCAGGTCGCGCATTTGATTGAGACGACTCAGAAGCCGGATGTCAGTCTCAACGGTGGCATGTCTTCCGCATACGATGTGTGGACTGTCGTTTCAGGGATGGCGATGATTATTTCTGGAGTTGCTGAAGCGTTAAAAGCCAAGAGTTGATGACTGCAAAACCCCAGACTGGCGAATCTCCTCGTCGTCCAAGCCTCGGAACGGCAATTTTATACTGGCTGGGCTTGTTGCTGCCCATGGCCACCTTTCCGTTCTGGCCGCGCGGCTGGTTGGTCAACTGCGCGGGCAATCTATTTATGATGGGAATCGGTTTATTGTTTGTCTGGCGAAATTATCGCGACCGGGTTGACTTGTTCAGTTTGCGAGGATGGCCATACGCACTTTTGGTTTTTGCCGGAGTTATCGCGCTTAACTTCTCGGTATTCAGCGCGAGATTGATGCCGCCGGGGAAAATCAATCCCATGGCTGCTATTGGAAGATTGTCTATTTTAGGATTTGTGAGGCTCTTTGTGAGAGTGCAGTGGTTTCACGCTTTATTTTATTGGCTTTGTGACGGGTTCGACTCCCGCCACGCGCACCATACATCACGTTCGTTATCGCTATGCGTTGATACGCACGTTGACCGCTAAGGCCCGACGCGCCGAAGATGTAAAACCCTGATTGATTTTCCGGCCAAACCGGAACTGCAAAACGGTAAAAACACCCGCCAAAAAGGGTGCGTGATTTTTCTTGTCTGAAATCTTGGAACTTGGAAGTCTGTCGTTCCCGACAAAATCGTCGCGGCTTTACACCATGCGCCAACATCACCTGCTGCTGCTTCTGGCCGGCTGCGTCGCCACGATCTTTTCGCTGCAAGCCGCTCCGCGCGAAGACACGCGGCTGGATTCGGGCTGGCATTTTCAGGCGGGCGATGCTCCCGGCGCGGAGCAAAATGATTTTAACGACGCCGGCTGGCCGACGGTCTCGCTGCCGCACTGCTGGGGCTGGGAACAGGCGCAACGCGGTGAAAATTATTTGCGCGGGCCGGGCTGGTATCGCCGCCCGCTCGACCCCGGCCCGCCAGCAGCCGGCAAAAGATATTTTCTCAGGTTCGAGGCGGCCGGTTCGGTGGCGGATGTTTATGTGAACGGAAAATTTCTCGGCGAACATCGCGGCGCGTTCGGCGCGTTTTGTTTCGAGATCACCCGGGAACTGTCCGCGACCGGCACGAATCTGCTCGCCGTGCGCGTGAGCAACGCCGTCGAGCCGGACATCGCGCCGTTGAGCGGCGATTTCCCGGTCTATGGCGGATTGTATCGCCCGGCGCACCTGCTGGTGACCGGCGCGGAAAATTTTACCCTGACCGACCACGGTTCGTCGGGGGTCGCGTGGCTGCAAACGGGCGTTTCCGAAACGCAGGCCGTGCTGGACGTGACGGCGGAAATTTCCAACGGCACAAAAAAGAAGCAGCCGTTGACCCTCGTGACGCGCGTGCTGGACGCGGACGGCCGGGAAATTTCGGCGACGGAACGGAAAATCATCTTGCAGCCGTCGGCCACCGAGCCGTTCAACGAAAAAATCACGCTCGCCAGTCCGCATCTTTGGAACGGGCGCAAAGACCCGTATCTTTACCGGGCCGTCGCCGAGTTGCGCGCGGGGGATGTAGTCGTTGATTCGGTCGAACAACCGCTCGGCCTGCGGTTTTATTCCGTTGACCCGGACAAGGGATTTTTCCTGAACGGCCGGCCGTATCATTTGCACGGCGTGAACCGCCACCAGGACCGCCCCGACAAGGGCTGGGCGATTTCCGAGGCGGACATGGATGAGGACATTTCCCTTCTCAAGGAAATCGGCGCGACCGCCGTGCGCTGCTGCCATTATCAGCACAGCGATTATTTTTACAGCCAGTGTGACCGCGCGGGCATCCTCGTCTGGGCGGAAATTCCGCAGGTGGACAAAATCGGCGCCGACGCGAAATTTGAAGAAACGTCGCAAGACCAGTTGCGCGACCTCATCCGCCAGAACCTCAACCATCCCTCGATCTTCGTCTGGAGCCTGTTCAACGAACTGCGTCCGAACAATCCCGACCCGCATCGCGAGCTGCGCGATTTGAAAATCGTGGCGAACGGCGAAGACCCGACGCGCCCGACGATTGGCGCGACCTGCACCGGCGATCTGCCGCAGATGAACAAGATTCCCGACCTGCTCGGCTGGAACATTTATCCCGGCTGGTATGCAAACTGGGGGCCGCTGTCGGATTTTTCCGCGCTCGAAAAATACCGTCACGACAGCCGGCACGGCGGATTTTGCGTGAGCGAATACGGCGCGGGTGCGAACATCGCGCAGCACGAGGACAATCCCCAACAGCCAAAAAATGGCGGCCAATGGCATCCCGAAGAATGGCAGGGCATCCTCCACGAAGCCGCGTGGGCGGCGATGAAATCGCAGCCCTACGTCTGGGGCACGTTCGTCTGGAATCTGGCCGACTTCACCAGCTACTGGCGTCACGAAGGCGGCGTGGTCGGGCGCAACGACAAGGGTCTCGTGACCTATGACCGCCAGACGAAGAAGGACGCCTTTTATTTTTACAAGGCCAACTGGTCGGACGAACCCGTGCTTTACCTCACCGACCGGCGCTTCACCGAACGCACGAATTCAGTGACGGGCGTAAAAATTTATTCCAACGCCGCGCAGGCCGAACTGTTCGTCAACGGCGCGTCGCAGGGCACGCGCGACAACGACGGCAACGCCGTTTTCATCTGGCCGCACGTCCGGCTGTCCGCCGGTGAAAATAAAATCGAGGCCCGCGCCCAACGCGGTGGCCAGGCCTTGAACGACCAGTGCGTTTGGAACTTGAAATCCGCGCCGTAAATTGTTCCGCCAGCCATGGATTTCCCCCGGTGCCCGCGGCAAAATGACTTGCCGCCCGGGTGGATTTTTTTTAGCCTGCCTGGCCTCAGGTCGCGCGGTTAGCTCAGTGGTAGAGCACTTGCTTCACACGCAAGGGGTCGCAGGTTCAAACCCTGCACCGCGCACCATTTCTCAATTTTAGACAAGACGTGCCACGCCGCGTCAGACAGTGACTTTCCCACTTTGTTTTCAATGGTTTTAGTGCCGTTGACCTTTGACAAACCTGCGACAGGCGAGGACAACGATTGACCCTCTGCGACTAAAATTTGTGAGGCTCCTTGTGAGGCTGGAAAATCTATTTTTTGAACCGCGCTTTGCAATGACAGCAGCGACGTGTCTGTGTAAGTGGTAGCAGTCAGGCGCGGATCATTATGCCGCATCAATTCCATCGCCTCACGTTGCGACACGCCGGCACGATGCAAATTTGTGCAGAAGGTATGCCGGAGCGAATGGAAGTCCACCACACGCCCTTGCGAATCTATTTTTGTTATTTTCGCGGCCTGCAAATGGCTCGTAAATAATTCGGAACGCGGAACCAGTCCCTTGAATACCAAATCACCAAGCGAAACACCTGACGGTTTCAATTCTCGCAGCGCGGCGGCAAGTTGAGGGTGCAAAGGCAGACAGGCTTGCCGGTGGTTTTTGCTAACCGATGCCCGCACCGTCACGGACGGCTTTTCGCCAATCAATTTGAAATCACCCCAACAAAGCTCTTTCAATTCGCCGTGACGAATCCCGGTCAGCGCGGCAGTCAGATAAACAATTTTTTGCGCACCGGCCACGGACAGCAGGGACGCGAATTCTGAACCATCGTAAGCACGACGCACGCGAACCTGTTTGCCGCGTGTCTCGACTTTTTTTACCGACGCCAGCGGATTCACCTTGATACGGCCGTTACCCGTCAGCCAGTTCGAGAAATTTTTTGCGCTGATAAGATATTCATTGAGCGTCTTGGCTGCTTTCTTCTGGCCGCTGCGCCACTTGACGAATGAATCAGCGGTTATGTCTTGCGGGAAATACCAGCAGCATTGGGTAATTAACTCACCCATACAATACTCGACGCCCTTGATGTAACGCCCATTGAGTCCCTTGGCGCGGAGATCGCCGATAAATTCAACCAGGTGAGCCGCCGACTTGCGTTGTGCAGCATCACGCGCAGCCTTTGACGGGATTAACCCCGCGCGTTCATGCTCCTTTTCCCGCAGCAATTCAGAACGCTTCGTTTCAGCCGCCTGTTTGTCCGAAGTGCCGAGCGACACGTCGAGAATCTTGCCATCCTCCGGGCGCTGGCGGAATTTCCAGCGCCAGATTCGCGAGCCTTTCGGTTTGAAAATGCTGTTTATCATAAAACGCCACCGTTGATAATTGCCTGGACTTCGCTTTCGCGAAAGCGCACCCCAGCGCATTTCACGCGCGTCAGGCGACCAGAACTTGCCAAACGATCCACTGTGCGCAACGAGCAGGCAAGCCGTTCCGCCACTTGCTTTTTCCGCAGCAGTTTTTCGTTTTGAGTTTGTAATAGCGTCGTCATTTGCATCTTTTACCGCTGCATTTCCCGTTCGCGTTCTTCTTTCTCAATTTGATCTTCCTCTGCACTTTCTTCCGGTGTCATAAATTTCGTGTAAATCCGATAAACCGCATTGTGATCAGCAGGGACGCCGCGATTTGTCAAAAACTCGCCGATTTCTCGAAAACTAAATCCCTTTTGTCGCAAGAGCGATATTGTGTCCCGATAGTCGGCCAATTCCCTCTGATCGGCCTCTCCTTCCGCTTCCTCGAACATCCCCTTCGGTGTATTGCGGATATAATTTTCCCCGCGTTCATCTTGGACTATTTCTTCGCGTTCAGGATCAAAAAGTGGCTTCCCAACCGCCGATTCTGATGCTGGCGGCTTGATGGGAGTCTCTGCGGATGAGATGGGTTTCTCAACCGTCTTTTCAGCGGCTGAACGCTTGTTTGATTTCACTTTTTTCATAAGGTTGATGACAGTATAAGGCATAAAACAAAACGTGTCAAATAAAAAAGAACGAAACGAACAGATTGAAAAACTAATGTATTTACGAACAGGTTAATTTTAATTCAGGTCAGGCACCAAGACTTCCGGCCAGACTGCAAAGATTCCGTCAGGCCAAAAGACTTGGTGCCGGGACTATTTTAGTGCAACCGAAGCGGCGTTGCCATTCTCCAAGACGCACGAGGCGATCTTTCCGAACCGCAACGCCGCTTCCGTCGCAGACGGTGGACGATTCTTAAGATTTTTTAGGTTCCGCCCCCGGAAACCATTCCGTGTGCTGGTCGCCGGTGCGACCCCAGTAGGTGACGCGTTTGCCGCGCAGAAAGGCGATGTAGCCCTGCACCCCGCCCGCCATCGCCCGATGCGTGAACTCGCGATACTTCTGGCCGTGGCGCTGGCTGTCCAGGATGTTCGCGCGCAACGCGGCGGCATCGAACTCCGGGGCGACGGGCGGCAGGCCCTCATAATTGATGGACGTGGCCACCATCCCGCCCTCCGCGCTGTAAAACCGTTTGCGCAGCCCGACGTAATCCACGTGATAATATTCCACGCCCGCCCCGAGCAGTTTGCCGACGACCTCGGGGAATGACAACGTGCCGTCCAGCGTCCCGCGCGGGGCGAAGAGAATCAGTTTTTAATCCCGCCCAAGGATTAAAAGTTTTCCGCGCGAAATGAAGAAAAATCTAACGGTCGCCGTCTGCAAAGACCTTTGACACGAATTTCACGAATTAAATTTGTGGAAGAATTGGTGCGGGCGTATTTGGGTCTGCAGGTTGTGCGACCTTCCAAAATTGGCCGCCGATTTCGGCTACCCCGGGTCCCATTTTTTTTGCTGGAGTGACCTTGATAGATACGGATTCACCACGACCTGGCACAGAAATGCCAAGTGCTTTAGCAATGGCACAGTGAGATTGAAACTGGCCAAGAATTAAAATCCCTTCAGGCTTAAGATTTGTGCGTGCTCCGCCATTTCCACGGACACGTTTCATGTAGTCATCTTGCTGTGCCACAGTTGCAACAACCGCTCGGCCGACCCTCATCCCAAGAGTATTTCTGAAAAGTTCGTTGACTCGTTTGACTCCAGATTTTTTGTTTGCGAAAATTTTATCCACAGTCCCTTTGTCCAATTGTAAAAGGACATTTGGAGGAAGCGGCATATCTTGAAAAAGCCAAGTAATTGCGGCACGTCCAAGCTCATTAAGCGTCGCCTTCTGATCTCTGTTGCCACCCTTGTTCAGATGTTCTGCGGTAGCGCGGACAATCCCCATACACCATTTTGGATCTGCATTATCTACAGCCCAAACGACCAGACACAGGTGTCCTCGCGCTTCGGGTGGAATCATCCAAGCATTGAGCGTTTGAGAGTATTTACAATCAACCTCTATGTCAGCGATTTTATAGTCTAATTCCACACCATCTTGAAAATTAAATTCGCGATGAAGATTGATTTCGACAAGTGTTCCACAATGCGTCTTTTCAGTTTTATGAAGTTGATCCCACCGATAGCGACCTGTTCGCTGGCCGTCATAAAGTTGATCAAGAGTATCTCGAAGAACCTGTGCAGTTCGTGAGCCGTCTGAATCTAGGTTGCGAATCGCAACAATTACTGCCTCCAATTCTTCATCAATAATGTCTTGTGAAGGCATGGGATTATTTCTTTGCGTTGCTGCGCCTTTGTTGAGCCTCTTCAATGAGTTCTGGAAGCCCAACTTTGAGTGCTCTTGCAATTCGGTTTGAAACGTCAAGCGTGGCATTCCGAACACCGCGTTCAATCTTGCCAATGTAGTTGGGATGAAGCCCTGCTTTTTCAGCCAATTTCTCTTGTGACAATCCAGAAGCTATCCGCCTGCTGCGGACTGCATTTCCGAACTGTTTTGATATGTTTGAAATCGGCATCAGTCGTTTATTGGCATTTTTTCCAATAAACTTCCAGAGACTATGGGGTGTCTTCGCTAATTACAAAAGACGAACAGCTAACGAGCCTTTGGCTTGGGTTTGACATGATGACGCGAACGTGAACGCGGTGCATCAAGCAATCTCATTTCAGTGGCATGTTCAGCGCCAGTGTATTGAATCCGTTGCCGATTTAGCGCGCGACGAATTGCCAAACCAACTGCGCGGGCAACTAGCGGTGGGAATGCGTTCCCGACTTGGCGGTAAGCGATCGTTTTCTTTCCTGCAAATTCCCACTCGTCAGGAAAACTTTGGATTCGTGCAACCATGCGAACAGTCAATCGGGGAATTCCATTTTCAGGAAAATTTTCATCAGGAGCTTCGTCAGCGATGCCCATTCCATCCACGAAAAGTTCGCGCCATTGTTTCTTTGCGCGAGTTGGGCCGAGGTCTGGGCCGCCATGTTTTTTTGAACCACCAACAATCGTCGGGGCAATAGCCAATGCTTTCCCAGCCCAAGCTTCTGCTCCTGCCCAGCCATTTGCTCCCATCAAATCCACCAAAGCCTCTCCTACCGAGCGAAACGGTCCTGTTGGTTCAGGCCATTCAAAAAATTCTGCCTCGCGCGGCTGTAAAGCCACGAGAATAAAACGTGGACGCAACTGCGGGACGCCAAAATCTGTTGCTTGGAGAACTTTCCATTCTGGCTGGTATCCAAATTTTGAAAGTTTAGCCAACAATGCGCGGCGATAATTTTCAAACTTTGCCGAAGCCAAGCCGGGAACATTTTCCAAAAGCACAGCGCGAGGACGAATCTCCTCAATAATTTTTAGCGCAGACGGAAACATATCGCGCTCATCGTCACCACCAAGTTGTTTCCCCGCGATGCTGAATGGTGGACACGGCACACCACCGGCAATCAAATCAATGTCGGAATAATCTTGGGCGCGAAAACTGCGGATGTCATCTTCAACAACTTTCCAATGCGGGCGATTCGTTCGGAGCGTTGTGCAATAATGCGGTTCATATTCGACCGCTGCGACGTGATGAAATCCGGCCATTTCCAAGCCGAGAGCTTGGCCGCCACCACCCGCACACAATTCAATTGCTGTTAAACTCATTGCCAGATTATATCAGTCGCTAAAATTATTTTTGCCATTTGCAAAGTGTGCGCATGAAAATTATCAGCGTCAATTCTGCGTTCGAGTGGTTCGCGTATTTCGCGGTTCACCTTATTTCGGCGCGACAAGTCAGTGGAGTTGAATTAAATTCGCCTAAACATTTATCCTATGACATTCAATCACAATCTTCGTTTGGCGAAGATGGCTCTTAACTTCGGGACTGGCAACATCCCGGCTCTGGGTTTCGGAACTTTGATCCCGGACCTGGCTGAAACCAGGAGTGCCACCACGAACGCATTGAGGGTTGGCTTTCGTCACTTGGATTGCGCGGAACGATATCGGAATGAGCGCGCGGTGGGTGAGTCATTGGCGGCGGAGTTCGCCACGCACGCCATCGCGCGTGAGGAGGTCTTCATCACGACGAAGCTGTGGAATACCAATCATCGGCCAGAACGGGTCGAACCGGCGTTCGCCGCGAGTTGCGCGCGCCTGGGAATCAGTTATGTGGACCTTTATTTGATCCACACGCCCTTCGCGTTTCAACCGGGAGACAACTACGAACCGCGCGATGAAAAGGGTGACATCATTTATGATGACGGCGTCACGCTGCTGGAGACGTGGCGGGCGATGGAAAAGCTGGTGGATGCGGGCAAGTGCCGGGCGATTGGATTGTCCGACGTGGTGCTGGAAAATCTGGTGCCGCTCTATGAGGCCGCGCGGATCAAACCGGCGGTGGTGCAGGTGGAATCGCATCCGTATCTGCCGCAGACGGAGTTGTTGGAATTCTGCAAGCAGAAGGGGATTGTGCTGCTGGCCTTTGCGCCGTTGGGTCATGGCATACGGCCCGGTCCGCTGGAAGATCCGGCAGTTCTGGCCATCGCCAGGCAAACTTCGCTGACGCCCGCGCAGGTGCTGCTGGCGTGGGGCATCCAACGCGGAACGGCCGTCCTGACCACGGCGAAAACTCTGGAGCGGGCGCGCGAGAATTACAACCTCTCGGAGATTCCCGAAGCCGCCGTGAACGAGATCAGCCGGATTCAAACCCGAAGCCGGCTCAACTCGGTAGTGGCGACCGGGGTTCCCGGTTTCATCGCGAAGGGCGGGTGAAAGTCACGGCTGCGTAACTAAATGCTGGTTCTTCGACACCGCCGAGGTCGGTTGACCAATAAGTTGGCTTACACTTGACTCATTCAGCAATCAGTCGTCGCAGCAATTCCGGCGGCCGGATAATTTCAATTCCAAATGGCTTGCCCAGCGTCAGCAAATCTTTGTCATAAGTCACAATGCAGTTCGCAGAGGCCGCTATTGCCGCCGCGAGGTAAATGTCATCCTTGGCATCACGGCTGCGACGCTTGCCGAGCGGTGCAGGTTCGACCAGCCGGGATTTGTTTCTAATCCACGCCAGCTTGGGCAGCGGATCAATCTTTGGAGTTTCTTCCGCCAAGGTTTCAGGAATCACCGCCTCGTATTCCTCCAGAATTTCCTCGGTGACGTAGAGAAAGAGCTGCCGACAGGCCACCAGCTTGAGGCAATTGCGCGCCGCGCCGTTCCAGCCGATGCCGGACATGATCACATTGCAGTCATAGACCGCCCGGATCATCGCCGCGCCTTGTTACGATGCGCCTTTTGGCGAGCAACCATCCGGCCAAGGGTTTTGCCGTCCGGCTCACCGGCACGGCCACCGGCAAAGATTTGGTCGAATTCGCGGACTTCTTTCGCCAGTTCGCGCTCTTCCAAGGAACGCAATCCGGCCCGGATCACTTCGGAGCGGTTATTGTATCGCCCCGACGTAACCATCTGGTTGATGAAGTCCTGCCAGTAATTTGTTAATGCCGCGCTCATGTTTTAATAGTTACCAACTATTGGCGTTTTGTCAACTCCATCTTGTTGACGGATTTTGGCTCCGTTGCCTCATGTTCCTGAAGCGCGAACCGTATGCGGAGCAGCAAGGCCAGGTCCGCAGCGGACAGCGGCCTGGTCTGGCCGGACTTGACCAGTTTCCACAGCCTTTTCAATTCAGTTAATTTCATCGGGGCACAATTCATCTTCAAGCCATCGGGCAGAGTGCAGGCGCGCGCTCCGCGCGCGCCCGCACCCCGCCCGAATCGGTTGACGAATCACCAGCGCCGAGCGTTCGACTAGCAAGTGACAAGCGTATCCGAAACCCGGTTCAGGTTCGCCGGGTTCCAGATTGAATTCGACAACATCACCTCATCCGCCGAATGCGAAAACTTCGTGACTTCATAAAGATTCGCTCCGGCGTTGAGGCATTTCAGTAAATATTCGAGACCTTGCTCCCTCGAATCGTATTCCCGAACGCGAGCCATGCCGCCACCGATTCTTTCCCATTGCGCCTTGATGCTCATTGCGGTGGCGACTTGGACGGCATACAGCGGCAGACCCGCGATCAAAAAATGAAAGTGAAGTCGTCCGGTGATTTCCCCGTGTTCCTGGCGCAAAGCCCAGACGCATTTGCGAAAGGGGACTTTGTGCCAGCAGCAAATGCACCGGACGAGGGCGAAGAACATGGACAGCCGCACGCGTTCGGGCAGTCTGGCACTCTTGAATGTCAAAGTGCCGAAGAACTGCCAGTGAACGCGTTGCAACGTGTATGTCAGGCCCGTTTCCATTACGCGCCGACTTTGGTGATTGCGCCTGACATCCGAATCCGGCCAGAGAAACCCTGGCTCATGTCGCGGACGTTTAGCTCGATGGGTTTGTCCACGAGCGCGGCACCGTGTTTGCTCAATTCTTCCGCCGTCATTTCGTAATCAAACGAATTGCGGAGCGGCGGACGGGATTGATCCTGACACACCAGCAGGTGGAGCGTTTTGGAACCTTTTTTTGTGTCGAATGTTTCCGACACCTTGTCTATGACTAGCACTTTTATTTGCATTTTGTTTTGTTCTTTCTATTTCTGCCGGGTTGGTTGTTTCCGCATGACGGGCAGAACGCCGCACGGAAGATTTTTAAGCGGGTGGAGTTCATCGGCTGTCCTCCGATGAATTAACGATTGCAAGAATTGCCGCCTTGAGTGGCGCAGGGAGTTTTGACCACGATTCAACGACGGAATCTAGGCCATGAAGCGCCTCACCTGAAATTTGTGAGGCTATTTGTGAGGCACCATCCGAATTTCCTAATGAATTTGAAGTTTTTTGCAGGTTCAAACCCTGCACCGCGCACCATTTTTCCTTGTAAAATAGGGTGTTCGCAAATAATTTGCACAGAATTTGCACAAACTAATGCCCGAACTCCTGACCGTCGCGTGAGGTTTCCAGTCACCATACGACACCGCACCAGCAAGGCGAAAATCTACGCGCCGCGCGGAAAATTCGCTTATTACCGGCTCGCTTACTCGACGGCAGGGAAACGTCGGATGCAAACCTTTACCAATTATTCCGACGCCAAAGCCGCCGCCGAACGTATCGTGCGCGATCTGGCAAACGGCTCGCAAGCCGCCGCCCTTAACGCCACGCAGTCCCGCGAAGCCGTTGCTGCGTTTGAGCGGTTGCAAGGTTTTTTCCAAGCCAGCGGACGCCGCGTTTCATTGCTCGCGGCGGTTTCGGATTTTGTCGAGGCATCCGGCAAACTTGGCGGGCGCACTTTGAGCGAAGCGGTCGAGGGCTACTTGCGGACAGTCGCCACCGTTAAGCGCAAAGACGCCGCCGCCGCCGTCGAGGAATATATTCAGATCAACGAGCCGCGCACGCGCGCAGCCAATGGACAGCGGGCGCAACTTTCCAGCAAGTATTTTTACAACCTGTCAATTCAGCTTCGCCGGTTCGCGGCGACATTTCCAAGCACCGCCCTTTGTGATTTGACCAAGCAACACCTGGACGCCTTTGCTAGTTCGCTTGCCGATTTTTCCGCCAAAAGCCGCAATCATAATCGCACCGCCGTCCGGCAATTTTTGCAATGGGCGGTTCGCAAAGATTATCTGCCCGTCTCGCATCGCTTGAATGAAGCCGATGGATTGCGTCCCGAACACGCGAACACCGCCGACGTGCAATTTTACTCGCCGCGCGAACTGGCCACGCTGCTTTCAAATGCCGGTGACACCTTGCGCCCGGTGATTGCCGTTGGCGGACTGGCCGGACTCCGCACGGCGGAATTGTTGCGCTTGGATTGGGCCGACGTTTGGCGCGTGCGAAAACATATTGAGATCACGGCGGGCAAAAGCAAAACCCGCCAGCGTCGCCTTGTGGAAACCTGTCCCGCGCTGGCCGCGTGGCTTGAACCTTACCGCGCCCACAAAATTGGGAAATTCTGGCGGGGTGAAGAAACAGCATTTCAAGATCATTTTGGCGAACTCTGCGAAACTGCAAAAGTAACCCGCAAAACCAACGGGCTGCGACACAGTTTTTGCTCGTTTCACTTCGCGTTGCACGCCAACGAAAATCTGACGGCACAACAAGCGGGCAACTCGCCCGCGATGATCCACGCGCATTACAAAGGACTGGCGACAAAAGCCGAGGCCAAAAGATGGTTTCGGGTTGCGCCAAGCAAAATCACGAACTGATGAAAAATAAATTAACTCTTAAAGACATTAGAAAAAAATGGTGGTGGAAGCGGAAGGAAATTCTCCGTGCCGTTAAGACGGAAGTTGACTGGCCTGCGGTTGAGGAGGCCGCGCGCAATTACGAACTCATGCGCCGCTCGCCGAAAGGAAAGCAGTTCACCCAAGCCTATTGGCAATTGAGCCGAGAGGGAAAAACCATCGTCCATACGCTTTGGGTAAATTACGGACAAGGGACTTACAGAAATGTTACCAATTCTAGCCAGTTTACTGAAATTGGATGGACGCCGGTTTATGAAAACCAACGAAGACAATGGAATTTGCGGCAGGCGGATAATCTTTTGATAAAGGAATTCATCAGGGAGATCAAAGCATTACGAACGATTCAAAAAATACACCCGCAACATCCGCTTAAAGGTGAACATTTTCGTGGCGCGTCGTGGACACTGATTGAACTTTTAGACCGCAAGCAAAACGGCATTGGGAAATTTAATGAAAGCCAGCGTCACACGATAAGCGAAGCAAAACGCCGGGCAAAAAAATACTTTTCCCAATACAAAAATGCTTTAGCAAAGCAGGAAAAAATCCCCAATCCTTTTGCCTTTCTTTTAGAACTGCCAAATGACGTTGCCACGTTACAGCCCTAAAACGAGTTTTTAATTTCAAAAACTATTGACGCTTTGCAGTAAGCAAAATGAGGGGGTTAAAGTGGCGTATGTGCAAAACATCGCTACAAAACGCACCGTCGGGCGAGACGGGCTTTATTGATGAAAAGCAACTGTTGAAACTTCTCCCAGTTTCACGTCGGACGCTGTTCAGTTGGCGCACGACCGGCAAAATTCCGTCTGTGCGTCTTGGTGGACGGCGAGTTTTATTCCACTGGCCGTCTGTTGAAGCAGCGTTACTTCGGATGCAACGCGGAGGCGGGCAATGAGCTTGGAATACAGACCTGTCAAAAATGGCCGCGACGTTGCCGATTGGGTGAAGGCGTTGAAAGGCAAATCTGGCGTCTATTTAATTCGGGAGAAAAACGGCTTTTTATTTTTCGCCGGTGAAGTTGTCTATGTCGGTGAGAGCCATTCAAACCGTCTTTACTCGACTCTTTTGAGACATTTTCAAAGGTGGAGCGGCAAAACCGCCGGTCCGACATTCGCAGTCTCAAAAGTAGAAGTTGCGGTTGTGCGTTGCCCCGCCAACCGTGCGATTACCCTGCAAAATTCCATCATTGAAGAATACAGACCCCGGCTGAATACCGCCGCCAATCCCGACGCTGAAAAATAAATATGCCGGACAATCCACAAGCATTGAAAAAGCTGCCTCCATTTTTACGCGAGCTTTTAGACGCGCCGCCGCGAGCCGGTGAAGGCGTTCACACTTGGCTTTTTCACGTTGCCCGGCAGTTGCACGCGCACTTGCCAGCCGGTGAAATCGTTGCCTTACTCGAAAGCAAAGTCGCCCATTGCGGGCGTGCCGTATCTCGCGCCGAAATTATTTCTGCCGTGCAAAATTCTCTGCCGTGCGCGTGGCAATCCAAAGGCAACACCGCGCCGGTTCAATCCCGCGTAAAATGGCCGGGCTTAAATAAGGAGCAACGCGAAGCCATTGTGCGCGATAACGGCGGCCTTGCAGATTTGTGGGAACGATCATACCCGCGCATTGAAGATAATCAGACGCACACGGAAGAAATCATTGATGCACTTTTTCCGGGCAATCCGCTCTTATGTTGTGCCGCGTCCAATTCAATTTTCGACACCAAGCCGCGCAAAAATTGGCGTGGTGAATTGTCCGCGCTGCAATTGATCGTGCCGTCGTCCATGTTCGCGCTCACCGGCCTGACCAAAGAGGGTAAAGAATCAGCGCACGCTTTGACCAATACCGGCGGGCGTCGTTTTTTGATTTGCGAATTTGACACCGGCACGCCGGACGAACACGCGGCGTTGCTTTTGCATCTTGGCACATTTGCGCCGCTGGTTTGTGTGGTTCACAGTGGCGGCAAATCACTTCACGGCTGGTTTTACGTTCACGGCAAGCCCGATGCGAAGGTTGAAAAGTTTTTCCGTTATGCCGTTTCACTTGGCTCGGATCGGGCGACTTGGACGCGCTCGCAATTCGTGCGGATGCCGGACGGCAGACGCGATAACGGCAAACGCCAGACAGTTTTCTTTTTGAATTTCAAACCACTAAAAAATCAATGAATTTATTACTTAACGAGCCGGAAATTCTGGACGTTCCCATTGCAGACGACGAGCGTGCCGAACAGAAAATTCTCGTCGAATTTCAAAAGCCATCCGAACTGGCGAATTATATTCCGCCCGCTGGCTTTGTTCTCGTTGGCAATTATCATATTCAGAAAAATGCGCCGTTTGTCATTGGCGGTGCGCCGGGCGTCGGCAAAAGCCGTGCGGCTGTCGCATTGGCCGTAGCAGGAGCAACGCAACAGGATTGGTTTGGGCTGAAAATTCACCGTCCCTTCAAAACAATGATTTTGCAGACAGAAAACGGACGTGTTCGCCTGAAAAATGAATTTTCGGAAATAAACTGCCCGACTCTTGATGAATTTGTGCGGATTTGTCCGCCGCCGCCGCTTGGGTTTGCATTTGATCTGTGCGCGTTCCGCGATCAATTGAGACGGGAAATTGATAATTTCCAGCCGGACGTTTTTATTCTCGATCCATTTAACCGGCTGGCACACGACGACAAAGCGAAAGATTACAAACAAGCATTTGATGATTTAATGACGGCATTGCCAACAGGCGATGACGCCCCGGCGGTGGGAATTGTGGCGCACACGCGGAAACCTAAAACCGATGAGCGCGCCAGCGGGCGCAATGCGCTGAATATGCTCGCCGGTTCTTACATTCTAGGCAGCGTCCCGCGCGCCGTATTTGTCATGCAGGCCGCCAGCGACGAAACGACTGAAAACCGCGTCATCTGGATTTGCTGCAAAAATAATGACGGCGATCTCGGCAGCCCGTCCGTTTGGGAACGATGCAACGGTATTTTCCGGCCAATTGAAAATTTTGATTGGAATGAATTTGACGCTCCTAGCGAAAGCCGGAAATCCATCACGGAAGCCGACATTGCGACATTATTTGAAAACGGAAATCGGAAAATGATAAAAAATCAGGCTGTTCAAAATTTAATGGAGCAAACAGGCTGCAAACATGCGGCGGCCTACAATGCGTTAAGCCTTGCCGGGCGTTTTGAAAATCACCTTACACAAGATGAAAACAAGTTACTTATTTGGAAGCCATGATTTTTCCGCCAAAATTCCACGGAATTTCCATGGAAATTTGGCGGAATTATTTCTATTCCACAAAATTCCTTGGGGTTTGGTGGAATGGAAAACAGACGTAATTTATCCCGAACCCGAAAAAAGATGAATTCAAAACAAACAATTTCGGCAGTCGCAAAAATTGCACCGCCAGTGCTGCTAGGCGTCGTTATTTTCTCGGCGTTAAAATGGATTTTTTCCAACGAAGACATGGAAAAGGAAACGGAAATCGCGCCAGCGAAGGAAAAGACTGAAAACCGCCAGAAAAATGCGGAAAATACAAACCAAAAACCTGCATTCCGGCAAATTTTGGTGGAAATTCCGGTCAAGCCTGCCATTGTTTCCATTCATTCCGCGCCCGCGCCGGTTTTTCCGCCTGCCGTTATTCCGCCAGTTTCCATTCCGCCAGTGTCTAAAGTTTCCGCGTTTGTCCCGGCTTCACAAAAAATCGCGGCACAAATTCCGCCGCCGACCAAAAAGAAATTGGTTACGCGGGCAGACATTGCAACCGCTTTCCATCACGGCGCACGCACATTAACCCGGTCTGCCGCAGTTTCAGCTTTGAAAAATCTTGGTTTTGGCAAGACGGCGGCTTATTCGGCACTATCACCGGACGGACGTTTTTCCGCTTGGCTGCATTGCGCCCCGGACGGAATAATTACTTGGAAAGGATGACTTAAAAAAACCCTTCCCCGCCACGGAATTTTGCGGAATTTGGCGATTTCCGCTCGTTTCCGGCTGCTTGCACCGATGCAAAAATCATTAAGCCTTGCCGTGCTGAATTTTTTCATCTAAAAACCGGGTGTTAGAGAAATTATGTAAAAACTAATAACCAAAAAATTTAGCGTAGCTTTAGCTACGGTCTCGTCTGAAAACCGCGAATTTGAAGGAGAGAGCCAGCGAAGCACGCGCCCCACTGGGCGCGGCTTTTCGTGCTTCTCTCCAAGGCGCTTCGCGGTGCCACAGACGAGGGTGCGTTAAGTTCGCGCCCTTTTTATTTCCGTAGCAGGCCGGGCCTAGAAAGTAATTTTCTATGAAATTAAAACACCTGCTGCTTTTTGTTTTTTTGTTGCTTTGCGTCTTGTGGTTTTGGGACACAAACAAGCGGCTGAATAAAAGTCCTGCCGTTAAACCTTCAACCAATGTCGCAAACAAAGCAAAAGCGTCACCGTCAAATGCAACTGGCTTTTTTTCCACCAATAAAATTTCCGTTAATGCGAGCGCAGTGGTGGCGACATTTCCATCTGCCACCAACATAATAAAAACCTCTTCTGCAAATGCTGGCGGTCAAATCAGTGCCAGTGCTTTGAAACAAATTGGCGCATTAGAAGCTGAAAAATCGCGGCGCACGCCGATTCAGCAAAAAATTGATTCACATTTGCTTTACGCCGACAAAATGCGACGCGGCGAATCCGTTGCGGAAGGCGTGCCAACGCAACGGCTGAATTTGGATCAAGACAATCAAGGTCGCATACTGGTTGACATCAAGGCGGATGTTTCGCAATCACTCCTTGAACGCATTGCCGCTTTGGGCGGCAACGTGATTAGCAGCTATCCTGAATACCGGGCAATTCAGGCGGGGATTCCACTTTCCGAAATTGAAAGCGTGGCTGCTCAAAAAGAAGTCGCATTTATCCAGCCGGTTGTCCATGCCATACATAACAATGTGGACAGCGAAGGCGATTACACGCATCAAGCGAACACCGCGCGCGCTAATTTTGGAGTCAATGGGACAGGTGTTAAAGTTGGCGTTATTTCCGACAGCGTGGATAACTTGTCCACTTCCCAAATAAATGGCTTGGTAACGGTGTTGCCGGGACAGGATGGTATGCCCGCGACAGGTGAGGGAACAGCCATGCTCGAAATCGTCAATGACTTGGCACCGGGGGCGCAGCTTTATTTTGCCACATACGGAACAAGTGAAGCTCAATGTGCCTCGAACATCCGCAATTTACGATCTACATACGGCTGCGACATCATCGTGGACGACGGATTATTTTTTGATGAATCTCCATTTCAAGATGGGATTGTGGCGCAGGCGGTTAACGCCGTCACCGCAAGCGGTGCAATGTATTTTTCTTCTGCCGGCAATTCTGGGAATAAAGATGACGGAACCAGCGGGACTTGGGAGGGCGATTTCTTGAATGGTGGAGTGGCGGGCACGCCGGTTAATGGCAAGGGCGGATTCATTCATAGCTTCGGATCAGCGAACTACGATACGGTTACTAAACCTAGTAGTATAAATCTTCCTACGGTTTTGTTTTGGTCAGACCCATTGAACGCTTCTACGAATGACTACGACCTTTTCGTTTTAGACCCCACTGGAACGAGTATCGTAGACTCTTCCACAACAACACAGAACGGCACACAAGACCCTTATGAGGCGATAAATCCGCCCAGTGCAGGTGAGCTTGTTGTCGTGGTTCTAGCGTCAGGCACAAATCGTTTTCTCCATTTAGACACAGAACGGGGGCAATTAGCTGTCAGCACACAAGGTTCGACCAGAGGACATGATTGCGCGACAAATGCTTTCAATGTAGCCGCGACGGATGCAAAAAAATCCTATCCCAATCCTTTTACTGGCGGTGCATTCAATCCCGTTGAAACTTTTAGTTCTGACGGCACGCGGCGCGTTTTCTTTCAGGCAGACGGCACGCCTATCACGCCCGGCAATTTTTCATCTTCCGGGGGCGCGGTGCGACAAAAGCCGGACATCACCGCCGCCGATGACATAACGACGGATGTTCCCGGTTTCGCACCGTTCACAGGAACTTCCGCAGCCGCACCCCATGCCGCCGCAATTGCCGCGTTGTTGAAATCGTATAATCAAAATCTGACGCCATCACAAATCCGCACGATTTTTACAAATACAGCTTTTGACATTATGACCGCCGGAGTAGATCGGGATTCGGGTGCTGGAATTGTCATGGCTCTGCCAGCTTTGCAACAGTCACCAGTGCCGACACCCGTAACGGCACCGGCTTCAATTGTTGGAAAAGCAATGGGCGGAATTATCACGTCGGGTGACTACCCGTTTGTTGCCAGCGGTGGTTATTTTTTATTGATTCCAAGCAATTCAGGAAGCACATGTCAGCTAGTTGAAGTTGATGACGATGTCGGCATTTATTCGATTGTGACCGGAAACGGAACCTATTCATATAGTGCAAGCGGTTCAACTGGACTGCTTCAATTAAACGGTTCGGATACGTTAGTGGGCAACTTTAATTTTTCGACCACTAACATGGGCACTTACTTGCTGACCAATGTTTCTGTGGCTCCGATTGTCGCAAGTCAAACGGGTGAATATGAACTTTATCAAGCAGCAGTTCCCGCCTCGATTGCAGGTAAAACTTTTCGGTGTTTCATTCAAAATGGAGTTTCGCCCTTCGCTGTAACTGGGACATTTGATTTCAAAGTTGCGGCGTCTGGGGCTGGCTACGCAATTGTTGATTCCGAAACGGGCATCACAAACAGCACTGGAACTTACTCGTATTCAAAACCAAATTCGTCAACAGGTCAGGTTCAATTAAATGATTCGGTTGTGGGAACCGCAACTGACTACATTGTTTTTTCCGATGCATTTGAAGGGACATTTTTAGCAACGCAGGCTTCTTCCGGTGGTTTTCAAGTGGGGCATTTTGTTCTTTTAGATACGACCAGCCCAAGTGTGAACATTCTTTTTCCGACGGCGGGCGCGCGACTTACCAACGCACTGATAACGGCGCAAGGGACAGCCACAGATGATGTTCAAGTCGCCCGTGTTGGTTATCAGTTGAACACGAACGGCTGGCAGGCAGCCACCGGAAGCACAAATTGGACTGCCGCAAATTTAATGCTAGCGCCGGGAACAAACACCTTTAGTGCCTATGCGGTAGATACCAGCGGCAACATTTCGACCACCAACCAAGTCAGCTTTGTTTATGTCTTGAGCGCGGTGTTGACGGTGCAGACCAACGGGATCGGCAGCATCAGTCCGAATTACAACGGGGCATTTCTTCAAATTGGTAGCAACTACATGATGACGGCCACTGCGGGGACGGGGTTTAGTTTTACAAATTGGACGGGGAGTATCACGACCAATGGCGCGACGCTGAAATTTATCATGGCATCAAACCTGACGTTCACGGCCAACTTTATTGACACGAACAAGCCGGTATTAAGCATCACCAATTTGACGGCAGGCCAGCGATTGAGCAACGCCGTGTTCACCGTCATGGGAACGGCGGGCGATAATTGGCTGGTCAGCAATGTTTGGTATCAGCTTAACGGACTGGCAAGGAGCAATGCCGTGACAGCTAATGCTTGGACAAATTGGTCGGCACTGCTGAATCTTGTGCCGGGAACAAATTCAATACAGGCGTATGCGGTGGATTCCAGCGGCAACGTCTCCACGACCAACAGCGTGAATTTTGATTTCGTTGTGACCAACCAACTGCAAATTCGCACCGTTGGTTTAGGAACGATTTCACCCAATGACAGCAATGCTTGGCTGGAAATTGGACGGAATTACAGCATCACGTCGGCACCGGTCAGCGGCTTTGTGTTCACGAATTGGCTCGTTTCTACCAACTGGATTGGCGGCGCGCTTGTGACCGTCACGAACCTACAATTTATGATGCAATCAAACCTGACTTTACTGGCAACCTTTTTGGACGTGACCAAGCCAACGCTTACGATCACGGCACCAACGGCAAACCAGAAAATGACGAACGCGCTGGCAACCGTCATCGGCACGGCTGCTGACAACTGGCAGGTCAGCAATGTTTGGTATCAATTGAATGGCGGAGTTTGGAGCATGGGGACGACCACCAACAGCTTTACTAACTGGACTAGCCCCACGCTGACATTGATCGCCGGAACAAATTCGGTGAAAGCTTACGCACTGGATTTGGCCGGGAATGTTTCAATCACCAACAGCGTGAGTTTTGTGTCCAGCAATGCTTTCAAATTGCAAATGAGCTTTGCCCTTGCACAACCACTAACGACAATCGGCTTAAATTTTAGCCTGCAAATTTCACCGGGGTTAAACGGCCATATTCAAGTTTCAACAAATCTGGCGACTTGGGCAACTTTGACCAATTTTGTGGGAACGAATACCACGCTGAATTTCCGCGACCCGGCGGCAACAAATTCCAGCCACCGTTTTTATCGGTCAGTGATACCATAATTGATTGATAAATTGAATGTTCAACACGACTTGCACGATTTTCTAGGATAAGAAGTCGTTTGCCACACGCACCGTCGCCGTGTTAGATTAACCACGTTATGCAAGTCATTGTGGAAATGCCCGATAAAGTCGCCCGTCAATGGGGAGAAACCCCGGCCACGGTTGCCCGTCACGTCATGGAAGACGCGGCGATTGAAGGCTATCGCGCCGGACGCCTCACGCAACGGCAAGTCGGCGCGATGCTTGGACTCGATTACTGGCAGACGGAAACTTTTCTTTCGGAACGCGCCGTGCCGATGAATTATTCCGCAACGGACTTGGCCGCTGACAACGCCACGCTGGAAAAAATCCTTGCCCGCCCGTGAGCGTTGTTGTCTCCGATACTTCGCCGTTGCACTACCTAATTCTGTGCGGCGCAGAAACTATTTTGCCACGTCTTTTCCGCCAAGTGGTGATTCCGCCTACCGTCTTCCGCGAGCTTCAACAGCCGAACACGCCGCCGCCCGTGCGCCAGTGGGCGAGTGCGTTGCCAACATGGATTACCGTTCAAACGCCCAAGACGATCAATCTCGCGCTGGACGTGGACGCGGGCGAATTGGAAGCGATCTGTCTGGCGCAAGAAATCCATGCGGACGCCGTATTGATGGACGACCGCGCCGGGCGCAACGCGGCCATTCATTGCGGGCTGGCCGTGGTTGGCACGATTGGTTTGCTCGAACAAGCGGCGGCGCGGGGACTGATTGAATTGCCACAGGCGATGGAACGGCTTCGTCTGACGAACGCCCGGCTAGACGCTGAATTGATTCACGCCGCCCTTGAACGCGACAAAGCCCGGAAGTAAAAAATAATACAGGCAGAGTTTCCGTCTCAAAAGTTTGCACAGATTTTGCACAGATTTTGGGGCGACATTGAATTTGCACAGATTTTGCACAAGCAAAAAATTTGCACATAGTTTGCACAAGTTTATTCGCTCAAAGTTGCCACTGATTGCCAAAAAACACTTGCAAACAAAGGAAATCATTTGCTATTGCTACGGGCAATGAATGGCAATGAATCACCGCTGGCATCGCAGACTGGCAACGCCGTAAATGGTGCTTTTACAGGTTCAAACCCTGCACCGCGCACCATTCCACCACGAGACGAGTTTTCGACGAGTAGTGACCACGGTTTGACGCAAGAACCACGGGCTTTTTTGCAGTCGAGGACAAGGTTCGAGCCGAACACTTGTTGAGCGAGAACCCGCTTCTCTTGAAGTGAACCTGTAACAACGATTTCGCCCGCGTTTCTAGCGGCGTTTATCCAATTTTGGAACGGTTCGAGCCAATTGGCTCGGCCTGTGGATAACGCGGTGCTTTGCTCCTGCAAAGATTTTTTCTGGCTCATCAATTTTGCCTTCTCGTCGGTGTAATCGTTTCGTTCAATTACGCCATCGAGAAATGCGTCAAGCAGCTTTTGAAGGCGGAGATTGATTTTTTCAATCTCCGCGTGCTTCTCCGCAACCACCAGCGCGGCGGATTGGGCGGACTGCTTTTTTTCCTCCTTAACCCGTAAAAGCATGTCGTCCGCCCACTCGCACCGAAGCGCAAACGGTTTAAGGAGTGCCGAAATTTCCGCGTCGAGGGCTTCTTCGCGGATATACGGCTGCTGACACCATGTCGCTGCGCGGAACTTTTTGGAGCAGCGGTAATAGGTGTGGCCTTTCTGGACTTCGGCGGTGATTCCACCGCCGCAACCGCCGCAGCGAAGAAGCCCCATAAAAGCTTTCGGCTTCGGCTTCGTTACACTGGGCGACCAACGCCTGCGTTCGGTGACGACCGCTTGAACTTCATCAAAAAGTTTTTTGGAAATAATTGGCTCATGCTTGCCTTCATGCACTTCGCCGTTGTAGCGGAAATGGCCGTAATAAACCGGGTTGGAAAAAATGTGGCCGATATGTTGCCTGACAAGCAGCTTGCCGCTTTTGGTGCGGATGCCATGCTCACCCAAAAACTCCCGCACGGTGTCAAATGTCACCGTGCCGGTCGCATACGTCTCAAACGCCTGTCTGATGACAGGACTGCGCTCGCGGTCAACGATCACGGTTTTTGTGCGGTAATCGTTCAAATAACCGATAGGAACGGGGCCGGGAATTTCGCCACGCCGGACTTTCTCGCGCAGTCCGCGCTTGGTGTTCTCCGACAACGAATCAACGTAGTATTTGCTCTGCCCGAACATGATGTTGAGCATGAATTTTCCCTGCGGGTCGGATTCAAAGCGGACGGTCGGGAATTTGAGCGTGCTGATCTTTCCGGTGTCGAGCAGATAAATAATGCGTCCGCCGTCAACGCTGTTACGGGCGAGACGGTCGGGATGCCACGCGAGAATTCCATCCGCTTCTCCGGCCTCTATACGCTCCAACATCGCATCAAAAATCGGTCTGCCAGGGGTTTTAGCGGACTGCTTCTCAATCAGCTCCACAACAACGTTTAAGCCCTCACGGACGGCGAACTCGCGCAGTTCGTTCAATTGCGCCTCAATGGAGAGGGCTTGCTTGTCCTCAACGTCCGTAGATTTACGGGCGTAGAGGAAAAACTTTGAAGTGGCATTCATATATTTATATTACAGGGTTATACTTGCTCGTGCAAGTATAAAAGGGGAAATCGGATTATTTATTTTTGTAATAATTCCTCCATCGCGTTTCAACGGCGAGCTTCGCGATGCGCGAACGATCTGCCGCCGACAGCTTTTTCGCGCGAGCCTTGCCGCCTTTTGAAGCGCCTAATTTTGAAAGCGCCACCGCCGCCGGATTCTTTTTCTTCGGCTTTGAATTTTGAGACATGAGTATCAAATAGTAAAAAATTGAACGTGAGTAAATCGTGGTTTTCAAAAATAGTGCGTGTGTGTCACGCATAACTTTATTACAACTCGTTTGTCCTCGACTGCAAAAAAGCCCGTGGTTCTTGCGTCAAACCGTGGTCACTACTCGTCGAAAACTCGTCTCGTGGTGGAATGGTGTCTCTTTACAACGCCGCTCGAACCTTTTTTCAAGGACAATGACTCGTCTCTGAACCTGTTTAGGGTACACCTGGCTCCGAAAGCGGAACTCATCCGATCAATGCCCCGTTTAATTTTGACGGCACACGGATTCGCCAGTCCCTTGAGCAGAAAGTGCGTGTAACCGAACCAGCGTTTGATGGTGCCAAAGGGATGTTCGGCCAGGGTTTTCCTGAGCTTGAACTTTTCCGGGTGTTGTTTCATCCGCGCGGCCATCGCTTCCATCAGATGTTCGTTGGCCTCCCGCGTGATCGTGCGGTTGGCCTGGTTCCGGGTGCAGCGGCTCTTCAACGCGC
>Ga0302319_10001396_pt1 | contig 53778 bp, 47 predicted proteins | sample Bog_T0_2_FD_203319 | JGI IMG/M metagenome (GOLD analysis project Ga0302319, IMG submission 203319) | Peat permafrost microbial communities from Stordalen Mire near Abisko, Sweden - Bog_T0_2 | ecosystem: Environmental > Terrestrial > Soil > Wetlands > Peat | place: Sweden: Abisko, Stordalen Mire...
CGTCTTCCTTCCATGGCATCGCCTTCTAGCTTGGCGTGCTTTTCAGGTCGATCAGATCCCACCCCTTCGGACTGTCACCCATGTCCTCGGGCTAAAGTGTCACCCATGTCCCCGGTCCGTACCTCCCGTTCCGGCACGGCTCAAGCCGTGCCCTGATACAAGACTTGCTTTTCCTTGGTCTTCCGCCGTGGAAATGCAACTTCGCCGAAGCTGACTTCGGAATCCAGGCTAAGCTGGAAAAGCCCACGCCTCGCGCCCAGTACAATAAAGAATTGCGCTCCTCGTTTCTTTCGATATTCCTTCTGGCCTTCCCCGTTGTTGCCCAGCAGCCTGCTGCGCCGCAACCGCCGGCCCAGCCTGTGCCCGCCGCGCAGCATGAAACCGTGGTGGTAACGGGCACCTTCGAGCCTCTCTCGCTCGATGAGATGGACCGCGCCATCACGCTGCTGCCGGCGCGCTCGATCGGCCTGGTGCTCAACGCGCTCGAGGACCTGCTGCGTACCGATCCCGCGCTCGACCTTCAGGAACGCGCTCCCAATGGCGTACAGACCGACCTTTCGATACGCGGCGGCACGTTCGCCGAGACGCTGGTGCTGCTCGACGGCCAGCGCCTCAACGACGCGCAAACAGGCCACCACGACATGGATATCCCGGTGCCGCTCGATATGATCGAGCAGGTCGAAGTGCTGCGCGGCTCCGGCTCCACGCTGTATGGCTCAGATGCGATCGGCGGCGTGATCAACATCATCACGGCGCCACCGGAGGATCTGGAACTGCGCCTGCGCACCGCCGTGGGCAACGACGGCATCAACCAGCAGCGCGCGTCGATTTCGGACACGTTCGGGCCAGTTAGCGAGCAGCTCAGTTTCGCGCGCGATTTTTCCACCGGCTTCATGCCGGACCGCGATTACCGCAACCTGAACTTCGCATCGAGCACTCACATCGTCACCGGCTGGGGCCCGGCCGATTTGACGATGGCGTATATGGACAAACCCTTCGGCGCCAACGACTATTACGGACCGTATCCTTCCTGGGAGGACACCAAGACCTGGTGGATCGGTGGCCGGCAAATGTTGGGCAAGAAAACCGAGGTGAGCTTCGCCTGGCGCCGTCACAGCGATCTGTTCGTTCTGTTCCGCGACGATCCCGAAATCTACACCAACCACCATGCCGATGAAAGCTACCAGGGCGCGTTGCGCCGCACGGAAACGCCGGCGCGCGCCATCACCATCTCTTACGGCGTGGAAGGCCTTCACGAATCCATCGTGAGCAACAATCTGGGGACGCACGCGCGCAGTCGCGCCTCGGCCTACGCGGCGGCCGACTTCCGCGCGCTGCGGCGGTTCTCGCTCTCCGTATCTGCGCGGGAGGAAATCTGGCGCAACCTTTCGGCGACGATGACCCCCACCATCGCCGGCGGCGTCTGGGTCAATCCGCGGTTCAAATTCCGCGGTTCGGCGAGCCGCGCTTTTCGCGTACCCAGTTATACCGAGCTGTATTACTCCGACCCCAGTGACTTCGGCAATCCCAACCTGAAACCGGAAAGCGCCTGGACCTACGAAGCCGGCGCCGATTGGCAGCCCAGCTCCCGCGTGCGCGGCGATATGACAGTGTTCAACCGGCAGGTGCACGACGGCATCGATTATTACCGCACCGATGTGAACGCTCCCTGGCAGGCGTTGAACATCGACCAACTGCGATTCACCGGCGTCGAAAGCGGTCTGCACTTCGCACTCACTCGTTCGCAAACGCTCGACGTACACTATGACTGGCTGATCGGAACGCAAGACACCATACCCGGCACTTACACCAAGTACAGCTTCAATTACCCGGCCGACTCCGGCGTGGCCGCATGGCAAGCCATGTTCGGCGAGCGCTGGATGCTGCGCACCCGCGTAGGCGCGCTGAATCGGCGCGGTCTTTCCCCGTACGCTCTCTGGGATATCTACGCCGCGTATGCCGCCGGCAAAGTCCATCCGTTCTTACAAGTTTCGAACCTAACTAACACCAGTTATCAGGAGATCTTAGGCGTGCCGATGCCCGGCCGCACCATTGTGGCCGGCGTGGAACTGCTGGTGCGGCGGAAATAAGAGCTGAGTTGGTTCGAAAAAGTACATTTCTTAGATCAGAACCTTAGATTCTTATTTGATTTCGTCGGACATGGGTGTACTCTTCTCGTGAGGATGCCCTGAGTGGCAATCCGCACAGACCCAGAAGGAGAGATCGCTATGCCAGAAATCGGAGAAGGTCTTCCGCACCCGTTTGTTTTTAGGCCATGGCCGCCTGGAGACCCAATCGCGCCTTGGCTGGTTGACCAACTGGAAAAGAGTCAACTGGTCAGCCTGGCTGTGGTGGGGCTACAGCTCAATCAAGCCGTCCTGCAAGCCCATCTTACAGCTAATACGCAGGCGCTGGCGATCGTCAAGGGGGCGCAGGGCAAATAGCCCCTTGGTTTGGTTTGACGGCGGCTGTTCCGGAGGTAGGTCATGTTCCTTCCGAATGTAATCCTCATCGGGTTTCAGGAGCAGGGGAATCTTGGAGTAGGGTACGTGGCTGCGATGCTGCTCCAGCGCGGCTTCGCAGTTCGCATTTTGGACTTCCGCGAGAGACGCGAGTCAATCCTCGACTCGATCCGATCTGCGAATCCGGTATTGGTTGGGTTTTCGCTGATCTTCCAATACTATGTGCCGCAGTTTCGCGCTCTGGCAGTCTACCTCCGGAACAACGGCATCGCGTGTCACTTCTGTACCGGCGGACACTACCCCAGTCTTCGGTATGAACAGGTATTGCGGGATGTACCGGAACTCGACAGCGTAGTTCGGTTCGAAGGCGAGATTACGTTGGCGGAGTTAGTGCAGCGGTTAGCGGAGGGCCGGGAATGGCATGACGTGGCGGGGGTTGCCTATCGCGATGGCGACAGGTGCATCACCAACGCGCCACGACCGCTGATCGCCGACTTGGACGACCTTCCTTTTCCCGCACGCCCGCTGGAGTCGTCCTTGCAGATATTAGGGAGGAGGGCCAGTCCGATTCTTGCGAGCCGCGGTTGTTGCCGCGATTGTTCGTTCTGCTCCATCCGCCAGTTTTACGGACAGGTACCCGGCAAAAAGGTCCGCACCCGAAACCCAGCGAGAGTTGTGCAGGAGATGAAAGCGCTGTATGAAGAGAGCGGAGTATCTATCTTTCTGTTCCAGGATGACGACTTTCCGGTTTGGGGCGCGTTCGGGAGACGCTGGGTAACGCGGTTTATCGATTCGCTCAGGGAACAAGGGCTCTACGGAAAGGTGATCTGGAAAATCAGTTGCCGCTCTGACGAAGTGGAGCCGGAGTTGTTCGCGCGTCTGCGAGATGCCGGCCTTTATATGGTTTACTTGGGCATCGAGTCCGGCAATGAGACCGGATTGCGTGCGCTGAACAAGCAACTGAGTCTCGATGACAGCCTCCGAGCCGTACGCATTCTCCAGCACCTGGACCTGTGCTTTACCTATGGCTTCATGCTCTTCGATCCCTCGAGCTCCTTCGATTCCGTGAGGGAGAACACGGTTTACCTGAAGCAGATCACTGCAGACGGCGGTGTGCCGGCCGTATTTTGCCGCATGCTTCCCTACGCTGCGACGCCAATCGAAGAGCAATTAGCCCGGGAAGGCCGGTTGCGCGGCAGCGTTCATAACCCCGACTATGATTTCCTGGACCCACGCCTTAATTCATGCTTTGAGGCGCTGAACGTCCTGGTAGCCCACTGGATGAATGGCTCGGACGCTTTGGCGAGCCAACTTACCTTCGCCTGGCACGAGTATTGGGTGCTGCGGAGGCTATGCCCGCCAATCGCCGGGTTACAGGAATACGAGAAGTCTCTCCGTTCCATTACGCGGCGCTGCAACGAGTACCTCCTCGATTTGGCCGGGAAAGTCTGCCAGATCTTTGAGCGAGATCTGGGTCGAACTCCTTCTTCCGCAAAAGTTCAGGCAGATAGCAAGGGCTTCAGTGAGCAACTCTTGAGTATGCGGAATGCCTTTGTCGCGCAGTACCAGCAAACCATCCTTGCCGCGCTGGAGGCTGCCGCGGCCGCGGGGTGTGGCACGGGCCACAAAGCGGCCGCCGACGTTATGCCAAGGAACGCGACTACCCTGGAAGATGAAGCGGTTTGCCGCACATGACGGCTTGGCACCGGCTTTGCGTGCACGGCTGCGACACCGCCATTGCCGGACCCATGGCCTTAAGCGCCGCTCCGGAGGCGGCGACGTGAGTGCTCCTCCTTCCTGAGCGGCGGCGAGATTCTCCCATGATACGCCGGTAACGGTAGTAGCCTGAGCCTAGAGTCGTCTCGGCTTTTCCTTTGAGGGGATCTCTTTCCCGAAAGAGCCGACAACCTGCCATGGAGCGTCAACGGAGTCGGCTTCCCAACGTCTACCCGGAGGCGCAGCAAACAAGAAAAGCCGAGACGATTCTCGGCTCAGCAGGCTCAGACAGCCTGCGCCACGGTCCCAAACCTACTACAATAGAAAGTCGCTGGCCATCCTTGGGACGCGCCGAAGCGTTGGGAACTTCAACACTGGCTTGCGCGAGGATGGCTGGCTGAACGGATGATGTCGACTGAGGGCGAATTACGAGCGGGTTTTGGGAAGCTTGCTCCACTGCGCGTGCATCACATAAACATGCCCGGCGAGCGAGCGGGCTGCCATCGATCCCACACATGCGCGATTACATTGAGCTGACCAAACCGCGGATCACCTGGCTGATTCTGATGAGCACCGGAATCGGCTACTTTTTTGGACTTGCCGGGACGGGCGGCTGGAGCCAATTCCTCCAGCACGTCGGCGTGCTGCGATTGTTCAACACCATGCTCGGAACTGGGCTGATTGCCTCCGGCACCGCTGCGCTCAACCAGTGGCTGGAACGGGAGGCCGACGCACGAATGCGGCGCACGGCGGACCGGCCGCTGCCTTCCGGACGGCTCGCCTCCGGGCCGGCGCTGGCTTTCGGCGTGGCGCTTTCGGTGGCGGGATTTGCCGATCTGTGGGCGGGAGTGAATCCGCTGGCCGCCTGGATCGGCGCATTCACCCTGGCCAGCTACCTGTTCTTCTATACGCCGCTCAAGCAGCGCACCTGGTGGTCCACCACCATCGGCGCCATTCCGGGCGCCATGCCGCCGGTGATCGGCTACGCGGCCGCGGCGGGACGGCTGACGGCGGATTCCTGGGTGCTCTTTGCAATCCTCTTCCTCTGGCAGTTCCCCCATTTCTATTCGATCGCCTGGATGTATAAAGAAGATTACGCGCGCGCCGGCATACGCATGCTGCCGGTGGTGGAACCGGACGGCCGGTCGACGGCGCGCCAGATCGTACTATTCGGCCTGGCGCTGATCCCGGTCAGCCTGGTTCCGGGTATGCTGGGAATGTCGGGGCGCATCTACCTGGCGGGAGCGCTGCTGCTCGGTTTGTGGTTCCTGTACGCGGGCGTGCGGGTGGCCCGCGAGCGGACCGTGGCGCGCGCGCGCGGCGTTCTGCTCACCTCGGTGGTGTACCTGCCGTTTCTTTACGGGCTGATGCTCCTCGACAGGCCAGGCCTGTGATTGAAGTTGCGAATCTGACACATCGATACGGCGAGCGCACGGCCCTGAGCAATGTCACCTTCGAAGTGGCGCAAGGCGAAATCTTCGGCCTGTTGGGGCCGAACGGCGGTGGCAAGTCCACGCTCTTCCGCATTCTGTCGACGATGATGGCGCCCAGCGAAGGCCGCGCCGTGATTGGCGGCTGCGACGTGGTGCGCGACCGGGCGGCGGTGCGGCGCCAGGTGGGTGTGGTGTTCCAAACGCAGAGTCTCGACAAGGCGCTGACGGTGGAAGAGAACCTGCGCGCGCAAGGCCATTTGCACGGGCTCTCGGGCGCGCTGTTGCGGGAGCGCATGGAACACGCCATGACGCCACTGGGCCTGGAGGATCGCCGCAAGGACGTGGTGGAGAAGCTCTCGGGCGGGCTGCGCCGGCGCGTCGAGATCGCCAAGGCGCTGCTGCACCGCCCGCCGGTGCTGCTGATGGACGAGGCGTCGACCGGCCTCGATCCTGCCGCGCGGCGCGACCTGACGCGACACATCGAGCGGCTGCGCGATCAGGAGGGCGTGACGATTCTGCTCACCACCCACGTTCTGGAAGAGGCCGACCGCTGCAACCGCCTGGCGCTGCTGCACCAGGGTCAGATTGTGACCGAGGGCAGCCCGCAAGCGCTGTGCGCGCGCATCGGCGGCGACGTGGTGGTGCTGGAGGCGGAAGACGCGAAGGCCTTGGCTGGCTCGATCGAGCAGCGCTTCGGATTGCGCGCCAGCCAGGTGGACGGCCAAGTGCGCGTGGAAATCGAAAACGGGCATCGCTTCATCGCCGAAGTGGTGGAGGCGTTTCCCGGAGCGATCCAATCGGTGGGCCTGCACAAGCCGACCCTCGAAGATGTCTTCGTGCGCGAAACGGGGGCGCAGATTGAGTAGCTTCGTTCTGCCTGCCGCCACGCTGTGGCAGCGCGAACTGGTCCGCTTCTGGCGCCAGAAAAGCCGCGTGCTGGGCGTGGTCGCGTCGCCGCTGGTGTTCTGGCTGCTGATCGGCTCCGGATCGAACGACCTGGCGCGGTATTATTCCGGCGCCCTGGTGTTGACGGTGATGTTCTCGGCCATCTTTTCGACCATTTCCATCATCGAAGACCGGCGAGAGGGATTTTTGTTATCGATGATGGTCTCGCCCGCGCCGCGCACCAGCTTGGTGCTGGGCAAGATTTTGGGGTCGGCCACGCTGGCCTGGATTCAGGGGCTGATTTTCCTGTGCTTCGCGCCCTTGGCGGGCGTCCGCATCGGGGTGCTGGAACTGATTCCGGTAGCGCTGGCGATTCTGCTGATTTCATTTACGCTCACCGGCCTCGGATTCGTGATTGCCTGGAGGATGGAATCCACCGCCGGCTTTCATGCGATTATGAATTTGCTGCTGGTGCCCATGTGGATGGTCTCGGGGTCGCTGTTCCCGATGGCCACCGCGCACGGCTGGGTGCGGTGGCTGATGTGGGCCAACCCGCTGACGTATTCGATCGCGTTGCTGAATCACACGCTGGCGCTGCCGAATGCGCAACCGGGAGCGGCGGCCAGCCTGCTCGTAACGCTGGCGTTCGGGTTGGTGCTGCTGGCGGCCTCGGGAATCATGGCCGCGCAGAAGAGCACGCACAGCACGGCGTGAAGATTGTGGGGCAGGCGCCCCGGTTTTCGGGTCCGTTCAGGATTTCGCCTGCCAAGAACGCAAAACACCATGACTCCAATTCTTCCTTCGATCAACGCCTTCTTGAACGCCAGCGCCGCCATTCTGCTGGTGTGGGGTTACCTGCTGATCCGGCGTAAGCGGAGGGAAACCCACCGGCGGGTGATGACGGCCGCGTTCGTCGTCTCCTGCACGTTTCTGGTTTGCTACATCGTTTATCACGTGCAGGTCGGGAGTGTGCGATTTCAACACGCCGGACCGCTGCGCGCCATCTATCTAAGCATACTGGGCACGCACACGGTGCTGGCCGCCGCGGTTCCGGTGCTGGCGATTATCACGCTGCGCCGCAGCCTCGCCGGCCGCTACGATGCCCACCGAAGAATCGCGCGCTGGACCCTGCCCATCTGGCTATACGTGAGCGTGACCGGCGTGGTGGTCTACTTCATGCTGTACCACATGTAAAAGGTGAGGCAGGTCCCCGACCTGCCTTTGTACCCGCGGTCCCTGGGAGCTCCGCCTGCGTCAAAACACGTATTCGATGTCCACCATGGGAACCAGGTTCTGCAAAACCTTGCCGTAAGTGACCTGCTGGCCCGGCGGCTCCAATGGCGGCGTGATTACGTTGGTGGGGAACGCGGAGATGAAATCGCGGATCTCGGTGCGCAAGTAGAGACGATCGCTCAACTTGTAGATGAGGCCGCCGCCAACACTGAGCATCGGTTTGACCTGGTGGGTCTGGGTGAAGTATCCAAACTGCTGAAGAGGCTGGTAAGCCTCCGGCGCACCAGTGCCATCGAAGATCTTCATACCGCCGCCGACCGCCGCAAAGAACTGCACGGGCGAATGTTTTCGGTCGGTGTGATAAATCAGGTCGTAGTGGACGGCGTGGGCGACGCCGCTGAATGAGGCCGAAGAGCCGTCGCCGGAAAGCTTGGGGCTGGTCGCGAAGAACTCATAGCGGATCTCGCCACTCCAGTGCGCGTTGAGGTTTTGCCCGAAGAATGCGCCGGCGACCGCTCCCGTCGCGAACCCGGCAGTGGCCGAACCGGCGGTGGTAGTGCTCACATGGACGGTGTCGAGGAAGCCTACGCCGCCGATGCCTCCCACTTCCCATTGCTGGGCGAAGGCGCAGCAACCGAACGCGAGAAGCAGAAACGTCTTTCCAATCGTTTTCATACTCTTCTCCGGGAGACGACTAGTTGCCCACCACCCGCTCGTTGAGCGTGGTGTTGGCGCCGATGGCGCTGCCCTGATTGATCACCAGAGGTTCACTCAAGCCCTGCGTGACGCTGCCGGGAACGACCGCGTTGATCTGGTACACACCGATCTCGCCCGGCGCCAGGCCAGCGTACTGGATTTCCAGGTGGGAGCCGCCCAACGTCACCGTGGGCACATCCGACGCCAAGGCCAGCGGGCTGACGGGCGCGGGCACGCCGGCGATGACCCCGGGCGTGGTGAGGCCCATACCGGTCAGGTAAATCACCAGCGTGTCTCCCGGACGAATCGGATTGGTGGGCGTCACGAGCTGGTTGTTGGCGGCGCGGACGACGGTGGCCAGGCCCGTGGTCGGCCCGGCGCTGCCGGACATGAACACTGCCGGCGCGGCCGGCTGAACCGTGAAGTGCGTGCTATTGCTGACACCGCCCGGCGTGTGGATGCTGACGGTGGAGGGACCGAGGACGTTGTCCGGCAACTGCGCATTGACTTGCGTAGACGAAACGAACAGCAGCGGCACTGGCGTGCCGTTGACGCTCAGACAAGACTGCCCCAGTGCCGTCGGCAGCGGGACTTGCGAAGCGACCAGGCTGACCGGGCTCATGTTTGTGCCCCAGACGGTGATCAGGCCGCCCGGCGCTACCGGCGCCGTGCCATTAGCCGCATTCACTATGCTGGTGATCACTGGCGGTACGAAGGAGGCTGCATAGTTCTGGCTCAAGATGGTGAAGCCGGAAGTGCTCAGCACGATGATCTCGTTAGCGCTGGGCAGCGGAGCCACCGTGCGCATGAAACTGTTCAACTGGTCTACGGAGTTGGATCCCGATCCGTTGTTCGAAACAGTGCCATCGGGGCTGGGATAGACCGAAGTGGACGTGCTGGCACCGGAAGTGCTGCCGGTCGGACTGCTGCCATGGCTCGGCAACAGCGGGGCCTCCACCATCGGGATGGGGCTTTCGGAAGCGGAGGAAAGGGGCGAGAACAACTGTATCGTGCCCGGGCTGGTTGCATTTGGCGCCGTCGTGAGGTAGCCGCTGGCGGCATTGTTCTGATCGATGAAGGCGAAGCCCGAGGGATTGCCGCCGGCGGTGTTGAAGGCGCCCATCGGCACCAGCGATGAGTTGAGGAAGGCGCTGCCAACCACATAGTTGTCGTAACTCGAGGCGCCGTAGGAGCCGGACAAAGCCGTGTAGTCCTGGCGCGCGGCTACAAAAGTGTTGGCCGCGGCGCTATACAGGTAGACGTGACCATCGGGCCCGACCATCAAAATGTTGGCCCCGTTGGGCGAGGCACTCAACACCGACTGAGGAGAAACGCCCCCGGAGTTGTTCGTCCAGGGTCCCAGACTTGGCATCGAAATGCCAACCTTGTTAGCCAGGTCGAGCACGGCCACGTCGCCCTGATCCGTTCCACCGTTCCTCGACAACGCCAGGATGGCGCTGTTGGACACCGCGATGGACCGGCCAAAATCGCTGCCGTCCGGCGTCAGAGTGATCGGCGTCACCGGCTGCAGCGCATTCAGGTCGAACACGCTCACCAGTTGAGAATCGGCGTTGGCGACTAATAGGTAGTTCTGGTCGAGAGTCATAGCCATTCCCATGGGCGTGGTCGCGGTACGCAGGCTCGCCAGCAACTTGCTCGTGGCGCCGTCGTAAACCAGCACTTTGTTGCGGTCCTGGCGCGTAATATAGAACCGGTTGCGGCTGGTGTCCGCTACAATATCGCTCAGCACGCCCGGAACGTTGACTATCGTGCCCCGCTGGTTCTCGTCCGGGTTGCTGACCAGCACGCGCACCGGAATCGGCTGGTTGACGGCCGATGCCGAACTGATCTTCACCGGCACCACGCTGGTGCCCAGCGCGCCGGCGAAGGCGGCCGAATCCGCGATCACCGTGATGGTGGCCGGCGTGACACCCGACGAAGGCGAAACCAAAATGCCGGGGCCTGGAGTGAGCTCGAAATCGGTGTGATTTCCGCCTGGATCGGCGAGAGTAAAGGTCTGGCTTACGTTCGATTGGTTGCAGAAACCGGTCTGGACCAGCACATCCTCCTGGCCTGGCTCGACCCGGTTGTACTGGTTGAGCGATCCCACTGGAAGGATGGTAACGCCGCTATCGGAAACGGCGTACATCACGGAGACCGCTTTGTTCAGCACCGCCCGCCCGATCAGGTTCTCTTGCAGCGTCAGCCGCTCCCGGAAAGTCAGGTTGTCCGCATCCATGACGAGGAGGGCCGGCAGCGGGCCAGTCACCGGCGTCGACTGATTCGAACCGGCGACAGGGGTTGCGGCAGCCATGGCTGCATCGGGGATCTGCGCATAGAGAATGTTGTTGATCGAATCCCAGGCGTGGCCGGTGACATTCTTGAGCAGGACGTTATTCGGGTACTCGGCGACCATACTGAAAGTCTGATTGAACTGAGCCCAGCCGATCATGGCGTGGGTGCCGTCTCCGGAAACACTGACCCTGGCCTCCAGCGCCGGCGTAGTCGTCCAGGCGATCGAGTTGAAAGTGCCGTTAAACGCGTTATACCAGAACATCGGCTGCAAGCCCGTTCCACCGCCGAAAACACCCCATGCAGTCCAACCATCGGCCGACGTACTGACGGCGGCTTCGGTGAACTGACCCGGGAAGTTCGGCGCCTGCTGCGGAATCGTCACCGCGATGTCGGCCATCGTAATCACGATGTTGATTTCTCCGGTTTCCGGATCGAGCGTCATCACATTCGCGTTTGTGGCGATAACCGCCAAGCCACCCTGGTCGCCGCTGAGTGTGTTGACGAAGCTCACTCCCAGTGGCGCTGCGCCCAGCGCATATGTAGTCTGCGCCTGGTTGTTGTTCAGATCGATCACCGTAACCAGGTTGCCGCCCGTGGGCGTCGGACTGGTGGTTGACGTGCCGAAATTGGCATAGTGCACTGACACCAGATATTGCCCGCTGGGCGACAGGGCGATCGCCGCCGGGAACGGGGCTACGTTGATCGACGTGTGAATGGTGTTGTCGGCGAGCGTCATCACGTCAATGCAAGCGCAGCCAAAATCCGCGATGTACAAAACGCCCCTTGGCTCATCGAGGGCGATATCGGAGGGCGTGCCGCCGATTGGTACCACGGTTCCAAAGGTTGCGGCGACTGACCGCCCGGCTCCGGCCGTCAGAAGCGTCATGGCAATCGAAAAGAATAGTCTTGTCCCACGCATACAATATAGTCCTCACGCGACTATTCGAATTACAGAACCAAATCGGATGTGAATCAATGATCGAAATGGCTAGCAGTTCCGCCATTACCAAAGTTAGTCGTGTATTTCTGCGGGTTTACGCGTATACTCACGTCGGAATCGAGGCTTCTGGTGTCAGAAATGTTCGAGCGCTCCAGCGCAAAATCCGGCTTGATCAGATACGTGGCGGCAAGGCTCGTCCTGGCGGCGGCTGTTTTCAGCGGCCTCGCGTTCACGCCGCAGGTCCGCGCCCAGAGCGTGGTGGTCACTATTTCGACGTCGCCCGCCGGAGAACAATTCGTGGTCGACAACCAGCTCTTTTTTCAGTCGCAGACCTTCACCTGGGCGGTCGGAACCGGGCACTCGCTGGTCGTGGGTACCCCAATCCAGCCATTCATCGGGGCGCAAACGGTGTTCACGTTCCAGAACTGGACCTTCTCGAACACAACGAGTATTTCACCCGAGATTTGGGTGACAGCCACCGCCGGCATAACGCAATATACGGCGAACTTCACTACCTCCTTTGCACTCACCGTGTCCGTCACCAATAATTGCGGAAGCGTCTCCTGCGGCGGAGTGCCTGGCCAGATCCTTTTGAATGGGGCCCAGATGGGCTCTCTGGGACCGCAATGGTATCCCGCGGGCGTCCCGGAGGTCCTCACCGCCGTTCCCAGTATTGGGTATGCATTCGCCGGATGGACGCCCGGCCCCGACCAGGTGATCGCGGGTGTTACCGACACCGTCTCATTGGCTGAGCCCATCACCGCGATTGCCAATTTCACCAAAGCCACACCCATCACTTTCGCCACGCAGCCGGAGGGGCTCAGACTGGTGATCGACACCGAGCCGACCACGGCTCCCTTCACGGAGTCTTTGGGTTGGGGAACCGTGCACAATGTCGCTGCGGTTTCGCCGCAACAGGATTTGACGGGTAATTATTGGGTGTTTTTGTCGTGGAGCGATGGCGGGGCGGTCAATCACCCGTACACAGTGCCTTTATCCTCCAACCCGGTCACTCTCACGGCTACCTACACCCCCGCCTCGCTCAACACATTCCTCACCCAACCCCCTGGGTTGAATTTGACCGTGGACGGGCGGAGCAATTGGAACACGTGGTATTTCGCCTGGGCCGTGGGCTCGACCCACACTTTTTCGGCGCCGGCCACTCAGGTCGATGCGCAAGGCCACTTGTGGAGTTTCACCGGCTGGTCCAATGGCGGGCCGGCCGCGCAGACCGTGACCGTGGCGAGCACGCAAGGCACCAGCTACACGGCGACTTTCCAACAGTTGGGACAATTGACCGTCAACAGCACTCTTCCCAGCCTCTCGGTGAGCGTGAATGGAACCAACTGCACAACGCCTTGCACGGTGCAGCCACCGCTGGGAACGCAAGTGACGATCAGCGCGCCGGCCAGTGTGCCGGCCGGAGTCGGCGCCAGGCAGCAACTGCTGGGATGGTCGACCGGAGCCGGACCCGGCAACCTGACCATCGCCGCGCCCGCCAATGCCACCACTGTAACCGCCAATTATCAGTTGATGTACCAACTCGTAACCGCCACCAGTCCCGCCAACGCGGCCACCTGGAGCCTGCAGCCGGCCTCGCCGGACGGATATTACAATGCCGGCACTGTGGTCAACGTCAGCCTGAGCCCGTTGCCGGGTTATCAATTCCGCAATTGGAGCGGTGACCTGAGCGGTATCGAGCCGTTCGGCACGGTCGTGATGAACCAGCCGCGCACGGTGACGGCCCTGTTTTCGACCGTTCCCTACCTGCCCACTGGCTCGGTGACCAACGCCGCCGGACCCACTCCCTCCAGTGCCGTGGCTCCCGGTTCCGCGATTTCGATTTTCGGTGTGAACCTGGCCGACGGCGTGCAAATCAACACGGCCAGCACCATGCCGCAGACCTTAGCCGGGGTGACGGTCTCCGCCGGCGGCAACCTGCTGGCCCTGTACTACGTGTCGCCGACTCAAATCAACGCCCAATTGCCGGCGGCCATGCCATTGGGCCCATCCAGCCTCGTGGTAACCACGCCGGAACAGGCCCAGGTCACGGCCAATTTCACCATCGCGCAGGACGCGCCCGGCTTATTCGCTTTCACCTCGAATAACAAAGCGTACGCGCTCGCCTTTCACCAGGACGGCACGCTGGTAACCGAAGCCTCTCCGGGGAAGGCGGGCGAGGTGCTCACGCTCTACGGCACCGGCTTCGGCCCAACCACGCCGGCGCGGCCCGAGGGCCTGCCGGTACCGCAATCGCCCGCGTTCGTGGTGACCGACCCAGCCAGCGTTCAAATAGCCACGGCCAGTTTCACGGCACAGAGTGCCTATGCCTTGCCTGGGGCCGTAGGCATCGACGTCGTCGAGTTCGCGCTGGCAAGCGGCGCGCCCTCCGGCGGCGACTTCCAGCTCACGGTGACCATCAATAAAGTGGTCAGCAACACCGTCCTGCTGCCGATCCAGTAGGGACCCTTGCGGTAACGCCTGCGGTCTTGCCGCCGGTGTCTTGAGGCGGCGCCGCCAGTAACGCAGAGAAAACACCGGCGGCCGAGACCGCCGGCGCTACCGAAAAAACACCGCCGGCTACCCCACCACGGCGAAACTCGCCTTTGCCCGAAGGTTCGCCACGCCGGCCGTGTAACGGCTGTCGGTTACCAGGAACGCTACGGCGTCCTCCAGCCACTCGTGCCAAACCCCGTCCGGATCGTGGGAGGCCACCGTGATCGTGTACTCCTGCGGGCACAACTCGCAGCGGAATTGAAAGCTCACCGCCAGCGTGGCGCCCTGGCGCACCGGCCCCAGCCGCAGCCGTTCCAGTTCCGTATTGGTGCCGTAAACGTTGAACCCGCTGCGCGTGCGGATCATCATCCCCACCACCGGATTGGCCACCAGCGCCTGGTACCGCACCGTGATCTTCACTCCCACCGGTTCGCCGCTCCGCCACGCCATGGTGGGTTTGCCATCCTCGCCGGTCAGTTCCACACCCACGATCTCGGCCCGCCCGTCGCCTCGGTAAAACCGCGGGCTGAGGGGTGTCTTCATCGTCCCGCCCCACGCCCGCACCCGCGCTGCGATGTGCTGGCGGTAAGCGCCCAGGATCTCTTCCGGGTCGCCGCGCGCGGCCAGTTTGCCCTCGTGCAGCCACCACACTTCGTCCGCCAGCCGCCTCAGCAGTTCCTCTTCATGCGACACCAGCAGAATCGTCGAGCCGGTCTGCCGCAAACGGTCGATCGCCACCGCGGCGCGCTCCCGCACCAGCAGGTCGTGCCGGGCAAACGTGTGGTCGATCGCCAGCACCGGCGCCGGCGCTAGATTGAGCGGGTCGTCCGGCCCCAGCAGCCGCGCCCCGCCGTGGCTCTCCACCTCGCCGGATGCCGGTTGTTCCACCCCGCCCGCCAGGCGGGCCAGCACACTTTTCCCGGCTCCGTTCTCTCCCACCACGCCGATTACCGCGCCATCCGGCGCCGCCGCGTCAAATTCCACCAGCGGTGCGCTCGTGACACGTCGAAAGACCAAGGCCATAAACGCTAGAATAGCAACTGCAACATGGATACTCCCAACTTGCTCGATTCCATGCGCGCCGATTGGAATCGGCGCGCCGCCGAGGACGCCAATTATTACGTGGCCTTCGGCCGCCGCCAGCAGTCCAACGAGGAGTTCTTTTCCACCGCCGACGGCACCGTTCAGCAGTTGCTGCCGGAGCTCCAGCGATTCATCGGCCGCGACGCCGCGCTCGAAATCGGCTGCGGTCCCGGCCGCCTGATGCGCCCGCTCAGCCGCTATTTCAAGGAAATCCACGGCGTCGATGTCTCCGACGAAATGATCCGCCTGGCGCACGAGCGTCTCGCCCATACCGCCAACGCTTTCGCCCAGCAATGCTCCGGCTCGGACCTGGCGATGTACCCCGATGGCAAATTCGATTTCATTTACTCCTACGCCGTCTTCCAGCACATTCCCAGCCGCGACGTCGTGTTTGGCTACCTGCGCGACGCCTTCCGCGTCCTCAAGCCCGGCGGCTTCCTGCGCTGCCAGTTGAACGGCCTGCCGCCGCACGCGCGCCAATACGACACCTGGAACGGCGTACGCATCACGGCCGCGGAAGTCGCCGCATTCGTCGAATCCACCGGCTTTCACCTCCTCGCGCTCGAGCAGGTCTGGACCCAGTACATGTGGATCACGCTCCGCAAGCCCGGCCCTGGCGGCGCCGCGCCGGTCAACTATTCCGCGCGCCTGCGCAACATTTCCAACGCGCTCACCGGGGAAGCCGTCACTCCCGCGTCCGGCGCCATGGCGGCGCTGGCCTTGTGGATCGAACGCCTGCCCGCCTCCTGCCACCTGCTCAACACCACCGTCACCGCCGATGGCCGCCCCTGCCGCCTCACTTACGTCGGCCCGCCAGCCGCCGACGGCGTCTCCCAGATCAACGCCGTGCTTCCGGAGAACCTGCGCACCGGCCTGGTGATGGTCGAAGCCGCCCATGACGGCGCCCCGCTCTGCTCCGCCGGCTGGGTGCGCATCGTGCCTCCCGGTCCTTCGGTTCCCCGCATCACGGGAATCAGTGACGGCGTCAACCTTCTGTCCGGCAACCGCATCGTCAGCGGCACCGTGAAAGTGACCATGGAAGAGGTTGCCCACGGCGCCGACTTCCACGCCAGCGTGGACTCGCTCGCCACGCCCGCCGCCGATGCCTTCTGTACCGACCCCGTCGCGCAGCGCTGGGAGTTCAACTTCAACCTCCCCGAGAACCTCGCGCCCGGCCCGCACCGCGTGTCCATCGCGTTGGGCCGCCGCGTCTATCCGCAGATACCCATCGAGGTGGCCTGATTGCGCCGCTCCCTCGCCGCGGCCGCGGTCGCCATCGCCGTCGCCGCTCTTTTCCTGGGTCCGTTGCGGCGCCGCCCGTTCCGCCAGTTGCCCGCCGGCGTGATCGAGCTTCACTCCGAAATCGCCGTCGACGCCGATAGCGAGCTGCGCGGCGCGCCCTCCGGCACGGTTCTCCATCTGGCCCCGGATTTCAACGGCCGCGCCGCTATCGTCGTGCGCGGCGACAACGTCACCCTGCGCGATTTTTCGATCGATGGCAACCGCGCCGCACTGGAGATCCGCGCCGGCCTGCCGCCTTCCAATACTTCTTTCGCGGAATTCACCCGCGCCAATGGCGTTTTTGCCGAAGGAGTCACCGGCCTCGCCATCGAGCGCCTCCGCTGCCGCAATATCGCCGGCTTCGCCGTGCTGGTCAGCCGCGCGCGCTCGGTCGATATCCGCCGCGTCACCGTCGCCGATAGCGGTTCGCGCAATCCCCTCGGCCGCAACAATTCAACCGGCGGTATCCTGCTCGAAGAAGGAACCGCCGATTTCCGCGTCATCGAATGCGACCTGTCGAACATCCGCGGCAACGGCATCTGGACGCATTCCCTGTACACATCGGCGCGCAATGCCCGCGGCTCGATCGCCTTCAACCATTTCCGCGAGATCGGCCGTGACGCCATCCAGGCCGGCCACGCGACCGCCCTTTCGGTGACCGGGAACTCGGGCAGCCGCATCGGCTATCCCTTCGACGAAGTGGATATCGAGAACCTCGCCACTCCGGTCGCCATCGATACCGCCGGCAACGTGGACGCGTCCTCCTATGACGGAAACCGCTTCCAGGAAATCGACGGCAAGTGCATCGACCTCGACGGATTTCACGATGGCGAAGTCCGCACCAACCAGTGCATCAACCGCCACGGTGCCGCGTCCTACCGCTACGGCCACTACGGCATCACCATGAACAACTCGAACCCGGACATGCGTTCCCAAAACATCCGGCTGGTCGACAACCTTATCGACGGTACGCTCTACGGCGGCATCTTCGTCATCGGTTCCGGCCATACCATCGCCCGCAACCGCCTGCTCCGCCTGGACGCCTCCCACTGCAACGAAAACGCCGCCCGCTTCGGCTGCTATTACGGCCCCGCCGATCCCGAGATTCTCGAAGCCGGCATCTATTTGGCCCGCGGCGCCGAGCACCCCTCCCCCGCCCGCCACAACCTCATCCAGGACAACCGCATCGCCGGTTACAAAATGCAATCCCGCTGCATCCTCGCCGCCCCCGGCGTCGACCCGCGCTCCAACACCATCATCGGCAACCTCTGCCGCGATCGGTGAGTCAGCCTGCCCCGAGAAAAGCATTACGCCGCGCTTTGAGCTAAGTCGTGGCGCAGGCTGTCAAGCCTGATGAGCCGAGAGTCATCTCGGCTTTTCTTGGAACTATTCCTTTGGGCGCTGCCGAAAAAACCCGAAAAGGCATTTTGAGCCCACGGATGAAAACAGAGGAACACGGATAAGCCAGTTTTTCTTAATCTGTGTTCATCCGTGTTCATTCGTGGCCCGTCATGCTTTTGGCCTTTTGCTCTTGGGACCGTTACCCGAACGAAAAACATTGCGCCGCGCTTTGAGCTAAGTCGTGGCGCGGGCTGTCCAGCCTGCTGAGCCGAGAGTCGTCTCGGCTTTTCTTGCCGCGCCGGCATTGCCGCCCCCTTCTCAGCTCCTCAATCCCCGGCCGCGCTCCGCCGGACCCTGGCTTGTTCCTCCACAGCCGGAACCACCGCGAACGGTACCCGCGCCGGCTCGCACGTCAAAGCCAGCCGCGCGCACCGCGACCGCAAGCCGGCGAGCTTGTCGGCGGCCCGCGGAACCCGCTCCAGGCGGTGCAGGATTTCCCGCTTCGCCCGCAGAACCAGTTCCGTATCCATCTCGTTCATCCGCACCAGCCGTTCGTACAGCTCCTTGCCCCAGACGCCTTCCCAATACTCGCCAGACTCGACCGGCGCGCGCGGCGTCCCCTGACCCACGTTCTGCGGAACATACTCCAGCCGGAGACCCGGAAACGCGGGGCGTAGAAAATACTCCGCAACCACCAGGCTCTCCTCGAACATCTCAACCAGGCCTGGAACCGCCATGTCGCGCAGCACCGCCGTCGCCCGTTCCAGATCCCGGTCGTCCGCTGGACGCGTGAATGCTCCGGCGTTGGCTAACTGCGTCACTTGCACCTCGCTCACCTGATGGGGAGCTTCGTCGATCAGGCGCATCGCAAACTCTCGCGGACTGTAGGATCGCGCCCAACGGGCACAGAGAGAATCCGCGTCGCTGCGCCGGAAGTGGTGGTAAGTCGAATACAACCGGGCTAGTGGATCGCGTAAAAAGCACCAATCGAAGAACACCGTCCGCCGGCTAAGCGGCTTCGGATAACGCAAATGATGGCTGGATACGGCGGCAATCCCGGGGTGCTGTCCCACGAACTCCACCAGGTCTGCGGCATCCAGCGTGGCATCCGGATCGCTGCCATGAACCGTGGCAAACCGCCCCGGAAACGCGCGCCCTAAAATGTACTCAATCGTACTGCCGCCGTTTTTGAATATGTGGTAATGAACGATAACGTATCGAGTGCGCACCACGGGCATGGTTACGTTCACAACGATCCCTCGTTGTAATCGACTCGATAACCGTGGGAGTACCCGGCAACTGCCCTGACCAGCCTGATTGACATCGGATCCCTCACCGATATCTCTCTGGAACTCCACTCCATACCAAAAGTTCCGCCTGGGTTGGCCAAAAGTTCCCCAAACAGCCAAATCAAGAAGCGTTGTGCGGCAGATTGTCAAATCGGCGCGCCGATTGCCCATCGGCGCAGCCGGGCGCGAGTCCGGCCGCTTCCTGGAATCCGATGACAGGCGCGCGAACTTTTTTCTCCCCCGCGTTATCAGCCGCTTACGGCGCGTTCGCCGCGCGAACCGCGCCGCGCGCCGCGTACAGTGGAATCGGATCGAGGCCGCGCGGCCCACCCGCGCAGCCACAACAGCTTTCTCCCCGGCCGGGGATCGTTGCACTCAGGTGGTACTGAACTTCCGGCGCCCCTTAAAGGCATGCGGGGTCCCCTACGGGCAGGACTCCCGACGGAAGACTTTGGATTCCGGAATTCATAACCGCCGGCGGAATACGGATAGCAGTTATCGCCGCCCGCTCGGATAACAGAGAGTAAGGAACGAATCGACCCGACATTGTCCGCCATCCAGCGGGCTCACATCGACGAAGTTTCCACTCAATCCATTGGGTGGCCGATACGCACGGCGATAAGTCCGCGAAGCCCGGCCACCCGCAACGAAATTTCTCAAGCCCAAAGTGTTCGTCCCGCGCGGAGCGGGAATCCTCCATGAAAACGGTTCAGCAAGTGTTCCTCTGCGCCCTTCTGGCGGCGCTCACCACGCTCGCCGTTGCGGCAACGCTTTTCGTGCGGGCCGCCACCGCCACGGTTGCGGCGGTTCCGGCCGAGATCCGCCTGACGCGCGCCGCGCTCGTTCACCAAGCCGACGCGGCGCGCCACGATCTCTCGAACCAGCTTGCCGCGGCCCGCGTCGCCGCGTTCACGCTTTCCGACCGCCAGGCAACCGCGTTCCGCACTGGCATTCTGGCGCAAACCGCCGGTTTCGGCGACGCCGCCAGCCGCCAGCTCGGCGGTACTCTGTCGCGAATCGATACCGCCCTCGCCACCACGGCTTCGCTCGAACGCGAGCTCCGTCCCACGCTTCGCCATTCCGCCGCCATCGCTGCGCAGATCGACGATTCCCTCCCCATGTTCCTCGATTGCGACCACAACCCCGACTGCGTGTTCAACCGCTACGTCGGCGTCTCCCGTGGCATCGAAACCGCCGCCACCGACGTCTCCGGCATGAGCCGGGATTTCCGCCGCGACTGGCCGGCCTATCTCAAAACCTGGCAGGATATCGGCGTCCAGACCGATGGCTTCGTCGCTAACATGAACCGCCTCACCCATCCGCACTGGTACGACCGGCTGATCGGCTACGGACTCAATGGCGTCGTCATCTATCGCAGCCTGAATCCGGTGGGAGCCGCCGTCACCGGCGCCCAGATCCTGTCCTCACGTCCGTAGCTTAGTCACTCACCGGTACGCTTCACTGCGGTGGCGAACTCCGAAGATGCGCATGGTGTCATCATGAAGCTTAAACATGACGCGGTAATCGCCAAGCCTCAGCCGAAAGGAACCCGTCAATCCGCCGTGAAGCGGCCTCACATCGCCCGAGCCAATGAGAGCGTATCGCAACACGCCTTCGAAGATGATGTGCCTCGCCACGGCACGGTCAAGGCGTCGAACGTCGGCCTTGGCTTCGTCGAGCCACTCGATCTTGACTGCGTTTGGGGAGGTCATGATGCCAACTAACCTAAGCTTAGAACCTCCGTCGCGTGCCGCCCAGATTGTGAATGGTTAGTACGCAGCGACTCACCTAAGACCGCCGGGCGGATGCCACCGGCAGCGATCAGCGCAACGGTACCCCGACTCCGTTCACACCAACATCCACTGCGGCACGATGCGCTGGGGGGGGGACAGCCTACTTGCTGAGCGGGAAATCTTCGAGCGTCAGGCCGAAATCGGCAAGAACCTCTTCCATCGGAATGCCCTTGCCGCCGCGTTGGGCGAACCAAACCTCTCCCTCGCGAACACGGCGACGGTCCTCGTCGGTGATCGGTTCATCGTCGACGGGTGCGGTGGAGGGAGTGTCCAGCATGGCTTCCAGCAAACCAGCGATAGCAGGAAGCTTCGCCGGCGGCAGGCGCTCAATCAGTTCGTGGACGTGCTCGCGTGTCTCACCCATGGCGCGTTCCTCGAGGACACAGGCCTACCCCAATTGTGGCACAAATTATTTGAATTTGTGCTCACATGACCCTCCGGGGCGCCGTAGGGGCCAGGCACGCCTGGCCCGCGCCGCTGCACTCGGGCTGGCACCCGCACCCCTCCAGCTTGCATCGAACCTCTCCCCTGCTATGATGGATGCTGATGAAAGGCATAGTTCTTGCCGGAGGCACCGGAAGCCGGCTCTTTCCACTGACCAAGATCACCAACAAGCACCTGCTGCCAATCTACGACCGGCCCATGATTTACTACCCCATCCAGACCTTGGTGGATGCCGGGATCGAGGACATCATGGTCGTCACCGGCGGGCGCAACTCGGGGGATTTTTTGCGGCTGCTGGCCAATGGGAAAGAGTTCGGGCTGAAGCATATCCATTACACGTACCAGGAAGGTGAAGGTGGCATCGCCGATGCGCTGGCGCTGGCCGAGCACTTCGCCGACGGCCACAAAATTTGTGTCATCCTGGGCGACAACATCATCCAGGGCAACGTCCGCGCCGCCGCCGATCGTTTCCGCAGCCAGCCGCACGGCGCCCACATCCTGCTCAAAGAGGTCGCCGATGCCGAGCGCTTCGGCGTGGCGGAACTGGCCGGCGACCGCATCGCGGGCATCGAAGAGAAGCCCGCGCACCCGAAATCGAATTACGCCGTGACCGGCATTTACATGTACGACTCGAGCGTGTTCGATAAGATCAAGACCCTGGTTCCCTCAGGCCGCGGCGAACTCGAGATCACCGACGTCAACAACGCATACGTGCGCGAAGGCTCGCTCACCTTTTCGTTCCTCTCCGGCTGGTGGACCGATGCCGGCACCTTCGATTCCCTGCTCCGCGCCGCTAACCTGGTGAAGGAATCCGTCACGGGCGGCAAGGCAGTCGAGGAACGAGAGGAAGGAGCCGTGCGAACCTGATGGCGCAAGAAACACCGGCGCCGGCGCGGCCTCTGGCTTCGCTCGGCGGCTTGGAACTGGCGGTTCCGCAATGTCCCAAGGGAATCGGCGCGCTGATCGGCGCTATCGATTCGGCGGAACGCATCGCGGGCGTTGAGATTGCCCGCCTGGCGGTGCACCCGGACGACCGCGGCTACTTTCTCGAAGTGCAGCGCCTCGGTCAGGGACTGGCCCACGCCTTTCCGCCCCAGAGCAGCCAGGTTTCTGCCGCGCTCAGCTATGCGGGTACTATCAAGGCGTTCCATTATCATCTGAAGCAAACCGATTGCTGGACGCCGGCAAAGGGGTTGTTCCAAGTGGCGCTGGTCGACTTCCGCTTGGGCTCGCCCACCTTTGGCAAACGCAACACCATGTATGTCGGCCCGCTGCGCCCCTGGCAGATCCTCGTTCCGCCCGGCGTGGGCCACGGATATAAAGTGATCGGCGAAGAAAGCGCCATGCTGATTTACATGACCGACCGCTTCTACGATCCGAGTGACGAAGGCCGCGTCGTTTTCGACGACCCCGGTATCCACTACGATTGGGAAACCCAGCACAAGTGAGACGCCGATGAAGATCCTGGTTACCGGCGGCGCGGGTTTCATCGGCTCGGCATTCGTGCGCCTGGTGATGGCGGAGACCGGCTGGGAAGTCGTCAATCTGGATAAGCTGACCTACGCCGGCAACCTCGAGAACCTGGCCGAGGTGGAATCGAGCGGCCGCTACCGGTTCGTGCAGGGCGATATCGCGGACCAGGCGGCGGTTGGCGCGCTGGTCGCCGAAACCAAGCCGGACGCCATTGTGCATTTCGCCGCCGAATCGCACGTCGACCGCAGCATCATTTCGCCCGAGCCGGTGATCCAAACCAATCTCCTGGGCACTTTCCGCCTCCTCGAAGCCGCGCGCCTGAACAACGTTCCGCGCTTCGTGCACGTCTCGACCGATGAAGTGTATGGCAGCCTCCCGGCGCCGGAGGAAGCCACCGAAAAATTTCCGCTCCAGCCGAGCAGCCCGTATTCGGCATCGAAAGCGGGCTCGGATATGCTGGCGCTCTCCTACTTCGTCACCTTCCGCATGCCGGTGGTGGTGACGCGCGCCTCCAACAACTACGGCCCCTACCAGTTCCCCGAAAAGCTGATTCCGCTAATGATCGCCAACGCTCTCGAAGACCGGCCGCTGCCGGTGTACGGCGATGGCATGCAGATTCGCGACTGGCTGTATGTGGACGATCATTGCCGCGGCATTCTGGCGGTGCTCGACAAAGGGCGCGCGGGCGAGATCTACAACATCGGCGGCAACCGCTCGCTGCCCAATCTGGACGTGATCCACAAGCTGCTGGCGCTGGCCGGCAAGCCGGAGAGCCTGATTCAATACGTGAAGGACCGGCCCGGACACGACCGCCGCTATGCGCTATCGAGCGAAAAAATCCTGCGCGAAACCGGTTGGCGGCCGAAGGTGGATTTTGAAACCGGCCTCGCCCGCACCATCGAGTGGTATCGCGCCAACGCCCCATGGGTCGCCCGCGTGCGCAGCGGAGAGTATCGGAACTATTACGAGCGCAACTACGCGAACCGGGTGTAGGCCGCGATAAAATCATTTCGAGCCACAGATGAACACGGATAAAACTTTTGATTTTAATCTGTGTTCATCTGTGTTTATCTGTGGCTATAATTCTTCCACGGCTGCCTCGGCTTAACTCTCATGCGGGTGGCAATTGAAGCGGCGAGCTTGAGCCTTTCGAGCGGAGGTCTGGCGCGCTACACCAGCCAGCTCAGCTTGGCGCTGGCGCGTTGGCACGCGGACGACGAATTCTACCTGATCTCGGATCAGCCTTTTTCGATGCCCGCGGGCGCTCCGGCCAACTTGAAGCGCGGCGCGGCTCCGCGGAACGCGGTCGAGCGGCGCTGGTGGCTGTGGGGCATGGCGCGCGAATTGAATCGCATCGGCGCCGACGTGGTGCACGGGCCGGACTTCGCCGTTCCCTACCTGGCGCGCCGGCCCAGCGTGATGACGCTTCACGACCTTTCGCCCTGGCTCGACCCGGCCTGGCACGATGGCGCCGGCCGCGTGATGCGCCGCACGCCCCTGCTGTTGAAGATGGGCCTGGCCACCATGGTGATCACTCCCGGCGAGCACGTGCGCCAGGAGGTGATCGCGCGGTTTCAGCTCAGCCCCGATCGCGTGGTGGCCGTGCCGGAAGCCGCCGCCGAGTGGTTCACCCCCGTCGAGACGCGCCCGGAATCGCCGTATTTCCTGTTCGTCGGGACCATCGAGCCGCGCAAGAATCTGCCGTTGCTGCTCGAAGCGTGGCGCGAAGTGCGCAAGCGCGCCCCCACAGCCGGCCTGGTGATTGCCGGCCGCCGGCGCGCGGATGCGCCCGCGATTCCGGAGGAGCCTGGATTGCGTCTGTTGGGCGAGGTGCCCGACGAGCAACTGCCGGGCCTGTACTCCGGCGCCACGGCTTTCGTCTATCCGTCGCTCTACGAGGGGTTCGGCTTGCCGGTGGTGGAGGCGATGCAGTGCGGGGCGTGCGTGATCGCCTCCCCGGCGCTGCGCGAGACGGCCGGCGACGCGGCGATCTATGCCGAGAACGCGCGCGAACTGACGCAGGCGATGCTCGATACGATCGAGCGTCCCGCCTGGCGGGCCGAATGGAGAGAGCGCGCCCGCGCCCGCGCCGCCGAATTCTCCTGGCAGCGCACCGCGCACCAGACTTACGCAGTCTATCGGGAGGCCCGTAGACGCTTTGACAAGTGACGATCGAGCCGCGGCCCTGCTGTTGGCGCCGGAAGCGCCCTATCCGCTTTCGGGCGGCGGTTCGCTGCGCACGGCGTCTCTCCTCGAGTACCTGGGGCGGCACTATGCGCTCGACCTGATCGTTTTCCGGCAGCCGGGAGCGGCCGAGCCAGCCTCGCTGCTGCCCGCCGGCCTGGTGCGGCGGGTGACCGTGATCGATCTCCCCGCCACCCGGCGCAGCCCGGCGGCGCGCGCCGTTCGCAATGCCGTGCGGCTGGCCCGCGGCGTGCCGCCACTGGTGGACCGTTTCGCCGGCTTCGACGCCCAAGTCGAGCGGGCCGTGGAGGGGCGCAGCTACGAAATCGGCGTCATCGAGCACTCCTGGTGCGCGCCGTACCTGGAGCGGATCGCCGGCGCCTGCCGCCGCACCGTGCTCGACCTGCACAACGTGGAATCCGTGCTGCACGCGCGTTGCGCCCAGGTGGAGGGCGGCGCGGTGGGGCTGGCGCATCGCATCTTCGGAGAGGCCTCGGCCCGCTTCGAGGCGGAGTGGCTGCCGCGGTTCGGTGAAGTGTTGGCGCCCTCGGCCGAAGACGCCCGTTCCGTCGCGCTCCTGGCGCCGGGCGCGCGGGTGCGGGTCTATCCAAACGCGATTCCCTGGACACCAGTGCCGCCCAAAACAGAAGAGCAGATGATTGTATTTTCCGGCAACCTGGAGTACCACCCCAATCTGTCCGCCGTGCGCTTCTTCGCGCGCGAGATCTGGCCCACGCTGCGGGAGCGCTGGCCGCACCTGGTATGGCGGCTGGTGGGCAAGGCTCCGCAATCAGTCGAGAAACTTGTACCGGTTGACCCACGTATTCAATTAAGTGGGCCGGTGGAAGATGCTGTCGCGGAATTGGCGCGGGCGCAAGTTGCGGTCGTCCCCTTGCTCGCCGGCAGCGGCACGCGGTTCAAGATCCTCGAAGCCTGGGCAGCGGCGCTGCCGGTGGTCTCCACTTCCATCGGCGCCGAGGGCCTTCCGGCGCGGGACGGCGAGCACCTGCTGCTGGCCGACACCGCCGCGGCGTTCGCCGATGCGGTTTCACGGCTGTTGACGTGCAAGAATCTCCGTGTAAGCGTTGGAAATTCCGGCAGATTGTTGCTAGAAAAGGAATTTACGTGGGTATCAGCTTGGGCAAGTCTGGATTTCTGACACAGCCGAGTGACACAATGCTCCGTTATACTGGTACGGTTAATGCGGATTGCCGTTGATGCACACGCCATCGGCCGTCACCTCACAGGCAATGAGGTCTACGTCCGAAGCCTTTTGAACGGATTCGCCGCCGCCAAGGACCGCGAATGCGAGGTCCTGGCCTATGTGTCTTCCGAAGAGGCTTGCAGTAGTTTGCCCGCCGGCATTCGTACCAGTTCCATCTCCACCAACCCGTTCTTGCGCCTGGGATACGAGTTGAGCATGAAGCTGCGGCGGGACCGGCCGGATCTGCTTCACGTGCAGTACACGGCTCCGGTGGCGTGCACGGTGCCGGTGGTGGTGAGCGTCCACGACGTCAGCTTTCTGGAGCATCCCGAGTATTTCACCGGAGGGCGGGCGCGGCAGTTGCGCTGGACGGTGCGGCGGACGGTGGACCGCGCGGCGCGGGTGCTCACGGTGAGCGAGTTTTCGCGGCGCGCCATCCTGCGGGTTTACGGCCACCTGGACGAGGACAAAGTGGTGGTGGCTCCCAACGCCGCCGGCGCGGAATTCCGCCCGGTGTCGCTCCAGGCGGCGCGGGCCGCCGTCCGCCAGCGCTTTTCGCTCGATCGGCCATTCCTTCTTTCGGTGGGCGATCTGCAGCCGCGCAAGAATCAGATCGGCCTCATCCGGGCGTTCGCCGAATTGGTCCGCGCCTGCCCGCAGCTTGGCCACGACCTGGTGCTGGCCGGGAAGCCCACCTGGTTTGCGGATCAGGTGCAGGCCGCGGCGCGCGAATCGGGCGTCGGCGATCGCATCCGCATGTTGGGTTTTGTATCCGATACCGACCTGCTCCAGCTTTATAACGCCTGTGACCTTTTCGTGTTCCCTTCGTTCTACGAAGGGTTCGGACTGCCCGCGCTGGAAGCCATGGCGTGCGGCCGCGCGGTGGCCTGTTCGAACGCTAGCGCCTTGCCGGAGGTGGTCGACAGCGCCGCGATTCTCTTCGATCCTTACCGCACCGACGAGATGGTGCGCGCGCTCAAGGACCTGCTGCTGGACGCGGAATTGCGCGCGCGCATGGAGCGGTTGGGGCTGCAACGCGCCGCCCATTTCAGTTGGCAGAAAACGGCGGACGCCATCCTGGATGTGTTCCGCGAGGTGGCCCATCAAAGCCAGCCCGCCGTGCTGCCGGCCTCCCGCAGCCTGGCGCACCGATGAACCGGCTTGTTTTGGTGGGGCATGCTTTAGCTTGCCAACGCCCGCTTGCGGGCGCATTTTTTGGTTTTGTGCCAACGACCGCTCCCTTACGGGGTGAGCGCTGGGCCCGGCTCCGATGCTTATGAGATTCCTTCCCTTCACATTCGCGGCGTTGTTCCCGCTGCTGGCGGCCTCCGCCCAGCCCGGCTTTCCCTTCACCGACGAATCGCTGCGATACAACTTGAGCTGGCAAAGCGGCACCAGCTTGGGCGAGGCCACCCTCACCGCGCACCGCTCCGCCGTGGGTTGGAACCTGGATGCGACGCTGAACGCGAGTGTGCCCGGCTTTTCACTGGCCGACCAACTGCATTCGGCGGTCGACGCGGGGCTGTGCTCGCAGGAATTCGAGCGCGACCTGACGCACGCTGGCAACCGGACCGACGACAAGACCAGCTTCGATCAGAAAGCGGGCAGCGCGACACGCACCACGGTGTTTCCAGCCGGCGGCGGCAGGGGCGATTTCAGCATCGCCACCTGCGCTCGCGACGCGGTGGCGTTCGCTTATTACGCGCGCGTGGAATTGGGCCAAGGCCGCGTGCCCGCGCCGCAGCAAGTGTATTTCGGGTCGGCCTATTCGGTGAGTCTCTCGTACGTGGGCGCCGAAAACGTGAACTCGGCCGGGAAGTCCGTGGCGGCCGACCGCGTGCACGCGGCGGTGAAGGGACCGAAGGCGGATTTTCAGTGCGACATGTTCTTCGCGCGCGATGCCGCGCGCACGCCGCTGAGCATCCGCATTCCGCTCCCGCTGGGAGTCTTTTCGCTGGACCTGGTGCGCTGACCATGCGGGTGGCGTTCTTCTCGCCGCTGCCGCCGGAGCGCAGCGGGATTGCCGACTATTCCGAAGCCCTGCTCGAGCCGCTCCGGCATCTGGCCCAAGTCGAAGTCTTTTCGCAGGCCTCGCAGCCATTCGATGCTGCGCGCTTCGATATCGCCCTGTACCAGATGGGCAACAATCGCTGCCACGGCTTCGTGTATGAGTCCGCGTTGCGCCACGCCGGCGTGGTGGTGATGCATGAATCCAACCTGCACCATCTGATGACGGAAATCACCATCCGGCGCGGCGATTGGGACGCGTACGTGCGCGAGTGCGAATACGCCGGCGGCCGAGTGGCGCGCGAATTCGCCGAACGCGTGCGCAAGCTGGAGGTCGGCCCGGATTACGAAGGCTTGGCGCTTACGCGGCGGCTGCTCGAAGGCGCGCGCGGTGTGATCGTGCATAGCCGGTTCATGGAATCGGAAATCCGCGCCGGTGGGTTTGGCGGGCCGTTGGCGGTGATTCCGCACGGCGCGTGGATTCCGCCGGGCGACCGCAACGGGTTTCGCCAACGGCTGGGCCTCGACGAGGCCGTACCGCTGGTGGGCGTCTTCGGTTTTCTCAAACCCTACAAGCGAATTGCCGAATCGCTGCGCGCTTTCCGCCGCCTGCTGCGTCTGGCGCCGGAAGCGAAAATGATTCTGGTGGGCGAGCCGCATGCCGATCTTCCGCTGGAGGGAATGATTCGCTCGCTGGGGCTCTCCGCCAGCGTGCGGATGGTGGGCTTTGTGCCGATCGACGATTTCACCGGCTACCTTTCGGCCTGCGACATCGTCCTCAACCTGCGCTACCCGACGGTGGGCGAAAGTTCGGGCACGCTGCTGCGGGCGATGGGGCTGGGCAAGGCGGCGCTGGTTTCCGACGTCGGAAGCTTCGCCGAGTTCCCCGACGATGTGTGCCTCAAAGTGCCGGTGGGCGCGGGCGAGGAAGACACCATCTTCGAATACCTCAACCTGCTGACGTCGCGCCCGGAAGTGGCACTGGCGCTGGGCGCGCGCGCGCGGGATTACGTCGCGCAGCAGTGCAATTGGCCGGCGGTGGCGAAACAGTACGCGCAATTTCTGGAAGCGGTGATGGAAGGCAAGGCGTGGAAAGCAGAGGAACCGGATCGCTCCAGCGGGCCGGTTAAGGAGCAGACGGATTCTACTGTGCCGGTTGCCGAGGAAGCGAATTCGACTGGGCAGGCCGGGGGCCTGCCCCACCAAGTGGATTCGGCTGGGCCGGCCTCGGAGCAGATTCCTGCCCAAGAGATGACGCCTTACTTGCGCGGGTGGGCGGTGGACGAGGAATCGGCGACCTACCTGGAAGTTCACCAGACACGCCTCGAGAAAACCTTGGGCCTGATTCCACCGGGCGGCCCGGAAGATCGCATTCTCGAGATGGGCGCCTACATGCAAATGACGCCCGCGCTACACGACAAGCTGGGCTACGGCGAAGTTCGCGGCTGCTATTATGGCGAACCGGGCCGGGTGGACCACCGCTCGGTGACTTCGTCCTCGGGCGAAACGTTCACCTGCGAGATCGACCATTTCGATGCCGAGAAGGATTCCTTCCCATACCCGGACGAGCATTTCTCGACCGTGCTGTGCTGCGAGCTGATCGAGCACCTGTTCACGGACCCCATGCACCTGATGGGCGAAGTGAACCGCATCCTCAAACCGGGCGGCCACTTCGTGCTGACCACGCCGAACATCGCCAGCCTGCGCGGCCTGGCGGCCATTTTGCAGGGGTACCATCCCGGCTTTTTCCATGCCTATCTGCGTCCCAGCGAAACCGGCGAGGGCGACGCGCGGCACAATCGCGAATACACGCCGCGCGAGATTCACCAGTTGCTGGTAAACTCCGGGTTCGAGGTGGACCGGCTGGAGACTGGCGAGTTTCGCGACTTGCCGCATCCCGAGTTCCGCTGGGTGGTGCATCTGCTGGAACGCTACCGGCTGGACTCGGCGCTGCGCGGCGATGGCATTTACGCGGTGGGCCGCAAGACGGGCGCGGTGCGGGAACGCTACCCGGGGTGGCTGTACACATGAAGGCGGCGGCATATCTGAATCCGCGGGTAGACCTGGACCCGGCGACCGGCAAGCTGCGGGCGGAGTTTGAAATCCGTAACCAGTCGGGCGAAACGTGGCGTGCCGCGGACGGTTTCTTCGTTGGGGTCCATCTGTTCGACGCCGATACCGGAACGCTGATCGTAGATGGCGCGCGAGTGGCTGCCGAGCGCGACCTGGCGCCCGGAGAGAGCGCGCGGATCGGTATGGATCTGGCGCTGCCCACCGAAAATGGCCGTTTTCAGGCGCTGATTTCGCCGCTGCGCGAGCACGTCTGCTGGTTTTACGAAAAGGGCTGGCCGTTCCTGCTGGTGGAGGCCGTGGTGCGCGATGGCGTCACGCGCCTGACCCACGTTGGCGTGTCCACGCGGGCGGCGCTCAGCCGCGCGCAAGCCGTCCGCGCCATGGGCCGCGCCTTCGTTTATCCGTTCCTGACGCTGTGGCGCAATCGCGGATTGATCCGGGTGATGGTGCGGCGCGACGTGCTGGGGCGCTACCGCGGTTCGTTCGGCGGATCCTTCTGGACCGTGATCAACCCGCTGCTGTTGATGCTCACCTACTATTTCGTTTTCGGGGTGGTGCTCCAGTCGCGCTTCCCCGGCATTCCCGGCCGCGCCGGATTCGCGCTCTACTTCCTGTGCGGAATGCTGCCCTGGCTGGCGTTGAGCGAGGCCGCCGGACGCGCGCCCTCGATCCTGCTGGAGCACCGCAATTTCGTCAAGAAGCTGGTCTTCGCGGTGGAGACGCTGCCCGTCAACCTGGTGGCGGCCGGCCTGGTGAGCGAATTCTTCGCGGTGGTGCTTTACTGCGGGTTTCTTCTCGCGATCCGGCACAGTCTGCCCGTCACCATACTGTGGCTGCCGGTGCTGCTGGTGCCGCAGATCCTGCTGACGCTCGGCCTGAGCTGGCTGCTGGCGGCGCTGGGCGCGTTTGTGCGCGACCTGGGGCAGGTCATCGGCTTCCTGCTCACCATCTGGTTTTTCGTCACCCCGATCTGTTACCCTGAGGGGTCTCTGCCGAAGGGCGCGGCGGCGCTGCTGACGAAGAACCCGCTCTACGTTTTGGTGCGAGGCTATCGCGCGATCTTTCTGGAGAACCGCGCGCCGCAGTTCGGCCCGTTGTGGAAGCTGACTGTGGTGGCGTTGGTGGCGTTGGTGGTGGGCCACGCGTGTTTCTACAAGTTGCGCCGCTCGTTCGCCGACATGTTGTAGACACGTGGGGCAGGTCCCCGACCTGCCAATGGCCGAAGTGGCCGGGCTGACCGCTCCCTACGGTCGCGGCTTCGAATTGAAGTCAAGGATTATCCGTTGCTGCACACTCTATCCGAAGCACTGGTCCGGTTCGGCCCGTCGGGGGTGTTCCTCCTGGCGGTGCTCGATTCGTCGGGTGTGCCGATGCCTGCGGCGATGGACATTCTGGTAATGTTCGTGGCCTACAAGTCTCCCGATCGCGCCTATTTCACGGCCGCCATGGCCGTGCTGGGTTCTCTGGGCGGAAATCTCGCGCTGTTTCTGCTCTCGCGTCATGGCGTGCGCCGCTTCTTCAAGCCGCCCATGCCGGGCAAGCCGGGCCGGTTCCGCGAGTGGTTCGATCGTTACGGCCTGGTGACGGTTTTCATCCCGGCGCTGCTGCCGGTTCCTCCGCTTCCGCTGAAGGCGTTTGTCATTTCGGCGGGCGTGCTGCGCACGCCGCTGGCGCAGTTCGCGGCGGTGATTTTGGTGGCTCGGGTGATCCGCTATTTCGGCGAAGCGTACCTGGGAATCCGGCTGGGCCTGGGCGCTCAGGACTACGTGAAGCACAACGCGTGGGCGCTGACGGGCGTGGCAGTGGGGCTGGCGCTCGTCATGGTTCTGTTGCTCCGGATGGCCGAGCGGCGGCGCGCCGCGGCGCGCGCGACGTTACAATAGGCGGGAAGATCCCCCATCCTCGATGCCGAAGCGAATTGCGATCGTGGAAGACGAAGCCGAGCTGGCTTCCCTGATCGATTACAACCTGACCCGGCACGGCTACCAGACCCAGATCCTACGCGGCGATAAGGGGACGCTGGAGGAGTTGGAGCGAGCCAAGCCGGACCTGATCGTGCTGGACGTGATGCTGCCGGATGTCGACGGCTTCCAGCTTTGCCGCGAGATTCGCCAGTCGCAGGCGATGGCGCGCACGCCGGTCATATTCCTCACCGCGCGCGGCGACGAGGTGGACCGCGTGCTGGGCCTGGAAATCGGCGGCGACGATTACATCACCAAGCCGTTCAGCCCGCGCGAGCTGGTGGCGCGAGTGAAAGCGCACCTGCGCCGCGAACAAATGGACGCTGAACCGGCAGTGACCGGCATCGGTCCTTTCCGGCTGGATCGGACCGGCCGGCGGGTGTATGTGGGCGAACGGGAGCTGACGCTGACATCGACCGAATTCAACCTGCTGGAATTTTTTCTCAGCCATCCGGGCCGCGCCTACAGCCGCGATCAACTGCTGGACGCGGTGTGGGGTCAGTCTCATTACGTAACGCCGCGCACGGTGGACGTGCACGTACGGCGCCTGCGCGAGCAGATTGAAGGGCAGCCGGAGAGCCCGCGCTATCTCACCACCGTGCGCGGCTTCGGCTATCGTTTCGAGGACACCGATTGACCGGCCGGATTTTTCTGAAGCTGATTGCCGGCGTGCTGGGCCTGCTGCTGCTGGCGCTGCTGACGGTGGATTACTTCACCACGCGGGTGGCCAAGCAGGTCTACATCGATAGCCTGGTGCGGCAAGCCACGGACAAAGCGCGCACGCTGGCGCTGCTGCTGGATGACATCGGCGCCGTCGGCCAACCCGCGGCGCGCGCCATGGCCGCGGCCGCCGGCGGGCGTTTGACGCTGGTGCGGAGCGACGGCCGCGTGACGGTGGATTCCGAGGCAGACGCCGCCCAAATGGAGAACCACGCTGCGCGGCCGGAGATTCGCCAAGCGCTGGCGGGCGAGCCGGGCTGGGCCATCCGGCGCAGCGGGACGCTCGGAATTCCTTTTCTGTACGTAGCGGCGCCATGCCGCGGGGGCGCCGTGCGGCTGGCGGTTCCCTATGCCCAGGTGGAGACTCAAGTGGCGCAGATCCGCGCCAAGATTCTGATCAGCACCGCGCTGGCATTTGTGCCTGCCATCCTGGTGGCGGCGCTGCTGGCGCGCTGGATCTCACGCCATTTCGCCACCATCATGGCGCACGCCGGCGAGCTGGCGGGCGGCAACTTCCGCGCACGCCTGGCCGTCACCGGCGGCAGCGAGTTCGGCCAATTGTCGCGCACACTCAACGACACCGCCGCCAACCTGCAGCGGACGGTGGAGCAGTTGCAGCTCGAGCACAGCGAACTGGAGCGGCTGGAGCGCATCCGCAAGGATTTTGTCATCAACGTCTCGCATGAGCTGCGCACGCCGCTGGCTTCGATCCAGGGCTACACGGAGACGCTGCTCGATGGCGCGCTGGCCGATCCGCAATACAACATGCGCTTTCTCGGCATCATTCGTCACAACGCCGAGCGGCTGGCGCGGCTCACCGAAGATCTGCTCACGCTCTCCCGCGTGGAACAGAAGCGGCAGAAGCTGGAGTTCGAGCCGCATTCGATCGGCGGATTGATCGAGGAGTCGATGGATCTGGTGCGGCCCATCGCCGCCAAGAGTTCGATTCGTCTCGAGACCGAACTGGACGCCGCCACGCCCGAAGTCTGGTGCGACGGCGAAGCGGTTTCGCAGATTCTGAGCAACCTGCTCGACAACGCCATCAAGTACACGCCGGCCGGCGGATCCATTGTGGCTGGCGCTTACCCCGCCGGCCGCTTCGTGGAGGTTTTCGTGCGGGACAGCGGAGCCGGCATTCCGGCCGAGGATCTGCCGCGGCTGTTCGAACGGTTCTACCGCGTGGACAAGGCGCGCTCGCGGGAGTTGGGCGGCACCGGGCTGGGGCTGTCCATCGTGAAGCACCTGGTGGGCGCGCACAATGGCACGGTGCGCGTGGAAAGCCGCGTGCAGGAAGGCTCGACGTTCTTCTTCACGCTGCCCGCCGAAGAAGCCGCGCTGCCGAAGGAAACGGCGGTTGCGGGTTAGCGCACCCGGCGCCAGCGGGGAGAGCCGCGACGTGATAGGTTGATCGGTAGTTGCCAAGCTGTCCGTCCAGCCAATTCGGGAGCCAAGGAGCATCCATGGATCGAAGAAACTTTCTCATCAGTTCGGCCGCAGCCCTCAGCGCCAGAACGAGCGTGTTCGGCGCCGCCAGCGACACCGTGCGAGTCGCGGTGGTTGGCATAGGCGGCCGCGCCAGGGACCACATTGCGGAACTTATCAGGCAGCCGAACGTGGAGATCGTCGCCCTGTGCGACCCCGACGATTCGCACCTCGACAAGGGCCAGAAACAGATTGCCGCGGCCGACCAGAAAGCGCCTAAGAACTACCGCGACGTCCGCAAGCTGCTCGAAGACAAATCCATCGACGCCATCACCATCGCCAGCCCGAACCACTGGCACACACTGATGACGGTGTGGGCGTGCCAGGCGGGCAAGGACGTGTACGTGGAAAAGCCTTGCTCGCACGATATGTTCGAGGCCGCGCAGATTGTGGCCGCGGCGCGCAAGTACAACCGCATTGTGCAGCAAGGCAGCCAGATCCGTTCTTCGGTCGCGGTGCAGGAAGCCATGCAAAAGATGAACGACGGGCTGATCGGCGACGTCTACCTGGCGCGCGGGTTGTGCTTCAAATGGCGCGACACGATTGGCCGCACAGCGGTGTCGCCGGTGCCCGAGGGAGTGGATTACGACCTGTGGACCGGCCCTGCGCCGAAGCGCGAATTCACCCGCAATCGCTTCCACTACAACTGGCATTATTTCTGGGACACGGGCAACGGCGACTTGGGCAACCAGGGCATTCACGAACTCGATATCGCGCGCTGGGGTTTGGGCGTGCGCTATCCGGTGAAGGTGAGCGCGGTGGGCGGCCACTTCATGTTCGACGACGACCAGGAGACGCCCAACACGCTCAACTGCGCTTACGAGTTCGAGGTGAACGGCAAGCGGCGGATGATGGAATTCGAAGTGCGGCACTGGATGACCAACAGCGAAGCCGGCATCGAAGACCGCCAACACAACGGGATCGGCAATCTGTTCTATGGCTCCAAGGGATACCTGGCGGTGGATAGCTACGTTTCCTACAAGAGCTGGCTGGGGCGGGAGCAGGCGCCCGGTCCGGCGCGCCGCGAGGGCGGCGACCATTTTGCCAATTGGTTCGAGGCCATTCGCACGCGCAAACGGGAAACGCTGCACTGCGAAGTGGAGGAGGGCGCCATCTCAACCACGCTGGTGCACCTGGCCAACATTTCGTACCTTGTGGGCCGCACACTCCACTTCGACGCAGCCACTTACTCGGTGACCGGCGACCCCGAAGCCAACCGGTTATTCACGCGCGACTACCGCAAGCCGTTCGTGGTGCCGGAAAAGGTATAGGGGAGGCGATAGCCGCAAGAACGTCCTCACGCTTCAGTTGGGGGTAGTCTTCCAGAATCTCTTCGATCGTCGCGCCGGCAGCGAGGAAATCGAGAAGCAAGGAGACCCAGATCCGCGTGCCGCGAACGCATGGCTTGCCGAAGCAGATCCGTGGGTCCACCGCAATCCTGCTCAGAATCTCATTCATCGCCCGATAACCTCTCGATCTTCAGGATACCAGCGCTGCGGAAGGCCGCGGCATTGGCGTGTCGCGCGAAGAACCGGCGGCAAGACCGCCGGCGCTACCGAAAAACTCGAGCGCCGTAGCGCCGGCGGTCTTGCCGCCGGTTCTTTTCCCACTTATTCACGCGCGACTACCGCAAGCCGTTCGTGGTGCCGGGGAAGGTGTTGGGGGACGGTGGGGCAGACCCGGGCGCCTCGACCTTGCGGTTTGGAATGTTGCACCACTTTGCAGTAACGTGGATATATGAGGCCGGAACTCCTTCGCCGATTGGAGGAAGTCGTGTGGGTCGACCCGGATCGACTCTCGGGAGCGCCCTGCTTCCGAGGAACCCGGATACCAGTGCAGATGCTGATCGATCACCTGGCGGCGGGCTTCTCGTTGGACGAGTTTCTGGATACCGTGCCGTCCTTGGAACGTGGCCAGGCTCAGCGCTTTCTGGAGTTGGCAGGTGAGCAGATGAAGGAATGCGCATCCTCCTTGACGAGTGCGTGAACCCGCGGCTTCGATTAGCCTTTCCTGGCGACGAAGTGAAGAGCGCCGCGGAGATGGGCTGGCGGGCGCTCACCAACGGCGCACTGATGAGGGAAGCGGCGCCTCGCTTTGATGTCCTGGTGACTCTGGACCAAAATCTCCAATTTCAGAACCAAACCGGGAAGTATCCCATGGGGATCGTTGTCCTGATCACTCAGTTCAACCATGTCGCGGCTTACCGGCCACAGTTTGCGGAGATCCGCGATTTGGTCAGGCAGACGAAACCTGGGCAGGTCAACGTTCTTCAGATCCGGTAACCTCGTTAGTCCGGGAGGCGTTTCTTCCACTGCCCGTATTGGCGTTAAGCTGGTCGAACATGCGAGATACGGCGGTATTGCTCATCGATTGTCCGGACCGCAAGGGGCTGGTGGCGGGCGTGGCCAGCGCGCTTTATCGTCACGGCGCGAATATTACCCATGCCGACCAGCACCAGGACCACGAAGCGGGCCTCTTCTTCATGCGCGTGGAATGGATGCTAGAAGGGTTCGCGCTGGATCAATTCCGGGCAGAATTCAGCCGCATCGCGGATGAGCTGAAGCTCCGCTGGCGGCTGGCGCTGATGGCGCAGCGTCCGCGCGTGGCGATTTTCGTTTCCCAGTACCTACATTGCCTGGTGGACCTGCTGCACCGCCAGCAGACCGGCGAGTTGAACTGCGTGATTCCGTTGATCGTCAGCAACCATGTGGAGGCAGCGCCGCTGGCGCAGTTCTATGGCGCCCAGTTCCGCCACGTGCCGGTGAACGCCGAGGAGAAAGCCGCGGCGGAGGCCGAGCAACTCCGTCTGCTGCGCGACGCCGAGATCGACCTGGTGGTGCTGGCGCGGTACATGCAAATCCTGCCCCCGGAATTCGTGGCGCAGTACCCGGAGCGCATCATCAACGTGCACCATTCGTTTCTGCCGGCCTTCATGGGCGCCAAACCGTACCACGCGGCGTTTGCGCGAGGCGTGAAACTGATCGGCGCCACCAGCCATTACGTCACCGAAGTGCTGGACGATGGCCCCATCATCGAGCAGGACGTGGTGCGGATTTCGCATCGCGACGAAGTGGCGGACCTGGTCGAAAAAGGCCGCGACCTGGAGAGAATTGTGCTTTCCCGCGCCGTGCGCTGGCACCTGGAACACCGCGTGTTGAGCTACGGCAACAAGACGGTGGTGTTCGATTAGGTTGGCAGGCGTGGCGCCACGCACTCGTGCGTGCCGCGTCGAGACTTTTCTCGCTTCTTCGCGCTCGCGGCGCCCTGCGTCGGCACGAGTGCCGACGCGGCACGCACGAGTGCGTGCGCCACAGTGCTACTTCGTCTGGAACATGTAATCGCCGGATTCGATTTCGAACAGCGCGGAATCGCCCTCGGTGCGCAGGAACTTTACGCCGCGGGCGTGCGCCACGGGGCGGCCGGATTCGGTGACGGACGCGGCGTCTTTGGCCGGCATCCACACGGTCGCTGACGTGTTGGGCGGAATCGAAACCGACAGCGTGAATGCGCCGCCATCCCGCTTCCACGAAGCTGCGATCTTCCCATAGAGCGATTCGTGGGACGCTTTGACGAAGGTCAAATCGCCGGCGGGATATGGATGGATGAGAACGTGGCGGAAACCGGGATTGGCCGGATCGGGGCGAATGCCGGCCAGGTACTCGTACATCCAAACGGCCAGGTCGCCGATCTGCATCACATGATTGCCGGAGTTCATGGCCGGGTCGGCGGTATCGCCGTTCCACAGCTCCCACACCGTGGTGGCGCCCTTCGAGACCATGTAGCCCCAGCCGGGATAAGTGGGCTGGGTGGCGATCTCATAGGCCAGATCGGAGCGGCCGTTATCGGTAAGCGTGCGCATGAGGAACTGCGCGCCCACCAGGCCAGTGCCGACGTGGCCGTCGGTCACCTTTACGATATTGTTCACCAGGCTGGCGAGCAAGGCGGCGCGATTTTCGGCCGGCGCCAGATTGAAGAACAGCGGCAGAATGCTCGACGTCTGTGTGGCGTTGTCATAGACGCCGGTGGCGGGCTTCAGGAAGCGCTTCTGGAACGCCGCGTTCACCTGTTCGGCGAGCGCTTCATAGCCGGTGGCGTCCGCGGGTTGATCGAGCATGCGGGCATAGCGCGCCGCGAGGCGCAGCAAGTGATAGTAATATGCCGTCGCGATCAGTGTGCGATTGGTGACGCGAGCGGGATCTTTGGAATGGATCAGCTTGGGATCTTCCGGCGGCACGCACCAATCGGCGTACATGTCCTTGGGCATGAGGCCGTCCTGCAAGTAGCCGCGCTCGTGCTCGATCCATTTCTTGATGGCCGGATAAGCGCGCTCCAGCACGCGCCGGTCGCCATACTGGTCGTACAACATACCGGGCACGAAGAGGAAGGTGCCGGGCCAGGTGATGTCGTCGTTATAGAGAGGCCAGTAGTTGGGCGCCACGTCGGGGATGCTGCCATCGGCGCGCTGCGAGTCGGCCAGATCCTGCTCCCACTTGGTATAGAACGCGGCGATGTCGAACATGTAGGATTCGCTGCGGCTCACCTGCGAACGGTCGCCGAGCCAGCCCTGGCGCTCGTCGCGCTGCGGGCAATCGGTGGGAATGCTGCGATAATTGCCGCGGATGCCCCAAAACACGTTGTGGTGAATCTGATTCAGCATCTCGCTGGAGCTGGAGAAATCGGCGACCGCCTGCATGTCGTCATGGACCACGCGGCCTACGAGCGCGGCTGCGGTGGGCGCGGCGTCGCCGGGCCAGCCGGTCAGTTCGACGTAGCGAAAGCCGTGATAGGTGAAGCGCGGCTCATACACCTCGGAGCCTTCGCCCCGGAGCGTGTAGATATCGGTGGCGCGCGCGGTGCGCAGATTGGCGACATAAAGTGAGCCATCGGGTGCCAAAGTCTCGGCATGACGCAATTGAACCTGCGTGCCTTTGGGACCGCTGACGATCAAGTGGCACCAGCCGACCATGTTCTGGCCCATATCGTAAATCCAAACGCCGGGCCGCACCATCTTGACGCTGACCGGATTGAGCGATTGCACTACGCGCAACGGATTGGCCATCTGCGCCGCCAGCGCTCCAGCGGGCGCGGTGACCACCTGCGCGGCTTCCCAGGCGGAATCGTCGAAGCCGGCGCGGTCCCAACCGGCGAGCTCGCGGCGGGCATCGTACTCTTCGCCATCGTATTCGTTGTTGGCGAGAATTGGGCCGTGAGTGGAAAGCTTCCACTCCGGGCCGGTGACGACCGCGGAGATCGAGCCATCCTCATATTCGATATCGAGCCGTAGAATCGCTTTGGGAAAACCGAAATTGCGGGTCCGTTCGGCGCGCGGTGCGTAGAACCGGCCGTTGCCGAGAATCAACCCGATGGCGTTCTTCCCGGCGGCCAGTTGGCGGGTGACATCGAAGGTGAGGTAGAGCGCGCGCTTATCGTAATCGGTGAGGCCGGGCGAGAGCACGTGGTCGCCCACTTTGGCGCCGTTCAGGTAAAGCTCGGAAGTGCCCAGGCCGGAGTAGTAGACCATGGCGCGTCGGACGGCCTTGTCAACTGCAAACTCGGTGCGCAGGTAGCGCGCCGGCAGACGGCGATCGGGAGCCTCGGAGCCCGCGGGCTCGTCGCGGCCGATCCATTTAGACTGCCAATCCTCGGGCCGCAACAGCCCCATGCTCCACTCGGCCGGCGAGCTCCATTCACTGGCCTTGCCGCGCTGGTCCCACACCTGCACCTTCCAGAAAGCGGCGGCGCGGGAGACGAGCGGCTTGCCGGCATAGACGATTTGCGCCGAGTCGGCTGAAGCCACGCGCCCCGAGTCCCACAGATCGCCCGAGCCGGCGCGGAGCGCGCTCTCGCTCGAACCGACCAGGATGCGGTAAGCGGTCTGGCGCAGACCGCGGGCTTTTGCATTGGCTGGCGCCGCGAGCCAACTGAAGCGCGGCGCAGCGACATCGATACCCAACGGGTTGTCGCGATATTCCAAGCGCAGTTGCCGCGGGTGAATGGCGGCGGCTATCAGGGGAACACCGGCCAGGAATAGGACGCACAGAGTCGCTCTCACGTCCACATAGTATAGGTCGATTACAGGCAGGACATGCGGAAGCCGATTCGTTTGCGGAGGAAATGCGTGCGGCGTTCCATGGGCAGCGCGAGCAACCGCCGGATCTGGTCGCGCAGGGCCGCGTCACTTTCTTTCTTGAGAGCGGCGAGGCGGGCCTTGCGGGTGATGCGCGGTTTCGGCAAGCGTCTTCGGCGCGCCGGAAGTGCCGCCACATCGCTGGGCCGGCCGGCAGCCTTCTTGCCTTTGATACCAGCGAGGCCCGCGACCAGCAGGCGGGCATCGCCAAACTGGACCACGCGCGCGCGGCTGCGCAGGGCCTCGAACGAGCGGATGCCATCGATCACCGTCATGAAATCGAGTTGCAATCCATCGGCGTCACGGCTGATGCGGTAAAGGCCGCTCACCGGGTAATAAGGCGTGAGGATGACCGCCTCCAGTTCGGCGGCGATGGCTTTCAGCTTGCGCAGGTTGACGGGCGTCTTTCGAAAGAGGAAATCGAAATCGATGGTGGTGACGGGCGCGCCGGCCAGCGCCGCGGCGGCGTTTCCCACCAGGATGGCTTCGAGCGAGTGCCGCTCGATCAGTTCGGCGATGCGCGCCAGCAGAGGCGAGGCGTCCATGGATTGTGCGATCTCAGTAACGATTATTTCACGGCGGCGAAGGAGCGGATTAGAATTGAAAGCATGGTCAAGAAACGGCTGGGAACGAGCGATCTGGAGATCACGCCGATGGGCGTGGGCGCGTGGGCGATGGGAGGCGGCGGATGGCAATTTTCCTGGGGGCCGCAGGACGATGCGGAATCGATTGCGGCGATCCACGCCGCGCTCGACGCCGGCGTGAACTGGATTGACACGGCGGCGATCTACGGGCTGGGGCATTCCGAAGAAGTGGTGGCGCGGGCGCTGGAGGGCCGCGCCAACCGGCCGTACGTGTTCACCAAATGCCAACGGGTGTGGAACGAGAAAAGGGAGATCTCAGGGAGCCTGAAGGCGGATTCGGTGCGGCGCGAGTGCGAAGCCAGCCTGCGGCGGCTGAAAGTGGAGACGATCGATCTGTACCAGATCCACTGGCCCGAGCCGGATGCGGACGTCGAAGAAGGATGGACGACGCTCGCCAAACTTCGCGAAGAAGGCAAGGTGCGGTGGATCGGGGTTTCCAACTTCAACGCCGCGCAGATGGAGCGATGCCGGCGAATCGCGCCGGTCGCATCGCTGCAGCCGCCGTATTCGGCGATTTCGCCGGAAGTGGAGCGCGAACTGCTGCCCTATTGCCAGCAGCACAACATCGGAGTGATTGTTTATTCGCCAATGAAATCGGGCCTGCTGACGGGCAAGATGACGCGCGAGCGAGTAGCTGGTTTCGCGCCCGACGATTTCCGCCGCAACGCGCTGGCGTTTCAGGAACCGCACTTGGGGCGCAACCTGGAACTAGGGGAGCTGATGAAGCGCATCGGCGCGCGGCACGGACGGTCGGCCGGCGAGGTGGCGATTGCGTGGACGCTGCGCAACCCGGCGGTCACGGCGGCGATTGTAGGGATGCGCTCCGCGGCGCAGGCGCACGGGGTGCTGGGCGCGCTGGAGTTCCGCTTGGGCGCGGAGGAGATAGCCGAGATCGACGCGTTTCCGAGGTAGGGCACGCTTTAGCTTGCCCGAATTCTCACTCTTCTCATGTTCTCAGGGCAAGCTAAAGCATGCCCTACCCCGGCTGGAAGGCGGGCACGTCAACCCAGGCGCGGCGATCGGCGCTGGCGAGCTCGGCTTCGAGGATCTGCAATTGGCGGAGACCGTCGGCGAACTGCGGGTATTGGGGCTCGGCGGAGGGATCGTCAATCGATTGGTAGAAGCGGCGGAAGACCTGCTTGAAGGTATCGTCGTAACCTTCGCTGTGGCCGCCGGGAAGATCGGCGTACGGGCGCGCGGCTTCCTTGAGCAATGACGGATCCTTGATGATGATCTGGTTGGGCGTGTTGCGGTGGCCGATCCACAGCTCATCGGGGCGCTCCTGGTTCCAGGCGACACCGGCCTTGCTGCCGTAGATCTCGATGCTGAGCCCGTTCTTGCGGCCGGCCGATACTTGGCTGACGGTGAAAGCGCCGCGGGTGCGATCACCCATGCGAAAAATGACGCCGCCGTAATCTTCCGTATCGATCTCCACTTCCTGGTAATCTTCCGGCGCGAGGGTTTTTCCGGCGAAGGTTTCGACCGGACCCTTGGGGCGCTTGCGCGTTTTGTGAAAGGTCTGCATGTCCGCGCACAGCGACGTGATGCGCGCGCCGGTCACGTGCTCGGCCATGTCGCAGAAGTGGGAGCCGATGTCGGCCAGGCAGCGCGAGCGGCCGTTGGCCTTGGAGTCCAGGCGCCAATTCCAATCGGTGTCATAGAGCAGCCAGTCCTGGGAATATGTGCCCTGCACCACCAGGATTTCGCCCAGGTCGCCTGCTTCGCGCATGCGGCGCATCTGCTGCACCAGGGGATAGAAGCGGAGATTGTGAAAGGTGCAATTGCGGCGGCCGGTCTGGCGGGCGAGGGCTACCAGTTGGGCGGCTTGCTCCACCGAAGTGGACAGCGGCTTCTCGCAAATCACGTGCTTGCCGGCCTGCAGCGCGTCGCGGACCATGGGGAAGTGCAGGATGTTGGGGGTGCATACATGGACAGCATCCACGGCGGGATCTTCCAGGATCTTGTGATAGTCGGAGTCGGTCTTGTCGACGTGAAACTCTTCGCCTAGTTTCCTGGCCTTTTCGGCGTTGCTCTCGCCGATGGCGTAGACGTGAACGAAGCCGAGGCGGCGAATGCCTTCCAGGTGGACGCGGCCGACGAATCCGGTGCCGAAAACTGCGGTATTGAAACGGTGCATGATGGCCTCTAATCTAACGCAATTGCTGTTAGATTGGTAGTTGCGCGGGAGGCGACTCCGGCGACGGGCGTGCGGGGGGCGCACGCGGAAACCATGCAAGTGAGGATCCGGTTCGGCAAGGGGTTGCAAGTGGGCAGGGCGCGCCGCAGGAACAAGCGGATGGCGCTGGCGGTATCCTCGTTGTTGACTCCGGGAGCGTTTCTGGCGTCGGTGCTGGCGTTGTGGCGCATCGCAGCCGATCTGAACTGGACCGGCATCTTCCCCATCGCATCCGGCATGTTCTCCCACTGGCAAGTGTGGATGGTGATTGCGGTTCTGTTGCAGGTTTGCTCGCGCCTGTTGGCGCGCTACGGCAAGCGCGATGACGGCAAGCGATCCATGATCGCGTGAGCGAGCGCGCAGTAACTCATCTGGTATTCTGGACATTCAGAGATACGCCATGGCTCGCTACACCGGTTACCGGTCCGGCCGCATCGTCATCAGCGACTACTTCCCGCCCGGCGTGAAGTGGCTGTTGATCGTCAACACGATCATTTTCGTGCTGACCTATCTGTGCCCCCTCCAACTGCAGCGGCAGATCATGCTGGTGCTGGCGCTTTCGGCGGAGGCCGCGGTGCGAAACCTGTTCGTGTGGCAGCTTGTCACCTACATGTTTCTGCATGCGGGCATCACGCATGTGTTGTTCAACATGCTCACGCTGTGGATGTTCGGGATACAGCTCGAGCGGGACTGGGGCACGCGCCGGTTCCTGAAGTATTACTTCTACTGCGGCATCGCGGCAGGCGTGTGCGTGCTGGTGGTCAACATTCTGCTGGGTTACTGGGGCGTGGTTACGTTGGGCGCCAGCGGGGCGATCTTCGGAGTTCTGGTTGCCTTCGGCGTGATGTACCCGGACCAGACCGTGCTGATGTATTTCCTGTTTCCGATCAAGGCGAAGTACCTCGTGATGATTTTCGTCGCGGTCGAGTTGCTGCTCACCTTCGGGCCGAATACGGGCGTGAGCACCATCGCCCACCTGGGCGGTGCGGCTTTCGGTTTTGTGTATCTGAAGGGGCGGCTGCCGCGGCTGCCGATGCCGGATGTTGGGGGCGCCTATCGTCAGTGGAAACTGCGGCGCGCCAAGAAGAAGTTCCAGATCTTTATGAAGAAGCGCGACGGTCGCGGGCCATGGGTGAACTAAGGTGGGGCAGGCGCTTCCGCCTGCCAACTGGCATCCCGAGGGGTTGGCAGGCGGAAGCGCCTGCCCCACCTCGGTCGACGGAACTTTGGCGGGCGCGCCCGCGTATTATCATCGAGATCTTATGACAGCCACAACCAGCCCGCTTCTGGGCCCCATCCACGCGCTTCTGGCGGAGAAAGGTTACGAAGTCTCCGAGCCAGCGCCCGATACACTGACCATCCGGGAGGTCGAAAGCGGAGTCACCGCGCGAGCGGTGCTCCAGGGCGACATCCTGTTCCTTTCGCTGGTGTGCACGGTGGCGCCCAAGGCGGCCATCACGCCGGAAATCATGGCGAGCATGCTGGCCGCCGGCAACGGCATTTCCACCTCGTATTTTCAGCTTTATGATGCGGGCAACGGCAAGCTGGCCGTGACCCTGAACAACTTCTGCAAACTGGAGGACGGAGGACCGGAGGACGAGGACGAGGTCCTCGCCTGCGTCCATTTCCTGCTGGTGGATGTGATGACAGCCCGCAAGGTGCTGAGCGGTTTGAGTTCGTAAGCGAGGAACACGATGCCATTTCTAGGCGATTTCTTATCGAGAGTGGGCCGCGTGGCGCGCGGCCAGGCCAATTCGGGCGTCGATGCCATTGAGGACGCCACTTTCGAAGCCACCGTAAATCAGACGGTGTTGGACATGCGGAACGAGTTGAACAACGTGGTGCGCGCTTCGGCCGTGGCCATGAGCAACTACAACCGCCTGGACGCCGAATACCAGAAGTACGTGCGGCAGGCGCAGGACTGGAAAGACCGGGCGGGCCAGGCGCTGGACGCCGGCAACGAAGACCTGGCCAAGAAGGCGCTGGCCAAGAAGGCTGAATGCGACCGGCAGATTGCGTCCATGCAGCAGTCCGTCGATGCGGCACAACAAACCAGCGAGAAGCTGAAAAGCCAGGTGGGCGAGCTGAAGCGCAAAATCGACGAGGGCGAGCGAACCGCCACCACGCTGGTGGCGCGCAAGAACGCCGCCGCCGCGCAACGCAAGGTGGCCGAAGCCATGGCAGGCGTAGGCAGCGCCGATAACGCTTTCGCCCAGCTCAACCGCTTCGAGGACACGGTCTCGAAGGAAGAGGCCACCGCCAAGGCGTTCGACGAACTGGCCTCGACCGGCAAGGACGAGGATCTGGAAAAGCAATTTGCCGAGCTGAGCGGCCACGGCGTGGATGCCGACCTGGCCGCGCTCAAAGCGGAGCGGCAGGCTGCCAAAGCGCCCACGCCGCCGCCTTATATTCCCAAGGAACTGGGCAGCGGCAGCCCGCCGGTCACAACCGGCGCGCAGGCCGGCGAGAAGGCCAAGGCGTAAACCGGGATGGGCCCGATCACATTCACGCTGACCGGCGTTCTGGTTGCTTTGCTGGTGGTTGTGCTGATGAAACTTTTCAAGACACCTCACGCCGTTGCGCCCGCCGCAGCGCCAGCGGAAGACCTGGCCAATTTGAAGCCATCGCAAGCGCGCGCCGGCGACGTGATTTCCATCGCCGGCGCGGGCGACAACATGACCGACCTCGATTTCAACTCCGACCGCTGCACCTGGTTTCAAGCCGGTCAGCACAACTGGTTCGAGTTGAGCGGCGCATATCGCGAGCGACGGGTGGCGATGCGGGTGGACGCAAGCGGCGACGGGGCGGTCACCATCTCGACCGAGGCGCGCCAGCCTACGCTCGAAGATTTGGGGCTAAGCGAAGAAGACCTCGCGCAAATGGACGAGCGCCAGAACACCGGCGATTCGTTCGATTTCGACGGCAAGGTCTGGATGTACAGGATGAGCCGGGAGGTCCAGTCGACGCGTAGCGACCAGCCGCAACCGGCGGGATTTTACTGTTGGGAATTTCAGGAGCAGAACGGAGCCGGGGTGATCTCCCTCCGCAAAGAGCAGGCCGAGCCGTTCGCCGTCACGCGTTACAGGGGAATCCCCGCCGCCGACGTGACGATCTACCGGGGAACCAAGAGCTGACCGCGCCGGTTTGGGACCGGCGGCAGCCACGCCGCATCCGGAAAGGTGGCGGCATTCGATGAATCGATCCGGACTCAAATTCCTCGCGGTATTGCTGACAGTGTCGATCGGGGTGGTGCTCACCGCCGGTTTCGACAACCTGCCGCGCAACCTGCGCCAACAAATCGACGGTGAACGCGCGGCACTCGCGAGCGCGCAACAACAGGTCGCCCAAGCGACGTCGGAAGTAACCGGCGAAGTGGCTTCGGAGAGCGCGCTGTTCCACACCATCCCCGCCGCCATCCAGTGGCCCGCGGGGCTGGCGCTATCGGAGTCGCGGCTTGGCGATGCGCAGCGCGCGATGGACGAGCTGTCGCTGCTTGAAAAGCAGAATCGCCGGCAGGACCGGCAGAAGGTGGAATCGCTGCTGGCCGAGGAGCGCGGCGTGCGCACGTCCGCGGTGAGCGGGACCACCGATATCCAGAAAGACGCCGCCCATTGGGTTGAGCTGAAGCGCGAGTTGCCGCAGCGGCTCGACCAGATGAGCCGCGATTACCAGACAATACGCACCTTCGACCTGACGCCGGTCGCGAGCGAAGTCGCCAAGGGTGAAAACGACTGGCCGGAAAAGAAGCCCGATCTGGACGCGCGCGTGGCCGTGCTTCACAACAGCGTCACGCAGAGCGACGTCCTGTGGCAATCGACCGCCGAGGAGCGCCGGCAAGCGGCTGCCGCGGATTTCGCGCATGTCGATTTTGGCGCGCTGGTCGCCGCGCAGGACGCACTCCACAACGCCGCGGCCGAACTGCCGCAGCAGGCCGAAGAAGTCCGCTCGCTCGACGGGCAGCTTTATTACTCGTGGGACAAGATCCTGGTCGATATGGAAGTGCGCGGCACTGGCGGCGCGCGCCATTACGATCAGGAAATCCGCAGCGTGAAGACGCGCGTGGAGGGTGCCGCGGCGAAGCCGGGCACCAGTACGTCCGACGAAGCGTGGGTGGATGTTTCCGGCGGCACCTACGACGCCATGCGCAACGACCTGGGCATGGCCATCGAACACAAGCCCGCGGGCAAGTACGATTCCGAAGCCGAGCATGTGGCGCAGCCGGCCGGCTTCGCCTACATGGCGCCGGCCGGCCAGGTGTCCAATCAGTACGGCTATTGGGACCATCGCGACGGCCGCGATTTCTGGGTTTTCTACGGGCAATACGCGCTGATGCGCGACCTGCTTTTCAATCGCTCTTACCGGCCCATCGAGCGCTACGATTGGGAAGGCTACCACAGCTCATGGCGCAGCGGGCGGACGTACTATGGCCGCGACGAAGCGGCCGGCGCGCCGAAATATGGTTCGCAGGGCACGGCCACGCAGGATCGATACGCGGGCTCCAGCTTCGCCAGAAAAGGCGGGTTCCGCGATTCCCAATACGCTTCGAAGAGCGGCTCTTACCGCAATTCACCGTATTCCTCGCCGGGGTCGCACGATCCGAATGCCGATCACAACGCGCGGCACTTCGGCCATGGCGGCCCGGAAGAACCGCACGCGCCCGGGTTCCATCCCGCGCCGCGCCCCATGCCCCGTCCCGCCTTCCGCCCGCCCAGCATGCCGCACCACTTCGGGCGGCACTGAAGCGCCCGCCTGCGCGGGATTGCCGCGCCTTAGAGCGAGCGGTCATACCATGCAGCGTCGCGATTGGTGGCGACGTTCCGAGCAGCGGGGTTCACGGATCTCGCCACAGCAGGCAGGACTTGCCCGCGCCAAGCTGGCGTGCGGCTACAGAGCAGTAGTCGGGAGAATGCGGGGCTGCTTTGCGAGGTCGATCAGAAGTACGGTTGGAGCTTGCGTTTCCGCAGGAAAAGGCCGATGCCCAGGAGTGCTGCGCCACTCAACAACAGCGTCTCGGGCTCAGCGGTAGTCACAGGGGGCTGCGGAGTGGCGGAAAAGGTGTCGACGCCCGAGCCGGTGTTAGATTCCAGGAAGTCATTCAAATCGAGAGTGAGGGCCGCTGAGAGGTTCGACAGGGTGAAAGATGCCGCTTCGGTTCCCGAGTAGTGAACGAAACTGAGGTAGGCCGAAGTAAACTGGACCTCATTGGGCAAGGTCCCCGTGTCGGTGTCGGACAACGTCATCTCGGTCCCGCCGGAAATGCCGGATACAGAGGCACTGCCCGCGAAGGTTCCCGACAGGAGGTTGTAGCCTTGATTGACCCCTCCCGAGTTGTCGATGATCGTGAAACTGCCGGAGAAGCCGCCCTGTTCGACGAGGCCGCCCAACGCGGCACCTGCTTCGGTCGATCTCACGGACAGGGTGAGGAGGGCACTTTCGTTTTGGTTTACGGGGTTGGGGACCGTGACGTCCAGATCCGTATTAAAGCTGAAGTAGACTGGCAGGTTCGATACAGTCAACGTCTCCACTCCGGAATTGATGGGGTTACAGGGAGGCGGGCTCGCGTTTGTACAGGTGTAGCCGTCCGTGAGGACATAGGCATTGCCCTGCCCTGCTTGTTCGGAAACTTGCACAATATTCTCGGCCAAGGCCAGGGGCAGCCCCAGGACAACCAAAATTAGTGTAATCAATAGACGTCTGAGCATTCCATCCTCCGAAGATGTATGGTCAGCATTAACATCACAAGCGCACGCAGACTAAGCCGCATCATTAATAGCAATAGTTCTGCAAGTTCTGAGGATACTGGCAAGCCCCCAAAATGTCAATCAACAAATACCCGCAATATGGGGCACGGAGCGAAAAAAAGGCCCGGAACTCGTGATTGGCTTCGGCCAATCAGATCTAAATAGCTGATTATATGGCAGATATGCAGACCCAAGCCTGCGAGCCAGGTTGGCAGGTATGGAACGGTACCATTGGGACTAGGGAGTAACGGGTGGTGGGGCCAGACACCCGGATCGGCGGGTTTCCGGTGCCCGTCCGCCCGCCCCACCATCGAGGTTATACGGCGGCGGAATACCTCTGGTAGTCGGGCCGCGAACAAGCGTTGGATAAGATGCGCCGCACCTCGGGCGCGTAAAACGGCTGCGACAGCAAGTCATAGGCGCCCAGGTTGAGGGCTTCGGCCCAGAATCGGGCGTCGGCCTGGGGATCGGTGACGATAACCTCCAGGCCGCCTGGGAGTTCGCGGGCCAACTGCAGAACATCCAGCCAGCCTGCATCGGGTAGAATGGCTTCGGTCAACAGGACATCATAGTCGCACTGCTGAAGCAGGGTGCGTGCCTGCTGGTAAGTTTCGACGTGCTCCAGGGCAACGGGAAGAGATCCCAGCATCCGCGAAAGTTGGCGGGCATCGTCATGACGCCCGGAAATGAAGAGTATCCGAGACCTCATTGGTGCACACTTGCCTTTCTGGTTTCTTTGTTTCATTCTATCCCCGAATTGCTAAAAATCGATAACAAAATCCGGGATAGTGCAGCCGGGAAGCGTTTCCCTTGCGCAAATTAACACTTTTCCTTAATGTGTATGGCTAATTGGTGCCCGGCGGAAGGCGAGTTCTCAAGTTTTTCCTGGGAGGGGAAAGTGGATATCCGCATAGACCGGCGGTTTCAGAACAGTACAGAACGGTTCAGGCGGCAAGGGGCATCGACGGGCCGGCGGTCAAGCTGGTTTTTCGTGCTTCATGACTGCCACATAGCCCAAGTTGCGGTAAAGCTGTTGGGAATCGAGGCCGAATCCCACCACGAAGCGGTCGGGAATCTCAAAACAGCGGTAATCGACGGGCACCTGCACGATGCGGCGGCTGGTTCTATCGAGGAACGTACAAACGGCGAGCGAATTGGGCGCGCGGCCGGCCAGGTTCTGCAAGAGGTAGCGGAGCGTGAAGCCGGTATCGACGATATCCTCGATCAACAGCACGTCCTCGCCTTCGATGCTGTCGTCGAGATCCTTGGCGATGCGCACCACGCCGGGAGCACCGCTGCGGTTGGAGAAGCTGGAGATACCCAGGAAGTCCATCTTGACCGGAACTTCGATCGAGCGGGCCAGGGCGGTGAGAAAGAACACAGAGCCTTTGAGGACACCGACCAGCTTGAGGGTCTTGCCGGCGTAATCGCGCGAGATGCGGGCGCCCAACTCGCCGATGCGCCGTGCGATCTCCTCCTCGGTAAACAAGATCCGTTCAATGCCGGGCGGCAAGGGAGCGCTCATGCGTTCACCGGGCGCTGGGCGAGGCCGTACTTAAAGATGAGATTCTCAAAATCCTTCTGATAAAACACCTGGATGTTCAAGTGGGGATAAAGTTCGCGCAACAAACGGACCTTCCGGTTTTTGCGAGTTACCAGAGACTGCTTCATGGTGGTTAGTTCCACATATAAGTCGAATTCCGGCAGATAGAAATCCGGAGTAAACGATTCGGTCGCGTTGCCGTCGCGGTCGTACTGGACCGGAAAGCTGCGCGGCTCATATTCCCAGGCGATGCGGTAAAAATCGAGCAGGTTGGCGAACATTTCCTCGCTCGGGTTGGCGAAAATTTTATTGCGAATGGTGATTTTATCGGGCGGCACGATGCCGTAGCGGGAAAGGCGGAGCCGCATCTGGAACTGGAGTTGGGCTTCGGCGGCGGCGGAGAGAAACCCGCGTTCGGTGAGGGCGAGCGTGGCGGAGGCGCGGTCGATCAACTCGGCCATTTGTTCGCCGCTGACGGTTTCGGCATTCAGCAGGAGGTCGAAGAGATCGGCGGTGGCGCGGGTTTTGCCAAACCTGGCTTTGCGGGCGGTGCGGTCGGCGGCTTCGAGCTCCAGCAGGCGTTGGCGTGCGGCGGCGCGTTCCAGGCGGCAATCCAGCATGATGTTGCCGATGCGCACGTTTTCCGGGGCCACCACGTGAACGCGCAGCATGCCGGGGAAATGTTGCGACTGGAGTTCGCCGCCGGCGGCGCAATAAACGATGTTGTGAGCGGTAGCCAGGCGCGCCAGGACGGAAGTGGCCAGGCTGGCCCAGGCCTTATCGGGGATGCGGGTTTCGGCGCCGAATTCTTCCGCGGCCAGAGCCTCCAGCCGCGCCTGCGTGAGCAGCTCGAAACCCAGCCGCTGCGCGGTGATGCGCGCGACCTCCTCAAACCGGCAGCCAGGATGCCCGGAAATCGCGATCAGCGCCATGTCACAAGCTCATGATAACGCCAATGCGAGGATCGCCGGGCGTGTCCGGTGCGGCGCGGGACGGGTGTGCCCGGCCCACGGCTCCGCTGGCTCCGGTATTACGCAGGCCTCGACAATATTCGCTTTTCGCGCCGCTATCTTTTCGCCGTGGACTTGCGGGCGGGCGCTTGCGCGGCGGCTGTTATCGCCGCGGCCTGGCCTTGGGTGTTGCCGGCCTGCTGCTGCGCGGTCATGTGTTCGGCGATCAACTCGGCTTGAAAACGGCTGATGGTGTCGGTGTCGGTGAAAATGGATTGCGTGTTGTTCTGCGCCTTATAGCCGGGACCGCCCGGCTGCCCGGTCTCGATGAAAGTGCCTTCGCCCGACGACGACCAGTTGGTGGAGCCTTCGCCGCCCACTCTACCGTCGGCCACAAAGCCTTTGGTGTGGCTGATCTGGTGCGTGGCCGATTGGCCCACTACGAAATGGCTGTTGTAGGCTGTGGGATTCTTGGCTATATCGGAATGGAGCAGCGCCTGTTCGTGTGCACCGCTCGCCTGGCTCTGGTCCAGGGTAATCAGCATGGTAATCTGGGGATCCAGCGCCTTGGCCATCAGGATGTCGTTGAGCTCGTCATCGTCATATCCAAACATGTTGAGATACAGGGAGACGCTGACTCGCGAGAGAACGTATTTGAGGATGTCGTGGACGTCGTCACGGCCGACGTAAAACAGGTGGAAGTCTTTGCTCGCGGTATTCGAATAAGACTTCTCCCTGGTATATTGCTGCAGATCGAGCAGATCAAAAGTTTGCAGGCTCTGTGATGGATCGCCGTTCGCATTGCTGGCGCTTACATTCGTATTGGTGGTCTTACTCGTCTTTTTTGCAGTTGCCATGACCCAGTTGCCTCCGTGTGAGCCGGGATTCTCATTTTGGATCCCAGGCTTCTGTCAGTCTACACCCAACCGGCATCCCGCAATCCTCTTGCAGTTGCACTTTTCGTCGGGGAGCCGTTTTCGGCTCCGCCATCCGCACCCGCATCGTATCGTATTGATTTCTAATGGCATCCGACGGGCGGCTTGCGTGTTTCGCCTGACGGCGGTAAGCTTCGAAGTAGAGGAGTACTCGGATGAGGGCTCTATTCAGAATTACCCTTTCGTTCACTTTGCTGGCGTGGTGCGCCATGGCGCAACACGGCGGCGGACATGGTGGCGGCGGCGGATCGCATGCTTCGATGGGTGGCGGCGTCAGCCGCGGCGCCGTGTCGAGTGGCTTTCACGGCGGCAGTTATGGAGCGGTGCGTAGCGGAGCGATAGGCTCGGGATACCGCGGCGGCATTGGCTACGGTGGCGCTCGAGGCTATGGCTATGGCCGGGGCTATGGTTACGGGGGCTACGGGTATCGAGGAGGTTACTGGCCGTATTATGGCTGGGGTTATCCCTACGGCTTCGGTTACTCTTATTGGCCCGGTAATTCCTACGGATATTACAACAACTACTACCCGTATGATTCCTATTATCCGGACACTTACAGCGACCCGGCTTCCGTGTATTTGCCCGGCCCAGCGGCAACCTACGCGCCAGCACAGGGTGACCCCTACGGGCAAACAGTCACGTCCGGCACTTACGGCGGCGCAGCGCATTCAGTAACCCGCTCTTATGACGAGTACGGACAGGAAGCGGCGGCTGCCAGTGGAAGCGCCGCGACTTCCTCGCCCATTTACCTGATCGCACAGAAGGATGGCGCAATTCAGGCAGCGGCTTCCTATTGGATGGCCGGCCAGACGCTGCACTACGTCACGTTGGACCGTCAGGAGAAGCAGGTGGCTCTGGGCTCGATCGACCGCGCCCTCACGCAGCAGTTGAACCGCGAGCGCCGGGTTTCCATCAGCCTGCCGCCACAGTAACCGGCGCGCCTGCGGCCTGGTGCAGGTCACTTGAGTATCGGGTGTGCGACATGGAAGTGGGAACTCCGCGGCTGGCTTTGTATCAGGGCACTGGCTTCAGCCGTGCCGCAATACATCGGTAGCCAAAGGCTTTAGATGGAATGAGAAGGCCGGTCTCCCGGCGGGATGCGATATGCTCCCGTTGAGGAACGCACTCGAAGTGCAAAGGAGACCAGCCATGAGAAAGAATATCACCGAAA
>Ga0302319_10001399_pt1 | contig 53717 bp, 48 predicted proteins | sample Bog_T0_2_FD_203319 | JGI IMG/M metagenome (GOLD analysis project Ga0302319, IMG submission 203319) | Peat permafrost microbial communities from Stordalen Mire near Abisko, Sweden - Bog_T0_2 | ecosystem: Environmental > Terrestrial > Soil > Wetlands > Peat | place: Sweden: Abisko, Stordalen Mire...
GCATCGACGCCCACGGCTTGCAGATTGCTCCCGTCCTGTTCGATTTCATTGCCAAGGAAGCCGCCCCGAATACCGGGATTTCGCCCGACGCGTTCTGGGCCGGGCTCGCCGGCATCGTCCGCGACCTGGCGCCGCGCAACCTAGAGTTGCTGGCCTTCCGCGACACACTGCAGGCCAAGATCGACGACTGGCACCGCGCCAACAAGGGCCAGCCGATCGACATCGACGCCTACACCGCCTTCCTGAAGCAGATCGGCTATCTGTTGCCGGAGCCGCCGACCGAACTGGTCGAGACCGCCCCGGTCGACGAGGAAATCGGCCAGATCTGCGGCCCGCAGCTGGTGGTGCCTTTGACCAACGCCCGCTACGCGCTGAACGCGGCCAATGCGCGCTGGGGCAGCCTGTATGACGCGCTCTACGGCACCGACGCGATCCCGCATGATCCGAGCGAGGGCGGCCGGGGCTACAACAAGGCCAGGGGCGACAAGGTGATCGCCAAGGCCAAGGCCTTGCTCGATGCCGCGGTGCCGCTGGCCACCGGCAGCCACACCGATGTGACCGCGTACAGCATCATCGCCGGCCGGCTCGCGGTCAAATTGAAGAGCGGCAACGCCACGGCACTGAAATCGAACGCGCAATTCGCCGGCTTCCAGGGCGATCCGGCGGCGCCGAGCGCGGTGCTATTGGTCAATAACGGCCTGCATATCGAGGTTCGGATCGACCGCTCCCATCTGATCGGCAAGGACGATCCGGCCGGCGTCGCCGACATGATCCTGGAATCGGCGGTCTCCACCATCCTCGACATGGAGGACAGCGTCGCCACCGTCGACGCCGAGGACAAGGTCCTGGTCTATCGCAACACGCTCGGCCTGATGAACGGCACGCTGTCGGCCGATTTCGACAAGGGCGGTAAGACCTTGACGCGCGCGCTCAACGCCGACCGGGTGTACCAGACCGGGGACGGCAAGGAGCTGACGCTGCATGGCCGCAGCCTGCTCTTGATGCGCAATGTCGGCCATCACATGTTCACCGATGCGGTGCTGGACGCAGCCGGCGGCGAAATTCCCGAAGGCCTGCTCGACGCCGCCGTCGCCGGCTTGCTCGCGATCCACGACCTCCGCGGCCGGTCGAAGACGCGCAACAGCCGCACCGGTTCGGTCTACATCGTCAAACCGAAGATGCATGGCCCCGACGAGGTGGCTCTGACCTGCGAGCTGTTCGCGCGGGTCGAGCAGATGCTGGGGTTGCCGGAAAACACCCTCAAGGTCGGCATCATGGACGAGGAACGGCGCACCACGGTCAATCTCAAGGCCTGCATCCAGCAGGCGCTGCGGCGCATCGTCTTCATCAACACCGGTTTCCTGGACCGCACCGGGGATGAGATCCATACCTCGATGGAAGCCGGTCCGATGATCCGCAAGAATGACATGAAGGCGCAGCCCTGGATCAAGGCCTATGAAGACTGGAATGTCGACATCGGACTGACCTGTGGCCTGCCAGGCCACGCCCAGATCGGCAAGGGCATGTGGGCCGCGCCCGACAAGATGGCGGACATGCTGACGCAGAAGATCGGCCATCCGCAGGCCGGCGCCACCACCGCCTGGGTGCCGTCGCCGACCGCCGCCACCCTGCACGCGCTGCACTATCACCAGGTCAACGTCCAGGCCCGCCAGCAGGAACTGGCCAAGGCCGGCCCGCGCGCCAAATTGTCCGACATTCTCACCATTCCGGTCACGCAGTCGAACTGGGCGCCTGATGACGTCAAGCAGGAGATCGACAATAATTGCCAGGGCATTCTCGGCTATGTCGTGCGCTGGATCGACCAGGGCGTCGGCTGCTCCAAGGTGCCCGACATCCACGATGTCGGCCTGATGGAGGACCGCGCCACCTTGCGGATCTCGAGCCAGCACCTCGCCAACTGGCTGCATCAGGGCGTCATCACCGAAGCCCAGGTGATGGAGTCGCTGAAGCGGATGGCGGTGGTGGTGGACGGCCAGAACAAGGGCGATCCGTTGTACCGGCCGATGGCCCCCGGCTTCGACGGCGTGGCCTTCAAGGCCGCCTGCGACCTGATCTTCAAGGGCCGCGAACAACCCAATGGCTACACGGAATACATTCTGACGGCACGACGAAGAGAGGCCAAAGCCGCAGGGTGACCGGTTGTGCGAGAAGGTCATCGCCCTGGTCAGCAAGGACCCCAGCCTTTATGAGGTTGAGCTCTCGAAATATGGCGAGAAACTCATTCTCCGTCTCAACGCGCCAGCAAGTTGTGCTGCATCTGTAGCGCCTGAGGCAGCGGGAAGCGCGAGGCGACTGTGTTTTGATCGTGGCAGGGCTCAGGCTTTTTGCCGGTATTTTCCAAGGCGCCGGTGAGCTCAGTCGCTCCGAGGCCGTTCGACTGCTATGTCGGCGGCCATGCCGGCGCGGAGGTCAGCCAGGATCGTAGAGGAAGTTCTAGCGACTTCGGTTCGGCCGCGCCGATGATCGGCGGCCAAGCCGGCTGCGACTATTCATTTGCAGCGGGCTGGATCGTAGGTCTCGAAGGCCGCGCCGCCTGGAGCGGCCTCACCAACACCCGAAACACCTCGGTGACCTTCCCGGCCATAGGCCTGATCGTGCCGGCACGCACCACCGTCACGAACGACTTGCTGACGTCGGCGACGGCGCGGCTTGGCTATCGTTTCGCCAGCCAGTGGCTGCTGTTCGCCAGCGGCGGCGCGGCCTGGACCCACGAAAAACAGGACGATGCCTTCATCTCGCCCAGGGGAGTGGGGGTCGATCCCAGCGCCGCCACCATTCGGACCGGCTGGACCGCCGGCATCGGCCTGGACTATGCCTTCGCGCCGCACTGGTCGGCGGTGGTCGACTACAGATACTACGATTTCGGCAGCCAGGGCGCGCTGCTGACCAGCAGCAACGATCCCATAAAGGTGAACAATTTGAACCTGAAGGACACCATCCACCAGACCAGCGTCGGCGTGAATTATCACTTCTGAGGGGCCGACCGCGGCCGGCGGAGCCGCACGCTCTGCAACCGCCGGCTTGGGGCCCGCGAACTCCTAACCAGTCTTAGCAGTTTGGCGAACGCAATTCCCTTCTTGCGTTCGCCTTGCCCCGCTTGCGGAGAGACGCAGGTGAGGCGGACTTTCTCCCCGCGAGCGAACCGAGGTCAAAATCTCAGAACACCGCGATGTATTTCAACAATGAAATCACGCCGAGAATGATCACGACCACGCGCACGATCTGCTTGGCGCGGGCATCCAGCGGCAGCAGATTGATCAGATAGAGAATCAGAATCACGACCAGAAAAGTGACCAGCGCGCCCATCAGCATTTGCAATTTCCCCGATCCGTCGATCCATGCATGTTCACTGTTTCAACGTTCCTGTCCCCGTCCGGTTCCCGACGCGGAACTGCCTAACAAAGCTGCACTGCGAGGCCCGTATAACTACGTCCCTGAGCAGGTAAGCATTTACAATTCATGTGTTATTTGGGCCTCCTCAAGGAGAGCCGCATGCTGAACCGGCTAACCGTATCCGCGCTGTTGAAGTCCGTTGTCCTGACAACCGCCGCCGTGTTGACCCTGGTATTTTCGCTGCAGGCCTGGGATTGCTGGCAGCGCTGGCAGGTTGCGGGCCACGTCGTGGTGATTGCTGAAGCCTCGGCTGACCTGTTTAAGGCCATGCATACGTTGCGCTCCAATCGATCGCTGACCAACATCACGCTGCTCGGCGATGCCGTGGTGACGCCTGAAACCGGGACCTATCTCCGCGGTGGCAGCGATACACTCATGCGATCGATACGAGCGGGAGCCGAGGTGCTGCGCTCGTTCGAGTTTACCGATCACGCGACGCTGTTTCCCGAATTCGCGCGGCTGATCGAGGCTCAGGCCACGCTTCAACCGGAATTGTGGGATGCGATGCAGAAGCCGAAGGCATCGCGCCGCGCGTCGCTTGCGAAGGATTACATGGCAAATACCGCCGAACTGCTCGGCGTGACGGACAAAATTTCCGGCCGGCTGGTCGCCGACGTCAAGCACAGCGATGCCGTGATCGATCAATTGCTGACCATCAAGCAGATGGCCTGGCTGCTGCGCAACACCGCTGGCGATGCCTCGCTGATCGTCTCGAACGGCCTTGGCTCTGGCAAGCTTGCACCCGAATCTCGTCAAACCTATGCCGGGCTTGTCGGCGGCATCGAGACGGCATGGACCGCGCTTGAGCTTGCAACGGCGGGGAACGGACTGCCAACCGCCCTCACTGACGCCATGGCAACGGCGAAAGCGGCGTATTTTGACCGCGAGTATACCGGATTGCGGGATCGCCTGCTGAACGCGACGCTCAGCGGTGAAAAGCCTGACATGGCGGCGAGCCAGTGGTCACCGTTCTCGGTCCAGCGCATGAGTTCCGCCGTGGTAGTCGCCGAGCGCGCGCTCGATGCGGCCAGGCAGCACGCCTCGATGCAGCATTCCCTTGCTCTGCGGGCGCTCCTGTTTCAACTGGCACTGCTAGCCCTGGCGATCGCGGCAACATGCGCCGCGACGATGGCGGTCGGACGCCGCGTGATCCGCCCGTTGCACAGCATTCGCGATGCGATGCTGCAAGTTGCGCGCGGCGATCTCAGCGTCAATACCGGATACGCTGAGCGCCAAGACGAGATTGGCGCGCTGGCTGGTGCTCTGGAAACATTCAAGCGGCAGGCCGCGGACAAATTGCGGATCGAGGCGCAAGAGCATGAGCGGAATGTCGGCGCTGCCAAGCGTCAACAGGCGATTGAGGCTCAAATCGTCGAATTCGAGAACAGGGTGCGCCAGACCCTCCACGAACTCGGCCACGCCTCCAGCCAAATGCGAACCACATCCTGCAGCCTATCCGCGGTTTCGCGTCAGACCAACGCACGCGTGGAAGGTGCGCAGCAGGCTTCCGGCGAGGCCTCGCACAACGTCGAGACGGTGGCGGCAGCCTCTCAGCAATTGAGCGCCTCGATCAACGATATCAGCCGGCGGGCCACCCATGCCGCAGGCATCGCCAGTCGCGCCGTCAATCAGGCGCGCGATACCGACGGCACCGTGCAGGGCCTTTCGAAAACCGCCGACCGGATCGGCGAGGTCGTCGATTTGATCAACAGCATCGCGGCGCAGACAAACCTGCTCGCCCTCAATGCAACAATCGAGGCGGCGCGGGCCGGCGACGCCGGCCGCGGATTTGCCGTGGTCGCCTCCGAGGTCAAGTCGCTGGCGAGCCAGACCGCCAAGGCCACCAGCGAAATTTCCGAGCAGATCGCCGGCATTCAGCGGGTGGCGGGGGAAGCGATCGATGCCATCAAGGGCATTGGCGGCATCATCACCGAGGTCAACGAGGTCGCCGCCACGATCGCCGCCGCGGTGCGAGAGCAGGGGGCCGCCACCGAAGAGATCAGCCGCAGCACCCGGCATGCCGCGAAGGGCACGAGGAGCGTCGCTGAAAATATCACTGGCGTCAAAAGCGACGCCGATGCCGCCGCCACGGCGGCGGATGACGTCAAGCACGCATCCGACACCCTGGAGACACAGAGCCAGCAGCTCGGCCACCAGATCAATCAATTTCTCGGCAATATTCGCGCGGCCTAACACGCCGCAACAAGGCGGCGCAGACATCCGTATTTCTACCGCCATTACCAACGGTTAAGTATTTACGCTTTCGAGGATAATTTGGTTAACCCGGGGGATTGCGCATGCTCGCTCGACTGACCATCTCCGCGCTGCTGAAGTCTGTTGTGCTGACAACAGCCTGCGCCGTGATCGTGATATTTTCGCTGCGCGCCTGGGATTCCTGGCAACGGCTGCAGCTGACAAATCGCGTTGACATGATTGCCGAAGCCTCGTCCCACGTGTTCAGGGCGATGCACAATCTACGTTCCGATCGCGCCAGCACGAACCGGACCCTGATCGGCGATGCCAAGCTTGATCCGGAGATCGAGCGATATCTCCGCGCTATTCGCGATGCCGAATTGCCGGCGCTGCGATCCGCGGTCGAAATTCTCATCACCGTCGAGTTCGCCGATCAGACGACGCTGGTTCCCGAACTGGCCCGGCTGACCGAGACTTTGTCCAGGCTACAATTTGAGTCTTGGGATGCCATGAGCAAACCAATGACTTCGCGCCGTCCGGGACTCGCCGGAGAATATATGGAAAATACGGCAGCGCTGCTCGACGTCCTCGACAAGCTTTCCAATCATCTGGCGGCAGCTGTCAACCACAGCGATCCAGTGATTGATCAACTGCTGACGATCAAGCAGGTGGCGTGGTTGCTTCGCAACACCGCTGGTGAGGCGTCGGTGCTCGTGGCCAATGGACTTGGGGCCGGCCGACTGCCGCCTGACATCAAGCACACTTACAGCAAGTTGGTCGGTGGAATCGAAGCGATGTGGACGGCGCTGGAAGCCGCCGCGGCGGGAGCGCCGCTGCCAGCCAGCCTCGCCGAAGCGATGGCAGCGGCCAAGTCAGCCTATTTCGACCCGCAATATCTGGCGCTTCGAGACCGGCTGCTCAACGTCTTGCTGAGCGGCGAAAAGCCGGAAATGACGGCTAACCAATGGAGCCCCTTCACCGTCGGCCGTATGGCCTCCGCGGTCGTTGTCGCCGAACGCGCGCTCGAAGCCGCCCGGGAACACACCTCGGCCCAGCACAGCCTGGCGCTGCGCTCACTGCTAATTCAGCTTACGCTGCTGGTTGCGGTAATCGTCCTGAGCTGTGCCGTGATGTCAGCGATCCGCCGCCGCGTCATCACCCCGCTTCATACGCTCCGCGACGCCATGCTGCAGGTTGCGTCCGGCGATCTGGCCGTCGATACCGGCTATGCGCGGCGCCAAGACGAAATCGGCGCGCTGGCCGGCGCGCTGGAAATTTTCAAGCGGCAGGCCGCGGACAAATTGCGGATCGAAGCGCAGGAACAGGCGCGCAATATCGGCGCTGCCAGGCGTCAAAAGGCGATTGAGGCCCAAATCATCGAATTCGAGAGCGGGGTACGCCAGACCCTGCAGGCACTCGGCCAGGCCTCCAGCCAAATGCGCACCACATCCTGCAGCCTATCGGCGATTTCGGATCAGACCAACACGCGCGTCGAAGGTGCCCAGCAGGCTTCCGGCGAGGCCTCGCACAGCGTCGAGACGGTGGCGGCGGCTTCGCAGCAATTGAGCGCCTCGATCAACGATATCAGTCGGCAGGCCGGCCATGCCGCGGATATCGCCAGCCATGCGGTCAACCAGGCGCGGGACACCGACGGCGCCGTGCAGGTCCTGGCGCAAACCGCCGGCCGTATCGGCGAAGTCGTCGACCTCATCAACAGCATCGCTGCGCAGACCAATCTGCTTGCCCTCAATGCGACGATCGAGGCGGCGCGGGCCGGCGACGCCGGCCGCGGATTTGCCGTGGTCGCCTCCGAGGTCAAGTCGCTGGCGAGCCAGACCGCCAAGGCCACCGACGATATTTCCGAGCAGATCGCCGGCATTCAGCGGGTGGCGGGCGAGGCGGTCGACGCCATCAAGGGCATTGGCGGCATCATCACCGAGGTGAACGAGGTCGCCGCCAAGATCGCAGCCGCGGTGCGAGAGCAGGGCGTCGCCACCGAAGAGATCAGCCGCAGCACCCGGCACGCCGCGCAGGGCACAAGGAACGTCGCTGCAAATATCACGGGCGTCAAAAACGACGCCGATGCCGCCGCCGCGGCGGCCGATGATGTCAAGCAGGCGTCCGACACCCTGGAGACACAGAGCCAGTTGCTAGGTGATCAGATCCATCAATTCCTCGGCAATATTCGCGCCGCGTCGTAACGCCGCCGCCCGGACCTAAAAACTGGGCTCGATGCCGACAGCGGACGCTACTCAGACGCGACCACCGGGACACGATCGCGTGCCAGCGCCGATTTCGCGACTGGCGAGAAGTTCAATGATGCGCCCCGCCTGTCCGCGCCGCGGCCGGCGGCCATAAGGCCGTTGGCGCTGGCGACCAAGTCGCCCTTGCGCAGGGTCGGGTCTTCTTCGATGCCGACCGGCGCCAGACCGAACTGATCCTTGCCATTGCAGGAGCACCCCGCGACGATCTCGTTGCGGTAGCGAAACGCATTCGGCAGTTTCGAATAGGGCTTGCCGCTCGTGGTCACCGCGTGATCGATATCACTGCCGTAAGCGATTTCGGTGTCGGCTGCGGGGCAGAAGTCGTTGCACGACGCGGCGCGGCTGGCCTGGTCCGACCCGGCCACGGGGAAATAGCGGCCGTCGCAACTGCGCACGCAGAACGCCTGACGGCCGCCGCCAAAGCTTGCGCGCGGGCGAGGCACCGCGGGTGGCGCAGCTTCTATCTGTCGGCCTTCATCCGGGAACGGGTTGGCATAGGATAACGGGACGGTGGGTGCCTGCGGCCGGCCACCGCCAAAACCCCCGAACAGGGCGGAAAGGAAATCCTCGGCATATGCCGCGGGAGCCAGCAGCAGGCAACCCGCCACCATCGTTCCCGTTACCGCCCGCCGGGCTGATCGCCGCACCATGATCGCCTCCCGTCACACGTTTGCAATTTTCAGTAGAGCGAGCCGGTCGACAGGTTCTTGGCCTGATGGCCATTGAAGGAAGCTCTGACAACCGGGCGCGGCTCCGCGACCTCGCCTGTTGCGGGCGCTGCCCGCGCTTCGAGATGCGGCGCCGTTTTGGACAGCACGACTACCTTGGTGCCGATATCGACGCGGCTGAACAGGTCGGCGACGTCTTCGTTGGTCAGCCGGATGCAGCCTGAGGAGACAAACTTGCCGATCGTGGTGGGATCGTTGGTGCCGTGGATGCGGTATTCGCTATTGCCCAGATACATGGCGCGCGCGCCCAGCGGATTGCCGGGACCACCGGCCATGAACCGCGGCAGATAGGGCTGGCGCGCAATCATCTCAGCCGGCGGGAACCAATCCGGCCATTCCGCCTTGCGGGTGATGGTCTGGGTGCCGGACCACGTAAAACCCTCGCGGCCGACGCCCACGCCGTAACGGATGGCGCGGCCATGGCCAATCACGTAATAGAGCGCGGTATTGCCGGTATCGATGATAATGGTGCCGGGCGCTTCGTTGCTATCGATGGCAACGTTGGCGCGGCGCAGCCGCTCAGGCAGCACACTCGACTCGCCGTCATCCGAAAGCGCCGGATCGGCGGACATGATTTGATCTGACGGAAAGGCCTGCGATGGCGCCGACGCATAACCGAGTGGCTGCGAGCCCGCTTCGCCGGCAGAGGCGACCGGCGACCATACCATCGCCGCACCGAACAGGAGCGCTCCGGTAGCGCGCCAGGATAATCGATGGCCTGGAAATATTGCTGACATGGTTGCTTGCCCCGGTGATTGGGCATCTCGAGGATGCCTGATGCAACGACAACGCGCTCGCAGCGACGCAGTTCCGCTGCAAGTTTTGTCACGCAAATTGTCAAGTTATTATCCATTCACGTCTTCGCGAGTACCTGCCATGGCAAGCACCACCGCGATTGTTCGCGGCAGCCACGAAGAACCGAAATTGCGCCCTGCCTGTGGATCAGCAATTCGCGCAGATGCGCTCAGGTGACGCAGCGACCCGGCGGCAACTGTTTGGCGGCCTCGCTCAGCACGCTGGCGACCGGCTCGCAAGCAAGTATCGCATGGCCGGACCCCGGCGTCAGGGCTGGCGGGCTGTCACCATCAGCAACGGGAATGCGCACCAGGACCGAAGCATTGCGCACACCGCTCAGCTGCAGCGAGATGGTTTGCATCCGCCCGCCACCGAGCGGCACGCCCGATGCCCGATCGGTCTTGGTCGCGCGATTGACCGCAGCTGATTGAGTGGCGAAGGTCGATTGCGAATCAGCTGAGAGATCGCCCCCCAGGGCAAACTGAGCTGCGCCGAAGCTCAGCGTCACGGCGATGGCACCGAAGATACAAGCTGTAAGCTCTGACATGGTCCCGCTCATTCCTGAGGAACTGGCTAAGCAACGCAGGCAAACGAGCGCGGGTTCGGAGGATCAGGATCACTTAACCGTGTCCTTATAAATAATCACCGGGATGCTGGAACGAAATGCGGGCTCCGAGTGTCATTGAAAACGCCGGTTATCCCCCCCTGCCCCATTGACCGGCGTGGCAGGGCGCGATTGTGGTGATGCCAATCGCGCCCTGCTATTTTTTTGATTGGCTTTTTTTTGATGGGCTTTGTGGGTTTGCCGCGACCGCAAGCGCCGCCAAACGAAATGGACCGGAGCCTCAAGAGGCCGGCCCATTTCTCGAAGCGCGATTGTCAGGACGCCGCCGCCCGCGGCGTCCGGTTACGGGAGTTGCGCTGGAAAAACAGCGCTTGGCTGGCGACGGCGGAAACCATAGCCGGTTGGAACGGCTTCGAAATCAGGAATGCCGGTTCCGGCCGTTCGCCAGTGAGGAACCGCTCCGGATAGGCCGTGATGAAAACCACCGGCACCTCGAACGTACGCAACAGCTCGTTGACAGCGTCAAGACCGGAGCTGCCATCGGCAAGCTGGATATCGGCGAGGATCAAGCCCGGCTTCTTGTTCTTGGCAAGCGCGATGGCGTCGGAATGGGTACGGGCTACCCCAATCACGTGGTGACCGAGGTTTTTCACCAGACTCTCGAGATCCATCGCGATGAATGTCTCGTCCTCGATGATCAGAACGTCGGTGGCGATTTCCGCCGCCATTTCGCGTCCTGCGCTATCGGCAAGCCTGCGGGTTTCGGCCACGTCGGTCGCCAGAATGAAGGCCACCTCCTCCTCGGAGAAGCCTTCCAGCGATAGGAGGAGGAACGCCTGCCGCGGCAATGGCGTAATATTTGAAAGCCGGCGGTCTGAAGGCAGCGGCAGTAGCGCAACCTCTGGATCTTCGTTGATCGAGACCGAATTCCAGATCTGGGTAAATAGTCGGAATAACCCGGCACGCGGTCCATGCCGTTCATCCAGCAGGGTTGCATCCTGCAGCAAGGCTTCGAGCATCGCCCCCACATAGGCGTCGCCCGACGCCTGATTCCCCGTCAGCGCCCGGGCATAGCGCCGCAACAAGGGTAAATGTTCGGCAACAAGCTGTGATCGGGACATTCCGCAAATCCATCCTTCTGCGGGCCAAAACACCATGGCGGGGGCGACCCAGGACCCCACCCCATGGGATTACGCCCAAGCTGAAGAAAAGTTCCGGCGCTCCTGGAACTTTTCGCCCGGTTCGGCATTAGTCTCCTTGCAGATGGCGGCAACGGACTCGGAAGCAAGGGCCTAACCCTTACCTATCGCGATTTTCGGATCGGGGGAGCTGGAACAAATCATGAAAGATATTAAGCCTCAAGCCAAGGGCGGTCTAAATGGCGAGATCCAGGCCAGGATCGGTCACCAATTGCGGGCCATGTATGACGACGTGGTGCGGCAGGGTGTGCCGGACCGGTTTGTTGAATTGATTCGCAAGCTCGACGTGCCTCCCAATTCGCCAACCGAAGAGGAGCCCGGCACGGGAAATCCGGCGATCAGCCAGGATGGGAGGGTCTGATGCCGCTTACCGATCCGCTTCGGGACGATATTCTGGCCGCGGTGCCCAGCCTCCGCGCATTTGCGATTTCGCTCAGCGGCAATGGCGACCGCGCCGACGATCTGGTGCAGGAAACGCTGTTGCGCGCGCTCGCCAACATCGATTCATTCCAGCCGGGCTCCAACCTCCCGGCATGGCTATTCACCATTCTGCGTAATCTGTTCCGCTCCGATTATCGCAAGCGGCGGCGCGAAGTGGAGGATGCCGATGGCAACTACGCCAAGACGCTGAAAACCCAGCCGGCGCAGGGTGGCCACCTGGAGTTCGAGGAATTCCGTGCCGCGCTTGACAAGCTTCCGCAGGATCAGCGGGAAGCGCTGATCCTGGTTGGCGCATCCGGTTTCTCCTATGAGGATGCCGCGGCGATCTGCGGCTGCGCCGTCGGCACCATCAAAAGCCGGGTCAACCGGGCGCGCACCAAACTATCGGCCCTGCTGTATGTTGACGGCGCCGAGGATTTCGGCCCCGATCAGACCGTGCGCGCTGTGATTGGCGGCGGCGGTTAGATTTCGGCGCTCACGAATGGCATGCGCCTCAGGTCGGCCCTGGCCGATCCGGCGGCGCAGCCCGGGGCGTGCCGCCTGAAGGGTTGCAAAAAAATCGGCGGCAGATCGGGCTCGCGTTCCCGGGCTATTTTCGTCGCGGTCGGGGCGGGGCGGAGAATTTCTCGGTGCGATCCCGTTCCGTGATGTCGACGACGGTCTTCATGGGCGCGGTCAGTTCGTAGACATAGCTGATATCGGTGAAATACCGTTTCGAAATGCCGCCTAGCGCCTCCGGAGCGACCCGGTCGAGCAGGATCAGGCCGAAATCACTGTCTTCGCGACGCGTCGCGGCACTGCTGTTGAACTGTTCCCAGCGAAAATGGAAGGTGGGATCGCGATCCTCATGGGTCACCTCCCATCTCGCGGCGATGTTGCGGGGCCGGTCGAGCAAGGCGAGCTCCTCGTCTGCGTGCGACGCCAGCTCGAAGAACAACAACGAGAGACTTTGTGCTGCCCGCGCGCTGACCGCGATATCCGGTCCACTGATCGTGATTCGGTCGGCATGGGGGATGGCACGGGCCTCGAACAAGCCCTTCAGTTTTACGCCCTGCCACTGCGTCTCGCTGAGCAGTGAGACCACATTCGACATCGCATGGATCCTGCCGATCAGCAGTTCACGCGCCACGTCGATGTCCGAACCGTGGCGCAGCGTGCGAGTCACAATCGACTGGATCACGGCGAGGATATTCTTGACCCGATGATTGAGCTCATCGATGACCGCCGTCAGCCGGTGCTCAAACCCGATCCTGACTTCGATTTCGCGGCTGAGCCGCAAATTGTTATAGGCCACATATCCGAACAGGCCGCAGATGATGCCGGTCAGTGCCAGCCCGATGGCTGCGACCATCGCGGCGGCCTGTTGCGCCCTGACCGCCGCGTTGCTTTTGGCGAAGTAAATCAGCGTCCAGTCGCGGCTTCCGAACGATACCGTTCGCATCATTGATGCTGGCGGGCGCTCAGGCGATACGGCACTCGGGAAAATATGCCCGTGCGCATCCGAGATCAGTTCCTGATCGGGATGGCTGGGATCCTTCAGCGCCACCGAGAACAGCGACAGATCGTCGTTCGCCAGCATCAGTGGCGCCAATGTGTACGAGAAGGTCACGAACCCCGCCGGCGACGCCTCACCCTCTTGTGGCACAGGCGCGGCGAGAACGATTCCGATCGGCCCGTCGGCGCGCAACAGCGGCGTCGGATCGGACGCAACCGGGTGGCCGCTCGCCATCGCCCGCGCCAGCACGGGACCCAGGGCCGGGCTATGATCGAGCGCGCGGCCCGGAAAAGCCACGGTCTCGGCATTGCGCGGTTCGACATCCATCAGAACCGCGATTGGCTGATCGAGCGAGGCAGTGTCGAGCGGTTGATCGTCGAAATCGCGGATGGTGGGATTCGAGAAGCCCTCGTTCGCCAGTTCTGCATGCGCGGCGTCGAGTTCGCCGGGCTCAAGCCGGGCGATCCAGCCGGTCACCACGAAATCGGTCTTGAACGCATAGATTGATGCCCGCAGCGGCTGCAGCATGTTGGCCTTGATCAGCGAAGGGGCGCGGAACAGGCCCGACGCGACCCGGGCAAGCAATTCGCGCTCGGTCAGACGTTCCTGAACCAGACTGGCGTGGACATCGACCGCACGCGCGAGCGCGATGCGAGCGACCGCCAAATCCGCTTCATGGACGCGATAGGCCGAAAGACCGGAGAGCAATGTCCCGATCAGCGCGATCAAGCCTATAATGAATCCGAGGCGAACCACTCGCTCACTCAAACATCAGGGATTGGGTGCGCGTCATCGGCCTTCCGCCTCCCGCCGGGGCGGCGACAAACCAATTGATCGGTAACGACAGCCATGAACTGGACGGAGTAGACAAGCCATCATGTGGTTGGCGCTCCGGGGAAATACGGGGTGATGATTGCTGTGCTCGCACAACCGGGAAATGCCAATCCCTGAAAAGGGCTTTGGTTCCAGACCACGGCAAATATTGTGGCCCGATTTGTTGGCCGCGGAAATGAAGCCACATCCATTGATCGACGGTGTCAGCTCCGCGGGCTGAGGCCTCCTTTGGCCTCAATGAAGCCGATGATGCGGTCGAGGCCCTCGCTCCGGCGCAGATTGGTCATGACGAAGGGCCGCGCGCCGCGCATCCGCCGCGCGTCGGTATCCATTTTTTCCAGCGACGCGCCGACATGCGGCGCGAGGTCGATCTTGTTAATGACCAGAAGATCCGATCGGGTGATGCCGGGGCCCCCTTTGGAGGGAATTTTGTCGCCCGCGGCGACGTCGATCACATAAATGGTCAGGTCGGCAAGCTCGGGCGAAAAGGTCGCCGCCAGATTGTCGCCGCCGGATTCGATCAGCACCAGATCGAGATCGGGAAATTTTGCGCGCATGTCGGCGACTGCGGCGAGATTCATCGAGGCGTCCTCGCGAATCGCCGTATGCGGGCAGCCGCCGGTCTCGACACCGGCGATGCGATCCGGCGTCAAGGATCCCGAGCGGACCAGAAATTCCGCGTCCCACTTCGTATAGATGTCATTGGTGATCGCCGCGATGTCGTAGCGCTGCCGCATCGACTTGCAGAGCAGGTCCATCAGCGCAGTCTTACCCGATCCAACAGGGCCACCGATACCGATGCGAAGCGGTCCGTGCGATTTCGACATTTTTACTACTCTCTCGATTGGCATTTCATCGCGGCATCCGCCGCGACGGTTGGTTGCTGGACAGGCCGATCATGACCTGAACAGCCGGGTGTATTGTGTCTCGTGGCGCATGCTGGCGAGGTCGGCGCGGAAGCTGGCGCTGCCGAGATCGTCGAGCGAGGCCGCCAGGGCGCGCGTGGCGGTCGCTGTCACCACCGGCTCCAGCGAAGCCAGCACTCGCTGGCTGTCGGTTTGCCCGAGCGGGATCAGCCGTGCGCCGGCGGAGATCCAGTTCGACAGCAGCGCGTGCAGCAAGCCGTGCAGGGTGGGCGCCAGCGGCAGGCCGTGAACAGCGCTGACAAGGCCCACGGCGACGGGATAGATGACGGGGCCGCCGCAACCCGTAACCGTCTGATCCAAGCCGTCGCAGGGCCAGGCCGCGCGGGCGATTTCGATGAAGGCGCGCCCCTGCGCCGAGGTCTCGAGCTGCCGCTCGCGCGAGGGCACATAGGCCGCCGCCAGTTCCGCGATCGCGCGCAAGCTCGCAAGGTCGCGCTGAGCCGCAGCGCGGTAGGTGTGGACCAAAAACACGCCGTCGCAAAATCCAGATCCCTCCGCGAGCATGACCGCAAGCCAATCCCTGAGCATCGCGGCATCGCCGATATCGCCGGCCTCCACCGCCCACTCGATGCCGCAGGAATAAGAGAACGCGCCGACCGGAAAGGCCGGCGACAGCCAGGTCATCAGCCGGAACAGGGTCGCCGCGTCGCAATCGGCGAGCCCGTGCAGCGGCTCGGCGGCCGGCGGCGTTGCGCCGACCGCGGCGCCCGCCTGCGACGCAGCGCTGCGTCGTAGCGGGGCCGCAGGCTTACTCGTGGTCATGAGCATGGGAGTGGACGTGGTGCTGGTGCCGATGGTCATGCGCGCCAACGGCATCATGGTGATGGTGCGGAGCATGATCGTGGTGCGCCGCATGATCATGAATCGCTTGATCATGCGAAGCGGGGTGCGGATCGGTCGCCGCGCCTTGGGCGTGGGCGTGGCCGCTGTCGGCATAGGCGCCGCCTTCGGGGTCGAACGGCGCCTCGATCTCGGTCACGCGCGCGCCGAGGCCCCTGACCAACCTTTCGATGACGTGATCGCGCCGGATCCGCAGCGCTTTCGGCATGATCTGGGTCGGCAGATGGCGATTGCCGAGGTGCCAGGCTACCCTGTGCAGATGCAAGGGGTCACTGCCCCTGATCTCCAGGAGCGGCTCCGGCGCCGCCACCACTTCGATCAGCCTGAGATCCTCGAGTACCAGCGCGTCGCCGCTGCGCAGCGCGACCGCATGCTCCAGATCGAGCAGGAAATCGAGCCCCCGGGTTCCCGTCATCGCCATCCGCCGCCGGTGCCGATCGTCGAAATCCAGCACCACGGTATCGGCCGGCTGCTCGGTCCAGCGATGGCCCGAGCGGACTTCGGTGGCACGTATCACCTGACGCTCCGATGCCGGTTCACGATCAGCGGACTTCGACATGGGCCGGCGTGATGATCTCGATTCGGGGCGGCGAGGCCATGCATTTGACGGCAATCCGGCCAAAGGCCTTCATGTGCTCGCCAGTGCGGTGCGGCACCAGCGCTTCGGAATTTTCCCATTGCTCGACGAAGACCATTCTGGCCGGATCGGTCACGCTCTCATGCAGATCATAGGCGATGTTGCCGGCCTCCTTGCGGGTTTCCCGGATACAGGCGGTGGCGCCGGCAATGAATTCGGCGCGCGTTTCAGGTTTGACGGTCAAGGTGGCAACAACGTAGATCATGAGGTCCTCCCGGGCTTGATGTTTCGGCGTCGGACGCCGGGAGTGAACCTAGAACATGAAATAGCGCTGCGCCATGGGCAGCACCTCCGCCGGCGCGCAGGTCAGCAATTCGCCGTCGGCGCGCACCTCATAGGTCTCGGGGTCGACCTCGATTTTCGGCGTGGCCCCATTGTGGATCATGCTCTTCTTGGAGATGCCGCCGCGGGTATTTTCAACCGCATAAAGCGTCTTGTCGATGCCGAGCTTTTTTCCGAGCCCGGCCGCCACCGCCGCCTTGGACGAAAACACCACCGAGGAAGCGGTCAGCGATTTGCCGAAGGCTGCGAACATCGGGCGGTAGTGCACCGGTTGCGGGGTCGGGATCGAGGCATTGGGATCGCCCATCGGGGCCGCGACGATCGAGCCGCCCTTGATGACGCATTCCGGCTTAACGCCGAAAAAGGCCGGCGACCACAGCACCAGATCGGCCAGCTTGCCCTTTTCTACCGAACCGATCAGCTTCGAGACACCATGGGCGATCGCCGGGTTGATGGTGTATTTGGCGATGTAGCGCTTGACCCGGAAATTGTCGTTATGACCTTTTTCCTGCGGCAGCGCGCCGCGCTGCTTCTTCATCTTGTCGGCGGTCTGCCAGGTCCGGATAATCACTTCACCAAGCCTGCCCATCGCCTGCGAGTCCGAGGACATCATCGACAGCGCACCGAGGTCGTGCAGGATATCCTCAGCCGCGATGGTCTCTTTGCGGATGCGGCTTTCGGCGAAGGCGAGATCCTCGGCGATCGCCGGATCGAGGTGGTGGCAGACCATCAGCATGTCCAGATGCTCGTCAATGGTGTTGCGGGTGAACGGGCGGGTCGGATTGGTCGACGACGGCAGCACGTTCTTCAGGCCCGCGATCTTGATGATGTCGGGGGCATGCCCGCCGCCGGCGCCCTCGGTATGGAAGGCGTGGATGGTGCGGCCCTTGAATGCCTTGACGGTATCCTCGACGAAGCCGGATTCGTTCAGCGTGTCGGAATGCAGCATCACCTGGATGTCGTAATCATCGGCGACCGCGAGACAATTGTCGATCGCGGCCGGCGTGGTGCCCCAATCCTCATGCAGCTTCAGCGCGCAGGCGCCGGCCTTGATCATTTCAACCAGCGCGGCGGGACGCGAGGCGTTGCCCTTGCCGGAAATGCCGAGATTGACCGGGAAGGCATCGAACGACTGGATCATCCGCGCCAAATGCCAGGGCCCAGGCGTACAGGTGGTGGCGTAGGTACCGTGCGACGGGCCGGTGCCGCCGCCGAGCATCGAGGTGACCCCGGACATCAGCGCGTGTTCGATCTGCTGCGGGCAGATGAAATGGATGTGGCTGTCAAAACCGCCGGCGGTGAGGATCTTGCCCTCGCCGGCGATCACATCGGTGCCGGGGCCGATGATGATGGTGACGCCGGGCTGGATGTCCGGATTGCCGGCCTTGCCGATGGCGCTGATATAGCCTTCCTTGATGGCGACATCGGCCTTGACGATACCCCAGTGATCGACGATCAGCGCATTGGTGATGACGGTATCAGCCGCGCCCTGCCGGTTGGTGACCTGGGACTGCCCCATGCCGTCCCGGATCACCTTGCCGCCGCCGAATTTCACCTCATCGCCGTAGCTGGTAAAATCCTTTTCGACCTCGATGATGAGATCGGTGTCGGCCAGCCGCACCCGATCGCCGGTGGTCGGCCCGAACATGTCGGCGTAAACTGAACGCTTCATCTTGACGGACATTATTCGGCCCCTGATGCTTGCAACACAGTCACAGCTTCCCCATCACCTCGCCCCGAAACCCGTAGATCACTCGCTTTCCAGCCAGCGCCACCAGCTGGACGTCGCGGGTCTGCCCCGGCTCGAACCGCACCGCGGTGCCGGCGGCAATATCGAGCCGCATGCCGCGAGCCTTCTTGCGGTCGAATTTCAGCGCCGGGTTGGTCTCGAAGAAATGATAATGCGAGCCGACCTGGATCGGCCGGTCGCCTGAATTGGCGACCGTGAGCCTCACGGTCTTGCGGCCGGCATTGAGTTCGATCTCACCATCCTGGATGAATAATTCGCCGGGGATCATGGGGCGCTCCTATCTGATCGGCTCGTGCACGGTGACGAGCTTGGTGCCGTCCGGAAAGGTCGCTTCGACCTGGATGTCGTGGATCATCTCGGGGATGCCGTCCATGCATTGCGACCGGGTCACAACCTCGGCGCCAGCCCGCATCAGATCGGCCACGGTGCGGCCGTCACGGGCGCCCTCGACGATGAAATCGGTAATCAGCGCGATCGCCTCCGGATGGTTGAGCTTGACGCCGCGCTCGAGCCTTCGGCGCGCCACCATGGCCGCCATCGAAATCAAAAGCTTATCCTTTTCACGGGGAGACAGGTTCATGCGGACACTCGGGTCATTTTGCCAGCGCTGATGCAGCGAAACTCAATTGAGCCAAAGCCGCGGCAAGGCGCGGCTGCTGGCGCGGCTCAGCACCGCCATCATGTCGGCGCGAAGCTTGGCCGCATCTAGTGCACAGAAGCGGGCCATTGCAAACCCATTCCATGCGGAGATTCCGACCTCGCCGCCGAAGCCATCCGACAGCCCACGCATTTTTTCAACCAGCGCCTCGTCGCCCGGCGCGATCAGCGCGGTACCGATCGCCACGCCCCCCTTCGCCATCGCCGGCCTGGCCAGCTTTTCGCCGATGTCGCCATCGAGCCGCAGGTTTTCCGCGAACACCAGCCGGCCGCCGCGACGCACCCGCCAACGATCGACGAATTCGCCATGCCGCATCCGCTCTCCCATCGCGGTTCGACCGAATACCACGATTTCGCACAGCAGAAGCGAGGCCGTCTCGGCCAGATCAATATCGATCCGGCGCAGGATCCGGGCGCGGTCGAATAGAATGGTCTCCTGTGGCAGCCAGGCGAGGTGCGAGCCGGCCGCGCCCTGGAGGGCAATATTGAGTTGCGCCGCCGGCCCCGCGGCCCGATAGACTTTTTCGGCCGCCGCCGTGGTGATCGAAAGACGCGTCCCCGTACCTGCCGCGATCTCGATGTCGAAGCGGTCACCACCGGCGATCCCGCCGGCGGTATTGACGAACACCGCCGACAGGCCCTCGGCCTCGGGCGCCGGGAAGCGGACTCGCAGCGAACCGGATTCATGCAGATGACGGCGGCGCGTGACCTGATCGACCTGATGGACATCGAACGCAACCGCGCCCTGGGCGCGGTTGGCTGCGAACGTCGCACCGTCGCTGGTGGCATCGGTATTGATATCGGTCAGCATCTGCCCCCCGGCGCGACCGGCGCCGATCGCGCCGCAAAATCTGTCTAGAGGGCCATCTGGCGGCTGATTTCAGCCGGGTCGAGCTGGCTGCGATCGCAGGCGAATTTCACCGCGCCGCGGTCCATGACCGCAAAATTGTCGCCGAGTTCGCAGGCGAAGTCGAGATATTGTTCGACCAGCACGATGGCGATATTGCCGAGGCTGCGCAGATAGGAAATCGCCCGACCGATGTCCTTGATGATCGAGGGCTGGATACCCTCGGTAGGCTCGTCGAGCAGCAGCAGTTTCGGCCGCATCACCAGGGCGCGCCCGATCGCCAGCTGCTGCTGCTGGCCGCCCGAGAGATCGCCGCCGCGCCGCCCCAGCATCGACTGCAGCACCGGAAACAGCGTGAATACGTCTTTGGGAATATTTCGATCCTCGCGTTTCAGCGGACCAAAACCAGTCTTGAGGTTTTCTTCGACCGTCAGCAGCGGAAATATTTCGCGGCCTTGCGGCACGAAGCCGATGCCGCGCCGGGCCCGCTCATAGGGCTTGAGGCTGGAGATATCGCTGCCGTCAAAATTGATCGAGCCGCTGGCGATCGGATACTGGCCGACCATCGCCCGCAACAGGCTGGTCTTGCCGACGCCATTGCGGCCGAGCACGCAGGTCACCTTGCCCGGCTCAGCTGCGATCGAGACGCCGCGCAGCGCCTGCGCCGCGCCGTAATACAGGCTGATATTGTCGACCTTGAGCATGAGCGTCCTTCTGACGGCGAGTAGCGAGTGGCGAATAGCGAATGGTAAGAAAGGCCGTTTTCCTATTCGCTATTCGCCACTCGCCATTCGCCACTCTACCTTCCTAGATACACTTCGATCACCCGTTCATTCGACGAAACCTGGTCAATGCTGCCTTCGGCCAGAACGGTGCCTTCGTGCAGGCAGGTCACCTTGACACCGAGTTCGCGGACGAAGGTCATATCGTGCTCGACCACCATCACGGTCTTGTCGCGATTGATTTCCTTGAGCAGTTCAGCGGTCTGATGGGTTTCAACGTCGGTCATGCCAGCCACCGGCTCATCGACCAGCAGCAGTTTGGGATCCTGCGCCAGCAACATGCCGATCTCGAGCCATTGCTTCTGGCCGTGCGACAGACTCCCCGCCAGGCGGTCACGCGCATCTGTCAGACGAATGGTTTCCAGCACCCGCTCGATCCGCTCGGATTCGGCCTTGCTTTCCCGCCAGAACAGCGTGCCCCGGACCCGGTGATCGACGTTGAGCGCCAGCAGCAGATTATCCTCGATGGTCTGGCTCTCGAACACCGTCGGTTTCTGGAATTTGCGACCGATCCCGAGTTTGGCAATCCTGGTTTCATCGAGCCTGGTCAGATCGGTGACGCCGTCGAACAGCACCTCGCCCTTATCCGGCTTGGTCTTGCCGGTGATGATATCCATCATCGTGGTCTTGCCGGCGCCGTTCGGGCCGATGATGGCGCGCATCTCGCCGGGGGCGAGCGTCAGCGACAGGTTGTTGATGGCGTGAAAGCCGTCGAACGAGACGTGAACGCCGTCGAGATAAAGCAGCGCGGAGGTGGCGCGGGTGTCCATGACGTTCATCCGCTCACTCCGCCATGTTGGGTTCGCTGACGCCGTCTTCCCGCGCCGCACTGGCGGCGTTGGCGCTGGCCGCCAGGCGCTGCGCTTTCCAGGGCTCCCACCACGCATTGAAGGTGCCGATGATGCCTCTCGGCAAAAGCAGCGTCACCGCGATGAACAGCGCGCCCAGCATGAACAGCCAATAAGGCGCCAGCGGGCCTGACGTGAAATAGGTCTTGGCGTAGTTGACCACCACGGCGCCAAGCGCGGCGCCGATCAGCGTGCCGCGACCGCCGACCGCGACCCAGATCACGGCTTCGATGGAATTGGCCGGCGCGAACTCGCCGGGGTTGATGATGCCGACCTGGGGCACGTAGAGTGAGCCGGCGACGCCGGCCATGCAGGCCGACAGCGTGAACACGAACAGCTTGTAGGATTCGACGCGGTAGCCGAGGAAGCGGGTGCGGGATTCGGCGTCGCGGACGGCGATCAGCACCTTGCCGAGCTTCGACGTTACCACAGCGCGGCAGATCAGGAACGCGATGATCAGCGCGATGCAGCTCAGCGCGAACAACGCGGCGCGGGTGCCATCGGCCTGTACGTTGAAGCCGAGAATATCCTTGAAATCGGTCAGTCCGTTGTTGCCGCCGAAGCCGAAATCGTTGCGGAAGAAGGCCAAAAGCAGCGCGTAGGTCATGGCCTGGGTGATGATCGAGAGATAGACGCCGGTGACGCGGGAGCGAAACGCCAGCCAGCCGAAACAGAACGCCAGCAAACCCGGAACCAGAACCACCATCAGGGCAGCGAACCAGAACATGTCGAAGCCATGCCAGTACCACGGCAACTTCGGATAGTTCAGGAACACCATGAAATCCGGCAGGATCGGATTGCCGTAGACGCCGCGGCTGCCGATCTGGCGCATCAGATACATGCCCATGGCATAGCCGCCGAGCGCGAAGAACGCGCCGTGGCCGAGCGAAAGAATGCCGCAATAGCCCCAGATCAGATCGATCGCGAGCGCCAGGATCGCGTAGCAGACATATTTTCCGAACAGCGCCACCAGATAGGTCGGCACCTGAAAGAAGGATCCCGCCGGCAACAGCAGGTTGGAAAGCGGAATCAGAGCGCCGAGCGCGGCAACCACGATCAGAAATACGATCGCACTGCGGTCCAGCGATCGCGTCAGCAGATGCGGCATCATGCTTCCACCGCCCGGCCCTTGAGAGCAAACAGGCCACGCGGCCGTTTCTGAATGAACAGGATGATGAGAACCAGAATGGCGATCTTGGCGAGCACGGCGCCTGCGACCGGCTCCAGGAATTTGTTGGCGATGCCGAGCGTAAATGCGCCGACCAGCGTGCCCCAGAGATTGCCGACCCCGCCGAACACCACGACCATGAAGCTATCGATGATATAGCTCTGGCCGAGATTGGGACTGACATTATCGATCTGCGACAGCGCCACACCGGCGATTCCCGCGATCCCCGAACCCAGCCCAAAGGTCAGCGCATCGACCCGCGACGTCGCAATCCCCATCGAGGCCGCCATTCGGCGATTTTGGGTCACCGCGCGCATCTCCAGGCCAAGCGCGGTATAGCGCAGCATCGCGAGCAGAATGGCGAACACCGCCAGCGTGAAGCAGAGGATCCACAGCCGGTTATAGGTAATGGTGATCTGCCCGATCTCAAACGCGCCGCTCATCCAGGAGGGATTGCTGACCTCCTGATTGGTAGGGCCGAACACGGTCCGCACCGCCTGCTGCAGAACCAGAGACAGGCCCCAGGTCGCCAGCAGCGTTTCCAGTGGCCGCCCATACAGAAAGCGAATGATGCTGCGCTCGATCAGGATACCGATCGCGCCAGCGACGATGAAGGCCAGCGGCACCGCCATGATGAGCGCGTAGTCGATCAGCCCGGGGAAGCTGTCGCGGATGGTCTGCTGGACCACGAAGGTCGTATAGGCCCCGATCATGACCATCTCGCCATGGGCCATATTGATCACGCCCATGACCCCGAAGGTGATGGCGAGGCCGATCGCGGCGAGCAGCAGCACCGAGCCCAGCGACAGACCATACCAGGCATTCTGCACCATCGACCACAAAGCCAGCCTGCTCTGGATCGCCGCGGTGGCGCCGGCCGCCGCCTTGGCGATTGCGGGCGGCTGGTCGCCGGTCAGGCCGGTCAACAAGGCCAAAGCCTCCTGGTCGCCGCGGGCCTTGATGGTGGCAATGGCTTCGAGCTTCTCGTCATCGGTGGCATCCTGCTTGAACAGCAGGATCGCCGCGCGGGCTTCGCTGAACGCCAGCTTGGCGGCCTTGTCGGTTTCCTTCGACAAAGCGCTGTCGATCGCCGGCAGCATTGCTTCGTCATGCGTCTTGAACACGGATTGCGCCGCCTGGATCCGCTTGGCGGGATCCGGCGACTGCAGCGTCAGACTGCCGAGTGCCGCCTCGACCGTCCGGCGCAGGCGGTTGTTGAGGCGAACCGAAGCCGCGCTGTCGGGAATGCTGTCGACAGCAGTGCCGGTCGCGGCATCGATGTTCTTGCCGTCGAGCCCTTTGACATAGACCTTCTTGGTGTCCGGATCGGCCATCAAACGGTCGTCCTGAAGCGCACTGATGATGGTGAAGGCCAGCGGATTGCCGCTGTTCGTGATCGCCTCAACTGCTTCTTCGGTATCGGAGAACTCGTCATTGGCGAACTTGCCGACCGCGTCTTCGAACGGCCCGGCCAGCGCGGGCAGCGCGATGGCAAACATCAGGAGGATCGCGACTGGAACCGGACGGAGTTTTTTGAACAATTTGCTAAGCACTGGAAGGCCTCGACAAGAGCCAAAGGGAAGGCGGTGGATATCGCCGCCTTCCCTGGTTTTTTGCTACGCGCGAACGAGATCAGGAACCCTGACCACCGCACTTGTTGGTCTTGGTATTGTAGTTGCCGCACTTCTTGCCGACCCAATCGCCGATCAGGTCCTTGGAGTCCGGTAGTTCCTTCGACCAAGCATCGCCGGGGACCAGACCAGGCGTCTTGTACACGACGTCGAACTGACCATTGGCTTTGATTTCACCGATGAATACCGGCTTGGTGATGTGATGGTTTGGAAGCAACTCGGCTACACCCCCCGTGAGGTTCGGGGTCTTGGTCCCGGGCAGCGCGTCGATCACCTTGTCAGCATCGACCGACTTCGCTTTCTCGACCGCCTTCACCCACATGTTGAAGCCGATATAGGTGGCTTCCATCGGATCGTTGGTGGTGCGCTTCGGGTTCTTGGTGAAAGCCTGCCACTCCTTGATGAACTTCTCGTTCGCCGGAGTCTTGATCGATTCGAAGTAATTCCAGGCGGCCAGATGGCCGACCAGCGGCTTGGTGTCGATGCCGGCAAGCTCTTCTTCACCCACCGAGAACGCCACCACCGGAATGTCGGTCGCCTTGATTCCCTGGTTGCCGAGTTCCTTGTAGAACGGCACGTTGGCGTCGCCGTTGATGGTCGAGACCACGGCGGTCTTCTTGCCGGCCGAACCGAACTTCTTGATGTCGGCGACAATCGTCTGCCAGTCGGAGTGACCGAACGGCGTATAATTGATCATGATATCTTCATCCTTGACGCCCTTCGACTTCAGATAGGCTTCGAGGATCTTGTTGGTGGTGCGCGGATAAACATAGTCGGTGCCGGCCAGCACCCAGCGCTTCACCTTTTCGTCCTTCATCAGGTAGTCGACGGCGGGGATCGCCTGCTGGTTCGGTGCCGCACCGGTATAGAACACGTTGCGCTCGCTCTCCTCGCCCTCGTACTGGACGGGATAGAACAGGATCGAGTTAAGCTCCTTGAACACCGGCAGCACGGATTTGCGCGACACCGAGGTCCAGCAACCGAACACCACGGAAACTTTGTCCTTGGTGATCAGCTCACGGGCCTTTTCGGCAAACAGCGGCCAGTTCGAGGCGGGATCGACCACCACGGCTTCCAGTTTCTTGCCGAGAACGCCGCCCTTCTTGTTCTGTTCATCAATCATGAACAGCACGGTGTCCTTCAGCGTGGTTTCGCTGATGGCCATGGTGCCGGAGAGCGAATGAAGTACACCAACCTTAATCGTGTCGTCATCCGCTTTCGCAGAGCCGAACATCGTCAAGCCGAGCACCAGCCCGGCGGACGCCGCCAGCCAGCGACGGCGGCTCACCGGCGTCGCAAAAATTTGAGTCTTTTTGGTAAGCATGAGGTATTTTCTCCCTGACGCAGGCATTTGCACACTGCGAAACTAGCCACTGCGAGGCGGCCCTCGGCCGACCCGCGGCAGCCATTTCGCAAGAACCATGCCACGGTGCTAAAATACCATGGGATGGTGATATGCCAGATGAATCCGCACTGATCGAGGAAAACGATGGACGATTGCCCGATTATTGGGCGGAAAAATTGATTGATTAATCAGCAGATTGATCGACGGGAAGGCTGATCATGTTTCTGTTCAATTTCGCGGCAGCGGAATTATGCGAAACGATAAAGGCAATGGCAAGATCGTGGCACGGTTGTTAATCAATTGAAGCTTTATGGTGGTTTTTTTACGGCTCGATTTCACGCTTATTTTGTCAAATCAACTTGAAAGCGCCATGATCATGTTCCATATGATGGCATGACCCCGCAAATCGTCGGGTCCCTGCGAGCCGCGTGTTCTGAGCCCGTTCAAACGGTTTCTGGCTTGCTCCTTCAGCTAACCAAAACCGACGCCCCCAACACGCGGGTGTCTCCGACACCCTCGCGCGCTCCTTGGCATGAATTGCCGGGCGCCTGATAATATCATGGAAAGAACCCCCCTTTTGACCTCCTTTCAGGATTTCGGCCTCGCCGATCCCATTTCACGTGCGCTCAAAGACGAAAATTATCTGACGCCGACGCCGATCCAGGCTCAAACCATCCCGATCGCCCTGGCCGGGCGTGACGTCATCGGGATCGCCCAGACCGGTACCGGCAAGACCGCGGCATTCGCGCTCCCGATTCTGCATCGCATTCTTCAGAACCGCGTCAAACCGCAGCCCAAGGCCTGCCGGGTGCTGGTGTTAAGTCCGACCCGCGAATTGTCGGGCCAGATTCTCGACAGCTTCAAAGCCTATGGACGGCATATCCAGCTGACATCGGCCTTGGCGATCGGCGGCGTCCCGATGGGACGTCAGGTCCGCTCGATCATGCAGGGTGTCGAAGTCCTGGTCGCCACGCCCGGTCGCCTGCTCGATCTCGTCCAGAGCAACGCCCTCCGGTTAGGACAGGTCGAGTTTCTGGTGCTCGACGAAGCCGACCGGATGCTGGATATGGGCTTCATCAATGACATCAAGAAAATCGTCGCCAAATTGCCGGTCAAGCGGCAAACCTTGTTCTTCTCGGCGACGATGCCGAAGGATATTGCCGAACTCGCCGAACAGATGCTGCACGACCCGGCGCGGGTCGCCGTGACGCCGGTGTCCTCCACGGTCGAGCGCATTACCCAGCGGATTATCCAGGTCGATCACGCCGCCAAGCCGACCTTGCTGGCGCAGCTGTTGAAGCAGGAGCAAGTCGATCGTGCCCTGATCTTTACCCGCACCAAGCATGGTGCAGACAAAGTCGTAAAGGGCCTTGCCAGGTCAGGGATCACCGCGGACGCCATCCACGGCAATAAGTCGCAGAACCATCGCGAACGGGTGCTCGCTGCCTTCCGCTCCGGCGAGATCCGCACCCTGGTCGCCACCGATATTGCCGCCCGGGGCATCGACGTCGATGGCATCAGCCATGTCGTGAACTTCGATCTTCCCAACGTGCCGGAGACCTATGTCCATCGCATTGGCCGTACCGCACGTGCGGGCGCCGACGGTATTGCGATATCGCTGGTCGCAGGCGCGGAGGAAATGGCCTATCTGCGCGACATCGAGAAACTGATCCGCACGGCGTTACCCAGAGAGGACCGCCGTACACCAGGTCAGCGCGATCAGGTACCGGCGCCGGCGCAGCCCCGTGGCAGCCGAGCAGCGCCCCGTCTGCACGCCGTCGCCCGGAGCAATGAATCCGCGCCCGGCGCGAAAGGACCTCGCCGGAACCGCCGTCCCGGTGGTAATAATGCCGCCCACCCAGCCAACCGGCATGAAATCAATCGACCGGATCAACGTCCATCGCAAAGCAACAGCAAGGGCGAGGGAATGCAGGGAGTGGCTTTTTTGCATCGCGAAAGCCGTCCGAATACCCGACCCAACCGCACGCAACGACCGCGCTAGCCGCCGAGCGACCTGGAGACATAGATGGCTAAGGAAGAGCTGATCCAGTTCGAAGGACTGGTAACGGAAATACTCCCCGACGCACGGTATCGCGTGCAGCTGGATGCGGGGCACGAGATCGTTGCCTACACTGCGGGCAAGATGAAAAAGAACCGGATCAAGACACTGGCCGGCGATCGGGTGACGATCGAGATGTCGCCCTATGACCTTGAGAAAGGCCGGCTTATTTTTCGGCACAAGGACGAGCGTCCGGGAGGATCAGCCCCGCGAGGCGCCCCGCCCCGCGGTCAATTCCGCCGCAGGTAGCGCATCCCGCGGCTGCCGCGTCGAAATTGCGGTCCACAAGGCCAACGGGCAGGCACGTGACGCCGGCCGTAAAAAATCGCGCACGTCAGGATTGTTTTGGGGTCTGGCTTCGCATAATGTCTTGCCATCGATTTTCGGCCGGACGACATTAGCTATCCACCGGTATAGCCGGTTTAGACGCTGACGACCCTTCCAAAAATTCGATCTCACCAGCCTATCGAAAGTAGGCTTCTACAATATCTATCTTGAGAAGGGACTATCCCGTGAGCATGGGAACCGTGAAGTGGTTTAACGCGACCAAGGGCTTTGGCTTCATTCAACCCGACGATGGTGGCAACGACGTGTTTGTGCATATCAGCGCGGTGGAGCGAGCCGGTCTTGGAACGCTTCGTGAAGGCCAGAAAATCAGCTACGAGATCGTGGCGGATCGGCGCTCTGGCAAGTCGTCGGCTGACAATCTGCGCGCCGCCGGCTAAGGGTTGTTCCCGGCTCGCGCCGGGAAATCCAGTCAGAGGATGGATCGCGTCGAAAGATCTATCTGAAAAGGCCAAATCAGAAACCCGGTCAAAAAAGTCATTCCAGAATTCTGTTCCAGCAAGCCTGGTATGGAAGCGCGATATGGAAAGACCGCCCGGGGCATCTGGTGCAGGAGTAAAGTCAAAGGCCGCGCCGGCAGTGCGGCCTTTTTCTGTGTCTCCGCCCTTGTATTTCCTTGAGCACCGCGTGAACCGGTTCAAAGCGTCGTGCAAGCCGTTGCGGGACTGTAGAAGACGCAGGTCGACTGACGCGGCCGCGTATAGGCCGTATCACGGAGCGTAACGCCTGTTTTTGCCATCACGTAGCCGACCGTGGGCGTATAGAGATAGCTGACTTCACTGAAAATCAGATAGGTCCCGCCGATCGCAAGCGCTGATGGGACGGCGACGATGGAACTTATCGCGCGTGGCGCCGATCCGGTGCTCCATTGTACCCGCGCCTGCAACGTCGTTGAATCGATGTATAATTCAGAAACCGTCGACTGAACCGGTGACACGGAATAGGGGGTCATGATCGCGTTGCCGGCAGCGAAAAAATTGCTCATATCGCTGGCGGCAACCGAGGTGGATTGCGAGGTGAGATCGGAAAGCGTTCGCGCCATCAACGTGACCTTGCGATCGACCGCCACGCCCGAGGAGATCTCGACCGTTCCAAAGAACATCACCAGCATGATCGGCACGATCACCACGAATTCAGTCGCAGCGATGCCGCGGCGATCGCGAGCCAATGCCGCCACCGAACGCCAAAGGCCGTGACAGACAGTCGGAATCGGCATCGGTTTCATGATCCGCCTCAATAAGGCTCGTTGCGGAATGCCGCCGTGGCCGTCAGCAACCGCATATTGCTGGACAGATTTGAAATGTTGTAGCCGAGCCCGGTCACGAAGAGCGGCCATTGATAGAACAGTCGCACCACGACGATGTCGCCTGGACCGCCGGGATTGTACTGCATGTTGTTGATGAAATTATTTTTGCCGTCGATCTGACTGTTGATGGTCACGCTCGAAAAAGAGGGATAGCTCTCGACGTCAACATAAACGTTGCTGCAGTTGAACAGGGCTGGGATCTGGCTGCAGACATAGGCCTGGAACTGAGCCTGGTTATAGGAAGCCATCTGTGCCTGACCGGTCAGGATCATGCGCGCCGAATTCTGCGTGATGGTTTCCAGCACCTGGCCGGCGAAGAAGATGATCGCGGTCTCGATGATCGCAAACAGCAGCGCGAAGAAGATCGGCGCCACCAGCGCAAATTCAACGGCCGCCGAGCCGCGCCGGCTAAAGCGAAAGCTGCGAAACGCTTTGCTCCAGACGATCGAACGAGCGGATGGCGACATGGCCAAATCCCAATCCGGTAAAACCAGCCTGACAGCGAATATTAACAACAATTCGTTGGCGAAAGCTTTTGGCCGCTACCGAAAACATCCTGCTTCGCATCAACCGATTCTTAACCGCCGCGGCGCGGTCAAGGGGTTGTCGAGGGATCCTCAACCGCCAGCGCCGCCGCGCTTGCATTGTGGCGTGCAGGAGTAGGTCTGACGGTCGTCGACGCCGCGATACACCGTCACCATTCCTTCGCCCGATGCTTCGGCCCGTGGCGTCGGCGGTGCCTGCGCGTCGACCAGACTACGCAAGGCCAGCGAAATCGTGCCGGTCTGGCGCGCCCGGGCCAGTTGCTCGGCCTGCTCGGGCCGCAGCTCGAGCGTGGCCGTCTTGCCCACCACCGCGTTCTGGCCGTCCTTCTCGCGCGGCGCCTGGTCGATGGCGAGCACACGGATATTGTTCAGGATGATCTCGGACGTCACGATGTCGCCGGCATTGGGCTTTTCCGGATTCTTTTCACGCTTTGAAAGAATGACATCGACGCGATCGTTCGGCAGGATGAAACCGCCGGCACCGGTTTCCGGCGAGATTTCGGTCGAGACCGCGCGCATGCCGCCGGGCAACACCGCGGCCATGAAGCCCGCGCCATTGCCCTTGACGAGCTTGGCTTCGCGGATCGGTTCGCCCGCGATAAACGGCGACCTGGCGATTGATCCGGCAATCTGAGAAGGCGCATCCGGACGATCGGACCGGCGGATGAAATTGCCGCTCGCCGTCGCGGCCGGCCAGGTCTGCCACTGCACATCATCAACGCCGACGGATTGCCCGAGTCCGAGGTCGGACTTCGCCACCAGGACATCGGTGGTCGGCAATTGCTGCGTCGCCGGCTCAACCGTGACGGTCTTGGGTTCCGTGGTGCTGGCCAGGTAGGCGGCGCCACCGCCGGCAGCCAACGCGACGGCTAGAACAACGATACGGGCGGTTTTCATACGCTTTACTCGCTTACGATACGCTTCAAACGCCGACATCCGGCAAGGCCGTCCGCGGCGCGGCCGAGCCCTCCGATCCAGAGGTCAGAGGTGCAGGTCCAGATACAACTAATCTGACCTTAATAGGTGAATGAACCGCAAATCAGGTTCGCGGGCGAGGCTATTGCCGAAACGGATACGCCAGTTGCCCGACAATCTCCGAAGGCATGGCCTGCTCGTCCTTGCCATAGACCTCCGGCAGCCTGCCTTCGGGCATCCGGAACGTGCCGAACAGCAGATCCCAGACCGGAAAGGTGCCCGCAAAATTGCTATTACCGCCGTCCTCCAGCGGGGTATGATGCCAGCGGTGGAAGATCGGCGTCGCCAGCACATATCTGAATGGTCCGAGCGTCCAGCTGAGATTGGCGTGGACAAACGCCGAATGGAAGGTGGTAAAGGGTCCGATCCAGAGCATGACATTGGGCGAGATCCCCGCCATCAGCAGGATGACGTCGACCATGATCGTGCCGAGGAACAGGTTCACCGGGTGGAAGCGCGCCGCGGAAATCCAATCCAGTTCCTGCGACGAATGATGGATGGCGTGATATTTCCAGAATCCGCCGCCATGGAACATCCGATGCAGCCAGTACAGCATGAAGTCCGACAGCACCAGGAACAATCCCGCCTGCAGCCACAGCGGCAGTTTGGACAAAGGTCCGTGACCATCGTCATAGAAAGCGATTAAATCGTCCGGCTCATGAATATGGAAGATGATTCCTGCGCCGAGCACAAGTAACCCGATGCGTAACACCCGGGCGAACAACGGAACAAAGAACCAGTAGCAGAGATCGGTGACAAGTTCGCGCCTGCGCCACCAGGGCGCGCCGGGATTACAGGCCCAGAAGTGATTGAGAACCGAGAATAGCGCCGCCAGCAGCGCCGTTATCGGTATTACCTTGGCGATGGTGCCGCCAAGCATCTCGATGACTTCAAGGGGGAGACTGGACATTGGCGCCTCATATCATCCGACGCATTGGGTAGCCGCGCACCCTTTAAGAAGTCGTAAATCCGGCACGCCATTGCGCCGGCGCAACCAACAGAACCTCCCGCCAGAACCAACTGATCGGCATTCTAACGACTGCCTTAGGTCTAAGTTTACTCTGCTAAGCAACGCTGAAATATAGCAAAATTTATACAATCGAATTAACCAACCAGAAATTCTCCGACCCTAGGCTGATTTCACGGTCACGGTGCTGAGAACGCCGGCGAGACCTAACCAAGTCGACCAGCCACGTGTACATGGAGTATCCTCATGAAAAGCCTGATTGCCCGTTTCGCAAAAGATGAGTCCGGCGCCACCGCGATCGAATACGGCCTGATCGCAGCCGGCATCTCACTTGCGATCATCGCCGTCGTCAACGGGCTCGGCAGCACCTTGAATACCAAGTTCACTGCGATCAACACCTCGCTGAAGTAAGCGGCAAAGGTCGTCGGGCATCAAAGGCCCCGGGGTCGCCCGGGCCTTTGATTTTCGGTGACATACAGTCGTGACGATACGTAAGCCCAATCTAACGGCCGCTCGGCCGGCGCAGCCGACCGACCATCGCCGCGATGCGCCGACTCGTCTTGTATGCTTGGCGTTGGCGCTGGCGCTGGCTATGCTGACATCACGAATCTTCAGTATCTGGTGAGGCATTCGGACCGTTTCCCGATTGTTCATTTCTGCTGGTTAACGTTGAGCGCAAAGCGCCAACCTCGCTTCGGCGACACGGGCCAGGCAAACCATGATCCTTGATACCGCACGCCTTCTGCTGTTCCCCGCCCTGATGGCTTTCGCAGCCGCGAGCGACCTCTTCACCATGACCATTTCGAACCGGGTGTCGCTGGCGCTGGTCGTCGGTTTCCTGGTGCTGGCGCCGTTGAGCGGTCTCGGACTCAACGACATGCTCTTGCATGCCGGGGCGGGCGCGACCGTACTCGCGGTGACCTTTGCCTGCTTCGCCATGGGCTGGGTCGGCGGCGGCGATGCCAAGATCGCGGCCAGCGTTGCACTCTGGTTCGGCTTTGGCCATCTGCTGAACTATCTGGTCTACGCCTCGCTGTTCGGCGGCGCCTTGACGCTCGTGCTGCTGCAGTTCCGACAATGGCCGCTGCCCTATCTGCTGGCCGGCCAGACCTGGCTGCTCAGGCTGCATGCCAAGGACAGCGGGATTCCCTATGGTATCGCGTTGGCAATCGGCGCCTTGCTGATCTACCCGGAGACCGAATGGGTTAAGGCCATCGATCTCGGAAACTTCGTCGCGCGCTAAGGCCGGGTAACCCTGCGTTAAGTTGATTTAGATACGCGCCATTAACCACACTTTGACGATTAGCTGCTCAAATCCTCCTACGGCGGCGGCAACGTTGCGGCGTGATGTGGAAAGTGAAGCGTATGAATACCCCGCGCGTTATGAATCGCAGGACAAGTCAGCTGGTGATGCGGCGTTTTCCGGTCCGCGCCCTGTCGTTTTCAGCCGTCGCTGTGCTGACGCTCAATATGGCCCTGAGGCCCGTGGTAGCGAGCGATTACCGCGCCGCGGCGCCGATGGCCACCGACGGACAGATGAATGCGCGCTTCCTCCCGCTCGGCATCGGTAAGTCGGTCGTGATTGATCTGCCGCGTGACATCAAGGATGTGCTGGTCGCCGACCCGAAGATCGCCAACGCTGTCGTGCGCTCCGCGCAACGCGCCTATATCATCGGTGCCGCCGTCGGCCAGACCACCATCGTGTTCTTCGACGCCAGCGGCCAGCAAATCGCCGCCTATGATATCGCCGTCAAGCGCGATCTCAACGGCGTCCGCGCCGCGCTGAAGCAGACCCTTCCGAACGCGGATATCCAGATCGAGGGCATCGGCGATGGCGTCATCCTGACCGGTTCGGCATCGAGCCCGATCGAGGCGCAACAGGCCGGCGATCTGGCGGCACGGCTGGTCGGCGGCGCGGAAAAGGTCGTCAACTCGATCGCGGTGCGCGGTCGCGATCAGGTCATGTTGAAGGTGACGGTGGCGGAAGTGTCGCGGTCAATCGTCAAGCAGATGGGTATCGACCTCAGCGCCACGATGAATTATGGCACCGCAGTCGTGAAATTCAACAACTCCAATCCGTTCACGGCGAACGGTCAGCCGCTTGTCTCCGGTAATTCCCTATCGACATCGTTCGGCTCCACTCCCACGGTACAAGCCACCTTGCGGGCGATGGAGAGCGCGGGCGTGGTACGAACTCTGGCCGAGCCGAACCTGACGGCGATTTCAGGGGAGTCCGCGACATTCATCGCAGGCGGCGAATTCCCGATCCCAACCGGCGTCACGTGCCAGACCACGTCTTCGGGCGGCAGCGGACCATGCTCACCATCGATCGCATTCAAGAAATTTGGTATTTCGCTTAATTTCACGCCCGTGGTGCTCAGCGAAGGCCGCATAAGCCTGCGGGTGATGACCGAAGTCTCCGAGGTTTCCAGCGACAATTCGATCAGCATCAGCGGAATTTCGGTGCCCTCGATTAAGACCCGCCGTGCGGAAACCACATTGGAGATTCCGTCGGGCGGCGCGATGGCAATGGCCGGCCTGATCCAGGATCAGACCAAGCTGGCCATCAACGGCTTGCCCGGCCTGTCGCAATTGCCGGTGCTCGGGTCGCTGTTCCGGAGCCGCGATTACGTCAACAACCAGACCGAGCTGATGGTGCTGGTCACGCCTTACATTGTGCGGGCTGTCGCGCAGAAGGACCTGTCGCGTCCTGATGATGGATTTGCCGCGGCGGCGGATCCGCAGGCTGACCTGCTCGGCAGCATCAATCGGATCTACGGGGTTCCGGGCCAGGTCGAACCGACCCGGAATTATCGCGGCACCTACGGCTTTATCACCGATTGAGGCGGGACGAGGACAACGACAATGACAGCCACACGACCCGCCGATCGCTATCACGTTCTCCGCCTGTGCGGCTCGCTATGCGGTCTTGCCGTCCTGCTGGGAGCCTGCACGCATACCGACCAAACGGTCACCGGGAGCATTCCCGACGATTATCGCCTGCGCCACCCGATCGCGCTGCAGGAGTCCGGCCAATCCATCGTCGTCTTCATCGGCCACGACCGTGGCGCGCTCTCGCTTTCGCAACGCGCCGATGTTTGGGGACTGGCGCAATCCTGGCTACGGGAGGGGACCGGCGCCATCAGCGCCGATCTACCCACGGATACGCCCAACGCGACGGCCGCCGCTTCATCGCTGCGCGAGATCCAGGCGCTGTTGGCCGACGCCGGCGTGCCGCCGAGGGACATCCTGGTCCACCACTATCATCCTGACGACCCGCGCCAGATGGCGGCGATCCGGCTGAATTATACCAGGATCTCGGCAACCGCCGGTCCTTGTGGCATTTGGCCCGACGATCTCGGATCGTCGCTCAAGAACAAGAGCTATGCCGAAAACACGTCCTATTACAATTTCGGCTGCGCCTACCAGCGCAACATGGCGGCGATGATCGATAATCCGTCCGACCTGGTGCAGCCGCGGCCCGAAACCCCCGCCTATACGCCGAGGCGCTCGGCCGCCTTCGAGAAGTACCGCAAGGGCAACACGACCACCACCGCCTATCCCGAAGCCGACAAGGCCAAACTCAGCGATACAGGCAAATGATCAGCTACCCCCGTCAGGAACCCGAAGAGCAGCCGGAGAGCGCAGCACCGGCGACGGATCACATCGCCCCTGCGCCGCGTGTGTCCGTGCAGGCCTTCTGCGAAACCGTGGAGACCGCCGCGGCGGTGCAATCGGCGGGCGAAGACCGCCGCCTTGGCAAGGCCCATCTCAAGGTTCAGATGGGCGGCATGGCTGCAGCCACCGAAGCCTACCGGACCGCGCCCACCCCGAACGTCATCATCCTTGAAACCGAGCCGCGCGGCGATATCCTGGCCGGCCTCGATCAGCTCGCAACCGTATGCGACGCCGGAACCCGTGTCGTCGTGATCGGCCGCGTCAATGACGTCACGCTTTATCGCGAGCTGGTGCGTCGCGGCGTCAGCGACTACGTGATTGCGCCGGTTAATCCGATCGATGTGGTGCGTTCAATTTGCAGCCTGTTCTCGGCGCCGGAAGCCCGGGCCGTCGGTCGGATCATCGCCATTGTCGGCGCCAAGGGCGGCGTCGGCGCATCCACCATCGCCCACAATGTCGCCTGGGCGATCGCGCGCGACCTCGCTCTGGATTCCGTGGTCGCCGATCTCGACCTCGCGTTCGGCACCGCGGGGCTCGACTATAATCAAGATCCTCCGCAAGGCATCGCAGACGCGGTGTTTTCGCCCGACCGCATCGATACCGCGTTCATCGACCGGCTGCTCTCGAAATGTACCGACCATCTCAGCCTGCTGGCGGCGCCGGCCACGCTGGAGCGGGTCTATGACTTCGGCGCCGACGCCTTCGATTCCATTTTCGACACGCTCCGCACCACGATGCCGTGCATCGTGCTCGATGTTCCGCATCAATGGTCGGGATGGACCAAGCGTGCCTTGGTGGCCGCGGACGACATCTTGATCGTCGCGGCCCCCGATCTGGCCAATCTGCGCAACACCAAGAATATGTTCGACCTACTCAAGTCATCGCGACCCAACGACCGCATGCCGATCTATTGTCTCAATCAGGTCGGTATACCGAAGCGACCGGAAATCAAGGCCAATGAATTCGCCAAGGCGATCGAGAGCCCGCCGATCGCCGCTATTCCGTTCGACCCCCAATTGTTTGGCTCGGCGGCCAATAATGGCCAGATGATCGCCGAAATTTCCGCCGGTCATCGCACCACCGAGATCTTTCTGCAAATGGCGCAACGGCTGACAGGCCGAGGCGAGACCAAAAAACCGCGGGGTTCTTTCCTGTTGCCCCTGTTCGAAAAACTGCGGGCCAGGTAAGCCACCCGCCGGGAGTGTCGTCGTGTTTGGTAAGCGTAGCGGAACCGAGAGCGATACGCGGTCGTTGAAGCCCGCCACCGGCGGGCTGGAACCCGCGTCCAGCACCGCGCCTGCCGTTGCGCGCGCCGCACAGGCGCCTTCGGTCTCCTCGCCTCCGATCTCGCCCGGCAGGTCTCCGCCGCCGCCGATTGTCGATGCGCGGCGGCCCGACAGCTATTATCAGGTCAAGGCGACCATCTTCGGGGCCTTGATCGAGGCGATCGACCTGACCCAGCTCGCCAAGCTGGACGGCGAGTCGGCGCGCGAGGAAATTCGCGATATCGTCAACGAGATCATCGCGATCAAGAACATCGTGATGTCGATCGCCGAGCAGGAGGAACTGCTCGACGACATCTGCAACGACGTGCTCGGCTATGGGCCGCTTGAACCGCTTTTGTCGCGCGACGATATTTCCGACATCATGGTCAATGGCGCCGGCACGGTGTTCATCGAGGTCGCGGGCCGTATTCAGCGCACCGGCATCCGCTTCCGGGATAACCAGCAGTTGCTCAATATCTGCCAGCGCATCGTCAGCCAGGTCGGGCGCCGGGTCGATGAATCCTCGCCGATCTGCGACGCCCGGCTTGCCGACGGCTCGCGCGTCAATGCCATCGTCCCGCCGCTCGCACTCGACGGCCCGGCCCTGACCATCCGCAAGTTCAAGAAAGACAAGCTGACGCTCGACCAGTTGGTGAAATTCGGCGCCATCAGCGCAGACGGCGCCGAGGTTCTCAAGGTGATCGGGCGCTGCCGGGCCAATGTGCTGATCTCCGGCGGTACCGGCTCCGGCAAGACGACGCTGCTGAATTGCCTGACGCAATTCATCGATGACGACGAACGCATCATTACCTGCGAGGACGCAGCCGAGCTTCAGCTGCAGCAACCGCATGTGGTGCGGCTGGAAACGCGGCCGCCCAATATTGAGGGCGAGGGTCAGATCACCATGCGCGAATTGGTGCGCAACTGCCTGCGTATGCGCCCCGAGCGCATCATCGTCGGCGAAGTCCGCGGACCAGAGGCATTCGATCTGCTGCAGGCCATGAACACCGGTCACGACGGATCGATGGGCACGCTGCACGCGAACAACCCCCGCGAAGCGCTTTCGCGCTGCGAATCGATGATCACGATGGGTGGCTTCTCGCTGCCGTCGCGGACGATCCGAGAAATGATCTGCGCCTCGATCGACGTGGTCATCCAGGCAGCGCGTCTGCGCGACGGTTCGCGGCGCATCACCCACATCACCGAAGTGATGGGAATGGAAGGCGACACCATCATCACCCAGGACCTGTTCCTGTATGACATCATCGGCGAGGATGCCAACGGCAATATCATCGGCAGGCATCACTCAACCGGCATTGGCCGGCCCCGCTTCTGGGATCGCGCCCGGTATTACGGCGAAGAGAAGCGCCTGGCCGCGGCTCTCGACGCCGCCGAACTGGTGGCGGAGGCAGGCCGGACATGAAGACCCAGACGCTCGCGCTTGCATTTCTCGCCGCGGCCACCATCGGCGGTCTCGCATGGGTATTCATCTATCCGCTATTGTCGGGAGAGCGAAAGGCCGAAAGCCGCCGAGCGTCCGTCGCGCGGCAAGAACCTGTCGCGCGTCAAGCCAAGAAGACCGAGCGCTCGCGCCGTGAACAGGTCGAGGGCAGCCTGAAGGACGTCGAATTGCGGCGCAAGGAAACCAAGATCTCACTTGCCGTCCGCCTCAACCACGCCGGGCTCGACTGGTCAACCCAGAAATTCCTGGTGATCTCCGGCGTACTTGCCGCGACAGCCTTTGTCGCGGCGCTGCTGCTCGGCGGCGGGATGCTCGGTGCTGGCGGGCTCGCCTTCGCCGCTGGCTTCGGTTTGCCGCGCTGGGGACTGAATTATCTCAAGAAGCGTCGGGAAAAGAGTTTTCTCAAGGCCTTACCGGACGCCGTGGACGTTATCGTCCGCGGCATCAAGGCGGGTCTACCACTGTTCGACTCGATCAAGGTCGTCGCAGCCGATGCCCCGGAGCCGCTCAAGAGCGAGTTCATGGCGATCATCGAGACCCAGGCGATCGGCATGCCGCTCGGCGAGGCTTGCGCGCGCCTTTATGAGCGGATGCCGGTCCCGGAGGCCAACTTCTTCGGAATTGTCGTGGCGATTCAGCAGAAGTCCGGCGGTAATCTGTCCGAGGCGCTGGGAAATCTGTCCAAGGTGCTGCGTGACCGCAAGAAGATGGCGGAAAAGATCCAGGCGATGTCGATGGAAGCCAAAGCTTCCGCGGGCATCATTGGCTCGCTGCCGCCGATCGTCATGCTGCTGGTCTATCTTTCGACCCCCGACTATATTTCGCTGCTGTGGACCCACCCGACCGGCCAATTGATGCTCGTTGCCTGCGCGGTCTGGATGACCATCGGCGTCCTGGTGATGAAGAAGATGATCAACTTCGATTTCTGAAGGTGCAGCAGTATGCTTGAATTTTTGTCCGCCAAGATCCACGATGTGCATTTCATGACCATGCTGCTGGCCGCCATAGCCGTCAGCATGACGGCGTATACGCTGATCATGCCGCTGCTCGCCGGCGATAATCTGCAGAAGCGGATGAAGGCGGTGGCCAGCGAGCGCGAGCGGATCCGGCAGCGCGAGCGCGACCGCCTGATGAAGAGCGAGAAGGTGTCGCTGCGTCAAACGCCGAAGCAGTTGATCTCCAAGGTGGTCGAGGACTTCAATCTGAGCAAGTGGCTGGCCCAGGAAACCGCGCGCGACAAGCTCACCCAGGCCGGTTATCGTGGCCAGGCGCCTTACATCACCTTCCTGTTCTTTCGGCTGGTGACGCCGATCCTGCTGTTCGTCGCGGTCGCACTTTATGTTTTCGTGATCGCCCATCTGGACAAGTCGATGGTCATCAAGCTCGGCATGTGTATCGGGGGCGCCTATCTCGGCTTGCAGGGCCCGATGCTGTTCATCAACAACGCGATCGCAAAGCGCCAACTGTCGATCAAGCGCGCCTTTCCGGATGCGCTCGACTTGCTGTTGATCTGCATCGAATCGGGCATGTCGATCGAGGCTGCCTTCCGCAAGGTCGCCGCCGAAATCGTCACCCAGTCGGTCGCGCTGTCCGAGGAGTTCACGCTGACCACGGCCGAGCTGTCTTACCTGCAGGATCGCAAGGTGGCTTACGAAAATCTCGCGAAGCGCACCGGGCTTGAGGGCGTTAAATCGGTCTGCCTTGCCCTGATGCAGTCGGAACGCTACGGAACGCCGCTGGGCCAGAGCCTACGCGTGATGGCGCAGGAAAATCGCGATATGCGCATGAACGAAGCCGAGAAAAAAGCGGCGGCACTGCCGCCGAAACTGACGGTCCCGATGATTCTGTTCTTCCTGCCAGTGCTCTTCGTCGTCATCCTGGGGCCGACCGGTATCAAGGTCGCATCAATGCAATGAATCCAGGGGCGCGCCGTGTTGCGGAAACGCCCGCGGGTGGAGCGGCTACGCGCGGCTGGTCGCCGTGGCGGATGCGACGGTCAGTCGGGATGGCTGAGCGCCGCTACCGGGACCCGGCCGGCGCCGTTGCGCGCGTCCTTCCGGGTTAGCATTTCTTTCAGGTAGGCGACGTTGGCCGCGGCTTCCTCCGGCGGCAGGTCGGCCCTGACGATACTTTCGGCCTCGGCAAAACGGCCCTGCAGGCCGACCACCAAACCCAGATTTTGCCGCACCCGGGCGTCCGCCCGGGTGCTGGCGTAAGCCCGGCGCAGCGCCTGCTCGGCTTTTGGCAAATCCTTCGACAGCACATAGGATAGGCCGAGATTCGACAGCACCGAAGGCTCGTCGGGCACGATATTCAGAGCGCTTTCATAGTAGCGGCGAGCTTCGTCATGTCGGCCGAGCTGGTCCAGCGCGGTACCCTGCACCGAAAGAATTCGCCAATCGGGATTGTCCGGCGAGTGGGCGCGACTGAGAACATCGAAAGCCTGCTGGAAATTGCCGTTATCGGCGAGTGCCCTTCCATAGGCGGCGAGCAGCTGCTTGTTGCCGGGATGTGCCAGGCTGGCCTGTTCGAGAACGGCGGCCGCCTGAGCACGCTGCCCGGTCAAGCGCAGCGCCTGGCCATAGGCCAGCGCCAGGTCGGCATCTTTCGGATTGGCACGGTAACGCTCACCATAGACTTCGGCCGGCGTTTCCGCCGCGGCACTGGCCTCGGATTTCGGCGCCAGCGCGCCGGTGATATCGGACGTCGTTTGGCAGCCGCCAAGGCCCGCGGCCAGGATCGACATCAAAGCAGCGGATGCGAGAAGCCGGGCAAGACTGGAATGCTGACGCATGACACTTGACTCACATATCGGGCAAAGTGAACGAGCCGGATGCGCAAGCAATAGATGGTTAACGCTAACGCCGGGTTAATCGCCTGCTGCCGTTGGACCTTGCCCTGGCGGCCGGTGAACCTGGCATCTGCGCGACGAGGCGCAGCTAACGGTGTATCGAATGGGAGAGGGACCGTCATCGCGGTCCGGTCAATTAATAGGGCGGCGTTGGCTTTTAGCGGTCGCTCGAGGAGCGGCGGCTACGGTCCCTGCTGGACCCAGGCCCCGAGGCCATATCTGGAATAGCGGCCGGTACTTGCGCCTGATAACCAGCGAAGCCCGCGCAAGAACGGCAGGGCTACCCGCCCCGCCGCCTTTGCCCACTGGCGTCAGCTCAGCTCGATATTGATCGAAGCATGGTGGTGATGGCGATGGCGCCGATGGTGATGATGATGGTGGTGTTCGGCAACCTCGAAACTCTTTCCGGTCCGATCCTGGGTTTCATCGACGGCGGCGAGCACCGCCTTGGCATTCGGAATGGGATTGAGAAGCTCGGCATAGGATTGGACCTTGAGCATGGCCGCCGAATCGGCGGCGCTCGCCGCCCCGGCGCCCGGCAACGACGCGAGCGCACCAACCGCGCCCAATAAACCTGCGATTCTTTTGTCCATCCTCATCTCCAATCCCTGGGTTGACCAAACAGGCGACATTGCCGAAAACAACCCAACGCGCCCTAACAATCCAGACGGCCTAAGGTTCCAATGCGGCGTTGAATTTTTTCACGGTCCGAAGGCCGCGATTTTCGGCCTTCGTCCAGCTCCGTTCGATAATGTCTCACCCTAACGTTGAGGGAAGCATGCACCCTGTATTCCAGACGACGCCGGCGGCATCCGCTATTCCGATCACATTCGCAACGAAGGCAAGTTGGGATGCGATCTTGGCTGAGCTTCCGTCACAGGCGCGACAATTCGCGCAGGCCAATGGCTTCGCGGCCAAGCCAGGCGCGTGCCTGACGCTGCCTACCGCGGAAGGACAAATCGCGCAGGTTCTGTTCGGCATCGAGGACGGGAGCAGCCCAAGCCGCGATCTGTTCCGACCCGGGCTCCTGCCCAATCTATTGCCGCCGGGGCTTTATCGTTTTGCCAACGCGCCGCATGATATGCGGCTTGCGGCACTGTCTTTCGCGCTCGGCAGCTATCATTTCGACCGCTACCGCAAGCGCGATCGCCCCGACGTCAGACTGGTGGCGCCGGATGGCGTCGATGTCACCGCCGTCTCGCGCACGGTCGAGGCGGCGACGCTGGCGCGCGATCTGATCAATACGCCGTCGAACGACATGGGACCGCAAGAACTCGAGCAGGCGGCGCAACATTTGGCGCAGCGCTTCGGCGCCGATTTCAGCTGCATCATCGGCGATGATCTGCTGGCGCGGAATTTTCCGCTGATTCACGCCGTGGGCAGGGCCTCCTCGCGCGCGCCGCGGCTGATCGATATCGGCTGGGGCGATCCCGCCCACCCCAAGGTGACGCTGGTCGGCAAGGGGGTCTGCTTCGATACCGGCGGCCTCGATCTGAAGCCGTCGAGCGGCATGCTGCTCATGAAGAAGGATATGGGCGGGGCAGCGAATGTGCTGGCGCTGGCCATGATGATCATGGATGCGGGGCTCAAGCTGCGGCTACGGGTGCTGATCCCCGCGGTCGAAAATGCGGTGGCCGGCGACGCCTTTCGCCCGCTCGATGTGTTCCCTTCGCGCAAGGGTTTGACGGTGGAAATCGGCAATACCGACGCCGAGGGACGGCTGGTGCTGGCCGACGCGCTGGCGCTGGCCTGCGAGGACGAGCCCGATCTTCTGATCGACCTGGGCACCCTGACCGGCGCGGCGCGAGTAGCGCTCGGTCCGGATTTGCCGCCTTTTTATACCCATGACGAGGCGCTTGCCCAGCAACTCGCGCTTTGTGCCAGGCAGGAGAACGATCCGCTGTGGCGATTGCCGCTGTGGTCGCCTTACGATGCCTGGCTTGATTCCAAAATCGCTGACGTCAACAACGCGGCATCGGGCAGTTTTGCCGGCTCTATTACCTGCGCGCTATTCCTGCAGCGCTTCGTCGAGCACGCGAAAAGCTGGCTGCATGTCGACATCTACGGCTGGACGCCGTCCGCCAAGCCGGCGCGGCCGGAAGGCGGCGAGTGCCAGGCCGCCCGCGCGATCTTTGGGCTGCTCGGGGAGCGCTATGGATGATCCGCGGCTGACGCCGGCGCGACCCGACCTTGCGGCGGCCTTTCTCAAGGGGCGGATCACGGCGGATCGATACGCCACTGGTGAGGAATTCGAACTGGTTGATGCGCTGGCGCCGCTTCGCCAGGCGCCGTCCACCGACGCCATGCTGTTGACGCAGGCCCTGCTGGGCGAGCGCGTCACGATCTACGACCGCTCAGGCGATGGGTTCGCCTGGGGCCAGTTGCAAGGCGACGGCTATGTCGGCTGGCTCCCCGATCGCGCGCTCGCCAGGCCACGTGCGGCGCCGACCCATCGCATCACTGGCTTGCGGACCTTCGGGTTTCCCGGTCCCTCGATCAAGCTGCCGCCGATCGAAACGCTGGTGCTGGGCTCAACGATTACCGTGACGCGCGAAAATGGCCCGTTCGCCGTGACCGACAGAGGCTGGCATGTACCCTTGTGCCATGTCGGCGATATCGGTCACCACGCCGAGGATTTCGTCGCCTTGGCCGAGCAGTTCATCGGTACACCCTATCTGTGGGGCGGCAAGAGCAGCCTCGGCATCGATTGTTCGGGTCTGCTGCAACTGTCACTGCACGCCGCAGGCCGGCGCTGTCCGCGCGACAGCGACATGCAGCAGCGCGCCCTCGGCACGGCGCTGGACGCCGCGGCACATGACGACTTGCGCCGCGGCGATCTGATATTCTGGCACGGCCATGTTGCCATCGTGCGCGATTCCGACACCCTGGTTCACGCCAACGCACATCATATGGCGACCGCGATCGAACCGATCCGCGACGCCGTTGCACGCATCGGCTCTGCCGGAAGCCGCATCACGGCGATCAAGCGGTTGGCCTGAAAGCCCAGGGGTATTTTTCGCGTGGGCCTAGCCAGCGGCGCCGCCGGGCGCCGTTTCCAGCCGGAACGCGGCGGCGAACAGCGCTTTGGTGTAATCAGAGCGGGGACGCTTGAACAGGTCGGACGCCGCCCCCTCCTCCACCACCTTGCCCTGCCGCATCACGATCAAATGGCTGGCCAGCGAGGCGACCACCCGCAGATCGTGCGAGATGAACATGTAGGTGAGGTCGCGTTTGCGTTGCAATTCGCGCAACAGATCAACCATCTGCGCCTGGAACAGCATATCGAGCGCACTGGTCGGCTCGTCCAGCACGACAAAATCGGGCTCAAGCACCACCGCGCGGGCAATGCTGATGCGCTGGCGCTGGCCGCCGGAGAATTCATGCGGATAGCGAAAGCGGGTGACCGGATCGAGGCCGACATCGGTCAGCGCCCTGATCACACGGGCCTCGCGCTCGCTGGCCGAGAGCTGCGGCTGATGCACGCTGAGACCCTCGGCGATGATATCGCCGACCGACATGCGCGGGCTGAGCGCGCCGAACGGATCCTGGAACACGATCTGCATGTCGCGGCGGATTGGCCGCATCTGTTTGAATCGCAGGCCCTGGATGTTCTGACCTAGGAAGACGATCGGCCCGTCGGAGGAGATCAGCCGCAGCAGCGCCAGGCCGAGCGTCGTCTTGCCGGAGCCGGATTCGCCGACCACGCCAAGCGTCTCACCCTTGCGGATCGAGAGGCTGACGCCATCGACGGCCTTGATATGTCCGACGGTCTTGCGGAGCAGACCGCGCTTGACCGGAAACCAGACCTTCAGATCGTCCGAGGACATCACTACCGGAGAGCCTGGCCGCGGCGGCGCCGGGTCGGGCTTCGGCTCGGCCGCGAGCAAGGCGCGGGTATAAGGATGTTGCGGCGCAGTGAACACCTGCTCCACGGGACCCTGCTCGACGATCCTGCCGCCATTCATGACACAGACCACGTCGGCGATCCGGCGCACGATGCCGAGATCATGGGTAATGAACAAAAGGCTCATGCCGAGCCTGGTGCGAATTTGCGCCAGCAGACCTAGAATTTGCGCCTGCACGGTGACGTCGAGCGCCGTGGTCGGCTCGTCCGCGATCAACAGGTCCGGCTCGTTGGCCAGCGCCATCGCGATCATGACGCGCTGCCGCTGGCCACCGGACAATTGATGCGGATAGCTCTTCAGCCGGGTTTCGGGATCCGGGATGCCGACCTGGGTGAGCAGTTCAAGCGTCCGCGTCCGCGCCATGGCGCCGCGCACCCCGTGGTGCAGTTGCAGAATCTCGCCGATCTGCGACTCGATCGTATGCAGCGGGTTGAGCGAGGTCATCGGCTCCTGGAAGATGATCGAGATGTCATTGCCGCGAATGCCGCGCATCTCGTGCTCCGACAGGCCGAGCAATTCACGGCCCATGAACCGGATGCTGCCCGATGGGTGCGACGCCGTCGGATAGGGCAACAGCTTCAGCACCGACAGCGCCGTGACGGATTTTCCCGAGCCGGACTCCCCGACCAAGGCGACGCACTGACCGCGCAGAATCGAAAACGAGACATGGTCGACCGCGGTCGAGCTGCCGCTCGGCTGATGAAACGCCACCGAGAGGTCGCGGACGTCAAGGAGGGGCTGGTTGATGGCGTCCATGCCGGGCCCTACCTGAACGTCTTGCGCGGATCAAAGGCGTCGCGGACGCCCTCGCCGATGAAGATCAACAGCGACAGCATGATGGCGACCGAGAAGAAGCCGGTGAAGCCGAGCCACGGCGCCTGGACATTGGCCTTGGCCTGCGACAGCAACTCACCCAGCGACGGCGAGCCGGGCGGCAGGCCGAAGCCCAGGAAATCCAGCGCGGTCAGGGTCATGACCGAGGACGACACGATAAAGGGCAGGAACGTCATGGTCGCGACCATGGCGTTGGGCAGCAGATGCCGGACCATGATCAGGGCATTGGACACGCCCAAGGCCCGCGCCGCGGTGATGTATTCGAAATTGCGCGCGCGCAAAAATTCCGCGCGCACCAGCCCGACCAGCGACACCCAGGAGAACAGCGAGAGAATGCCGAGCAGGACGAAGAAGCCGGGCGGCAATACCGAGGAGATGATCAGGAGCAGATAGAGCGAGGGGATCGCGGTCCAGATCTCGATGAAGCGCTGGAAGCCGAGATCGAGCCAGCCGCCGAAATAGCCCTGCACGCCGCCGGCGGCGATGCCGATGATCGAGGAAACGATGGTCAGGCTGAGGCCGAACAGCACCGAGATGCGGAAGCCATAGATCAGGCGCGCGACCACGTCGCGACCCTGATCGTCGGTCCCGAGCCAGTTATATTCAAGGTCGCCGCAGCCCTTGAGGCCTTTTTTCTGCACCACTTCCTGGCACTGCGCCTCGGTCAAGAGCCAGGTCGGCTTGGACGGCGCCGGTATCGGCAGATCGAGATTGTGGGTGTCGTAGGAATAGCGGATCAGCGGCCAGAGAATGGTGCCGCCCTTGTCCTTGATCAGCTTCTGCAAAAATGGATCGCGATAGTCGGCGGCGGTCTCGAAATCGCCGCCGAAGGTGGTTTCGGAATAGCTGACAAAGGCCGGCCAATAAAGATGCCCGTCGAACTTGACCAGGAACGGCCGGTCATTGGCGATCAATTCGGCGAACAGCGAAATGAAGAACAGCGCCAGGAAGATCCACAGCGACCAGTAGCCCCGGCGGTTCGACTTGAAGTTCTGCCAGCGCCGGCGGTTCAGCGGCGAAAGGCCGAGACCGCGACGGCGCGTCACCGGCACGGCTTCACCGAGCGGCGTTGACGTGGTGGTTTCGATCGGCGGCGGCGGCGCGATAACCGTCATCAGACCTCCCTCGCCTCGAAATCGATCCGCGGGTCGACCCACATATAGGCCAGGTCGGAGATCAGATTGACCACCAGACCGACCAGCGAGAAGATGAACAAGGTCCCGAACACGACCGGATAATCCCGGTTCAGCACACTCTCGAAGCCGAGCAGGCCGAGGCCGTCGAGCGAGAAGATGGTCTCGATCAACAGCGAGCCCGAGAAGAAGGCGTGGATGAACGCGCCGGGGAAGCCGGCAATGACAATCAGCATGGCGTTGCGGAAGATGTGGTTGTAGAGCACCTGGCGCTGGCTGCAGCCCTTGGCGCGCGCGGTCATGACATATTGCTTGCGGATTTCGTCGAGGAACGAATTCTTGGTCAAAAGCGTCATGGTGGCGAAGGCGCCGAGCGCCATCGAGATCAGCGGCAGGGTGATGTGCCAGAAATAATCGAGGATCTTCCAGTACCAGGGAAATTGCGACCAGCCGTCCGAGGTCAGCCCGCGCAGCGGGAAGATGTTGAGGAAGGAGCCGCCGGCGAACAGGATGATCAGAAGGATCGCGAACAGGAAGCCTGGAATGGCAAAGCCGATGATGATCACCGCCGAGGTCCAGGTATCGAATTTCGAGCCGTCCATGACAGCCTTGCGGATGCCGAGCGGGATCGAGATCAGATAGGTCAACAGCGTCATCCAGATGCCGAGCGACATCGAAACCGGCAGCTTCTCCTTGATCAGCTGCAGCACGCTGGTGTCCCGGAAGTAGCTCTTGCCGAAATCGAAGCGGGAGAAATTCCAGACCATCAGCGCGAAACGCTCCGGCGCCGGCTTGTCGAAGCCGAACTGCTTTTCCAGGCTCTTGATGAAATCCGGATCGAGCCCCTGCGCGCCACGGTATTTCGATCCGACCCCGTTGCCGGGGGCGCCGACCTGACCGCGGGCGCCGAAGTCGCCGCCACCGCCCGAAATCCGCGAAGTGCCGCCGGTGTCAGCGCCGGAGAGCTGCGCGATGACGCGCTCGACCGGGCCGCCCGGCGCGAACTGCACCACGATAAAGGACACGAACAGAATGCCGAGCAGCGTCGGGATCATCAAGAAGATGCGGCGGGCGATATAGGCGCTCATGGCTTATTTCGCCTGCTCGGCATTGGCCAGCTTGGCGGGATCGGCCCACCAGATTTCCGGAGCGCCGACGCCCTGCGCGTAGCGCGCCGGCTTCTCAGGGTGTCCGAACAAGTCCCAATAGGCAATCGGGTGGGTGGCGCGATACCATTGCGGCACCCAGTAGCGCCCGGCGCGAAACACCCGATCGAAGGCGCGACAGGCGACGGTGAGATCGGCGCGGTTGCCGGCGCCGATGATCTGCGCAATCAGCGCGTCGATCACCGGGTCCGCGATGCCGGCGAGGTTATTGGAGCCTTTGGTTTGCGCGGCCTGCGACGAGAAAAACGGTCGCATCGCATCACCGGGGGTCGCCGACATGCTGAAGCGTTCGATGGTCATGTCGAAATCGAAATCCTCCACCCGGGCGCGATATTGCACGGGATCGACCAGCCGCAGGCTGGCCTCGATGCCGAGCGTACCGAGATTCTTGATATAGGGCGCGTGGTGCGGCTCTATCGACGGCTCGTCGACCAGGAATTCGATCCTGAAAATCTCGCCATTGGGCAGCACGCGCTTGCCATCCTTGATGACGAGCCCGGCATCCTGAAGTAGCTGCGAAGCCTTGCGCAGCAGCGCACGGTCCTGGCCTGAACCGTCCGACACCGGCGGCACGAACGGCATCCCGAACACCTCGTCCGGCACTTGGCCGCGGAACGGCTCCAGCAGCTTGAGTTCTTCCGGAGATGGCGGTCCGTTCACCATCATGTCCGAATTCTGGAACGGCGAATGGGTTCGCCTATAGGCGCCATACATGATGGTCTTGTTGGTCCATTCGAAATCGAAGGCCTGGATCAGGGCCTCACGGACCCGTGGATCCCTGAACTTGTCGCGGCGGGTATTGATGAACCAGCCCTGCGCGCCCGAAGGTGTCTCATCGGGGAGAATTTCGCGTTTGACGCGGCCGTCCTTGATAGCCGGAAAATCATAACGCGTCGCCCAGACCCGCGCCGTGAATTCCTCGCGGAACAGATAATTCCGTCCGGTAAAACCCTCGAAAGCGACATCGCGGTCGCGGTAGAACTCGAAACGTACGATGTCGAAATTGAAAAACCCGCGGCAGACCGGCAGAGCGGCACCCCACCAATCCGTGAGCCGCTCGAATTCGATGTAGCGATTGACCTCGAATTTCCCAACCTTGTACGGACCGGATCCCAGCGGCACATCGAGCGTCGATTGATCGAATGGACGCGTCGCGTAATAGGCCTTTGAGAAGATCGGCAGGCCGGCGATATAGAGCGGCACGTCGCGCGCCCGATTTTCGGCAAAGGTGACGACCAGGGTGGCATCGTCTTCGGCTTCCGCCTTCACCATGTCGCGCATCTGCTGCAGGATCAACGGATGACCTTTGGTCTTCAGCGTGGTCAGCGAGAAGGCGGCGTCCTGCGCCGAGAGTTTCGAGCCGTCGTGAAACCGGGCCTCCGGCCGCAGCGCAAAACGATAGGTCAGCTTGTCGGCGGAAATCTGCACCGACCTGGCGACCAGGCCGTACATCGCGTCGGGCTCATCGGCCGCGCGCACCATCAGCGGCGCGAACGTCATATCCATGCCCTGCGCGCCCTCGCCCTTCAGGATATAGGCATTGAGCGAGTTGAAAGTCTGGAAGGATTGGTTGTAGGCGCGCCCCGAGGGAATGGTTGAAAACACCCCGCCTTTGGGCGCGTCGACATTGACATAATCGAAATGATGAAAATCGGCCGGATATTTCAGATCGCCGAACACCGAGAGACCGTGAACCTCGATATCCGCAGTGGCGGCGCGCGCGGGCCGCAGCCAGGGAATGCTAAGCGTGCCGATGCCGAGACCAAGCACGTGCCGGCGGGTAATCTGCGCCATGCGCGTCGTTTCCTTCAAGTACGGCCGCCGGTCTTGGCGGCCTTTTCAGCATCCCACCACCACAGCATAGGGAATGCGGAATTGGCGTATTTCGGCAGAGGATCCGGATGGCTGAAACGATCCCAGCGCGCTGCTCGCAGATATCCGGCGATGAATTGCGGCACCACATAATTGCTCCACAACAACACGCGGTCCATCGCCTTGCAGGCGGCGACCTGTTCGTCACGGTTCTTGGCGAATATGATGCGCTCGATCAGCGTGTCGACCGCGGGATTCTTGATCCCGCCGATATTGCGTGAGCCCGGTGTGTCTGCCGCAGTGGAGCCGAAGAAGTCGCGCTGCTCGTTGCCGGGCGAGAGCGACTGCGGCCACACGCCTGTCACAATGTCGAAGTCGAAGTTGCGCAGTCGATTCTCGTATTGCACCTCATCTACGGTGCGAACGGTCACGGTGAGGCCTAGTCGCTCCAGATTGGGCTTGTAGAACAGAATTCCCCGTTCATCGCCCTGATCCCGGCTTAGAAATTCGACGCTGACGGACCTACCGTCGGTGCCGACCAATTGGCGATCACGAATCTCGAGACCCGCTTCTTTTAATAATCGAGAAGCCTCGCGCAGATTGTTGCGCACGGCCTCCGGATTACCGCCAACCGGATTTTGGTAGAGCTCGGTGAAGACCTCGGGCGGAACCTTGTCGCGCAAACTTTCCAGGATTTGCAGTTCCTGGCCTTCGGGAAGCCCGGACGAAGCCAGCTCGGTACCGTCGAAATAGCTGTTGTCGCGCCGGTATTCGCCGAACGACAATTGCCGGTTCATTTCCTCAAAATCGTAGGCATAGTTGAACGCGCGGCGCAACCGCACATCGGAAAACAGCGGCCGGCGAAGATTAAAGACATAGCCCTGCATTCGGCCGATATTGTTGGTTGGGAACTTCTCCTTGATGACGCGACCGTCGCGTACAGCAGGGAAGTCATAGCGTGTTGCCCAGACGTTGGCGCTGCGTTCATAGATCCAGTCGAATTGATCGGCCTTGAAAGCCTCAAGCGCAATGGTGTCGTCACGAAAATAATCATAACGAATCTGGTCGAAATTATTCTGGCCAATATTGACCGGAATTCTCTCGCCCCAATAGTCCGGCACGCGCTCCAGCGTGAGCGAGCGGCCGGGAGAGAACTCCTTGACACGATACGGACCTGATCCCAATGGGATCTCAAGCGTGGTCGCGGTGACATCGCGCTTGCGCCCCTCGGAATCTGTTCCCTCCCACCAATGCCTGGGCAATACCTTGAGCTGACCCAGGATGCTCGGAAGTTCGCGATTGCCCGGGCCATCGAAGCTAAAGGTGATCTCGCGCTCGCCCGATTGTTCGGCTCTTGCGACGTGCCGGTAGTAGAAGCGCGCCCTTGCGCTGTGTTCCTTGAACACATTGAACGAAAACACAACATCGTCGGGAGTGATCGGCTTGCCATCATGCCAGCTGGCGGCCGAACGTAGCCGGAATCGGACGAAGGAACGGTCTTCCGGGTGCGCGACCTGTTCGGCCATCAAGCCGTACATGCTTGACACTTCGTCATTCGGTTCGACCATCAGCGTATCATAGATCAGATTGATGCCGGCGGCGGCTGCGCCCTTGATGCCGCTTATCACGATGTTGAAATTATCGAAGGTGCCCGCCGCACTCTGGCGTAACATGCCGGTTTTCGGCGCGTCCGGATTGACGTAGTCGAAGCGCTTGAAATCAGCGGCATATTTGAGGCCGTCAAACATCGATAGACCGTGGCGCCACAGCAGTTCGTCGGTCGGTGTCTGGGCTTCAGCAGAGCCGATCGCCGTTAGCCCGCCTGCGCCGCCCAGAGCCGGGGCCGACGCGTCGAAGGCCGCAATCGCCGACCGAAACGAAGCAGCGCCCAACGTTCCGAGGCCGAGCACATGCCGGCGGGACAACTGCGCCATGCGCGTCATTTCCTTCAAGTACGGCTACCGATCTTGGCAGCCTTGTCGGCATCGAACCACCACAGCGATGGGAGGCCGGAATGGCCATATGTGGGCAGTGGCTCGGCATGGCTGAAGCGGTCCCAGCGCGCGTAACGCTCGAAGCCGTAGGTAAATTGAGGGACCACATAGAAGTTCCATAGCAGGACTCGGTCGAGCGCTCTGGTCGCCGCCACCAGACCCGGACGATCCTTGGCGAAAATGACCTTGTCGATCAAAGCATCGACCGCTGGATTCTTGATGCCGATGGTGTTTCTCGAACCGGGCAGGTCAGCGGCCTGCGATCCCCAGAACTCCCGCTGTTCATTGCCAGGCGACAACGATTCCGCCCAGCCGTCAATGATCATGTCGTAATCAAAGCTGCGCACCCGATTTTCATACTGCGCGTCATCCACGACACGAATCGACACGGTGACACCAATGCGTTCCAGCGATGGCTTATAGAACAGCGCCATGCGCTCGGACGGCGGATCCGGAACCAGGATCTCGACGGCGAAGGGCTTGCCCGCTGCATCGACAAGCTTGCGTTCGCGCACCTCAAATCCCGCCTCCTTGATAAGCCGGGCGCTCTCGCGCAGATTGGACCGAACCGCCTCCGCATTGCCCCCCACCGGATTGGAGTAAGGCGTCGTGAAGACTTCCGCCGGAACCCGGTCGCGCATGGTTTCGAGAATCTCAAGTTCAAGTCCCTGCGGCAGACCCGACGACGCCAGATCTGTGCCGTCGAAGAAGCTGTTGATGCGCCGGTACTGGCCATAAAAAAGTTGCCTGTTCATTTCCTCGAAATCGTAGGCGTAGTTGAAGGCACGGCGCAGCCGAGCATCCTTGAATTGGTCGCGCCGCAGATTGAGGACCAATGCCTGCATCAAGCCCGCATCCTTGATCGGAAACTCTTCCTTCACCACGCGCTTTTCGATGACCGCGGGGAAATCATAGGCAGTGGCCCATTGCTTGGCGGAATTTTCGGCGATCCAATCGGCCTGATCGGCCTTGAACGCCTCGAGCGCGACCAGATTGTCGCGAAAAAACTCAAAGTGCATCTCATCGAAATTATTCAGCCCGAGCTGCGTCGGCAAGTTGGCGCCCCAATAGTCTTTTACGCGCTCCAGCTTGACCGAGCGTCCCGGGTCAAATTCCTTGATGCGGTAAGGCCCGGAGCCCAGGGGCGGCTCCAGCGTCGTCGATGAAATATCGCGCTGACGTCCCTGGCTGTCGGTTGCTCCCCAATAATGCTTGGGCAAGATCGGCAATTCGCCGACAATGGTTGGGAGTTCGCGATTTCCAGGCGAGTCAAAGGTGAACTTGACATCGCGCTCGGCCATTTTATCGGCCTTGACGACATGGCGATAATAGGAGCCGTACATCGGGCTGTATTTTTTCAGCACGTCGAATGAAAAAATCACGTCTTCCGGCGTCACCGGCTGGCCGTCATGCCAGCGCGCCTCCTTGCGGAGACGATAGATCACCCAGGAGAAATCATCGGGATGGGCGGCAGCTTCGGCCAGCAGGCCATATTCGGTGGCGACCTCGTCCTGGGAGCGGGTCATCAAGGTTTCGTTGATCAAGGCCGCCGCTGGTGCGATCGAGCCTTTGATGCCGGCAACCGCGATATTGAAATTGTCAAAAGTGCCGATCGAAATCTGGCGGGCGATGCCGCCCTTGGGCGCATCCGGATTGACATAGTCAAACCGCTTGAAGTCGGCGGGATATTTGATGTCGCCGAACAGCGAGAGCGCATGTCGGAAGGCCGGTTCAGCGGTTGCGCTATCGGCTCTTGCCGCCTTGGCCAGAGGCAAGCCG
>Ga0302319_10001400_pt1 | contig 53703 bp, 80 predicted proteins | sample Bog_T0_2_FD_203319 | JGI IMG/M metagenome (GOLD analysis project Ga0302319, IMG submission 203319) | Peat permafrost microbial communities from Stordalen Mire near Abisko, Sweden - Bog_T0_2 | ecosystem: Environmental > Terrestrial > Soil > Wetlands > Peat | place: Sweden: Abisko, Stordalen Mire...
ACCTTAGTAACCAGCAATAAACTTATTCTGACAGGGCTTACGAGCAATTCTGATGTATCTCTCTCACAGCGCATTGAAAGCATAATAGCCGCTACTCTTGTGAGTCAGCAGGTCACGGTGCAGTTCATGGTATTTAATGGCACTGGGGTATCTCTCACGCCCCAGCTATCGACCGGATATGCATCTTCCGTGGATAACTTCACAACAGTCACGCCCGATCTTGCCGCCACAAATATGCAGGCTATTGGCTCAGGACAGACAGCGGTTATTTCTTACACCTTCCCATGCTCGGCAAATGCAGCGAATGGTTATCAGGTGAAGCTGGACTTCGGCGCGATTAATGCTAACACGAAAAGCGTTCATATTTCCGCTGCTGATATCCGTCCCACCCCTGGCGTTGCCACCGGCCTAAACAGCACTCCCCCCTATCCTGAACAACGTCCAATCAGTCTGGACCTTCCCTTTAACCAGCGCTATTTTAACCAGTCTTACGGCAACGGTGTTGCACCAGCAACCGCTACCAAAGTTGGTATTATAACTGCCATATCTGGGGCTGGATATCTTACGTTTCCATCCCAGATGCGAGCTGCACCTGCTTCTATCAGTTTCTGGGATGGCGCGGGGAATGGCAGCAAGGTCAGCCAGAATACCGGGCTTAATACTTGGACTGATAACATATCTCCTGCTGGCTCGCCTGCCGCCTTCAATACATCGGGTTTAACAGGTACGAACTTCGGGCTTTATAATAGCACCTCCGCGATTATAGGGTTCCAGTATTCAGCCTCGGCGGAATTATAATTTAACAAAAATAACACCTTAAAAATCTAACAGATTGTTTATGGTAATAGGGGGTAAGATGGAAGCTGAGATATCTGGAGCTGCTGCAATATGGAATGGCATATTAACAATCATGGTTACTGTGATGGGGTATTTTCTCAAGAAGCGTGATGAAGATGTTGATGCAAATGCCAAAGCAATCGGCGCACTGGAATTAAAGGTTGCTGAAAATTACGCAACCAAGCCTACCGTTATGGCTTTGTTTCAAGAAGCGGCCAGGACAACAGAAGCAGCGGTTGCTAGGGTGGAGAAAAGTATCGATGCAACCAACCTATCTGTATCAAAGCAGGGCGAGAAAATAGATAAGGTCAACGAGACTATGGGCAACTTTTACGGCAACATAATGTCTGAGCTTTCAAAAAAAACATAGGGAGCAACCATGCATTATTTAATCCTGCTTGCGATACCGTTCCTGGCGTTCTGTTATAGAGCGAGAGGAGGGGCGATACCGCTGGGTAGTGACACCCTGGCGCGCATTATATTCTGGGCAGCGCCAGTGGGTCTGGTTACTGATGCAGTTGCCGTGGTAGGGGGCTACTCCCCATGGCTTGCCCTTCCCTGCGCTGTGCTGGCCTTCGCTGGGGCAACCATACCCCATGCCGACGAGCAGGGGCCCACAGCCTTCGAGCATGAGGGGATGGGACTTATCACCACGGCAATGCTTTCGCTTATTCTGCTGCCATTTATTGTCGCTGGCGCGTACACGCATGAGCATGTGCTGACGTTCCTTTATGCATTCATGGGCGCCCTTGGCGGCGCGGCCTATTACATTTGCTACCGTTTTCCCTTCAGTCTCAAGCTGCTCGGTGTGCAGTGGGTGACGGCCGGCGACGCCTCTGCAGGGGAGTTCCTGACTGGAGGCCTTGCCTTTGGCCTCCCATTGGCTATACTGGGGATATCAGCTTAAACCAACAACGAGGTATTTTATGACCACATGGCAGAAGTTCATTACGGACCTGAAGCAGCGCCTGTTGAAGTTTGATGCCTTGCGTGGGCTTATACTCCTTGCCCTGGGCATAGCTATTGCCCTAACGGCCTACTACGTGGAGCAGCATGTCATCCTGGTTGCCTCCATTGGCGTTGGAATATTCCTGACGGTTGAAGGCTTGCGCCGTATTACCAAGAACCCGATCAAGGAACAGATTGCGATTGACCTGGCAAAGGCAAAGCACTGGGCAGAGTCAGAGCTGGGTTATGACCCTACAGGCGTTACAGCTCCTCCGGCCGCAGCTCAAGTGGTTGCCCCTCCTGTGGTAGTGCAGCCCGTTGTAGTGGCCACTGCAGCTCCCACTCAAACCCCCGTCGCCGCCGCAATAGCAACCGCCCTAGCAGCAACCAATAAATCCTCATGAAAGATCTGGCTGTCGCCTTCATTAGCGTCCTCATAGCTTTTGCGACGGTTGCCCTGCCTGGTGATATGCCCTGCTCCCCCTGCAAGCCGGACGACAATCTCTTCCGTGTTACCCGCAATTTTGAAGGCTTAAGGCTGTTCTCGTATGAGGACGTTGCCGGCAATCGCACTATCGGATTCGGTCATTTGATTTTGCCTGGTGAAAGGTTTAACGAACCGTTAACAGGACCCCAGGCAGAAGCATTGCTGGAAAAGGACGAAGGACGCGCTGCATTCTTCGTGGTGGACGAGATAGACGATCCCATCACCCAGGGGCAATACGATGCCCTCACAGACTTCACATTCAACCTTGGCCCCGTCTCCCTGGATAAGCTGCTTGACCGCGTATACGATAACCCGGGGCACGAGGCAGAGCAGTTCATGCTGTATGACAAGGCGCATGTGAACGGCCACCTGGTGACGCTGAAGGGTCTCTTCTCTCGCCGGCATGCAGAATCAAACCTTTACACTGGTAAATAAGATGAATGGGTACTTTATCATTGGTATCGCGCTTCTCTGCCTGGTCGTTGGATTCAGCACTGGATGGCATGAAAAGCAGCTCCGCTACGAATCCTCCCAGGAGAAGGTGGAGCAGACCCAAGCCGACAACGCAGCAAAAGCCCAAGCCAAGATCGTCGCTAAAACCCAAGTAATCGTGAGGTATATCCATGACAGCAAAGACACTTGCCTTAATAGGCCTGTTCCTGCTCAGCTCCTGCAGCAGCTGCAATAATCCCCCTTACCAGCCCCGCCCTGCATTTGAGGGCAAGACATACGGGGACCTGGCTACGTACACAGGCCAGCTGGAGATAATGTACGATTCACACACCACGAAGCCTCAGTGAACGCTTTCCGGTAGGTGCATACCCCAGATAGCGCCTATGACCAGGATAACGATTATAACGGGGATGCATTGAAGGCCCCATTTAAGCCATGGCTCTGTGATGGGTGCTTTGTCGATATGTCGATAGGCCAGACCGTATAGCAACAGCGCTACTCCGGTTAAGATTATTTCAAGTATCAAATGCCAGATATCCATAGACGCCTCCCTTGGTTAATAACCTTCAGAAGGTAAGCCCTTCAATGTAAGGGCGCTATGCTTTTTTGCAAATCTCCCTGGCTAATTCCTCTGGGGTGAAACCGGTAGCAGGCTCTATGGCATGTAGCGCCAAGAAGCGATCTATGATTTCAGCTACACGCTTTACCTAAAGTGTCACCTGCTTCTGGATATTAAATCCTATGCCCTTGTGGGATATGGAGACGACTGCATCCTTATCTTTAGCCAGATTAATTGCCTTATCGTATGCTGCATTAAGATCATCGTCTGCTGCCAATGCGCGCATTTTATCTATAAGCAATAAGGCCTCGAAAGCAATGGCTCCCAAATATCGGCGATCTATATACTGAGCGTAATAGTGCGCTGGATTATCATCATCTGGGCGATAATTGGCAGCCATAATAAGCCATTGCCTTATCTTCTGGTAATCTGTTTCAAGTTTATCAGTCACTATGGCATTCCCCCCGTTTAATCTGTTCAAGTATTCCCTCTGCCGGCTTAATCACGGAAGTACGTTCTTCCAGCTGGCGCAGTTGCTCCTGAACCTCATAGTGAACGGCATGGTGATTCCACCAGCGAGGGTCAAAAAGCTTCATCAGTATTGCTCTGAAATATTAACACGCAGGATATCAAACGGGGAATTGAACTCCGCTGCTTCCTTAGTATCAAATTTTGTAGTAACGCCTTCCTTGGCAGCTTCCTTGACCAGATCGTTCAGATCCGCAACGCGGTCCCTGATATCGCTGGTGAGCTTAAATTGTGTGTCTGTTAATGGCATAGTAAATCCTTTTCCTGTTGTGATAATAATTCTTCCTCAGTGCCGAACTTAGCCTCCCATTGGCGCTTGCTCATGTGCTTGCCGTCAATGCCTTCTTTGCCCTGGTGGTGCTCGTGGCATAGCGCCAGAACCCTCTTATGGGTCCGGCCGCCCCCCATATAGGTCCCAGTATGGTGTATGCCTGCAGGGCACTCCCCAAGGCGTATGTAGCCCAGGTTGATGCATACCCTGCAGCCCAGCTGGGAAACCTTATCCATGTGCTCTTTATCGGCAATAGTGGTCATGCAGTGAGGTCCCCACCACTCATATAGTTGCCGCCTGCAGCGGCCTTAGTAACCAGGTGGTGCAGCTCCTCGATCGCTGGCAGGTAGGCATGCAGGTAACTGAGGGATGACTTCTGAGTGAAATCAAAATCCTTGCCCTTCCATACCCCCCAAAGCGTGACGACAAAGGCATCGTTATTTACTTCCGTGGTGACAAAGAACTTCACACCCATCTTCCCAATGTTATAGCCCAGAGCACCTATGGCCTCGGCTATATTAAACTCCACTTCCTTTTCAGGAACAGGTTTGAATTGAAGGATCTGCGCGCTCATAGTTTCCCCTGTGTTATCATTGCATCAGCAAAAATATAAGCACTCTCAGTTACGAAGGTGATAAGCTGTTCTCCCTTAAGTCCGTGGCTATAAGAATATTCTAGTATCGTTGGTAGTGCTTTTCCAGCATACCATTGCCTGAGTGTCATGCCTCCGCCTGATAGGATCTTCGTTATCTGATGTCCGGCTGATGCCTCTATCACTTCCTCAGTGCTTGGAAAGGCCAAGCCGCCTGTGTCTTTTTCTGTCATACAGCCCCCTGGTCTGCTAAGCGGTGCATCTGGCTTACGTAGTCACCCATATTTTCGGCCACGAGTGAATTTATTAAAGTCAGGTTAGCATTGATAAGTTTAATCCTGGCCTCCTTGGTAGGAAGCTTGCCAAGGTGCTCTAGCATGTTAATTGCCCGCTTATCTAGCTGGGGGCTATCTTGGTAGGCTGCGGTAGCCTCAGGCCCCTTCTTCGTCTGTACGGGCTTCTTATTGGCCTTGGCGTCACTCTGTACAGCTTCGCTGAATTCGTCCTTGGCTTTTTCTGGTTTACCACGCTCTTTATCCTCTCCTTGCACTATTACGTTGAAAATCATTTTAAGCAGGTAGCGCTGAATTCTCGTTATAGTAGAGCATGTGGCCTCAATCGGGCTTTTACTCTGTCCACCCTTCATACCAACATTATCTATCGGTCCTGTAAAGGAATGAGGTTCTTTATGCCCTTCCCGATGACGCACGAATGCAGTTACCTCTAATTCTCCATTATCCAATTTTTTCTCAGTAAAGCTAATAGAAAAACCATGCTTACGGTAGAGAGGCCTTACGATCAAATCAATATCTTCAAGATCAGCGTAAAATTTCTTGGTATAATCATGTTGCTTGGTGGGGACAATTATTGGTATCTCACCCTGACAGTCAGCCATCGCCATGTTATACGCTATCTCTGCCTGGTGGCGCTGCCACTGAAGCTGCATGTCCATCACGGCTTGCATCTTCTTTGGGTCAAACTTCGGGTTAGTCATAGCGCGGTGCATGATACTGCCGACCTCTTTGGCGACGGCATACTCCTGCGAAACAACAGGAAGCTGTGCAGCGGGCTCTCCCATATTTATTTTGCTATCTGCTATCGCTTCAGCTGGTAGAACTTCTTGGGTCTTAGCTCTCGGCATAAACTCTCCTATGTTAATTGGTGATCTCCACGATCGATAGAACGCAGAGGCATGTGGTACTCGCTCATTTCTGTAGCCTCGCCAGTGCCGGCGTCGGGCCGAGCAGCTCCCCACTTTATAATAGCGGCTTTGTAGAGCTGCTTGGCATGGTCAATAATCACGGCCGCATTCTCGCAGATCTTTGGCGACATGAATTTAACGGTGAAGATAAATGGACGTTCCGAGCGCTGAAAGAGAAAGCGGAACATGCAACGCTCGTCAGCTGCAAAGCGCTTGAACCATTCGTTCTCTAAAACGGTAGCCGGTATCAGCTGGCCCTTGAAGTAACGCTTCACCTTCAACGTGCCGGCGCGGAGCTGGCGCTTTGCTTCCTTGATCATCTGGGTGTAATGGACCTCCTGGATATCATAGCCGAAGTCGCTGCAGTGATATCCAAGGTCCCGATTATGAATGCTCCTGGCGCGCTTGTAATCGATACCCCCGAAGATCCTCAGCCAGTCAATCATGCACCGCACCCGTATGCCGGTCTCAGGGTCCACCAGGACGATGACAACCTCAGCAAAGCCGTTCTGAAACATTTCATAGGCCTTAGGGACGCGCTTAATCTCGTCAATGGATTCCTTGACCTTATCGAATACGGTTTTGTTTATGACCTTCTTTTTGATATCCCACTTTGCGCTTGTGCAGTTGTAGGTAGCGAAAAACTTCTTCTCGTCCAGAAGCATTTCATGGCAATAGGTCCCGAATTTCATGGCATCGGATGGAACAAAGTCTTTGCGGTCAGGATTCAGCGAGCCCTTAATCCAGTAGTGCAAATGCCCTGAGAGCTCGTTAACCATATCGGTGTGACTGAGCGCCGTGTCCTTGTGGTACTTGTCATCAGGGAAGTTAAGATAGATACCAGGCTCAAGGCCTGGGGGCTGGTTAAACTGTTTCTTCATGCGCTGCTTCCGCCTCAAAGTGAACCTGCTTGTAGCGTTCCATCTGCCAGATGTTTCGGCTGTGGTATCGGCCTATGCGAATCCAGCGAATGTCTTTGGCAAATTGCTGGGTGAGCTTAGGACAGCAATAGCGATTGCCATCATCGGCTACATACTGATCGGCAATAAGCCTGTCTCCTGACTTCTCCCTGCGCAGCTGAAGGCGGGTATATTTAGTGATGTAGGCTATCAGGAATGCTGCATCATACTTATCGGGCGGCAATGATGTGCGCCCCTTCTTGGCTTCTAACCTTTGCTCAGTTTCCATTGGCCTGTTTCCTTATGGCTTTGTTGACTTCTTCCGGCGTTGATTCTTTCCAGTGACCCTTATCGGCATCCCACACGCGCATTGTGGTTGTTGGCGCATCCCAGTATAGGTCCCCGTTCTTCGGGTTCTGAGGTACGCTCATTCGCCTGGGCTTTCAGTAATGGGCAGCTGGCCGACTGGGTAGCAGTCCTCAACCCTGAGCTCTAGGGTATGTACCTTTTTATCCAGGCCATTTACTTCACCTTCAAAAAAAGAAGTGGTCACTATCCCCCCACATAAAAAAGATAGCGCCGAAAAGGCAAAGAGGGTCTCAGCACGTATATTCATGGTTTTTTCTCCAGAGAAATTATTGGGTAACGAGGCATTTTATACAGAACAAATTCTGTATTGTCAACTATTACTGAAATGTTTCTGTAGACAAAATCCTTAATTTATGATTAATTCCCAACCATGACAGAAGAGAAATTTATCCCTACCAGGAAAAAATGCCTGATATTCATTGAGCGATACCTTAAGGCAAACAAGAACATCACGGCAGAGAACTTCGGCTGGATAGTGCTTAAAGACGCCTCGCTCGTAAGCAGACTCCGCGCTGGCGGAGATATCACCACACGCAAGTATGATGATATAATCCAGTATTTGATGAACCCTAACCAAGAGAGGAAACGTAAGTATGTCAGGAAAAAAGCCAAAGAAAGTGGTGAAGTTGCCGGCGCCTAAACGTGCGAAGAAGAAGGCCAAGGCAAACATCGGCCACAACAGCAACAGTGGTGTTAACAAACCTTTGATTAAGATCTTTGAGCAGTACGAGTCCCTAGCTAAGAATGCCAAGGAAATCGGTAAGGCTCAGCGTGACCTGAAGGCCAAGGCTAAAGAAGAGCATGGCGTTCAGACAAAGAACTTCACCGCTGAAATCGCCCTCAGGAAGCTTGATAGCGATGTCAGGACTCAGTTTGAGCAAGGTCAAAAGGATCTGCAGGACCGGCTTGGGTACAAGCAGCTTGAGCTGGCCTTAGACGGTGACGAAGCTGAAGGCGGAGAAGTTGAAGAAAACGATTCCGCTGATGACGGCCCCGAAGCTTTGGAGGCCTAATGACCAATCCTGACTACATCACTCTCTCTATCGATATTGGTTCAAGCTTCGGCTTTGCCAAGGCCGTAAACGGCAAGATAGTGAAGAGTGGTGTAGTCAATCTTTTTACCAAAGACACCCACCCAGGAACACGCTTCCTGCGCTTCAATAATTGGCTGATCGAACACGCCGAAGAAGCTGATGAAATCATATATGAAAAGATATCCCGCTTTGAGTCTGCAGATTCAGCTAAGGTCCATTGTGGCTTACTGGCATTGCTCCAGCTCTATTGCCTCTGTACAGGCACACGTATGACGGCTATCCACGTTAACACCGTGAAGAAAGAATTCACTGGCAACGGTCACGCGAAGAAGGAAGAGATCTGTCGCGTAGCTCACCGCCTGGGATGGACCCATGGGCATCCTGATACTGATACCGATCATGACGAGGCTGACGCCCTGGCGATTATCTGGGTGCACCTTACCCGCAACGAAATGAACCCTACACTGGAGATAGCAGCATGACACGCTGGAGACGGAAGTTTAACCCTGCTCAGGTTTTAGAGATGGCTGAGTACCGCAAGACGCATAGCGCCGAAGATACCGGAAAGAGGTATAATATTTCTGCAGTTATGGTCTGGTATTATATTAACCGTGACAAGCCTAAGGGTAAGCCCAAGGCCAAAGATGCCCGCCAGATAGCAAAGGAAGCCCACGAGAGGTATTACGATGGTGCAGCCTGCCAGCGATGCCCTGGACGCCCTACCAGGCGCTATACGTCATCCACCGCTTGCATTACATGCGTAAGCGATAACCACACCAAAGTTGTTAACGACAAGGTGGTGAAGAAAAAGCCAAGTGAATATTCCAAGGAGGCCGGCGCTATTTCAAACAGCGTATATAAACCAACCAGAAAAGCTGAATGGCCTCCTGGTGTTAACTTCGGCGGCGACAATGAATACCCTGATGAGCACCCATATAATTTCACCCATAAGGCTCCCAGGGCAATACCGTTTCACAGAACAGGGAGCGCAGCATCGCTGTGTGCAGACTATGCATAAGTATATTATAATTATGGTATTATTATCTTCACCGGCTTACGCCCAGATGGATTATAATTCTGGGTATGGAGCTGGTGCTTCACCAGGAGCTGTGCCTGTCGCACCCATGGATGCTTCGCCAGCTTATCAAAGTGGGTATGATGCCGGCGCGGTTAACAATGAAATGATGTTTGAAGATGAGCAGCGCCGTCGCGCTGAGCAGAACGCAAAAGATCAGGAACGCATCGATCAGATCGGCAAGAGCACATATTCGTATTGACATTACTTAATCGTTTCTGCATAGATACTACTAAGCCAGGGCTAGGGAGGGCTTATAATCCTCCGACAAGCTCTCAAAAACAGTCGCTCCCCTGTCGATTTATCAGAGCGCCCTGGCATTTTTCATAAAAACAAACAGGGTTGGGGAGTTCTAATAAATGCCTTCTACATTTGTAATGTTGCCATACGCAGCCTTGGGTGACACACGTATAAAACCCCAGGTGCTTAGGACCCTGGCAGTCATAAGCTCTCATGCTTCCAATAAAGATAAAACGAGCTATTGCTCGTATAAAACCCTGGCCGATGAAATAGGGATTACGCGCAGAGTTGTTATATCGTATGTGAAGCTTCTTGAAGAGGCAGGATATGTTAAGAGAGAAGGCCGCGATAGAAAAGATGGGAGTCAGGGCACTAATATATTAACGGTGCTATTTGATACTAATTTAACTATTAGTAGTGGTGCTGCCCCACAGCACCAGGCAACTGAATATGCATCTCCCACAGCACTAGGTGGTGCTGCCCCACAGCACCCCTTAAGAGATAAACTAGATCCTCTTAACCAGAATGTTATTAAGAAAGATAATATTAATAAAAAAATAACTCTCGCACAGTGGGAAGAAAAAGCTGGTGCTACCTTGAATGCAAACATGTGTAAAAAATGGTTGATAGAAAATCGTATTACACAGGAAGTAGCTCAAAAGTTAATTGAGCAGTTTCGCATAAAATGCGAGGCGAACGGAAATGTGTATTCCAATTTTGTGCGCGCTTTCCAGGACCGCCTGACGATGGGGTATTTGTCCCTAACGCTCGAAGGGGCTCGCAATCTTTCCAGGAAAACTGAAAATGTCCACATCACCAACACAGGATTATCACTTTAACATTTAGAAAGGATTATTTTATGCAATCATTGATTATGTGGGCCCATGGTACAGCACTGAAAAACAAACATGGTGGCTGGGGTTTTATATCCCTGCTTCCTGGTAGCCCTCCGCATGTCATGGAAAAATTCGGCTGTAAGGTCGATACCAACCCAAAGACCATGGAGCTGCAGGCAGTGGTAAATGCCTTGCAGGATATCCAGGGCAACCCGTCCACCATCGTATTTTATACCACCAGCAAATATGTCATTGCCGGCGTCAAGGACTCCAAGAAGCACCTGAAGGCAGACATGGCGCTGTGGAGCCAGCTGCAGGGTCTGCAGGCCGAGCATGAGATAACCTGGAAGTCTACCGGAATATTGCCTGCAGACCAGGCGCGCGTCGAGCAGCTGTGCAAGCAGGGTATTGCCTCGATCATAGATAACGATGCTGAAGATGAAGAGGACGCCGCGTAATGGGAGATAATTTTAATACTCCTGCTGCAGAAGAATCAACCGACACCTGGCTAACCCCTGAGCACATATTTAAACCGCTTGGTAAATTTGACTTTGACCCATGCTGCCCACCAGAAATGCCCTGGCGCACTGCTGAGTCGATGTACTATTGGCGTGAAGGGCAGCTGAGTGGATTAGACTTGATGTGGAAGGGGCGCGTATGGTTGAACCCTCCCTACGGCCGTGAGACGTTTAAATGGCTTGATAAATTGTCCAGACATGCACCAGGCGGTATAGGTTTGATATTCGCCAGGACTGACACACGCGGATTCCATGAGACAATATTTGAACGTGCTCACTCGATTTATTTCTTTCGCGGCCGCATTAATTTTTGGAGAAAGGTAGGGGGTCTTTGGGTAGCAGGCGGAGCTGGTAACGCAGCATCATGCCTGGTTGCGTATACTGAAGCTGACAGCAAAATAATTTCTGCAGCTAACGACGATGGATTCATAATTGGAAGGCAAGTATTTCTATGACGATGATTGATGAGCTGAGGGCTAAAGGGATCTCCCTGGCTGCCTTTCACCCAGGCAAGACAAAATGCAAGTGCCCACGCTGTAATGCTGATACCCTAGAGATTGAAATAAACAAACAGCGAGAGCTCGCCAGCTGGTCATGCGGCCATTGCTTTTGGCAAGGGCAGGCCGGCGATGTAAGCACCGGTAATCATGAAAGCATGGAGGAGGCGCATCAACTTGGAACCCGCAAGCTTTCGATAACAGATAAACAGCCCGAAGAGGAAACTGATATTGTTGACCTTGAAGGAATGGACCTGATAAGGGCTTATTTGGAAAGCAAAGGCATATCTGATAAAGTTCGTGATCGTAACCATGTTATGTGCCCCACCGGCGAAACCGATGTGATGTCTTTCATTTATAGATCTGCTGATAGCAAATATTTCAATGTAAAGTTTGAGAGTATAGGCAGTGGCAGAGTTACTTTTAAGAACGATGTGCCACTTTGCTTTTATGGGGAATATTCCTTGGGGAAGTGCCCAGATATTATCATCACAGAGAATGAGCTTGATAAGCTTACTCTGGATGAGGCTGGTTTTCCAAACGTGATGGCGACACCTAACGGCGCACCTGGTCGTATTGAGGGGCGTGTGGACCTGAATAAACACTTCAGCTATCTACAGCGTTCGGAGGCCGTGATTAAGAATGCGAAGAAAATATACATCGCGGTTCACAATGACGCGGCCGGCGCGATCCTACAACAAGAGCTTATCAGGCGCATTGGACCAGAGAAGTGTTGGATAGTAAACTGGGGCAAGTTCACGACTGCCAACTCCGCGTTGCAGGGTTTGGGTAAAGACGTATTCTCTGGTTTTATTTCTGACGCGACTCCAATCCCGATCACTGGCCTGTATGCCGTCGATGACTTCCAGGACTCCCTTAAGAAATATTTCACTGGAGGTATGGCGGCCGGTGTTCCTACCGGTTTCAGCAACCTGGACAAGCTTTACTCTGTCATGCCTGGTGAGCTCACCGTCGTCACCGGCATACCAAACTCAGGCAAGTCTGAATTTGTGGACGCGCTGATAACCAATATCGCCAAGGGAGAGGACTGGCGCTTTGCTATATTCAGCCCTGAGAACAGCAAAGAGCAGCACGTAGCCAAACTGGTCGAGAAGGTGGTAGGGCTTCCGGTATCTCCGAAGCACCACGAGCGCATGTCGCTTGAGCAGTTCATGAATGGGGCTGCCTGGGTAAATAAGTATTTCTATTTTCTTATTGCAGACGATGTCGCCGCGCTTCCAACTATTGACTGGGTGCTTGAGAAGGCCCATGCAGCCGTGTATCGTTACGGGGTGAAGGGCCTGGTCATAGATCCATGGAATGAAATTGAAAGCACCCGCCCAGCTCACATGCAAGAGACTGAGTGGGTGGGGACCTGCTTGGCCAAGATAAAGCGCTGGGCACGAGCTCACGCGGTTAAGGTATGGATTGTCGCCCACCCCACAAAGATCACGGCCGACAAAGACGGCAAGACCCGCGCGCCAAGCCTGTATGATATTGCGGGCTCTGCCAACTGGGTCAACAAGCCTGATAACGGCATTGTGATATACCGCAGCGAGGATGCGGCCGATACCACGATAGCCTACGTCAAGAAGGTCCGTTTCAAGCATGTAGGCCATAGAGGGCAGTGCAGCCTGAATTATGATAAGAGCACCGGCCGCTACTCCGTCCCGCCCAATCACCCTGACGTTAACCCCAACGAGCCTGACTCAATAACCTACGCCCCACCCCCTTCAGAGTCATGGTGAAAATAATTTAAAATAGCTATTGCAATTACTGAAACAGTTCTGTAGAATGATTTTGTACTTGATGAAAAGTACAGCGCTCCTCGGCTCCAGGGGAAAGGAAAAAGCCAATGGCTTACAAAATCACAAAAGACTTAATCAACAACCCACCAGAAGAAGTAGGCAAAGGCCGCTTCAAGATGAAGCAGGTCGAGTTTACGGACGAGCAGATGCCGTTTGTTTTCAGGCTAAGCGATGATGACAGCATCGTTTACTTTGAAGGCATCAGCGACGACAACAGCAGCGAAAGAGCTTTCGCCCCCCTGGATGGCATCGGGCAGTCATACGGATGCACGATGATCGAATATCAGAACAACGGTAAATGGGAACAACTTTAGAAAGGACTACACTATGGTACAAACTCCACAAGTTCCGGCTCTCCCTGGTATGTATCCCCTCGGCTTCAAACCCAAGTTAACGCCAAGGGAAATATATTCCAGGACCTACACCCAGGCGTTCAAGGATACGTACAAAGACATTATCCCGACCGACAAACAAGAAACCTTAATCGCAAAGGCCCTTGCCGTAGCCCTGGATAATATCGACAATGTTATAATCGACGCCCCCGCTTTCAAGCTCACTGCCAAACGACTGAAGATCAAAAACACAAAGAAAGCAATTAAAGAGTTCTTAGGCCAATAGTGGCCGTGTGCGCCTCGGCAATCCAGGGGCAGGAGAAAATCATGACACACGAAGAATTGAGAACTGAGCACTTTAAACGGCTCAATGCTTACCGCGCCAGCAAGGAATACCAAGAAAGCCCGTACTGCTTTCAAAAGATAGAAGGTGACTTGCCCAACCTTCTGGGTAACAGATGGGAAATAGACGAGGAAATTTATTGGGAGTTTCTTGAGATACTTCCCCCACTGGCCTACAATAAAAGGGGGGGATTCTATATGTCGGAGTTCTGCTTCGATAACATCACTACGCTTTTCACCAAGGCAAATGGCAAATACTATTGCGAGTTTGCCAGATACAATGGAAGGGAGGCTGCGTAATGGAAATAGTAACAATTGAGATAAAGAACGTCTACGGAAACCAGAATTGCTACCCAGTGTGCGAGAACGGGAAGCTCTTCGCCCAGCTCACTGGAAAGAAAACCCTGAGCGCCGAGGATCTGCAGCTGATAAAAAAGCTGGGGTTCCAAGTGAAGTTCAAGACGACTGTTTTGGAAGGGTTCGCAGCATGACAGAGATTATATATTCCAACGGCAAGTTTTCGGTGCGAGAGGAGCAATACGGCTCTGGCAGGTTCAAGCCTAAAAGCGAAGGGTATTCTGTCTACCAGGATGAAACGGTCGCGGCAACGCGCGTGGCGTCCTACAGCCCAAAGAATCCCCTGACGCTCCACAAAGCCATAGAGGATGCAGATCGGAGGGCCGCAGCATGACTGAGCTCACTCACCTCGCAATAATTAATGGGCATAAAACGACCGCCAGGAAGTATGGTCGTAAGTGGATGGTAGGAGGCGATTTCCCTGCTGGTAAAAATAATATTTCAATCGTCGCATGGCATAAAGATAAGGAGAATGGTGGTGGATTCTGGGCGTGGTACGCATTAAAGGGTTGCTTCTTAATATTTCAAGACCATTGCGATGATAATGAAATTGAAGAACACACCCAACTTTTTGCGAGGAGCTAAATATGTCAAATCATCCAAACCGTAACTGGCGCAAGAGCTGGAGGCTTCAGCCTAACCAGGCAGATGAAATTGTCAGCTGGCATGAGACGCTGAAGCAGTACATAAGAATTCGTGGGTGGACTGTGCGTATGCTGGCTAAGGCTTTATGCCATCCCTACGAAGAAGTTCTATCCTGGTATGGTGAACAGACAATCCCGCCAGCTTTTCTTCTGCTGGCCCTTAGCGCATTGGAGTAGTTATGACCGATACATTGAGCGCTTGCAGAAGGGACTTTGAGGCGTGGTATAAAACAACCTCGAAAACACGGGCGCAATACGACTTCAAAACAACATTAAGTGGCAGCTATGTAATGCCGCAAATTAACATCGCATGGCAGGCATGGAAAGAGTGCTGGATACTGTGTGATGCGAGAGTGAAAGGGGCTATGGCATGATCGAAACAACTAGTACATTGAGAGGGAAGATAAAGGCGCTGCCCACTTATGGTGTGTTCGAGCAGGGCGGGAATATGATTGATACCGTAAGCCGTGAAAGCGTGATGGAATTAATCCGCCCTAGTGAGATTTCAGGGAATGAGGGCGATATATACGAACATCCGAACGCATTATATAAATACGCTCGTGTCGCTGGATTCGCCATGAAAAATACTATCGAAGATTTAAAAACTCGTAACGTTCTTCAGGAGAAGGAATTTCTTATCCAGCGGCTTGAGAGGGCGTTAGAAACATTGTGGAATGCTATTGAAAAATATAAGCCGAAGCGGGAAGATATGGTGCTAAAGAAAATAGCCTTTACGTGCGAGCGCACTGGCAAACGCTGGGAATTTAATAGCATGACAAAGCTAATAGAAGCCTTCCTTAATGCAGCCATGCGGGAAGTTGCAACAGGAAAATATCAATACGCCTATGACCCAAAATCTACCGATTGGAGGCCAGAATGAAAGATAAACATTTTGGGGAGAAGCTGCACCCCGTCCAATCAAAGGCTTATGATAAATGGGTGGCAACTGCCGGAGACAATCCCTTAATAATGGCAAACGTGGGTTTTGAGACATTCCTTGCGGGCTGGCAAGCGCACGAAGCAACCAAGCGGGAATCGGTTAATTTTGTGGAAGCATTGGAAAACGCGCAGAAGATTGTTGAGGCATACCCACTATACAAAAAGTTTATAGACGGTACACCACTTTCCAACGATATGGCTGCTTTAATGGCAGAATTTGCCGTGAAGGGTGGTCGGCCATGACAAAAACAATTTGTCCTGCTAAGTGCGGAAAGATGTTCGTTAACGAGGAATACGCGCATAAACATGCTGACGAAGCCCATCCTGATTGGCGCATACCAAAAGCTAAGGGCTGGTGTACACCCTATGGCTTTGTGGATTTCTCTCATCCTGTCAGTTATGAGGACGCTTGTAACCAAGCAAAGGAACTCTCAGCAAAATTCGTATGGCCAGAAAAGGCAACAGTACCATGACAAAAGAAGAAGCCGATGCAATGTACCAGTCTCTTTGCGCCAATCACCTTACCGGGGCCGTAGCGTCCTTTCTGGTTGATATTGCTATGCGCTTAAAGAAGCTAGAGTCCGAAGAACCAACAGTAGAGGATAAAGAATCATGAAGAAATTATGTATTTACCACGGTAATTGTGCCGATGGATTCGGAGCAGCTTGGGTTGTTCGCCGTAAGTTTGGCGATGATGTAGAGTTTCATGCGGGTACTTATCAGGAATCCCCGCCAGATACTGAAGGCCGTGACGTTATTATGGTTGATTTCAGCTACAAGTTACCAGTGATGACAGAGATGCTAGAACGAGCTGCATCCATCAAAGTCATTGACCATCACAAAACCGCGCAGGCGGGATTAGAGCCGCTGGTTGGTGCAGGCAATTTCAGTCTGATTTTCAGCCTTGACCATTCAGGAGCTATGCTCACTTGGAATCACTATTTCCCTGATGTTCCTGCGCCTAGCCTTATCGCACATATCGAAGACCGCGATTTATGGAAGTTTAAACTGGAAGGAACACGCGAAATTCAAGCTAATGTGTTCTCATATCCCTATGATTTTGAGGTATGGGATGACTTGATGAAAGCAGACCCTAAAACGCTGGCCGTTGCAGGAGAGGCAATAGAGCGCAAGCATTTTAAGGATATTGATGAACTGGTTACGGCTTCGGTGCGTCGCATGACAATAGGCGGTCATAATGTGCCGGTGGCAAATCTCCCTTACACATTATCCTCTGATGCTGGGCATAAAATGGGCAAAGGAGAGCCTTTCGCGGCTTGCTATATGGACGGCCCTAATGGTCGTACTTTCTCCCTGCGCTCATCCCCTGAAGGTGTAGACGTATCAGAAGTGGCCAAGAAGTATGGCGGCGGTGGACATAAGAACGCCGCTGGGTTCAAAATGCCTATAGGTTGGGAAGGCGAAGCCGCATGACAAATGATGACCTACGCGACCTGCTACGCAAGGAGTGCCTGAAGGCTGGTGGGCAGAGAGCATGGGCCGAGCGAAACGGTGTAGGGTATAGGGACATCTGCGAAATGATAAGCGGCAAGCGCAAGGTATCGGAACGGGTGATGAATATCTGGGCTATGAATGGGTCATAGCTAAGAAGCAGCCGAAGTAACATTAGAGGACAGTATGGAAGATTTAGAAAAGCGCGTAAAGGATTTGGAGCAATGGCGCGAGCGTGTTGGAACTTACATCAATCGCCTTATTCCCTTGGGGCCGAATCCAGCTAGAGAAGAGGAGCTTCAAAAGAAACGTGCGGCAACCTTGGAAAAGCTGATGGACGGTATTAAGGTAAGCAGCGAAGCAGCGGCGCCTGTAGACCGTTCTGCGCGGGTTCTTGCCGATGGTAGCCCTGTTACTCCAGACCATAGGGAATTGCAGCCTAACGGCCAGCAGAAAGGCTATGTGGTACTTTCTGATGCAGAGAGGGCGAAGGGATGGGTTCGACCCTTCCGTGATTCCTACAAGCATCTAAAATGTGGCTCTGTGACCACTATGGGCAGGAAGCTAGCAGAAACATACGCCCGCGATCCAGGGTTCTACAGCGGTACGTTTTGTGTCGGCTGTGGGGCGCACTATCCATTGAAAGAGTTTGTATGGACTGGCGGCGGTGAGCAGGTGGGGTCATGAAAACCAAGAAAATGGAAGTAAAGCCGATCCATAAGAAATTCAGGGATGACGTGATCGCCCTGCTTAGGCTTTATGGGGATAAATTATCTGCCGAGGAAATCCTTGCCTTAACATCGCATCTTGTGGGGCAGATTTTAGCCCTGCAAGACCAGAGGACTATGACCAGAGAAATGGCGTTAAAGATAGTTGGTGATAATATTGAAACGGGAAATGCCGAAGCTATGAAAGAAGTGCTGGACTCGAAGGGTTCAGCTTAACCAAGTAACTATAGGGGGATGTATGAGATTAATTAAAGCCTATCTTTTTGTAGTGTTCTTTCCAATTAGCCTGTTGTGGTTTATATGATTTTTTGCAGAACAAAACTTATCAGATTGATACCGTATTTTATACTGCGTAAAGACTATAACGCATCGATACCATATACTAAAGCGCCATGGATTACGGTGTATAGACTATATATAGGAAAAACATTAAAGATTAAAGATAACTGAAGCAACTGATGGAGGATAATATGTTAAATGAAATTTATAGTTCTGCCGATCAGAAATGGTTGATTGAGAACCATGAAGCAGTTAAGGGGCTGATAGCGAAGATTAGGGCGTCTACCCATGATGCGCTTAAGCAGGCAACCGAGACTTTAGATATAGTTTTGCCAAAATATAAAGAATAACTGGATTAGGAAATGATATTAACTGGCAACGCTTTCCTTGATAAAATGTACGAATACAATCAGTATGCGGCCAGTCATCCATTACCCTTGAAGTTTGTACCTTCATTTGACGAGTGGAAGGCAGAGAAGCAAAAACGCCTTGATGCTGAAGCCCAGAAAATAGCCTGTAACCTTTATTTGCCCTACAACTGATACAGAAATAATTCTGTAATACATCAAACACAAAAGGTATTTAGTAATATGGGGGCTAAAGAATCAAATGAAAGAGCCATTCTCCGCAAGTGCTTTCCAATGCTTGTTTCGCAAATTAACCGAAACAATGGAATAATGTTATGGCGTGATGTGGTTATTACCTGGGGGCAGGCGGCATGTGAGCTGGCTGTTGCTGAGGAGGTTATCAAAAAGATAATCCTGAAGAAAGCAGTAAAGCCTGGTGTGTCGCCGCCCAATGGCGTTACGGCCGCGTATACGAGTCAATGGAACCAGGAGCAACCAAAATGGCTTTGAAGTCAACTGACATGCCTGACGGCGTTAACCCTGACAAATACTTCATACGTTTCTGCAACGCGACGGTGCAGGGAACTTTCGCTAGTCAAGCAACAAGGGATATGCTAAATACTTCCAGGCAATCAGCTTATGCTGAGAAGCGACGGGCATACAAGATACTTCATCCAGATCTCTCTTGCGGGGCAACAGTTGAAGAAAGAGCAAATTCTGAACCTTCCAACGAAGGAAAGGATGCTAAGAGCTGAGGAGGCTGCTGGCCTTGATCTCGTCCACCACGCAAAGCACGACATATACCACGCCAAAGTGGTAGACCCCCTGAGGATAGATAAGCTTTACAATGCTGGCATACTGAACAAGAGGCAGCACAGTAACGGTTTAAAATTATTCATAGTCCACACACTCGTTGAAAAGAAATTCATCCGTTGTCTCAGTTATGACGATCCTACATTTCGTGGGATGGACTTGCATTCACGTAATGCAATTGAAGAAAATGAGGTCTTACGTCTGAGCGCGCAAGATATTTTATATTCTGTTATGGCCTTTCTAAGGAAGGCCGGTGAGCATCATTATGATATAATATACAGGGTATGCTTAAAGGAAGAGGCATACACAATGGTGACACGTTCATTAAAAATACAGCCCAGGAAAGCACATAAATATCTCATAAATGCATTCGCAGTGCTTAGTAGTGCTTTAGAAGAGGTAAAAGATAAGCAGACTGTAATCAAAAAACTTTTTGACACTGAATAATTTATGGGGTATTTATTACCAGAGTCCAAATTTGCCTTCAGTTCATGGAAAATGTAGAAAAAAAATTACTGTCATTTCTCAGGGTATGCACTCAATGTAAGTGCCATATTCACCTTAAGCATTTTGAGCCATTAAATCTCCGAACTCCCGAACGCTCTAAAATCTGCAAGATGTGCAGCGGGGAAAATAGGATATGGAGATCAAAACAACGCAAAGAGCTGAAGTTAGCTTGGCTTAAGACCATTGAGGGCCAGCAATATATTCAAATGCGCTGTAAGGAATATTGGAAAAGGGCGTCTATAAAACGCAGACATGCGTTGATGAATGCAAGCCCTGCCTGGGCAAATTATAACGCCATAGAGTCTATTTACGAAGAATGCGCCAGAATATCGTTTATGAACGAAGTGCCTCATGAGGTTGATCATATCATCCCGCTTCAAGGCAAGAACGTGTGCGGCCTACATATAGCGGAAAACCTTCAAATTATAACTAAGACGGTCAACAGGCAAAAATCCAATAGGTTTTTTGCGTGAATAGTACCGGAACCTATATTATCGCTGAGGCAGGAGTTAACCATAACAAGAATGTGGATACCGCTATCGCGTTGGCAGATGCGGCAAAAGAGACCGGCGCTGATGTAGTAAAATATCAGCTTGAACTCCCAAACGTCAGAACCCCATATACCCTAACCTGGGACGAGCAGCTTGTCGTATACGAGCATTGCAAAAAAATAGGAATGCCCTTCGCGTGTACGGCCTTTGATGTTCGTACCCTGTACTTCCTGGTGCAGAATACCAAACTTGAATTCATAAAGATTGCCAGCTGCGATGCGACAAACACCGGCCTGATTAAAGAAGCGGAAAAATGTAACATACCGATTATCCAATCGGTAAAGCGTGATGCCAGAATAGTATCGTTCGGAGCTCCGCGCAAAATACTGCACGTAGTCGCTGAATACCCTACCCCTCCTGAGCACTCTGACCTTAAGCGCGTTACTGAACCAGGTATCTCAGGCATATCCGATCACTCTGGAAACATCGCAATACCAATTGCGGCCGCTGCCTTGGGTGCTAAAATCATTGAATGCCATATTACCTTTGACAGGAACCAACCTGGCCCCGATCACCGTTCATCCCTTACCGTCAGAGAATTCAGGAAGATGGTAAAGAGTGTGCGCGATATTGAAAAGGCACTGGCATGAACCTTCTTAACCAGGAAGCTGCCCAGCTCCTATTCAACAGGCTCCCACACGAAAAACAAATTGCAACTCTATCGCCTGCCTTCGTCGCCATGGACGCGAAGCGCGATACAGAGTTGTCACCCTATTACCTGGCACACACTGAAGGCGAATATTTCTGGCTCCATAGTGTGCTCAAAGGATCTGTTCCCAATAGTGATTTTATCGATTTCCAGTCTGCTTACGGATACGGTGGGCCGGTGTCCAATACGGAAGATGTAACCTTCCTGAATGAGGCATGGTTTAAATATTGCGATTGGTGCATTGACCATGGAGTGCTGGCTGAGTTCGTTCGCCTGCACCCGATGCTTAATCACCCGTTCTATGGCGAGTTACAGCAAAACAGACAAACGGTATTTCTTCCACCTGACTCTGTAGCCACACCGACCTGTCGCAATAAGATACGCAAGGGAGAGGGCGAGGGGCTTTCAGTAGTTACCACACCAGCTAGAGACATCGTGCGCTTTGCGTATGATTACCGTAAGAGCATGGAGCGTTTGAACGCGGATAAGTTTTATTACTTCAACGATGAATACTTTGAAGCCCTGGCACGTATGCCGAATGCAAACCTGATAATATGTGAGCTCGACAAGGAATGCTTAGCTGCTGCCATATTTATGGAAGGTGGGCCATTCTTTGAGTATCACCTGAGCTTCTGCAATGAGCGCGGCCGCAAGAAAGCTGCTACAAACATTCTGCTTGATCGCGCGCAGGTCTTTGCTGGTAATTACGGCAAGGGGATATACCTGGGCGGCGGCAAGACAACGCTTAACACAGACCCACTTTTGGAGTTCAAACGCTCCTTCGGTGGGAAGTTTAAGCCCTTCTTCACATGCTCCAAGATCCATCGGGAAGATGTGTATTACTCCATGCAGGAAGAATACATTGAAATAGGCCCTATCAATCCGAGGACATTGTTTTGGCGATAGACCAGAAAGTATTGGATACCGTTGTTTCAGTTATTGGGAAAGGCCCCCATAAGCTGCATGAGCCCATAATTGGTATGGCAGAGCAGTTTAATATCGATAAGGTGCTCGAATCAGGCCATCTGAGCTCCGGCCCCTGGGTGAACCAATTTGAGGCCTCCTTGGCGAAGTTTATAGGTGCTAAGTTCTGCGTGGCAACCTGCAGCGGAACTGCTGCACTTCATGCCGCATACAGCGTAGTGTTCCAGACAGACAAAACCATATTGGTTCCCTCCCTGACATTCATTGCTACCGCGAATCCATTAATGTGGCTTGGTATAGAGCCGTACTTCACAGATTATAACCACGGCGCAAAGATAGCCGTCCCTATTATCGGCCATCCTGTGTCTGACGGGTATCGGTTTCAAGATGCTTCCCAGGCATTAGGCTCAAAGCAATTCGGAAAATATATAGGTGCAACAGGCACCGCGATATTCAGCTTCAATCAGAATAAGCCTATCACTACTGGCGGAGGTGGTGCGATAGTTACGGATGATGAAAATCTCTACCGTAAATTAAAGCACCTAACAACGACTGCCAGAATTCCACACCGCTGGGAGGTTGCTCATGATGCGATTGGCTTCAACTATCGTATGCCTGATATCAATGCAGCAATCGGCTGTGCTCAGCTCGCCCGCTTACCAGGCATTATTAAAGCAAAGCGATCTCTCGCACAGGCTTACATTGAAGCTTTCAAGAGCATACCTGGAGTTTCTGTCTGGGAAGAGCCTGACGGTACAGAAAGCAACTACTGGCTCGTTGCAATAAAATTTGAGAGCCATGACGAACAACAGATGGCTTTGTGGAAACTGGCCAATGCCGGCATACAGGCCCGCATGTTACCGAAGCCTCTGCACCTGCTGCCCATGTATGCAGATTGCAAGCGCACCACTATGGATGAAACGGAATACCTATATCGCCACATTATATGTCTGCCGTCGTCACCGCAGCTGGGGCTCAAGTATGCTTAAGGCTATACGCTTATGGCTGTGGTATCGCTGGCCTGAGGTAAAATTCTGGATAATGTTTATACTCAACTTCTTAGGGTTTGAATGCCTGGAGTTTGCCAAGTTTTCTCCAACCACATGGCAGATGATATTCGTTATATCTGGTCTCAGCTCAACATTCCTCATGCCTATTGTCGCTCTACTTAATGAAAAATATAAGGAACAAAGTGGGAAATAAACGCCGCATTGCAGTCATCACAGGTTCAAGGGCAGATTACGGCCTCTTACGTCCTACGCTGGAAATTCTTCAGCGCAAGGCAGAGCTCTTCCTGATTGTCACAGGCTCACACCTAAGCCCTGATTATGGTAATAGCGTCAGAGAGATTGAGCTGGATGGGTTTAATATCCATTCCAAGGCAGACCTTGATTTGACCGGTACAGAATGCCCCGCAGCCCTTACCATGGGGTTTGCGCTCAGCAAAATAGGACATGACCTGAATAAGCTCATGCCCGATATCGTCCTCGTTATAGGAGATAGGTACGAAATGGCAGCGGCTGCGATGGCAGCGGCTATGTGCCGGATCCCTATAGCCCATATCGGGGGCGGTGAGCTTACGGCCGGCGCAATAGACGACGCGCTGCGCCATTGCATAACGAAGCTTGCCTACTGGCATTTTACCGCAACTCCTGAATACACCAAGAGGGTTATCAGCCTGGGAGAGCCCCCAGAGCGTGTGTACCAAGTCGGCGCGCCTGGTATCGATAGCCTGGTGGACATCATGCCCCAGCGTCAGTGCTTTGAAATGGTGGACTTAACGAAGGTATGGGACAAGATACCCCTGCATAACCGTATTATTCTATTCAGCTGGCAACCTGAAACGCTAGGCGACAGTAACCTGGCTGTCGTGCTTTGGGCCTTTGATAAGATGAAGGACGTTACAATCATCGCCACAGGCTCCAATGCAGATGACGGTGGCCAGCTGGTCAACCAGCGCATGATTGAATATGCGACGTCCCGCGAAGGTGTCCTGTTCCGCAAGAACTTCCCCCACCGTATATGGAACAGCCTCATGGCTAACTGTGATGTGGTGGTTGGTAATAGCAGCGCCGGCGTGATTGAAGCCCCTGTGCTGGGCAAGGCAAGCGTTAACATCGGCATAAGGCAGGAAGGCCGCATTATGCCTCCCAGTGTCTCTACAGTCGCTTGTGACGCTACAATCATAGGAATGGCTATAGAGTCCCAGATGAACGCTCTCTACGCTCCTACGGAAGTATTTGGTGTGCCAGGAACGGTTGCCAAGAAGATTGCTGAAACCTTACTCACGGTAAAGATTCCAACCATGCCCATAAAACGCTTCTATGAATGACAACGATGAGGGCGGCAACTACGAGCTCAAGCAGAACCATTTGACTATCAGAGTGATAAAGAAGTTTGAGCCTGTTGCCAGAGAGGTGTATAGTAATAATATAAATGCGATTAAAAAAACCTTGTCTTTGAATTCTCACAATAAAAAGTAATAGATTTAGGCTATGGCCAGGCATAAGGGCTCATTGAATGAAAAGACCAAGTTAGCCATTGCCTTAGCTGGTAAGGGAAACCCTCCGTTGGATTATCTATTGGCTGCGTTAAAGCGCAGGGGAACATCAGAGGATGCCAAGATACGAATAGCCTTGGGCCTATTGCCCTATTACAGCCCACGCATATCACCCATACTGCCAGAGGATCTGCCGGCCGAGGCTGAAACGCCCATGCTATCCATTACAGACACTGCCAGGAAGATTGCATTCCTGCTTGAGGGCGCCCGCCGCGAGCAGCTTGAGGCCATGCCTATCATTGAACATAACCCGCAACCAAAGAAGAAGCCTAAATGATTATCGCTTTCATATTCGCAAGAGGCGGTTCCAAGGGATTGCCTGGTAAGAACATCAAGGTGCTTGATGGAAAACCACTGCTTGCACACGCGATTGAATGCGCTGCTGCTTCCCAGCATGTAAACAAGGTCGTGGTATCAACTGAAAGCTTTGATATTGCCCAGGTAGCGTATGAGACCGGAGCTGATGTGATATTCAGGCCAGACGAGCTGGCGACAGATGAATCTCCTGAGTGGCTGAGCTGGCAACATGCTATCCGGCAGATAGGCTGTGATATGTTCGTGAGTGTGCCTGCCACATGCCCGATGAGAATGCCGCAGGATATCGATAGAACGATTGAAGCCCTTGGTAGGCAACGCAAGGATGGCCAGCCTTCCCTTGTAGCTACAGTGGTTAAAGCCCCAGCAAACCCCTATTACGTCAGCACAGTGCAGCGCGGCAATAGAATCCTGCCAGCCTTTGGCCGCAACGAAGCGCGCCATCGCAGACAGGATATGCCTGAGGTATTCAATGTGGTTGGCTTATGCTATGCCGCATGGCCACAATACATCATGCAATCAACCCACATGTTCCAAGGCCACGTAGCAGGGGTAGAAGTGCCTCAGGAGCGTAGCTTAGACATAGACACGGCCTATGACTTCATGGTTGCTGAAGGCCTCATGGCCAATAAGAATTTTAAGATGCTTCTGGATCCTCCGCTGATAATGCCTGAGGCCAAAGCCGTGTAACGTGGGTCAATCATGTAGGTTGGCCCCTTTTTCAATTCCAGATTGCGGTTTCCCAGTGAAATACGCATGATTCATTTTCCACTATTCAACCAAAGGGTGCAATATGACTGCAGTAAATGGCGTAGGCGAACCAAAGATGGAAGCCCATGTATACAAGTACAAGTGGCTTGCCTTGGGTAACGGCGTTAATGGCAGCCCTGTAGGTGCTGGCTCATCTGGTGCGCCTGGTAATGTTGACCTGGCTGTTTACGCTGATAAGTCTGTGCAGGTTACAGGAACATTCGGCGCAGCTGGCTCCGTATCAATCCAGGGCTCAAACGATGGTGGCACGACATTCGCCACAATGAATGATGCAAATGGCAACGCGCTTACGTTCACCTCAGGCGCGATAAAGCAGATCACTGAAAACCCTGAGCAGATCCAGCCGATAGTTACGGCCGGTGATGGCACAACCTCCCTTAACGTCTATCTTTACATGAGGAAGCTCGTCGTATGAAAACCAGCAAAGAATCATTCGTTCAGCTGCAACGCTTTAAACCTATGTTTGGGGCATTGTCTGATTTTCTTGATGACTTCCCCACGTTTGAATCCCTCGATAATGCTGTACGCGAGGCAGAAGATCGCCTGAAGAAAAAGCGTGAAGAGGAAGCCGCGATCGACAAACGCCTTGCAGAAGTTGCAGCAGCAGAGCGTCGCGTTGAAGAACAGCGCAATGAAGATGTGAAGGCTCTCCTGGAGCACAAGCAATCATTCACCCTGGAAGGCGAGAAGATTATCCACCAGGCGCAGAATGAAGCAGCATCTATCAAGGCCAAGGCAGAGAATGAAGCCAAGGCTATTGCCAAGCCATACGAGCAGCGCCGTGATGCAATCATCATTGAAATAAATGATTTGATAGCTAAGAGAGACGCTACTAAAGGCGATCTCGTTCATATCCAAAACTCAGTGAAACAGCATGGTGATAAGCTCGTAGCCATCCAGAAAAGCATTACCAATATCGTTGGGTCTGTTCAGCCCCCAGCGGCATAATAATCATAATCAAAAGGAGACACGCCTATGTCGATGGGAAGAAACTATGCCTCGGTCCTGGCATCAAGCACTGCTCAGAGCTCAACGCTGCTTATTGCCGCCCTTGGTATGGCAGCATCTCCGGCTGTTCGCCCCTCCATCTATGATATCGTCATAGGTTCTGATTCCACGCCGGCAGATAATGCCACGACGTATGCGTTCCAGCGCTTCACGACATCAGGCACAGGAACGGCTGTGACGCCTCAGGCACTTGACCCTGCAGACCCAGCCGCGACGGCATTGGCTCAGCAGGCTCAATCAGTAGGTGGTACGCTATCAGGGCCATTCCTTATGGATATCGCCCTTAACCAGCGCGCAACATTCCGCTGGGTAGCTGCACCTGGTTCAGAGCTCCGCATTCCGGCAACATCGGGCAGCGGTATCGGCTGTGCTGCATTCGTAAACACGGCGAATTACAACGCCAAACTCACGTTCATGCATAACGAGTAATCATGGGCAAGGTCACTCTCTTACGCCCCAAAGGATATGCGATTGTCGTAGATCCGGTTAAGGGCGTATTGGAGTACGATACGGGGAAGTGCTGCCATTGCGGCCGCATATATCCCCAGAGTAAACACGCAGGCACTACATGCATTAAATGTTGTGCTGATACCTGTGGTCATCCTGATTGTGACTTCTGCATTCCAGAAGAGAAGCGGTTCGATATGCAGGAAAAAGCAGCGAGGCAGAAGAACAAAATAATCATATAGGTACAGCTGATGCTCTATTACGTTCTGCCAAACTGTTCGATAGCCTTGGTTCCCAGAGTGGCAAGCATGGCTATTGCGATGGCCGCGATGCAAACCTATTACTTTTCGTTCTGTGGAAACCTGCAGACGCCGCTGGACTATTATCGCATGATGCTGAATTCTACGACGCAGACGCCAAACCCTGCACTTCCCATTTACCAGCTGGTCCGTGACCCAGTAACCCGATTCATTTCAGCCCTGGTATCAGCTCAGATAGCACCAGCTGATGCTGTCGGGAAGATCGGCCTTCTCATGCAGAACGACGATCACTTCCGGCCGCAAAGCCAGTGGCAGAATACGCAGGCCTTCCAATACGAGACGCAGATCCCTCAATTCTGTGCAGCTGCAGGCCTTCCGGTTCCGGCCGTGGCAAATGATTCAGTAGGAGCTCCAACGCTTACGCCTGCACAAACAACGGGCATCCAAAATCTATATGCTTCCGATGTGTCATTTCACAATAGCCTGACAGCAGTGAGCAGCAGCTAATGACATTATCAGCAGCAACAGTATTTGAAGTTGAAAGCGGCGGAAGTGATAATAATGGTGGTGGTTTCGTAACGGGTGCGTCAGGAACAGATTTTAGCCAGCAACCTGCAGCTCAATATGCATTGACTGGGCTCACTACATCAGCTGCCAACGCAATTATTCTAACCACTTCAGCAGCAGCTGTGATGGTTGGTAATCTCATTAATATTGTTTCCGGCACAAACTTCACGGCCGGCGTCTACCAGATACTTTCGGTAGTAGCTGGTGTCAGCATTACTGTTGATAAGAACTGCACGACTGCATCCGGCGCGGCAGGCGTAGGAAATATTGGCGGTGCGTTTGCAACTCCTGCCAAGGCTCTTGCCCAGATGACTGTTACAGGCATGATTGGCTATGTGAAGGCAGCAACCTACAGCATCAGCACTGGGCTGTCCTCAGGTACGATAAGCAATCCAACTGGCGGCCTTGTTCGCCTGGTTGGGTATAGCACTACGCGCGGCGATTTGGGGCAACCCACTATCCAAGCCACAGCTTCTATAAATGGATTTACTGACGGGCAGGGTGGATTCCGCTTAGAGAACTTTATCTTTGATGGCAATGCGCTGACTGGCTCAAATGGCATTGTATTTTCTTCAGGCGCGTCGTCTGTCGCTTTCAACTGTAATATTAAGAACTGGGCTAGCGGCGCTATGACGCTGAATAGCCCCTATGGCAGTGTTATACAAAGTTCCATGACTGGGTGCGGGTCTGGTGTGTACTGTCAAGGAACAGGTGCGTTGATTAAGAACTGCTATATCAATGGGAATACCGGCGCTGGCGTAAATGTCATCAGCCAGGGGGTTAACATTATAGGCAATATCATTTCCAATAATAGCGGCGCAAGCACAGACGGAATCACGTTCAGTAATAACTACGCATACGTTAAGGGTATCATCACCGGTAATATTCTATATGCCAATGGCAGGCATGGTATACTCTCCACCGGCACTTATGAGGTCAGCGAGATATCGAACAATATATTTGTTAATAACGGCGGTTTTGGCCTTAACCTGTCGGTTACGCCTGCCACAAGCGATGTGGGTGTCCACCATAACGCATTCTATAATAATACCAGCGGCGCACGTAATGGTGGTATCGCTGCAGGTATTGGTGATGTCACCCTTACCGGCGTTCCGTTCGTAAATGCCGGCGCTGCCAACTATGCCCTTAATTCTGCATCAGGCCAAGGCGCTGCCTGCAGGTCGGCTGGTTATCCAGGCGTATTAAGCGCTGGTGGTACAGGCTTTCTTGATATGGGGCCGATACAAAGCCCTCAGAACATATCGATATCAACGCACAATGCGCAGATAATGGCTAGAAACGGCACAGCGAGTTATTAAATGCTTTTTCAATATCAAAGATTAGCTGAGCCAATCCTTCCGCCAACAGCTGTCGTCACGGTAACGCCGCTGAGCTGGCTGGCAAAGTTTCCTGACATGCTCCGGCCGAAGGTAAAGACAAACTTCTTTGGGGTGACGGTATCTTCGCCAAGCATTACGTTTGCCGAAACACCCTTGCTCAAATGGCTGGGTATATTTCCCGATAAACTCTTCCCCAGGGCAAACGATGTCCAGGAGGGTTACTTCTCCCTCAGCTTTGGCTTCATAGCATCCATTGCCCAGTTATTTAGCGCCTGGGGGCAGCAGACCCAGCAACCTATATCCGCCAGCCGTATATCAGCAGCCCAATTCGGTAATACTGTAGAGCCTGTCAACCCGCCGACACCCAGCTCTGGCAAAATAGAGTGGATGATTCGTGCTCGCCATCGTGGGCATAGATAGTTTTTCGTGCCTACCAATCCCATTCACTTGAAGGTGAAATTATGTTTAACCGTTTATTTAGGAGATCTTTCATGACTATTGAATCAAAGCTCAACGCTCTCGCTGCTGGTCAGGCAACCATCCTGGCTGAACTGGGCGCGCTGCCCACTGCCAATAACTCTGCCATCCAGGCATCGCTTAACTTGCTGCAGACCGAATTTGTTGCCCTCGAAGCAACTGTGGGCTCAGAATCAAGTACATCTGGTTCAAGCCAGGGCGGAGCATCGACGACACAGGCGGCCGCTGCGACGATTAACACCGCTGCTAATACCGCTGTCTCCCAGGCCTCTGATGCTGTCGTAGGCAATGCGACGGCTGAAGCTGCAAACGCTAATGTTTCTGGCCAACCCATTGCTAATACTGCTCTCGCCGGCCCGCAAGGTGCAAACACTGCAGCAGCTCCTGTTGTTACTCCGGTAGCAGCTGCGATCGCTGCAGCAATAGCCGCAGGATCCTAACCGAAACCACACTATTCGCCTGCGCCTGGAGAGGGGATAGGTGGTTGATTATTCCAGGTAACACAAAGAGGTTCTATTATGGCTAATCTTTCACCAGGGACAAACAAAGCCCTTCTAACGATCCACGGCTCACGCCTTGGTATTATGCCTGGCATGCCTGGTAACGCCGCCCTGATTCTGGACGGTAATATCATCGCTTCGCCCAACGCAACTGACACTGAAATCCACACCAACATGCAGATGCAGCCCAACACGTATCTGTATGAGTCTGTGAACTCAGCGTTGACCGCATTGGCAGGCGGTGGTCAGACCGGTGCAACGCTGCTTAATGCAGAGTTGAACTATGTCACCACGGCGACGACGAATGTAGACAGCTTGATGCTGCCTGTTGCCGTCAAGGGTATGACGGTTACCGTGGCGAACAAGAGTGGGTTTGCTAATGCTGTTTATCCGAACTCTGCTGATAATGCAGGCGCTGGTGGTACGATCGACGGCCAGGCGGCCAATGTGTCTATTACGCAGATGGTCAACTCCACGACTGTTTACTTCTGCCCTGTTGCAGGCGTGTGGACGACAAATGGCGCTGGTGAAGGATATTCCGGTGGATTGATGACCAACTCAGCTTCCAGTGCCTTGACGGCTCTGGCAGGTGGTGCGTATTCAAGCCTCACTCCTCAGCTGGCTAACACCTACAATCTGCTCTCGGTAGTGGCCACGACGTCAGACTGCGTGATGTTACCCCCGTCAGCTGTTGGGCTGGCCGTCACCGTTCTTAACGAAGGCGCGGCAACTGCTGCGATTTTCCCTTTTTTCGGCAGTACTGACCACATTAACGTCTTGAGCTCAGCAACCAGCTACCCTCTGGCCTCAAGCCACGTTTCTGAATTCATTTGCAACGTAGTGGGCAAATGGCGTAGTATCTCGGCCACAACGTCTTAATTAACCAGCTTAATCAAAGGAATCTTAGCTTATGAAAAAGGCCTCTGCCTCGGATGGAAAACCTGTTTCAAAACCAGCGCCATCAACTGACAATGCTCCGGTAGAGAGCCCGTTAGCTAAATTCAAAAAACCAACTCGTATCGCTATACTTGGAACAGCAACTACTTCGGTAGGTGATGCGCCTTATGGTGATGCGAGTTGGCAGATTTGGAATATGTCAAACAACCATTGGCATAAAAAGCGCTATGACCTCTGGTTTGAATTGCACGATTACGACACGCTCAAGGCAGCGAACACTCCTCCGGCTTATTTCGAGCATCTTAAATCCTGTGGCGCCAAACTTGTTGTGGGATGGCCTAACGCTGAGCATTGGCCACAAGCCAGCCTGTTCCCGTTGAAGATGCTGCTTGATGCCTTTGAAGGCGATTACTACACATGCCAGTGCGCATACATGATTGCATACGCAGTGCTGCTTAATGAAGTAAGCCCTGGCTCAGTCACAGAGATTGGTCTGTGGGGCGTAGACATGGCCATAGGTGAAGAATACTCGCACCAGAAGGGCTGCGTTGAATACTGGGTAGGCTTTGCCAGGGGCAAGGGGATTAAGGTCTATATCGCTCCCCAGTCGCCTTGCTGCAGATCCAACGCGCTATACGCATTCGATAACGTCAAGCTCTCGCGTGAATTTACTGAGCGCTTGAAGGAGCTCCAGAAAGCCGTTGCCGAGACCAAAAAGGAATCAACTCAGAAAGCTCGTGAGCTGCTGGAGCTTGAAGCAGCTGAGCGCGTTCTCAGAGATATGTGCAATCGCTGGGCCCTATGACCATAGATCCTATCTGGGAAGAACGGTATCGCGCTGGTTACGGTACGGACTGCCCCTCCGAAGATGTTGCGATGTTCCTTGCTGGTAGGAAGCCTGGCGCATTGCTCGATATAGGGTGTGGCACTGGCGCAAATATGCTTTTTGCAGCAGAACATGATTGGACTGTATACGGCGTGGATGGGTCAGAACGCGCTATAGAGAAAGCTAAGTTACGACTTGCTGTTCACCCGCACCAGCTCTTCTGCATTAATGTGGTTGATTTAGCGCGGCGTGACGAAAAGTTTGACGCAATCCTTGATATAGAATGCCTTTATTCCCTGCCGCGTGATGTTGCCTTCCGTATGTATAAGAAAATCTACTGCATGCTCAAGCCTGGTGGCGCGCTGATGGTTAAGGCATTCACCCAAAGCAGCTGGCGCGGCAAGGAAGTGATCGAGAACGCCCGCTTCCAAAGCATCAATGACATCCTGACAATGCTTACTGGTTTCAATATTGAGCGCTTATATCATCTTGAGCGACGTTACAATGAAGGTGCTGTCAAAGAGCATGTAGTGTGGGCCATCAAATAAACTATGGGAATATTGGATGAGCTTATTCAGACGATTACAAAAAGTCCTCTGAAGAAGCGGGAGGCCTTTCAAAAAGAGGTAACGAATATCCCCTGCAAGTTCATCCCTAACCCAGGCCCCCAAACTGAAGCGTATTACTGCAAGGCAGATATACTGCTGTATGGTGGTCAGGCTGGTGGTGGTAAAAGCCAGCTGCTGCTCGGTCTCGGCATCAGCGCACATCACAATTCAATCATATTCCGCCGCGAGGTTTCCCAGGCAGATGGTCTGGAGAAAGCCGGCAAGGCGCTCATTGGTAAAACAGCCAGGTACAACGGCTCTGACCATGAATGGAATTGGAGCGACGGCCGATCGCTGAAGCTCGCCGGCATGAAAGAGCCTGACGACTGGATGAAGAACGCCGGCCGTGAACGTGACCTGATTGGCTACGACGAGGCAGGCGAATTCTTAGAGACACAGGTATCATCAATGCTTGCTTGGCTTCGTGCTATGCCTGGGAAGCGCTGTAGGATGGTTCTGGCGTCTAACCCTCCCCGTAAGGCAGAAGGCCTCTGGTTGCTCAAATGGTTTGCTCCTTGGCTGGACAGGAACTTCAGTAACCCTGCTGTGCCTGGTGAACTCAGATATGTGGTATTTGCTGATAAGGATCTGCACTGGGTAGAAGGCCCAGGCATGTACGATTTCAACGGTGAAGAGTACACAGCTCAGTCGATCACATTCATTCCGGCATCGCTGGAAGATAATCCCTACAGAAATACGCCAGAGTATAAGGGCAAGCTGCAGGCGCTTGCTGAGCCATTACGTTCACAGCTGCTCTATGGTGACTTCGCTGCAGGCACGAAAGACAATGATTATCAGACCATTCCGACTGATTGGATTATAGCTGCGCAGGAACGCTGGACCAAGACACGCCCTACAGGCATTGCGATGAGCGCGATGGCGGTAGATCCTGCAGGTGGTGGAGCTGATGCTGAAGAAATAATATACCGCCACGGTGGATGGTTCTCGGAGCCAATCACCAGCCAGGGAAAGGAAACAGCAGATGGATCCATTACCGCAGCAAACGTCGTCAGAAACAGAAGAGACGGATGCCCAGTTGTTGTTGATGTGGGTGGAGGCTACGGCGGAGCTGTTAGAATGCGCCTTCTCGACAATGATATCAAGACAGAAGCCTTTGACGGTGGAAGAGCGTCATTTGCTAAAACAGCTGATGGACAGCTCAAATTTGCTAACAAAAGGGCGGAAATATACTGGCGCCTTCGTGAAGCATTAGACCCTAATCAAGAGGGTGGGTCGGTCATTGCTTTATACCCATCGGCGGAATTACGAGCTGACCTATCTAGCGTAAAATGGGAGCTCGGCCCAAAGGGTATCAAGATGATAACCAAGGACGAAATTAAGAAAGCCCTGGGCCGATCACCTGGTAAGGGTGATGCCGTGGCTATGTGTTACGCAGAGGGTAATCGTGCAGCAGTGCGCAAGCATCTAAACGCAGGTAATAGGCCAGTCGTAGTGATGGGTCATCCAGAGAAACGTCGTACATGAGGATAAAAATATGTTTGAACAAAAGATGCAGCAACAGCAAAAAGGATTGTTTTCTGGGCCGCCAAGCGCACCCACTCCTCCCCCAGTAGTTGCTCCTCCGGTGATGCCTGTCCAGAACAGTGCCATGACGCAGGCCGCGAAGAATCAGCAGCTGGCAGCTATGTACCAGACCTCAGGCCGTCAAAGCACAATGCTAACCGATCAGACTGATAAGTTGGGCGGTTAATTTGTGGAAGCAAGAATAAAAACACTCCAAGAATATAGCGATGATCTGTTTGGTAAGAGGCAGAATCTCATGTCTGTATGGCAGGAGATGGCTGACAACTTCTATCCCCAGCGCGCCGATTTTACCACAATGCGTAATCTCGGCAGTGACTTCGCTGCTCTGCTTTCAACCAGCTATCCCATTATGGTGCGTGACCAGCTGGGCAATACCTTCAGCAGCATGCTCCGGCCGAATGATCAGCCATGGTTCTCTGCAAGCACTTCATGCGAGGACAAGATTGATAATGAAGGCAAGCGCTGGCTGGAGTGGGCAACCAATATACAGCGCCGCGCTATGTATGACCGTATTACGCAATTCGTGCGCGCGACGAAAGAAGGCGATCATGACTTCGCCACGTTTGGCCAGTGCGTTCTCTCATGCGAGATAAATCTCAGGGACAATGCGTTCATCTATAACTGTCATCACCTGCGCGATGTGGTGTGGGCAGAAAACAATATCGGACAGACAATCCCCGTATTCCGTAAATGGGCGCCGTCCGTCAGCCAGCTCAATCAGTATTTCAAAGGCAACCTTTCAGCCCAGGCAAAGAAGCAGCTCACAAAGAGCCCGTTTGAAGCCTGGAAGGCCCGCCACGCTATCATGTCCACCAGTGAGTATGATATCAGCGCAGGCGGCAAGAAGTATAATACACCCTACGTTTCGATCTGGTGGGAAGAAGATACTGGCCATATCCTTGAGGAAATTGGCACTCACAACAAAATGTATATTATACCACGTTGGCAGACAGTCAGCGGGTCGCAGTATGCATATTCTCCTGCTGTTGTAGCGGCGTTGCCAGATGCGCGCTTAATCCAGTCAATGACGCTTGTGCTTCTGGAAGCTGGCGAAAAGGCAACAAACCCTCCCCTGGTAGCAGTGCAGGAAGCCATACGCTCTGATATGCAGACCTTTGCCGGTGGTGTCACATGGATAGATGCTGAATACGACGAACGCACTGGTGAAGCTCTCAGGCCAATGAATCTGGACTTCCACGGCATACCAACTGGTGTCGAGCTCCGCGACGACATTAAGAAAACAATCAGCGATGCATTCTACCTGAACAAGATCCAGCTGCCTCCGACAGGCGGCCGCGACATGACTGCCTATGAAACCGGCCAGCGTGTGCAGGAATATATCAGGAACGCTCTGCCGCTGTTTGAGCCCATGGAAATGGAATACAACAGCGCAATCTGTGAGCTCACATTTGAAAACGGCATGAGGAACGGATTATTCGGAGATCCGCGCAATATCCCGCAAAGCATTCGCGGCCTGGACGTTCGATTCACCTTTGAGAGCCCGCTGCATAAGGCCATTGAGAAACAGAAGGGCCCCATCTTTATGGAAGCTGCAGGCTATCTTGAAAAGGCGATGGCGCTGGATCCAACCACAGTTCATACGATTGATATCAAAACTGCCCTCAGGGATGTTTACGATGGCGTTGGCGTTCCTGCTAAATGGATTAACTCATTGCAGCTTGCCCAGCAGCTCGATGACGCTGCAGCGAAACAGCAGCAGATTAATCAGATGCTGCAGACTGTCGGTGCCGGCGCCGACGTGGCGAAGAAGGTTGCTGATGTGGGTACGTCCCTGCAGCAGGCTCAAAGTGGTCAACAACAAGGTAGTGGTCCCGCAGCATGATTCCAAGAAAGCAAGCTCCGCCTAAAAAGAAACTCCCCCTCGTTCCATGGATGCCGGTTCATTACGACGTAGCAGACGTCTCTGCCATCCAGGCATTGAATCGCGGCACTGCATCACCTGAGATGCAACAGCGCGCCCTTGCGTACATCATTAACACCGTCGCTGCCACATACGATGAGCCATATTACAATATGAACTCAGAAGGCCGGCGTGATACCGATTTTGCTCTGGGAAGGGCTTTTGTGGGCCGTCAGCTTGTCAAGCTCACAAAACTTGATTTAGGCAAGCTTAGAAAAATTGAAGGAGAACATCTATGACGGACGCAGCCACGGGTGGTAACCAGTCGGCAACGACTGCCCAGACCAGCACAGCGACAACGACGGACGCGAATAAAACTGCAGCCACGACGCAGCAGACAACCACGACTGATGCAAATAAGAACGCCACTTTAGCCCAGGGTGGTGATGTAAATACTGGCGCACCGACGACATTCCCTGAGGATTGGCGCAAGCAGCTCGGCGGTGAAGATGCGAAGGAGCTGGCGCGCTTAGAACGCTTTGATTCTCCCAAGTCAGTTTATAAATCCTTCCGCGAGCTAGAAGGCAAACTGAACTCAGGCCAGCTTAAATCGGTTACTCCGTTGCCGGCGAATGCCACTGCAGAGCAGCTGACTGAATACCGTAAGGCCAACGGCATTCCTGAGACGTATGATAAATACGATACAACCCTATCAAACGGCCTCACCATAAGCGAATTGGATAAGCCAATCGCAAATATGTACCTGAAGGCAGCGCATGATAACAACATGCCTCCTGCTATGGTTAAGGCAAACCTGGAATGGTTCTTTAAGATGAACCAGGACATTGCTGCTCAGCGCGAGGCAGACAATGCTAAGTTCAAAACAGATTCAGCTGTTGCCTTGAAGGGTGAGTGGGGTGGTGAGTATCAGCAGAACAAAAATATCATCGATAATTTTGTAGCCACAATGCCAAAAGATACCATGGACAGGCTGTTGAATGGATATACCCAGGATGGCAAAAGAGCCGGTGACGATCCTGAAATCAACAAGCTTCTATGGCACCTGGCGACACAGATAAACCCGATGGCTACTGTAGTGCCCAATTCAACCAATCCTGGCCAGACCATTGTTAATGAGCTCCAGAATCTGCAGAAGATGATGGGGAACAAGAGCAGTGAATACTGGAAGGGTCCCAAGGCTGTTGAAAATCAGGCCCGTTACAGAGAGCTGCTTGAGGCTCAGGAGAAAACAAAATCACGAGCCGCGTAAGCAGAGCATAAGGGTATTTACACTTTTCGTTAATTGTGTATAATCTCATGTAATTCTGTATGGGATAACCCTCTCGGAGCCCGAAAGAAGAAAAGCCAACGCGATGGCGCTAAAGTTTCGTTAAGCGGCCCCCTTCTTTCGGGCCAACCCGCTTTGAAAACAGAGGCCAACCCAAAGCTACGGATTCCCACTTAACCGTAAATTTTGGAGTATTGAAATGGCCTCAGTAGCTTTTCAAACACAATACCGCCAAGAATACATTGCCCAATTCGAGCAGAAGCTTAGCTTCTTCAAGGGTTCGGCTGTTAACGAAGCGGTAATCAAAGGCAACACGGCCACATTCCTTGTTGCTGGTACAGGCGGAGCCACTGCGGTAACGCGCGGTCAGAACGGTCTAATCCCAGGTCGTAACGACAGCCTTACGCAGAACTCAGCCACTCTTCAAGAATGGCATGACAAACCGAAGCGTACCGCGTTCAACATCTTTGCATCGCAAGGTGATGGTCGTCGTATTCTGCAGGAAGGTTCGGTAAAAGTTCTCAATCGTAAGATTGACGATCTGATGATCGCTCAGCTTTCCACCGGCACTGTCACAACCAGCTCAGCCGCTGGTGTGCCGTTCTCCCTTGGCTTAGCCGCAAAAGCCCTTGGCCTTCTGGCCCTGAGCGATGTGGACGTCGAGGAAGAAGATAACATGTTCTGCGCAATTTCCCCCGCTGCAATGCAATACGCAATGCAGATCAAGGAATTTGCAAACGCGCAGTATGTGGAAATCAAACCCTTCGTTTCAGGAGCTGTTGAAGGCCCGACCATGCGCTTACGGCGCTGGATGGGTATCAACTGGTTCATGAGCAACCGTCTGCAGGGTCGCACCACGAGCAATGAGCTCTGTCTCATGTGGCATCGTGATTCGATCGGCTGGGCGGTTAACACCGGAGAAATGCAAGTAATGGCCAATTATAATGAAGAAGAAGATTATTATTGGGCTCGTGCTTCCGCCTTCATGGGCGCAGCACTCCTGCAGAACTCCGGCGTTGTTATCATGAATCATGACGGTTCCGCTGTAGCCTCTTCTTAATCCAGCTTAGACGCTGAAACTGTTGAAAGGATAACACTATGTCTTATACCACTTCAACGCTCAGCCTTGCGACTCAGCCTATTGTTGACCGCAAACGCTGGACGTACACAACCCAGGATTCCCAGGCTGCGATCGGGGGCTCCAGCTACATATCTGACGCTGTTCAGAAAGGTGTTTCAGCTGGTGACTCTATCGAGGTCTACAGTTCTGGTGCGGCAGTTCCCTTAATGAACTTCCTGGTAAAAACGGTTCGTTCATCCGTATCAAACGGATCGGCCGACCTGTCGTCAGGTATGTCGCTTTCAAGCTAAGTGCCCACCATTGTTGATGTTTAACTAGAGGGTCTGTGGAAACGCAGGCCCTCTTTCTTTTGAAAGGAAAAGCTATGGCTACCCAAACTGCTACGCCGAAAACTGATAACCCTCTCCGCGCCGACCAGGTGTTAATCACACCGAACTTCGCAGAGGCGCAGTATCGGCGCACTGTTCACTTTGCTGAAGCCAGCCATCTCGTTACGCCGAAAGATATCATTAAGCCTGAGTATTGGGCCCACGTTGCACCGTTGCTTCGTGCGCGCGATCGCGTTGAAGTGTATTCTGAGGATGGCACCTGGTATGCCGAGCTCATGGTTACATTCGTGCCTGAGAAATCCGTTACCAAGCCACAGAACTGGGCCTCAGTGAAGTTGATGCGTTTAGTTGACCTGGCTAAGGACGAAGATGTGAAGGAGCTCCCAAAGGGCTTTACTTCCAAGTTTCTGAACCCTAACCAGCGTTGGGGTATTATCCGCGCAAGCGACGGATCTGTAGTGGTTGATAAAAAGCCATCGCAGAAGGAAGCCGTTGATGAGTTCTTCCGCCTTCAAAAGCAGATGGCGGCTTAACCTTTTTCAATAAAAGAGAAGCAAGATGTCAATTTCATCAGCACAGCAATTAGGATTGTACAATGAAGCGCTCACTCTTTGCGGCGAGCGCACTCTTGCTTCTCTTACTGAAAACCGTGAGCCCCGACGCCTTCTTGACCAGGCCTGGACCGATGGCAACGGTGGTGCGGTGCAATTCTGCCTAGAGAAGGGCTATTGGCCTTGGGCTATCAGGTCCCAGCAATACAGCTATTCCCCATCCATACAGCCCGCCTATGGCTACAATTACGCATTCAACCAGCCGACCGATATGGTCAAGACGGCATCGGTGTGTATCGATCAATATTACAATGTCCCCCTCACGCAGTATGAAGATGAAGGTGGGTTCTGGTATGCCGATCTGCAGAATTTATACATCAAGTATGTTTCAAACGATCCCTCCTTCGGACTCAATTATTCTGGATGGTCGCAGACCTTTATCGAATTTGTTGCCATTTACATGGGCAATAAGATCTGCTGGCGCCTTACCCAGGATGAAAAGAAAACAGACCGCATTGAGAAGATGTACCGCAAGCGCCTGGCAGAAGCGCGCTCCGAATCAGCAATGGAACAGCCCGCGAAATTCTTCCCCCAGGGTGCGTGGGCCGGCGCTCGGTTCGGTAGATTCTTCAGAGGCAATCGTGGTGGTAACGGGGGCAATTACTAATGGCTGAAGGCGAAAATCCCCTTATAGCATTTAACAGGGGCATGATATCGCCCCTCGCACTGGCGCGCTCCGACGTTAAGCGCGTTGCGCTTTCTGCACAGATTCAGACAAACTGGATGCCGCGCGTCCTTGGCTCAATGATGATAAGGCCAGGGAGCCTATACATCGGTCAAACAGCTGCTGACGCGAAGGCAGTATTCATACCGTTTATTTATAATAATGCCGACACAGCTCTTCTGGAAATTACCCAGGGCGTGATGCGTATTTGGGTGAATGAAGCACTGGTGACAAACCCAACCGTAGCGACGGCGATAACGAACGGGACCTTTGCCGGCAACATAAACGGCTGGACGAATGCCGATCAGTCAGGCTGTACATCGCAATACCAGGCAACCAATACGATGGGTTTTGCGGGTAACGGCACCAATTATGCAATAGAATATCAGCAGGTCACTGTTGCCTCTGGCGATTATAATAAAATACACAGCATCAGATTTGTCGTGACCAAGGGTTACGTCACCGTGAGGATTGGCACCGCCCAGGGCCTTGATGATTTATTTAATCAGCAGACATTCAGGACCGGAACGTATTCCATCACCGTCACGCCGACGAGCAACTTCTATGTCCAGGTGCAGAGCAATACGGTTTATCAATCACTGCTCAGCTCGGTGACGATCGAAGCAGCTGGCATTAAGACGCTACCCGTCCCCTGGCAGCTGGCTGACCTTACCAATATCCGCGTGGAAGAATCAGCAGACGTTCTCTTTATCGCCTGCAATGGGTATCAGCAGCGGAGGATATCACGTTACACTGCAGATAGTACCAGCTGGGGCGTTGACCTTTATCAGCCGCCTGACGGCCCGTTTAGGCTTGGCAATGTTGGCGGCACGACACTGACACCTGGCGCCGTGACGGGAGACACCACGCTGACAGCCTCGCAAGATTTATTTTACCCAACTCAGGTAGGGTCATTATTCAATGTTACCTCTGACGGGCAGCTCATTACCGGTACACCGGCCGGCGCGAATCAGTTCACGGCTCCTATTGAAATAACTGGCGTTGGATCCTCCCAGCGCACCTTCGGTATCGTGATAACGGGAACATTCAGCGGGACGTTAACCCTGCAGCAGTCTGTAGGCTCGCCTGGCGCCTGGGTGGATATTGAAAGCTGGACCGCTGCTGTGTCAACTTCATACGCCGATGGCCTTGATAACCAGATTATCTATTATCGCGTTGGCTTTAAATCAGGTGCTTATACTTCAGGCAGTGCGTCAGTATCACTGACCAATTCAGGCGGCAGCGTCACAGGCATTGCCCTGGTAACTGGCTACCAAAGCCCAACAGTTGTTAATATAGAGGTCCTGACCGCGTTTGGCGCGGCATCATCAAGCACAACCTGGTCTGAGGGCTCCTGGTCAACATTCAGAGGCTTCCCGACGTCTGTGGCATTCCTTGAGGGCAGGCTATGGTTTGCCGGCCGAGGCTATGTATGGAGCTCAGTATCAGGCGGGTATGAAAGCTTTGATACGGGCATCATCAATACGACGATCGGTGACTCAGGCTCAATACAATCTGGCATCGGCGCCGGCCCTGTTGATATTATCAACTGGCTGTTGCCACTCTTCCGCCTGGTGATTGGTGGGCAAGCTGTAGAGTTCTCAGTGCATTCTTCGGTAATCGATCAGCCCTTGACGCCGACAAATTTCATCATACGCGGTGAAACAAAGCAGGGTTCAACCAATATCCCTCCTCTGTCGATGGACACGGACGGCTTCTTCATCAACAGAACCGGAACGCGCCTGTTCTATATCACCCTGCAGAACGTGTATTATTCGTATAACTACACTGCAGAAGATAAGACTCTTTATGTTCCTGAAGTGCTTGCGGTTGGCGTGACCAGGATGGCTATACAGCGCATCCCAGATACGCGCATTCATTGTGTGCGCGCAGACGGAGCAGTGGCAATCCTCGTGTTTGACCCTCTCGAAAAGGTGGAAGCATGGATTGTTTACCAGACCAACGGTATCGTTGAAGATGTTATCGTGATGCCCAGCGCCGTGAATTCCACAGAGGACAAGGTTTATTATGTCGTCAACCGCACGATAAATGGCCAGACGGTTCGCACACTTGAACGCTGGGCGCTGGAGAGCGAATGCCAGGGTGGAACGATAAATAAGAATGTCGATTGCCATATTCTGATTACCAATGGGTCTCCCAGCACAACCCTGACTGCTCCGCATTTGCCCAATACGCAGGTTGTTGCCTGGGCAGATGGCAAAGTATGTGGCGGCGTTGACGGTTTTGGGAACCCAGCCACTTTCACCACAGATGGAAGCGGTAATATTACGGTCCCAGTGCCGGCTACGAATGCTGTAATTGGTTTGGGCTATGCAGCTCAGTTCCAGAGCTCGAAGCTATCAGGTGGCATCGCGGATGCTCTTGGATTGACAGAGAAGAAGCGAATCGATCATCTTGGCCTTGTGATGCAAAATACTCATTACCAGGCGCTCCAATATGGTCCCGATTTTACCACAATGGATCCTCTGCCTCTGGTAGAGAAAGGTGTCGCTACGCCCGTCGATACCATCTGGCCATCCTATGACTTTGATGCGTTTGAGTTCAACGATACATGGGAAACAGATTCCAGAATATGCCTGCAGGTAAATGCTCCGCTTCCTTGCACTATCCTGGCAGCAATAGCCAAGGGCTCTATGAATGAAAAACGCTGAGCCCAAATATAGGATAAGGCCGGCAACGCATACGGACATAGAAATGTTTGCAGCGATGTTCAAAAAACCGGTGCCTGATTGTCCTATCAGAGCATGGTCAGTGGAGAGCGATAATGGCCTTGTTGCTCTAACCGGAGTTGTCTATCGCCCTGGCTACGTTGAGGCCTTCGCAGATATGCGGCATGACCTGGGCATTCCGAAAATTACTGTGTGGCGCTACACCCTCATGTTGATTGGCCGTTTTACAAAATTAGGCATTCCCATTCTTGCCCTTGTTGACCCACAGTATGACTCCAGCAAATACCTTGAAAAACTTGGCTTTGTATATCAAGGTGTGGTCGATGAAAATAAGGTATATAAGCTATGTCTGAAGCAAGGGTAGTTATCAGGGAATGCAGTATATCTGATATTGAAACCTGCAAAAACTTTCCTGAGATTGAAAGGGAATACGCAGCCGAATGCGCTATTGCTGATATGCCTCCTCCGCTGGCCAAGGCAGAGACCTATAAGCACTTGGAGACGACAGGAACGATAAAATCATTCGGGGCATTCCTGGATGAAGAGCTCGTAGGATTTATAGTTGTTATACCTCCTGTTCTTCCCCATTACAGCGTCAGGGTTGGCATCGGAGAATCATTCTTCGTGCTCAAGCAATATCGGAAAACCGGTGCCGGCATAAAGCTCTTACACAAAGCTGAAGAATATGCGCTGGAAGTCGGCGGGGTAGGAATTTTGATTAGCTCACCAATTGGAGGAATCTTAGCTGAGATCCTTCCGTTTCTGGGTTATGTAGAAATCAGCAGAGTGTTTTTCAGGAAGCTTGGCGATGAATGATTTGGTACTGCATTGCTCTGCCCTACCTAAATTGACTGCCGATCAAATCAACAGGATAAGCGATTTTGAGAAGCTTTCACTTGAACAGCCCCAGGTCGATATACCAACCCACCACATGCTCCATGCAGGCATGTATGCCAGGTCAATAGTATTGCGCGCCGGCGTGATATTGACCGGTGCGCTGATAAAGATTGCGACGATCCTTATTATAGATGGGCATCTGAAGGCCTGCATAGGCGATGACGTTATTGAGTTTGAGGGGTATCATGTGCTGCCAGGAAGCGCCGGCCGCAAACAAGTATTCTATGCAATAACCGACACGAATATGGCCATGCTTTTCCCTACAAAGGCAAAGACAGTGGAAGAAGCAGAACGAGAATTTACCGACGATGCTGAAAGGCTGATGTCACGCAATAGCAAAAATAATCACATAATCATTACTGGAGAATAAGATGACAGGAGGCATATCAGGGGTAATCGCAGCTGGCGCAACAGCACTGGGGGCCTCTGCTGCAACCGCAGCTACGATCGGAACAGTGGGCTCAATAGGCCTGACTGTTGCCGGCGCCGGATTAACCGCCCTCTCCTCTGTAAGGCAGGCACAGGCTGAAGAGGCCACTGGAAAGGCCCAGCAAGCCGAAGAAAATTATCAAGCAGATGAAGCAACTCAGAACGCAGGTCAGGCAAATGCAGTTGGCCAGCGAGCAGCTGCTGATCAAACAAGAACTGCAGGGTTTGCTGAATCAACGGCGAACGCCGATGCTGCTGCCTCAGGCGGTGATACCCTAAGCCCGTCCACTGTAGGGGTAGAACAAAACATTGCTGCCCAAGGAGAATATAATACCCTCTCGTCTTTATATTCCGGCCAGTCAAAGGCAAATGCATATTTGCAGCAAGCCTCGACAGATACCTACCAGGGACAGCTCGACAGAACGACTGGCAATATCAAGGCGGATTCCACACTGGCAACAGGTGGCATCAGCATGCTAATGAAATATGGTAATGCATTTACCCCGTCAGGAGCATCCGGTGCGAGCACTTCAACCGCAACAGGTGGGCCAGGATCAGGAGTAGGATTCTTAACCCCCGAACAATATGCACAGCAGAATCAATAATGGCACAATTACCCGATGTAACCCCAAGTTTTGGCCAGCTCAAACAACCGCTGCTTCCTGACGCGACTCCACTTAGCTCCAGCTATCAAGCTGGTGGACCTCAGGCAGCCACGGCATCTGCTGATGCTGAATTCAATAAAGAAGGCAATGAAATTGCGGATAAGCAAAACGCGATCGCAGCTGCTCAGGCAAAATCGGATTTGATGTCAACTGCTGTTCAGGCAGAACGAGCAGCTGAGCAAGATCCAAACCCTGTAACTGCAAAAGCCAATTATGACGCTGCCGTTCAAGCAGCTATTAAAAAGGGAACTGGCAGTATTCCTGGTGTGTTTGAAAGCCAAGAATTTAAGGCTTCATCTGCCCAGACAACATTCTGGTCAGACCGTAACATGGAGCAGCTGCTCGTCAATAAGCAGAAGCAGCAGAATCTTGGAACGCTGGACGACACTACCCAAAAGAGCATAGCTGATTTCAGTACGTCACCTACCCCTGAGCAGCGCACCGCAATTCTGCAGCAGCATCAGCAATATCTGACCACGATGAAAGACACAGGCGTTATAACCCCTGAAGAATTTGTGAAGCGTTCCAAGGAATATTCCACAAATACCAGCTTGGCTTATTATGAGATCCACCCCGACGAGCTGCAGACCGATCTGAAAAAGAAGCTTGGTGTAGGCACAATCCCCCAGAGCGACGGAATGCCTGCAGATATGGGCGCTGATACGGTGAAGCCCTATACACCCTCCCAGGTTGCCAACGTCAAAGGCCTGGTATCGGCCCCAAGTGAATATGACGCGCTGTTCCAAAAATACGGTAAGCAGTACGGCGTAGACCCCCAGGAGCTGAAGTTACACGCAGCTGCTGAATCTGGCATGGACCCAACGGCCGCAAATAGCCAAGCAGCTGGGCTCATGCAGCTTACAAAGCCTACTGCCGATTCATTGGGCGTGACTGATAGGTTGGACCCAGAGCAATCGATCATGGGCGCCGCCAAGCTTATGGCACAGCAGAAAGTCGCCACAGGTGGAGACACGCGCACCGCAGATAAGCTTTATTACGGCGGTGCCGACCAGGCACAATGGGGTAAAAACACTGAGCAGTATGCTGAGAACCTTGCTGCAGTGCGCGGCCAGCCAACCGGCGCCGCAGCTCAAAACACGTACAATAACCCCACCGGTAAGCCGATCGATAACATTCCGGCATACGAGGCGCTGCAGATTGCCAAAGAAGCCAATGCGCGCGGAAACATTCTGCAGACCATGGCGCTGAAGCAACAAAAGGAAGAGGGCGAAAAAGCCCAGGATGAATATCTTAAAGCCGGCCTGCAGGGCCAGCCGACAAAAGGCCTGGTCAATGACCCGCGCTTGAATTTTGAGCAGCGCAACCAGGTGCTCACGGCTTTGAATAATGTAGCGGTGCGCGGGGAAAAAACAGACCCAGCGGTATTTAATGACATGCTGCGTCGTGCTGCTTTACCCGAAGGAGATCCCGATAAGCTGACAGATCCAAACTCCCTTATCCCCTACATTGGCAATGGGCTCACCTATCAGAACAAGACAGAGCTCCAGAGTATCATGGAGGGCGGGGAACCTGGCAAGGATGGCTTGCGCAATTATTTTAAGCAGGGTCACGATCAGCTCTCCAGCTCTAGCGCCATGAACATTGACGGCGAAGGCGAAGCGCGCGCATACAAATGGTACGCCGCCACACAGCAGGCAATTGCAGACGGGCAGAAAAAAGGCGTATCCATGCAGGAGTTAATAAATCCAAACAGCAAGGATTATGTAGGTAACACCGTTCCTATTGATAAATTCAGGGCAGACCTCACTACCCAGGGCAATAACATGGCGCAGAAACTTCGGGCCAATACACCCACAACTGCATTACCTGCAGATAAGCAGCGCCAGCCGAATGAGAGTGCTGCTGATTATGTGAAGAGGATGGGTCTATGACCGATGATACAGCACAAGCTGTAGCTCCTGGCGTTGCCAAAATCCAAGGCCTTACCCAGGCAGGGTTTTCAACCGATGAAATAAACCAGTACCGTGACCAGGTATCAGGCCAGATGAATGCGGCCGGTTTTCACCAGGAAGAGATAAATAACTATTGGGGCGTAAAGACTCCTGACCCGTCTGGCGTCCAAGACATAGCCGCACAGACAAAACCCACCCCAGGCGCTATGGCTCCGAACAACGAAGCGATGCGCGGCGAGCTCATGGGATCTTATGAACGCGGTGAAACCAAAAACCCACTGGAGTTTTTGCATTCCACTTTATCGGCAATCACTCCCGTTGTTGCTACGTTATTAAATTCTAACAAGCACCCTATTGATACTGCCCAGGCAGCGGGATCTGCAGCGATCGATACCATGGAACAAGGAACTGAGGGCGCTATTAAGGCTGGCGCAAACCTTGAAACATCGGTTGCAGCTCCAGTGATGAACCCCGATACACTGAAGAAATTACAAGCAGCCGGTCTTTACACACCAGGCGAATCGCCAGTGCATGAGTATTCATCCGCAGTATTTGGTGGCCTATTCGCTCCTGTATCCAAAGCCATGGATGCCGCAACATCGTTTGGCGAGTCTCCCACGACGCCCCAGAACAAAGGGATAAGGGAAAACTCAGGAAACTTATTTTCCACCGTTATGGACGTATTGGGTGTGGCAGGATTAGGTGGCCATGGTAAGGCAGCAGAAGCAGCTCCCACAGAGGCCCCAAATTTGACCACAGAGACGGCTGGACCATGGGGGCAGGCACCCAAGGCCCAAGACTTCCCCAACGCTGCTATTGTGACAAATGGCGAACATGCCGAGCCTGAGGTATCTGCAGTGCTCCGCGCCATCTATGCGGAAAAGGGAATATCCCCTTCGCAGGTGATAGCTGACAGCAAGGAAAATCCGACCATTCCTCAGGACCTTGCTGCCGGTGTAATGCCGCGCGCGTATATGACGGGCGATGATCTGCCGAAGGTTGATTTACCAGAAATGGGCAAAAAGGCTGAGGCTTCATACCCGTTTGTTGAAGGACAGAGTGAAGCACCCCAGTTATCCGAAGAGGAGGCCCATAAACTTGGTCAGGAAGGGTCGGAAGCGCCTAAGCTTGGTGATGCCCTTGATCAGAAGTTACAGACGGCATTTGGGTCGCATTTAGAACCTGTAATGAAGCATCTTATCGACGAGCATGGTGTGGACAATACACACGCTGAGCTCGAACGATATATGGGCATCATGGATAGCCATGCCGATCTTAAGCCCACCTCTGATATCAATACGCCTGAACGTGTTACTATGCGTAAAGATATAGAGGACAAGATATACCAGCAGAAAGGCTTCTTTGACCCTAAGGAAGCACCAGCAGGAGAAATTAAAAAGGACAAAGTAGCTGACATTGTTCTAGGGCCTCCGGCCGTAGGTAAATCAAGTGTAGTCGCTGAACCTCTCGCCCGCGCCCATGACAGCCGCCTTATCGACGTAGACGAGGTGAAGAAAGCCATTCCAGAATATGATAATGGCGCTGGCGCACAGGCCGTACATGATGAAAGCGGTATTATATCAACTGACATTTTGAAGCGGGCAATAAATAGCGGAGAAAATGTTGTAATACCTAAGGTTGGCCACACTCAGGCTGGGGTTGAGCTGTTAATTGACACACTCAAGCAGAAGGGCTATACTGTAAATGTGCATTTAGTTCATGCACCAGACACAGTGACGATCCCACGCGCTATGGATCGATTCATCAAAGAAAATAGAGCCGTACCGGTCCCATACCTTAGAAGTATTGGCGACAGGCCTATGCAAACTTATGAAGCGCTGAAAGGAAAAGCAGATGGATACTCGTACACAGATAGCAGTGGAAAGAGCCCAAGGCTCGTTGAAGAAGCTACTGGAAATCGACAAGCGGATAGCGAAGGCCCAGGGATCATCGAAGGGCTACTACGATCCAGAAGAGATTACGGATCGGCACATGACGAAAATGCTCAAGGAGATGCAGGCGGAAATGGCAGCCGAGAAGAAGCCGACGCAGGACGCTTAGCCACTCCTGTAGCTAAGGAAGAAATTCCACAGACCAAAGGCTCTACAGTAGAAATGCTGAAGCCTCCAGACCTCACGCTTGATCCAAAGCGTTTCCAATACAAGGCCTCCAATGAGCATGGTGAAACGTCAGCACTAGCTGGTGTCACTAAATTTGAACCTGCCTTGTCAGGGATAGTCACCGCATGGCGCGCGGAGGATGGAAAAACCTATGTAATCAATGGGCATCAACGTACCAACCTGGCGAAGCGCGCGGAAGCCGCAGGCCAGACCGGCATTGAAATGCCAGCGCGCGTTTACAAAGAATCCGATGGCTACACTCCAGAGTTCATGAAAGTGATGGGAGCATACCAGAATATTGCCGAAGGATCCGGAACTGCCATTGATGCTGCGAAGATCCTGCGCGGTAAAGATATCATACCGAAGGATTATCAACTCCCCGAACTTCCCCCCAAAAGCCAGCTGGTTCAGCAAGGCCATGGTCTCGCTGCCTTGGGAGACGATGCATTTGGCATGGTAGTCAATAAGGTTGTGCCTGAGGCATACGCTGCTGAGGTAGGACGTTCACTGGAAGATCCTAAGCAGCAGCTTGCTGCCATGGGTGAATTAGTGAAGCACGAGCCTGCCAATATCGAGCAGGCCCGCCACATGGTTAATGATATAAAGAACTCAGGATTCTCAGAAGGCGATCAGCAGGCTCTCTTTGGAACTGAGCATAATACGTTTTCTCTGTTTGGTGAGCGATCGAAGATATTGGACAATACCATCAAGCAGCTGAGGAAGCTGAAGTCTGCCTTCGGTACGGCCGTAAAACAGGAAGGCGCTTTATCGGAAGCAGGAAACGTGCTATCTACAGATGCTAATGTAAAGGCAAGGACCGCAAATGAAGCACTCATCGCACGACTCGAAGCCGACGCTACCAGGAAAGGTCCAATCTCCGACGCCCTCTCCGACGCAGCAAGACAGCTCAAAGCCGGAGGATCCGTTGCCGCTATCACCAAGTCCTTCATCGCCAGAGCCAGCGAAATTGACGCCAGAGGACCAGAAGGCAGCGTACAACGAAGCGATATTGGCGGCGGCTATAAACCTCCGTTACCAGGCCAAAAACCAAGATACCTCAAACAGTCCGAGCTTGCAGGAACCGAACGCATCAGTGACCGAGCCCTAGCTGAGCGCAAGATGGCCGAGCCAATGCGCGGCCAGAAGGGGCAAGAGAATCCTAATGATGGATTATTTGATGTTGCAGGTCGTGGGCAGCGTGACATCTTGCGCGACTTCCGAGCAGACCAGGCAGGATCAGTAAACATACCAGGTGATAAGCCTGACATTCCGCGCTCCGATGCGGAAAAGGAAGTGCTGCAGAAAATAGGGCCAAGTGCTGAGCCGCGTCGTAAGCCCTTAAGCTGGGAGAAGTTTTATACCGCAGTTGTCGATCGCTTAGAGCCAATCAATTCTATTATGAAGAAATTGTCTGGCGACGAAAAGCTCCCCATAACGCAGGACACTTATAAATTATTCCGCAACCTGGCTGGTAATTACGGGCGCGCGCAGAACTTCATTGAAGGCCATGCGTTTGACTTTAAGACCTACAAGGATACGGGCCCAGGCCTTGCGAATATCCTGGAGCCAGTAAAGGAAGATTTAGATGGCCTTCGCGCGTATATGGCATCACGCCGCGCAATTGAATTGGAAGCGCGCGATATAGAGCCTGGTATCCCCATTGGCGCAGCGAAAAAAGTTATCGCTGAAGGTGCAGAAAAATATGAACCGATCTTTAAGCAGCTGACAGAATACCAAAGTGGCCTGCTGAATTACCTTAAGGATGCTGGAGTGTTTACCCAGGATGCTGTGGACGCAATGCGCGGTGCAAACGCGAGCTATGCTCCATTCTATCGCTTGCTTGCTGATGCCGATGTAGGGCTGGCTAAGGGCAACGGCATACGCAATCCGATAAAAACTATTGAAGGTTCAGAGCTGGGCATCATTGACCCGATTGAATCCATCGTGCGCAATACGTATGCGTATATTGACATCGCTGAGCGTAACGCGGCCGCAAAATCATTCTATGACCTTGCCAGCAAATCAGAGCAACCGGATGAATATTTTACCAAGCCTGAGCCGGTATTAAAATCCACTACGGTAACTGAAAATGAAATGAATGGGTTTCTTAAGGCTCAGGGTATAGAAGGCACTCCAGAAAGCCTGCTGACTGTATTCAGGGCTATGCGTACCCCGCTGGCTCCCGATCAAATAGGTTTCTTTGATAAAGGCAAGTGGACCGTCTTAAAAGTTGACCCAGACCTGGCTGAGGCATTCGCCGGTACTGATAAGGCTCAGCATGGCATGTTGTTTAAGATGTTGGCAGTACCAGCTCGTATGCTTCGCTATGGCCTGGTATCCCCAGAATTCATATTGCGCCATCTGGAAAGAAACACGCTATCGGCTACTGTGATTGGTGAAAAGGCAAAGGTTCCCTTTGAGAATCTGTATAAGGGAATGTTCTCCTATCTCAATAAAGATTCATGGTACGAAGGCTGGCTTAAATCGGGTGGTAAGGTATCGGCGCTATCAGGCCTTACTCGTGACGATATACAGGACCAGATGCATCGTATCTCAGCAGAAGAACCGGCCGCAAACTTCCTGGGCAAAGCATGGAACATTGTCAAAACACCATTTGACCTTATCCATGGCCTGCAGCAGGGATTGGAAAACATCAACCGTTTGGGCGCGTACAAACAGGCAATGAGTGGCCTGGACGTTAATAAGGAAAGCATATTGGATGCTGGATATTATTCGCGCAACGTAGCGCCGGATCCATCACGCATCGGTTCCAAGACAGGGACCTGGAATGCTATTACCGCGCTTGCCAATACCGAAATCCAGCACACAGCGCAGCTCGTCGATGCATTCAAGACACGCCCTCTCCCCACCCTGGCAAAAGCCTTTGCATTCATCACCCTGCCCACCATTATCAACTGGGCTTACAACCAGGGAACGGACCAGTGGAAAGAAGCCAAGGCCTGGGAACGCGACGCATTCTGGCTTCATCCAGCTAATGGATTTACCTTTCGTCTCCCAAAGCCATTTTTTATGGGCTTCCTTTTTGGGTCTGTTCCAGAGCGCCTTCTGGACCTTGCCAGCGGCAACGACAAGGACGGCAAGGGCATTATTGACGGGATTAAGGATATGGTGGAACAGGCTTCGCCAAATACCATCCCTACCGGCATAACGCCTATACTTGAGCAGCTGACGAATCACAGCATGTTTCGTGGAACTCAGCTTGTACCTGATCATCTTATGCAGCAGCTCCCTGAGTATCGTTATAGCGAATATACCAGCGAATTGACGAAGGCTGCAGGCAAGTTAGTCGGCTATGTCCCGTTTGTCAAAAACACATCTATGGCATCGCCTGTCGTCATTGATAATTACCTAAGGGCGTGGGGCGGTTCTCTCGGTACTTACGTCCTGCAGGGAGCTGATGCAGCTCTCAGGAAGGCCGGCGTATTACCCGACCCTATGCTGCCCACCCGTACCCTCGCAGACATTCCATTTGTGAAAGCATTCGTGGTGCGCTACCCAGATGCCCAGGCAGAATCAATCCAACGCTTCCAGGATTCCTACCAGCACATGAGCCAGGTGACGAATACCTTCAAGGCTCTTATCAAGCAGGGTGAAGTCGCCCAGGCATCGTCACTGATGCAGAGCAACCCGCAGGCTTTCTATAAGCTTGACAACATCAACAAAACCATAAATGAACAGAATCAGCTCGTGCGTATGATTTATAAAAACCCAGGCATTAAGCCCGACGAGAAACGCCAGCTGATCGATGCCACTTATTTCCAGATGATTCAAATAAGCAGTGCAGGTAATAACATTATTAAAACCATGGATGCATCGCCAACGGTGCACTAAAAAGGAGAAAGCTTATGCCGAGTACAGGTGTTGATAGAATAACAGGTAACACGACGAGCGTTGCCGTAAAATCACCGGTCAGGATATGTGTAAACAACACGGCCTCTCCCACAGTCCTTTCAGGCATTCAGACGCTGCAGGGCGTTTTGCTTTCAGCTGGCGGAGCATCTTCAACGGGCAATGCTTCTCCCGATCGCGTATTGGTAAACGATCAGGACCTCACGGTTGGCGGCCAGCCAACAAACGGTATTTACTTGGTCCAGACGGGCGCGTGGATCCCTGCCTATGATTGCAACGGCCCAAGAGATTTGGCCCTGGGCTCACTCGTTCCTGTAGAAGGTGGCACTTTTGCGGGCACACTCTGGCAATGCACCAGCACCGATAACCCCATTGATATCGGCCTGAGCAATATTACCTTTGCCCAGAACCCATTCCTGCCAACCAAAGCAACGTCAGTCACATCAAATACGATCGCTACCGGATCGCTTACCTTCCAGACACAATCAGGCCTTCCGTTGGGCGTTGGGCAGTTTGTTCTGATCGCCAGCACAGCCAATGCGGCAAATTATGTTCATGGTCAGGTGACAGCTTATAGCGGGACCACTCTCACAGTTAACGTGCTCGATACAGGTGGCGCCGGAACTATTACTTCTTGGAATATTTTCCCGTCCTCCCCGCAAGGCCCCGCACCTGGCGCCGGCTCAATAGCTAATTCGCAGCTCGCCAATATGGCGGCTAATACTGTGAAGATGAACGCAACGGGCGCACCTGCCGCTCCTCAGGATGTTGCTGTTCCCGCGCTTAATGTTTTGGGCGGCAGCGGTCCGATCCCTTACAACGTCCTAGCCAATTACATCACAGCGCCGGCATTCACCAATAAGTTCCGCAACCCGATCATGGATACCGCGCAGCGTGGCACAAGTGGCACTATAACTGCTGGGAGCCCCGCATACACCCTTGATGGTTGGATTGTATCTGCCACCGGCGCTAATATGACTTGGTCGCAGGGTCGGGGTCTTGGCCCTATAGGCAATACCTTCGTAACCAGCAATAAACTTATTCTGACAGGGCTTACGAGCAATTCTGATGTATCTCTCTCACAGCGCATTGAAAGCATAATAGCCGCTACTCTTGTGAGTCAGCAGGTCACGGTGCAGTTCATGGTA
>Ga0302319_10001405_pt1 | contig 53593 bp, 54 predicted proteins | sample Bog_T0_2_FD_203319 | JGI IMG/M metagenome (GOLD analysis project Ga0302319, IMG submission 203319) | Peat permafrost microbial communities from Stordalen Mire near Abisko, Sweden - Bog_T0_2 | ecosystem: Environmental > Terrestrial > Soil > Wetlands > Peat | place: Sweden: Abisko, Stordalen Mire...
GAGGTTTGGTTTTGCGCTGACACTAGATCCCAGCGGTCTTAACAATCTTAATCTTGCTTGGATTTCAGACAATGCATTTGTGGCCACGGATTGCGACATCGTTGGCATTGCTATTATTGGACCGCAACATTGGCGCAGGACGTACAAGGAGAGCGATCAGCAGATAAACAGTCACGGTAATCCTTGCAACACCCAAGGATTGCGACAAATTTTAAAATGCGCATCATGATGCAAGATCGTCATGGGCAAAATCTCTCTCAACGTGCCACTTGCTCCGAATGCTTCCGACGTTGCCCAGTCGGGTCAGCACGTGTTTCATCATTTTCTCCCCATATCCGACACTATTTTCCGCAGCGGCATCTATGTCACCGCTGCGGGACGTAGAATTGCCCGACCAGGCGAAGATTATCTGCAGGTTTCGCATCCGCCCATTTATCAGTTCAACTGGAACGAGGGTCGCATCCTGCCTGACTTTGCCTTCATTCTGATTAACGCCGGTAGTGGCATTTTTGAAACTCGCACCACCGGGCAGGTCGCCATCGGCACCGGGACGGCCTTCCTTCTTTTCCCGGGAGTTTGGCATCGTTTTCGCCCTGTGCGGGAAACGGGCTGGACCATTTCGTGGATGGCTTTCAGCGGCCAATTGGCTCATCAACTTTGGAACCAAAAGATCATCTCGCCCGAACATGCCGTGATAAGCCCAGCCAATCAACGTGCGACCAGGAACGCACTTGACCGCCTGCTCAACCATGTCCATGCCGATCCTTCATCTAATTCCCCGCTGCTTTCGCTGCAAATGCTAACCGTGCTCACACTGGCACTGGGAGATGCGCCAGCTACCTCTTCACCCGCAACACGTGATAGGCAAAAGTCCCCACCGGATGCATTGGTGTCCGCCGCGTTGACCTTCATCTGGACTTCCAGCCATCGACTCATCTCGGTGGAAGACGTTGCGACGTCGGTCGGAGCCAACCGGCGCACACTGGAGCGGCGCATGAAATTCTTGGTTGGCCGAAGTGTCCTGGACGAAATCATCCGCTGTAGACTCAATCGCGCCGAGCGCTTGTTGCGCGAAACGGATCTGCCCGTCAAAACCGTCGTTTCCCTCGCAGGATTCGGCAGCGCAGAAAATATGCGACGGATTTTTTTGAGCAAATTGGGATATTCCCCTGCCGATTACCGCAGTCATCACGCCCGTCCCCGACCGAGTTGAGCCTACTGGACACGAAAAAAGAGTCCTGCCCCGACGGGTCAAAAATCGATAATGGTGCGCGGTACAGGGTTCGAACCTGTGACCTTCCGCGTGTGAAGCGGACGCTCTACCGCTAAGCTAACCGCGCCGTGACAACCGACGTCTGCATTGAAGCAGGCCGTCGAGCGCGGCATCATAAGCTTCGGCGCAGAGCGAGGGCAAGCAACATCAGCGAGTTTGAGCAGCATGCGTCGCGTGAATCCATCCTGCGCCGACGACATAAAATTGAACGGCTTGCGCGCCGCGCACTCAGGTTCGTAATTCAATTAAACTTGAATGATGTGACCGCGTCGCCCCCTAAATGGCTTGCCTTAACGGAGTGTCGGGCGGCATCTTCCCGCTGGAGAAATTCATGACCAGGCGCATCAAGAACAAGTCCTCTCTCGCCTCCAGGAAGAGGAAAATGACGCCAGCCGCAAAAGTCTCCCCGGTCACCGAGCCAGGGAAATTAAATCCAAGGATGGCGCTCCAGGCGGCAATCATCGTGGTGCTTGGATTGTGGATATTTTGGCCTGCGATGCAGGGGCAATGGATCGGGGACGACCGCTTGTACATTAAAAACAATCCGCTGCTGCACGATCCGGCGGGGTTGTGGAAAGCGTGGTTCCAACCGGGCAGTTTTATCGAATATTACCCGGTGCACGAAAGCCTGCTGCGGCTCCAATGGACGTGGTGGCAAAATGAGACGTTCGGTTATCACCTGACAAATGTCCTTCTTCACATCCTCAGCGCCTTCCTTCTATGGCGGCTCTTGCACAGGTTGGGCCTGAAGCGGGGTTGGCTGGGCGGATTGATCTTCCTGGTTCATCCGATGACGGTCGATTCGGTCGCTCTGGTGAACGAATTCAAGACGAGCCTTTCGCTGCCACCTTTCCTGATGGCGATGCTGGCGTGGATCGATTACGAGGAAAGCAAGGACCGCCGGTCTTATCTCCTGGCGCTCGGGCTCTTCTTGGTCGCCATGCTTTGCAAAATCACGATGATGGATTTCCCGTTGGTCATCCTGCTTTATGCGTGGTGGAAGCGGGGCAAGGTCGATTGGAAAGACGGCCTGGCCAGCGTCCCCTTTTGGGGCATTTCCGTGCTCCTGGGGCTGGCCTCGATTTACGCCGGGCAACGGTATGAACCTGAGTCGGCGGGATTACATCCCGACCCGCTAGTGGGGCATCCGACCTCACGCTTTATCCTGATGGGAGAAATCATCCTCTTTTATATCTCGCGTTGTTTTTTACCTACGACGCCCATGCCCATCTATCCGCAGTGGAGTTACGAACCCGGGTCGGTCCTTTGTTTTCTGCCTTGGCTGATCCTGGCGGCAACCCTGGCTTATCTCTATCTCAATCGGAGTGCCTGGGGACGCCATGCGTTGCTTGGGCTCGGATTCTTTCTGATCATGCTGGCTCCTTTCAGCGGCGTGCATTGGATTTCTTACATGAAGTCAACCTGGGTGCTGGAACACCTTCTTTACCTGCCGATGATCGGATTGATTGGCCTGGTCGTCGCCGCTTTTGACCATGTTTATGAACAATTGTCGCTGACGAAGAAGAAGGCTGCCGTGGCCATCATGTTTATGCTGGTCGCCCTGCTGGCCGGGCAGAGCGAAAGCTATGCCTCGAAATTCAGGGACGAGGAAACGCTGGCGCGCTACACCATCGAGCACAATCCACACGCCTATCAATCCTATCTCGGCCTGGCGATGGCCTTGCTCTACCAGGGGCGGGTTTATGAGGCAATTGATGTCGATAAAGCGTGCCTGGAACTCGACCCCCGAAATGCCGATGTGCAGAACAGTCTGGGCAACCTACTCGAAATGACAGGAGATTTGCGGGGTGCGGTCGAGCACTTTCAGCTGGCCTTGCAGATCGAGCCCGAGAGCGCCGCGTTTCATTGTGATCTGGGGAATGCCTTGCAATTGCTCGGTCTGCTTCCCGAGGCGATGAATGAATTCCAGCAATCCTTGAAACTCGATCCGCATACGGCCGGGATCTATTATAATTATGGCCTCTGTCTCTCCAAGGCGGGGCGGGAAGCGGATGCGCGGGAGGAATATCAAACGGCGCTGTCCCTCGACCCGGATCTGTTCCAGGCCCATGAGGCCTTGGGCGCCTCACTCCTGGCCGCCGGACATAAATCCGAGGCCGTTGAACAATTCAAAGAGGCTCTGCGGATCAATCCGAATGACCAGGAAACGCGCGCCGAATTAGAGGCGGCACAACGAATATCTGCACCCCCTTGATTCTGCGAATACGCCCGGGTTGGTCCGCCGCTTCTGCTAGTTTAAGTCACAATCGGCAGCGTCGGGAACTGCCGCCCGAGGATTGGCAGCGAATTCGTCTGCAGCCATTCCTGAAGGATGCTCGCGTAGACGCTGCGGAAGTCGGTGTTGTACTTGATGTCGCCGTCCTGCAGATCGGCGGGGGCGAGACTCGGTTCCGCGCCGAGCAGCCCCGCCTTCAGCTTCGAGCCGACGAGGAACATCGGTGCGGCGGCGCCATGATCGGTGCCCTGGCTGCCATTCTCGTGCACGCGACGGCCGAATTCGCTGAAGGTCATGATCATCACCCGGTCGAATTCGCCCATGGCCGTGAGGTCATCGGTGAAGGCCTTCACCGCGTCGCCCAGCTCGCGCAGCCGCGCATCCTGCCCGCCCCGCTGGCCGGTATGGGTATCGTAACCGCCCTGGGACACATAGAAGACCCGCGTGGGCAAGCCGCCCGCGATCAGGCGCGCCACGAGTTGCAGATTCCTGGCCAGGGCGCTGCCCGGATAAATCGACGTGCTCGGCGTTTTGCCCGCGATGGCGCGGATTTTGTCCGAGCTCACCTGCGCATCCATCGAGGTGCGTTCCAGGAAGTCGAGCGCGCTCTGGCCGTTTTGCAGCGTGACCGTCCCGGAAACCATGCTGACGCTGCCGCCCGAGTTCGAGCCGGGGACGGCGTCGTCCGGGTTGTACATGCTCCGGTAAGCGAGCGTTTCGTCATCGTTCTGGCCCGAGCCCATGAACCGGTAGCTGTCGGGATTTTCCAGACTGATCCCGGTCGGCACGTGCGAGGAAAACGCCTGCGGCAGGCGCGGCCCGATGTTGATCGCGACCGTCGGATCGCACCCCTGGCAGGCGTTGTCGAAGTAGCGTCCCAGCCAACCGTCGGTCAGGTACCTGTCCTCGTCGCTGGCCGTCTGCCATATTTCCGTCGCGCGGAAATGACTGCGGTTCGGGTTGGGATAACCGACGCCATTGACGATGGAGAGATGCCCCGCGTCGAAGAGCTTTTTGAATCCGGTCATCGCGGGATTTAGGCCCAGCGTATCGTTGAGCGGCAGCACCTGCTTGGCCGGAATGCCGATGGTCGGGCGTGCCTGGTAATAGTAATCGTTGGTGTAGGGGACGACCGCATTGAGACCATCGTTGCCGCCCGCCAGTTGGATCAGCACGAGGATCGGGCCGTCCTTGCCGGTCGTGACCTGCGTGAGCGCGCCGTCGGCCTGCGCGTGAAGCGCCGTGAAGGTTTGCGCGACGAAGCTGGGGACCGTCCAGCTAAGCGCGCCGCCGAGGATCGTGGTGCGGAGAAAATCGCGGCGGGTGGTGAAGAGTGGGTTGTTCATGGAGGTGGAGCGGGTTTAGGTGAGCTGATATTCGGGCGTGCACATGATGAGCCGGATCGCCTTGCGGATGTCCGTTTCTTCAAGGGGTGAGCGTGATTTGAGGAAATCGCTGAGTGAGCCCTGGCGTTCCGGCGCGAGATCGGCATTGAGAAAACGCGCCTGCAAGGCGGCAAGAAAACTGGCGGGATTGCTCAGGTCCATGGGAGTGAAAAGCGGGCCGATATCGACCGGCGATGTCTCGAGCAGGCCGTCCGCGGCGATCGTGTTCAGCAGGCCCTTCATCTGGCCCATCAATCCCGGCAGCGGCACGCGGTTGCCCTCAACCAGCGCAGCGGCGAAATTGTAACGGTCGAGCAGATTGTTCGTCGTGATCCAGGCGATGCCGCCGTCCCAACCCTTGACGTTCGGCGGATTGAAGAGCTCCTGCCCCAGTTGACGCAGCATCACCAGCGTCATCGGCTGCGTCGGGAGCGGTGCCTGAAGCTGGTGCATGCTGGCGAGGAGCCACTGCACGGGACTCTTGATCTGCGACCGGATCACGTCGGGCGCGTAGAATTCCTTTGAGCGGAAAATCACGCCCATCAAATGCTTGAGATCCATCTGGCCCTTGCGGAACTCGGCGGCGAGGGCGTCGACGACCGGCTGCGGCGGCTCGTCCTGGGCGAAGAAGCGCCACAGTTTTTTGGAGATGAACTGGGCGCACTCCGGCTTGGCGCAAATCATGTTCAGCACATCCTCGCCGGTGAAGTTGCCGGTCTGGCCGAAGATCGTCTTGGGCCCGTCATCGTGATTGAAGCGGTGGTACTCGTAATGGAGCCGGTCCTTCGCGATGCCCCAGCCGGTGTAGGCCTTCGCCGCCTGCTGGATGTCCTGCTCGGTGTAATGGCCTTCGCCGAGGGTGAAGAGTTCCATGACCTCGCGGGCAAAATTCTCGTTGGGCGCCTTCTTGTTGCTGCGCGCGCCGTCGAGGTAATTGAGCATCGCGGGGTCCTCGGCCACGGCGATGAGCAACTGATTGAAATTGCCCGTGGCGTTCTGGCGCAGGGTCTCATTTTGCAGCCAGAGAAAATAGGGCATCTGGACTTTGTCGAAACTGGTGGCGAAGTGGCCATGCCAGAAGAGGGTCATCTTTTCCTGGAAGGGCCGCGGGCCAAGGGCCATCCTCCGCACCCACCAGTAACGGAGTTCGGCCATTTGCGTGACCTGTTCCTGGTTCTGCTGTTGCTGGAGCATCTGCCGCGTCTCGGGATCGGCGGCATTGCGGATCGCCTCGCGCCGGGCGATCGCATCGGGATCGGGATGCGCCCAGTCGGGTGCGGGCGTATCGTCGGGGATCCGCTCGTAATCGATGAACCAGGAGACCGCACGGCCCAGCCCCATCTGCCGGAGATTCTCGATGTCGGTGGGGCTGCCGCCGAACCCGGCCCGGTTCATCAAATGGGCGGCCGTCTCCGTGTTCCAGAGACGACCTGGCAGCGGTTCGAGCATATAGGGTTAAACCATGTGACGCGGAGGGAGTTGCGGATAATGTCGTCTATCTTGGGGCGATGTGCAACCGGAGCGGTTTTCGCGGCATGGCCAAAAAAGCTTGGGTAGCTTATTTTTATAGGAGATTTTGCCGATTTAGCGGATTTAGTGAAAAGCCGGGCGCGCTTTGGGTGGGATCGCCGGGTTAAAAATGCCATTTACAAATGGGAAATGCCATTTATCATTGCCATCATGACAGCGAAGCTTACCTTGGATAAGGCGGGACGCGTGGTTATACCCAAAAAAGTGCGGGACAAGCTGCGCATGGCCGCGGGAGACTCCTTCGAGTTGGAAAGCCGGGATGAGAAGATCGTGTTGAAGCCGGTGCGTGAGAAGTCCACGATGTTCAAAAAGGACGGCATGTGGGTGATCAAAACCGGAAAGCCGCTCACCATCGAGGATGTCAACGCGGTTATTGAATCAGGGCGCGAGGAGAGGCATCGCCACATCCTTGGAGAGTGGCTCCAGTGAGGGCGTTCGTTGATACCACCGTCCTGCTCGCGGCGGCGAATGCCGACCATCCCCATTATGAGCCCAGTCACGCTTTAGTTCTCGGTCTCCGCCCCCGGCAGGATGCCTGCGCTGCTCATTCTCTCGCCGAACTCTACTCAACCCTGACCCGGATGCCGTTTCCTCAGCGAAGGAACGGGAGCGAGGCCATGTTATTTGTCGCGGACGTCCAGGCGCGCCTCACCCCGATCGCCTTGACGCCCGAGGAGCATTTCGCGGCCATCTCCGAGTATTCCGAGATGGGGGTAGTAGGCGGCGCGATTTATGATGCGCTCATCGCCCGTTGCGCGCTCAAGGCCAAAGCGCAAACCATCTACACCTGGAACATCCGTCATTTCCGCCAATTCGGGCCGGAGGTGGAGAAGAAGTTGAGGGTGCCTTACTGAGTTCTGCACAACAGACTGACGGAAAGCCAAACAGTCGACTGTAGACCCACTGTTCGGGTTTTGTCGATCCATCCCAAAATCGGGTAGTGTCCTAATTTGATTTTTGGATGCGCCTAATCGCAAAAATCAGCAATCCAGCAAGCAGTAGATTCCACGCGAGGGCAACTATCCATCCGTAAAGGGCAATCTGGTCGTGATGAATGATCTGCACTTGCTGCATTTGTAAAGCTGCCTGTAGCTGCTCTTGTATGGGTGCCTGCATTTCCCCTGTCTTTTGGAACGCAGGACTCGTTTCGTAGCTTAGGTGTCTAGCACTGAAGAAAAGAATAGTCACGCAACGAACACTGTTTAGGACAGTCATAACAAGGGCCACGACCAAGGCGATTTTAGCGCTCTTCATTTACCTTGGGCCGCAATGGCGATTTTAACGGCGGTTTCCGCTGAATCCACAGGAGGAATCTCCAAGACCGTGACATACTGCGGCTCGCCCTTGTCCGTGTACGACCAGGCATAGCAGCGTTTCGCGTGAGGATGCCCCGTAAGCTCAAAAGCCTCAACGACGCCATCCCACGCCACCTTGCCCCTGAAAAGTTCAATGACGGGCTTGGACTCGACATGCCGGGCCGTGCATTTGTGCATCGTCTCGACCGCCTCTTTAAGCTGGGCGATTCGCGGGCTCATCCTTCGATCATCTCAACAAGATTGCCGACAGTCCAAGGGGAATTTGTGACCCCTGCTTCCATTGCTGGCGTGCAGCGGAGAGAGGTATGCGTTTTGACGAAGTTATAATATCCGTAATGGAGCGCAACCGCAGCTTTGAAGTTTTCAAGTTTCTTGCTGAAAGCATTCGTCAAACGGCTCAAGCGGCGGCAGTGCATCCGTAAGGTATGGTTTTGTTTCTCAACGTGACTCGTGGAGATCAGATCAACGATAGGGCTTCCTGTAACTGGCGTGCGCTTCACGTGCATTACATCGGGAGGGGAATACCTACGCTGCTCCGCGAGTTCGGAGTGGGAGAAGGTTTTGAAAATTGAACCGTAGTCCACCGCCGCGCCAAAGGCACGTTCAACCGCGCTTTCGTAAGCGCGGAGGGCATCACTGGAAAGCTGGACGCGATTGGACAGGCGGGAAGCAAGGTCTTCAATGAAGTTGTTCGCCATGTACTGAGAACGATCCCCAACGGCAAAGGTGGGCACGAGTTTGGTTTCGGAATCCAGAGCGATCCAAGTCCAGACATCGCCAGCAACTTTCTTGTCGTCGTTGACGTGTTTTGCGTTCGCGTTCTTCTGTTTCATTCCAATGAAGCCCCAGACCTCATCGACTTGAATCAGCTTGCTGGAAAGGTTCCGCAGCTTTTCGTCCATGATCTTTTGGCAGCCTTCGCCCATGCGAACGCCCAAACGCATGATGGTGTCGCGGTGGACTCCGGTGATGCGTTCGATGCTTCTAATGCTGCTGCCCTCGCAGAGCATGGAAACCGCCATCGTCTTTTTTTCGTTGCTGAGTTGATTTGCCATATTTTTCCTTGCTTCTTGATAAAAGTAGTATTAAATTCAAGATATGTCAAAGGAAAAACAGAAAAAGTTTCAGCACGGTGGAGCACGAAAAGGAGCGGGGCGTCCAGAGGGGGCAACCAAGGAAAAAATTTGTGTTTCCGTAAACAGTCAGAATTGGCAAGCTGCGTTATCGCGATGGAAGAAGAAAGGCTCTTGGCTCGTGAACTCGTTGATTGCCGACTTTGTTAATCACAACCGCATTCCATCGTCATGAAAACTAAACGCGGCTCTCTAACTTTGGCCCTTGAAGGGGACGCCATACCGCTCGAAAAATTCAAGCAAGCGGTCACTTCATTTTTGGAGATCGTCGAATCCGTAAGCCATGAGGCCGTGGGCGACGGCACAAAAATTAAATGGAATATCTCCGTAAAATCTGGAAGCGCAATCGTAAGCGCAACTCCGGTCTACACCAAAGAATCTAGAGATGCCATTAAGGCCGTTGTGGATAGCGTTCAGAATGGAATCAAGGACCTGTCTCAAGGCAAATCAACAACAGCACCAAAGCTGTTCACTGCTAGCGCCGTAAAAGCAATGAGGCGATTGGCCAGCGTACACGAGGCGGGCCGCAGTGGTCTGACAGCAATTCGAGTGCTGGGCAATGGCGTGAAGAGAACGGTTACCCATAAGGTTGCCGTTACGGCAAATGAGATAATTGGTGCGTCCCACGAAGCCTACGGCACTATCGAGGGCAAGTTGCAGGCACTCTGGGATAGGGACGGTTTCAAATTCACGGTTTTTGACGCACTTTTTGATAGGCGAGTTGAGTGTTACGTGAACGAGGAACTCGTCACGTCTGCCATCGACGGCTTTAGAAAGCGGGTTCGCGTATCTGGAGTTGTGCAATACAACCGAGGCGGCCTTCCCATCAGCATTAACGCCACTTCCATCGACCATCTTCTGCCGAACAATAAACTCCCTAGTGCCTCAGATGTCCGGGGCATTCTCAATAACTAATGGCTAAAGCCAAACTGTATTATTGGGATTCTAGCGTCTTTTGCGCTCTCTTGAGTAATCAGGCTGGCGCAGATGACGTAGCGCATTTTATTGATGAAGCGGAAAACGAACGGATCGTCATAATTGTTTCTTCGATTGTCCCTGTGGAAGTTTTGAAACTGAAAGGTCAAAAGCCTATTGGCAAAAGCGAGCAACAAAAAATACGAGGCTTCTTCCAAAAGGACTATTTCCGCTGGGTCGATCTAACTGCAAAGATTGGCGAAACTGCCCAAACGCTAATTTGGGATCACCCTGGACTTTGGCCAAAGGACGCTATCCATTTAGCATCAGCCATTGAGTTTGAAAGAATCTCTGGGCTTCGACTAGATGCCATCCATTCGTATGATGACGATTTCCTGAACCTTAATGGAAAATTGCCGACCAAGGCACCGATTACTCGTCCAGTTCCAGCGCAGGGAGTGATGGGGACTTTGTTGGCTCAAGCAAAGCTTCCGGCTCCTGATAAACCAGCGAAGCGCAAGCGGCTGCTCCAACTTCCAGATTCCGATCCAGATTCAAATTAGGACACTACCGCGCATTTGCCCAGACCGATCTCCATTTGATCGATGATGTCCTGACCCTGACCATGGGATCAAAACTGGATCATAACGATTATACCGGATTCGAGGTCCAGCCTTCCGCCCGTTTGCTCTGGAAAATTAACAGCAAGAATTCCCTCTGGTGCGCCGTCTCCCGGGCCGTGCGCGAGCCTTCCATGGCTGAAGAGTTCATTACCCCGGGACAAATCGTCGGCAATCAAAACCTGGAATCGGAAGTGATCAAGTCCTACGAATTTGGTTATCGCGTGGAACCGGCCCAGTGGTTATCGGCCGACATCAGTTTTTTCTATACCAATGACACCAACCTGACTGAACTATTCGTTCCCCCCGGTTCTTTTCTAGCGCACGACGAACAGTTTCAAAAGGCGCAGACGTACGGCGTAGAGCCAACCTTCACCGCCCAAATCGAGCCTTGGTGGAAACTAACCGGCAGTTATAGCATGCTTAGCTTTCACACCGACAATTCCGAGGTTCCAGCGGGCTATGTCCTGGCCGTCCCTGCCTTGGAAGATATTGATCCGGCCAACGAGTTCTCCATCCGCTCGTCCTTTGATCTTCCCAACAACGTCTCTCTTGATCTGGGCGGACGCTTTGTCGATAAGATCGCCGGGGCGAATGGCTATTTTGTGGCCGACGTGCGGGTGGCATGGAAACCGACGAAAAATTGGGAAATTTCCGTGGTTGGCCAAAATTTGCTCGATTCCAATCACGTGGAGAACCCGAGCGAATTCGGGAATACATCCTACGTCGGCCCCGAAGTTTACGGCAAGGTGGCTTTTAAATTTTGACAATTCATCTACCCTAAAGAAAGTCCTTGAACCAACCGAACCCACATAAAAATCGGCGCGTCCTGATCGTCGACGATAATCCCGCGATTCACGACGATTTCCGGAAAATACTTCGTCCAGGCGAAGACTCCGGCGCCGCCCTGGATGCCGCTGAGACAGCTTTGTTCGGAAGCACTCCGGATTTGGAAGGGCCTCAACCCGCCTTTGAAATTGCCTCGGCCTTCCAGGGGCAGGAAGGCGTGACGGCGGTCAAAAAAGCCCTCGACGAAGGTCTTCCCTATGCCCTGGCCTTCGTCGATGTGCGGATGCCTCCCGGATTCGACGGGGTGGAAACAACCCAACGGATTTGGGCGATTGATCCCGATATTCAAATCGTCATTTGCACCGCTTATTCCGATTATTCCTGGGAGGAGATGTTTGCCAAAATCGGCAATGACGACCGGATGGTCATTCTCAAGAAGCCGTTCGACACGGTGGAGGCCCTGCAACTGGCCCATGCCCTGACCGAGAAGTGGTGGCTAAGCCTGCAATCGAGGCAAAAAATTGAGGATTTGGAGAAGATGGTGGACGAACGTACGCGAGGTTTGCGCCAGGCCAACGACAAGCTTCAGATCGAGATCGAGGAACGGAAGCGCACCGAAAGCATGTTGCGTGAGAGTGAAGACAGGTTCTCCAGCGCATTTGCGTATGCGCCCATCGGCGAGGCCCTGGTCCTGCCCGACGGCCGGTTTTCCAAAGTCAACCGGGCTTTGTGCCAGTTGCTCGGCTACACCGAGGCCGAGATGCTCACCCGCACCTTTCAGGAGATCACCCACCCTGAGAATCTGAGGGCCAACGTTGAAAATATGAAACGGATGCTTGCGGGTGAGATCGCCTCATACCACACCGAGAAGCGCTACCTCCATGCGCTCGGGCATCCGGTCACGGTTTTACTGGATGTTTCGCTCGTCCGCAATGACCAGGGCCAGCCGCTCCATTTCATCGCCCAGGTCCAGGATATTACCGAGAAAAAGAAGCTCGAAGCCCAGTTGTTTCAATCCCAGAAGATGGAGACGGTCGGCAAGCTGGCGGGTGGAATCGCCCATGAATTCAACAGCATCATGACGGCCATTCTCGGGCAAAGCGAAATGCTGATCGGCGATCTGCCGCCACAAAGTCCGCAGGGCAAAAACGCGATTGAAATCCGCCACGCCGCCAACCGCGCGGCCAAGCTGACGGCGCAGCTTCTGGCCTATGGCCGCAAACAAATTCTGCAACCGAGGGCTCTCAACCTCAACGAAATCATCGCCAACTCGCAGAATATGTTCCGCCACCTCACCGGCGAAAACGTGGAAATGCGCATCCTTGCCGCCCCCGATCTGAAGCTGGTCCACGCGGACGCCGGGCAGATTGAGCAAGTCATCATGAACATGGCCATGAATGCGCGCGACGCCATGCCGCAGGGTGGCAAGTTCACCATCGAAACCGCCAATGTCTCCCTCGACGAGAACCAAGCCGGCAAGGAAGCCGAATTGAAGCCGGGGGATTACGTTTTGCTGACCATTTCTGATACGGGAAGAGGAATGAGCGCCGAGGTGAAGCAGAGAATCTTCGAGCCTTTTTTTTCCACCAAGGGAGTTGGCCAGGGGACGGGCCTGAGCCTGGCGACCTGCTATGGCATCATCAAGCAGAGCGGCGGCCATATCAGTGTCATCAGCGAGCAACATCGGGGCACGACGTTCAAAATATACCTGCCTCAGTTGCGCGGCGCTGATGCCCGCCCTGCCCCCGGCCCTTCCGATCTCCCCCGCGGCACGGAAACGATCCTGTTGGTGGAAGACGACGCGGCGTTGCGCACGATGGCGGCCACTTTTCTGGAGCGTCTGGGTTATACCGTTCTGTCGGCCTCCCACGGCGTGGAAGCTCTCGATTTGCTTGGTCAACTGCGCGGGACATCGATCGATTTGCTCTTCACCGATGTGGTCATGCCCCACATGAATGGGAAGGATCTATCCGATCGCGTCTTGAAGCTGCATCCGCAGACCAAGGTTCTCTTCACCTCTGCCTACGCCGAAAACGAGATTGTTCACCAGGGAGAGCTGAGCCCCGGACTGGCCCTGCTTCAAAAACCGTTTGCGCCGACCACCATGGCCCATAAGGTGCGCGAAATCCTGGACGACCGGGGCTAGAGGCTATTCTCGATTCCGCTGGCTCAGAAAAGTCGCGAAAGTGCGCATGGTTATTTATGGCACACTGTGCTATCCTCTCTTCCCTATGTTTGCTCAACATTCCATATCCCTCGTAAAAATCATTCTCCTCGCGCTTCGATTAGGCGTGACCGTGATCGCGCTGTGCTCGCTTGACTCATCCAGGGCAGACGCTGCGGCCTTCCCCGGCGCGGAAGGTTTTGGTGCTGACGCCACCGGAGGCACCACCCCTTACACCGTGACCAATCTTGACGATTCCGGCCCGGGGTCATTTCGCGACGCCGTCAGCGCCAAAGGCCGCAAGATTGACTTCAAGGTCGCGGGCGTCATCAAGCTCAAATCGGAACTTTCCATCGAAAGCAACACCACCATCGATGGCACCACCGCCCCGGCCCCCGGCATAACCGTCACCGGTTTTAGCACTTCGTTGAGCAAGAAAAGCAACATCATCATCCGCAACATTCGGTTTCGGGAAGACATGACGGGCGGCCAACGCAAGTGTTCCCTGCAGGGTACGGGATGCTCCAACATCATCGTCGACCATTGCTCGGTGGAATGGGGGCGGTGGGATTGCATGGAGTTCACGGGCGGCGCTTCCGAGATCACGGTGCAAGATTGCATCATTGGCGAAGGCATACCCCCGCAACGATTCGGCTTTTTGCTCGATACCGCCCGCAACGTGTCGCTCCATCACAACCTTTTCATCGATAATGAGAGCCGCAATCCCAAGGATGAGGCCGACGGCCAGTACATCTGCAATGTGGTCTACAATTGGGGCCACGGCGGGGGCTTGATCGGCTCCCACTCGAAAGCAGTCTGGAAAAGCGACGTCATCAACAACTTTTTCCTGGCCGGTCCCTCCTCCACCGCCAAGTGGCTCTCCAATTGCAAGCCGACCGACACCTGGTACGAATCGGGGAATTTTGTCAACACCAGCAAAAGTGGCACCGCCTCCAGCGGCGACATCGCCCCTGAGTCGGTCTACAAGGCGGAAGGAATAACCCTGGTCTCCGATGTGCAGTACCATCCCCCGGTGCCGGTGACGGTTGACCCGCCCGATAAATGCTATCAGGAAGCCATCGCGGGGCACCTTGGCTGCCAACCGCTTGATGACGTCGATCAGCGCCTGGTTGGCTACGCCAAATCAGCCGGAAAAGAAGGGCAACTCGGAAAGCCGTAGCGCCTGTCCAAAAAATAGGCGCGGGACGAACTTGCGCAAAATTTCAAAATCGGCGCGCACGCGCCGAGAGTGAATTTGGTACATGATTTGGTCCACTCCCCTCATTTGAGAGGAGCGGAGCCGGAGGGATTCGAACCCTCGGTACGGTTTTAAGGCCGTACAACGGTTTAGCAAACCATCGCCTTCAGCCACTCGGCCACAGCTCCATTTATCTTAACTTCAACGACTTGCTCTGACTGTGCGGCGATAGCGTTACTGAGTCGTTGACTGCCCATTGACAGAATATTGACAGATAGACGAGGTTATGCGAATATAGGCGCATGAGAAGACCCACACTGCGCATAGAACCGTACAATCACTCTGCAACATCGCCCTTTGTTATAGAGGGCTACAGGGTAAATGGCAAGCGCCAGCGCTTGTTCTTTAAAACTAAGAAGGAAGCCGAGACAAAGCTTGGGCAGATTAAGACACAGATTGCCAACGAAGGGACAGCGGGCCTCGCAATTACCACAGAGTTTCGCGTCATGGCCGCGAAATGTGCCGACGACCTAAAGCCCTTTGGCGTCACGATAGCGGACGCCACCGCCTTTTACGTCGAAGGCCGGACGCACGCGGATACACTCGCCCCCTTTGGCAAAACCGTTTCGGATGCGGTTTCCTTTTACCTCGATTATCTCAAACTCGCCGAGCGCAGCTGCACCTTTACGGAACTGGTGGAATCATTCATCGCCGCCAAGACAAAGGATGGAGCAAGTGACCGCTATTTGAACGATCTCCGCTCGCGCTATGGACGGGCCACCCAGGAATTTGGCCCATGCAAAGTTGCCACGATTGAGGCCCGCGAGGTAGATGACTGGCTGCGCGACTTGCCTTTAAGCCCGCAGAGTCGAAACAATTTCCGCACCGTGCTACATGCCCTCTTCGGGTACGCGGTGCAGAGGGGCTATTGCGTGCTAAATCCCGTCGCCAAAACCGCCAAGGCCAAGCTCGTTGATAAGGCTCCCGAAATCTTTACTCCGCAAGAGGCACATGCACTCTTGGAAGCTGCGTTGCCTGATCCTGAGCCAGAAGAAGGCGCAACTGATGACGACACTCCAAGGTGGCTGGGCCATCCGTCAGGTGCAAACTGTCAAAGGCCGATGGATGAGCTTTAATTTATAGTATGTGACGTTTGTTGCTTAAATCACCCTACGAAGTTAGCCAAGCCTTTTGCAAGCGGTCTATTTCGATGACAGGTAATGCCTACGAAATGGGCGTACAGACATCAAAGCCAATCCGGCTAACAACAGCGCCCATGTTTTAGGTTCAGGGGCAGAACTAGCTACCAAAGCTGTTTGACTAAAATTAAAAGGATAACTGCCACCCTCATCATTAACAGCATAGGTCAATTGCCCTTCCTCAAGTTGAAGATACAAATACGGTGTACCAGTAAACCTTGCCTCAATGTCGCCTGACGTAATTGAGTCATTTGTTACTGTCAAGCCTTCGCCACTAGAACTAACGTCGGTTAGGTTGTATTCTCCAAAAGTAACGCTAGTTGGAAGAGAAGTAGCATTATTTTGAAGCCCAAAGATTTCACCAGTAACCGGATTAGGATTTGACCCTGAACTTAGATTGACAGTAAAATCAAAATCTAATGTCTGCGCATGGGCCTGCGCACATGTGAAAGCTAACACTAGGATTTTATGCGCTCTTGACAATCGTTATACGAAAGGATAACGAGAGTGGATGAATTTAGGAAGCTGGAAAAGCACAACCATACGCACCAATCCCAAACAGGTTCGATACAGTTTCGGCCATGACTTCCGCGATTGTGAGTTCTGGATTGTTGAGGTTAGCTCTGGCCGACAAATCGCCCGTATCGCGCCTACGTTGACCCGGCAGGAGGCCGAACAGGTGGGGAGGGTCATCCGGCAAGCTCCTGTGCTCACAGATGCCTGCCATGAGGCCGTAAGGCGGCTGGCCAAGGCTCAGCACCCTAACGCCAAATCTCTGCGCGAACTAATACTTGGTGCCTTGCGCGGCCTTGAAATTCCGTTTTCCGATGAACTGTCAGACAGAATTGATCCGTGAGCACAAAATCAGTTTCAAGAGCTAGAGCCATTGACAGCATATTGACAGATAGAAAAGCTATTCTGTTCGTTTTCGTGCTTTTTAGTTCGCGCGTATTCGTTGAGCATCAACGGCTTAGAGCTAGCTACTTGGATTAGCAAACCATCGCCTTCAGCCACTCGGCCACAGCTCCATTTATCAGATTATAAAAAACTTATACTGCAATCGATGCCGCCTCACGATCATGACGCGGGATTGAGGTAGCGCACGATCGAAAAACGGCAGGGTGCAAACTAACGGACTTCATGGCGCAAATCGAGAAGAAAGAAACGGAAGACGCACGATCTCCTGTAGCCTTGCGCAACTTTGCCCCGTGACCCTAGTTTTGAAGGTTATGCAGCTTCCCTTGTGCGCCCCAGCCGTTTGTCTTCTTTTTCTTCCTGTTTTGGCGCACGCGGCGGATAACGCTGCTCCCGATAAATCGGGGACAGCGGGCTGGGCTCAAGTGCCGGAAATTTTGAAGCGTATCGTCCCTCCCCACTTTCCCGACCATGATTTTCTGGTGACGAAGTACGGCGCGATTGGCGATGGTACGACCGATTGCACCGACGCATTCCAGACCGCCATTGCCGCCTGCCATGCTGCGGGCGGAGGGCGGGTCGTCGTGCCTGCGGGCAAGTATTTGACCGGCGCGATCCATTTGCTGAGCAATGTGAATTTGAGCGTCTCCAAGGACGCGACCATTTTATTCAGCACCGATCCCAAGAAATATCTGCCGGTGGTTTTCACGCGCGACACGGCTGTGGTGATGAATTACTCGCCGTTGATTTACGCCCTGGACCAGGAAAACATCGCGGTTACCGGGGAAGGCACGCTCGATGGCCAGGCTTCGAAAGGAGTCTGGCCGTCCTGGGTCAAGAAATACAAGGAGGACGGCGAAAAAGTCTCGGAAATGGGTGAGCAGAAAGTCCCCGTGAGCCAGCGCATCATGGGCGAAGGCCACTACATCCGTCCGAATTTTGTTGAACCGGTGCGCTGCAAAAATGTTTTGATTCAGGGCGTGCATGTCATCGATTCACCGCGATGGGTCCTGAACCCGCTTTTGTGCACGAACGTCACCGTCAGCGGCGTCACGGTTTTTTCCCATGGCAAAAACAATGACGGATGCGACCCCGATTCCTGCACCGATGTTTTGATCAAGAATTGTTCCTTCAGCGACGGCGATGATTGCATTGCGGTAAAGGCCGGGCGCGGCCACGACGACGTCTGCCCGAGCGTTCCGAGCCAGAACATTGTCATCCAGGGCTGCAAATTTGAAGATGGCCACGGCGGCGTCACGCTCGGCAGCGAAACGGCGGGCGGCCTCCGGAATGTCTTCGCTGAGAATTGCGAGTTTGACAGCGCCAATCTCGACCAGGCGATGCGCTTCAAAACCAACCCGGCGCGCGGCGGGTTCATTGAAAATATTTACATCCGCAATTGCCAGGTGAAGACGGCAAAATTCGGCATTTACATGACGATGCATTACGCCAGCGACGGCGCCTCGACGGGCAATCTGATCCCAGTTGTTCGCGATATCGACATCCGCGATTGCACTTTCGAAATGCTGTCGAGGCAGGCCATCTACATTGAGGGTTGGTCGCCTACGGCACAGATCACGGACGTGACCATTGCGAACTGCCAGTTTCCGCCAAACAAGAGAGAAAATATCATCACCAACGCTGCGCGCATTAATATCAGCAATGCTGCCAGGTAAAACTTCTCAGTTACGAACGGCGCGGGGGATAGACGGTCGACACCTCGATCTTGCCCAACTAAAAGCTGGCGCAGGGCGGAGTTAAGGCGTCATGATCGAATCGCGAGCAAGGATAGGCTCCCTCACCCATGATCTTTCTACTTGGTGCATCCGGCTATGTCGGCAGCGCGTTTCAGCGTGAACTGGCGCGCCGCGACCTGCCCTATCGCGCCATTGCCCGAGCCGATCTCGATTACTCCAGCTTCCGCGTGTTGACTGACGCCTTGAAATCGAATCGACCCCGGCTCGTGATTCACTGCGGAGGCTTCACGGGAAAACCAAATGTCGATGCCTGCGAAACCCAACGAACCGGGACGATTTTAGGCAATATCGTGCTGGCGCAGACCGTCGCCGAGGCTTGTCATTCCGCCGGAGTGCGTCTTGGGGCGGTCTCCTCAGGCTGCATCTATACCGGTGCCAAAATGCAAAATGAGGATGGTTCATGGACCTTTCGGCAAGATCTCAATGCAGCAGATCTTGCCGGATGGCTAGGGTCGCGCTCGAACAAAATTCGCGGTTTTTCGGAAAGCGACCCTCCCAATTTTACTTTCGAGGACGGCGGCAGTTTTTATAGCGGAACCAAGGCGATCGCCGAAAAGATATTGCTGACTTTTCCCTCCGTTTACGTGTGGCGGTTGCGCCTGCCCTTCGAGGAGCGCGACCATCCGCGCAACTATCTCACCAAGCTCCAGACTTACCCGAAGCTTTACCAAAATTGGAATTCCCTGAGCCATCTCGGCGACTTCGTGGCCGCGAGCCTCGATATCTGGAAATCCGATCTGCCCGACGGCGCCTACAACATCGTCAATCCCGGGTATGTAAGCACGCGCGAAGTGGTCGGGATGATCCGCAAGCTTCGCCGCCCCGATTGGGAACCGGAATTCTGGCGCGACGATGCCGAGTTTTATCAAAAAGCGGCGCTCGCCCGGCGTTCCAACTGTCTGCTGGAAACGGCCAAGCTGGCCCAAAGCGGCATCAAGATTCGCAACCTTGAAACCGCCCTTGCCGAAACCATCCGCGCCATGTCCGTGAAGAATGCCTTTTGAAAAAGGCCCGCCTCAACTCGTCACCAGCTTGACCCGCGTGTCGCGGTAGTCGCCATCCTCGGCCGAATCATCCCAGGCAAAGACGACCGGCCCGATGCGTTGGCCGCGGGAGGCAACCCAGGGAAGCGCCGCATTCGGATTGCTCCGTTTATGCCAGGCGACCAGGGTAAGCTCGTAGGGTGCGTCTTTTTTGGGAATAGTCAGCACACTTGGACGGAGGATGTAGCTGCCCAACTGGTTTTCGTAACGCTCACCATTGATGAACAAAACGACCGCCTGTTCCCAGGCCGAGTCAAAACTCGCGTAAAGATGGACGTTTTGTTCAGCGGGAACAAAGAGTGAAAGCGCAGAGTAGTCAGAGAGCACCGAGGCATTTCCTTCGGGATCAAAATGGGTGGACATAGGGTCACAAGCATTCGCCCATCCCAGCCGGATGGCGAGCCGAAAAGTTGATTCATTCGTTGCCGAATGCGAAAGTTAAAGCGCCCGGAGCAAAAAAAGCCGGATCTCAAGGTGCCTGATAGACCAATTGCCCCCGGTGGTAGGTGGCGAGGAGGTAGGGGGTCTTTTCGGGGGAGAGCAGGCAAAAATCAGCGGGGTTGCCTTCGATGAGGCCGTGGTTGAGACCGAGTACAGAGGCTGGGCGGCTGGAGAAGGCGGTCCAGGCGTCTTCGAGGAAGATGCCCGCCATCCGTTCGGCGAGGAAAACGCCATCGAAAGGGGTAAGGGTGGAACCGGCGAGGCGCCCCGATTCGTTGAGCCGCGCGGCGCCATCGGCACCGACGGTGACTTCGACCTCACCGAGAGTGGAGAGGCCGGGTTTGGCGGCGGCACCGGCCATGGCGTCCGTGGTAAGGAGAAGGCGCGGAGCATGATGGCCTTTTTCCAATGCCCGGGCGAGGACGCGAAAAGCGTGGGGCGGGAGATGGAGTCCGTCGGGGATGAGCGAGGCGAGAAGTCCGGGCTGGGCGAGCGCGTGGAGGATGACGTTCTCGAATTTCGGCACCGTGGCGGGGACGGCGTTGCCCAGATGGGTCCAGCCGACGGCACCGGCTTCGACGGCGGCGCGTAGGGCTTCACCCATGGCGGCAGAGTGACCGAGGAAGAACTGAATCTTTTTGGCGAGGCCCGCCCGGATGACCTGCGCGCTCGCGGCGGGATCGATTTCAGGCGCGAGGGTGATGAGCTTGAGGAGCGGTCCAGCAATGGCGAACCATTCTTCGAGGAGACGGAGGCTCGGCTTTTGCATCCACTCCGCGCGATGCGCACCGCGATAACCAGGGTCAGGATTGAGCCAGGGGCCTTCCATGTGAAAGCCTAGGCAGTTACGCGGATCGAGGTTGATGCGACCGGTGAGATCGGTCAGGAGATGGCGACCGGCTTCTTCCGTGTTGGTGATGAGCGCGATGAGGAAGCCGGTGCAGCCGTGGGCGTAGAGTTGAGTCGTGGCGTGATGCCAGGCGTCGTCGGTTTCGATGGCGCGGTTGAAGTCGATGCCAGCGAAGCCGTTGATCTGAATGTCGATGAGGCCGGGGGCGATCCAGGGGAGGTCGAGAAGGTCTTCTTTTTCCGGGATGATCTTCTTGAAAAGGTGATCCTCGATGTGGACATGACAAATCTGGCCGTGGAGGGTGCGCGCGGTGATTTTCATGCTTCGACTTTCAGCGGATTGCGGGTGAAGCGAAGGAGAATGGACCAGAGCGCTGCACCCAGCAGCAGCACGACGGGGAGAATGAGCACGGCTTTTTGGAGGTCATTTTTATAGTAGGAAGAAAGATTTCCCACAATGGTCGGCGAACCGAAATCGCCGAAGAGATGAATGACGAAAGTGCAGACGGCCATCGCGCTGGCCCGGAGATGGACCGGCACGATCTCAAACATTTCGCTGGCGATGGGCCCCGTGGGGAGAAAAAGGAAGAACATGCTGGCTCCAAGACCGATGAGGGAGAGTGTGGCATTTCCCACGATGAGGGCAAAGAAACAAAGCGGCGTGGCGAGGATGAGCGAGAGGACCATGATCCAGACATAACCGGCGGACGTGCGCAGGCGGAGGGTGTTGGCGCAAAAGCCGCCGATGAGGGTGGCGACCAGACCAGCGATGGCCAGCATCGCGCCGAAAACGGTGCCGGAGGCTTCCAGGGACATGCCGTGAATGCGATGCAGAAAGGTCGGACCCCAGAAGGCGAAGCCGCCGATGGAAAAGGTCTGGGCCGCGTAGCCCCAGACGAGAAGGTTGTAGCGGCGGTTGAGGAGGAGACCGGCGACTTCGCCCGCGCGGGCGGCGGGCACGGTCTCGACATTAAGACCATCGGACTCGCCCCGGCGCGGTTCGCGGAGCAGGAGCAAACTCAGCGCGAGCAGGATACCGGGCAACCCCGCGTAAAGAAATGCGCCGCGCCAATCGCCATGTTGCGCAAACAAGCCACCAATGACAAAGCCGACGGCAGATCCAAAAGGAATCGCAACATAGAAAAGAGTGAGCGCGGTGTTGCGTTGGGTCGCGGCGAAGAGGTCAGAGATCCAGCTCGGGCCCATGGTTACGAAACAGGCTTCGCCGACGCCGACGACCATGCGAATGGCGAAGAGTTGGGTGAAATTCTGAGCCAGGCCGCTGGCCGCGGTGGCGAGGCTCCAGACGAGCACGCCGCCGAGCATGAGATATTTGCGCGGGAATCGGTCGCCAAAATAGCCAAAAATCGGCGCGGTGACAAAGTAGCCGAGCATAAACGCGGAGACCGCCCAACCGGCATCGCCGTCGTCGAGGCGCAGTTCCTTTTGCAGCGGCGTCAGGACCGACGACATGACGTAGCGGTCGAGGTAGTTGAACAGGTTGAGGCCCGAAAGAATGGCCAGCGCGGCCCAGGCGGTGACGGGGTGGCTCGGAGAAGGCGAAGAAGGCATGTGGGGAAAGTGTGGGGTAGCGGAGACGGCGGCGCAAGAATGGCGGATGGTCGCAAAACTTTACCTTGCGCGATGGCTAAGAGCGCGTATCGGTTGCAGAACCTCAAACGAAGGATTTCCATGAAACTCACCGGCAAAGTCGCACTCATTACAGGCAGCAGTCAGGGCATCGGCGCGGCCATCGCGGTCCGCCTGGCCGAAGAAGGCGCGGACATCGTGGTGAATTACCACTCGCATCCCGAGGAAGCGGACAAGGTGAAGGCGCAGATCGAAGGCCTGGGCCGCCGTGCCGTGGCGATTGCGGCCGACCTCGGCGCGGTCACGGATGTTTACAAACTGATTAGCGATGGAGTGAATGCTCTGGGGCAAATTGACATTTTAGTCAACAACGCGGGCGTGGAGAAAAATGCGTCGTTTTGGGATGTAACGGAACACGATTACGATTTTGTGCTGAACACGAATCTGAAGGGGCCGTTTTTCGCGACCCAGGCTTTTGTAAAGCATCTCCAGGGACGCAAGGCGGCGGGCAAGATCATCAATATCAGCTCGGTGCATGAGGACCTCCCCTTCCCTCACTTCACGGCTTATTGCGCGAGCAAGGGCGGGCTGAAGATGATGACGCGCAATTTGTCGATTGAACTGGCGCCGTTCGGGATCACGATCAACAACATCGCGCCCGGGGCGATCGAGACGCCGATCAATACGGCACTGTTGCATGATCCGGTGAAGCTGAACGCGCTCTTGGAAAATATCCCGCTAAAACGGCTCGGCAAACCGGCCGATGTCTCCTCCGCCGTCGCTTTCCTAGCCTCCTCCGAGGCCGATTACATCACCGGCACAACGCTGGTTGTTGATGGCGGGCTGACTTGGAATTACTCGGAACAGTGATCACTGTGGAGGGACAACCTCCGGCTTGTCCCTGGTTGGGGTCAGGCCAGAGGCTGACCCTCCAGAATAATGACAGTGAAAAAGTATGGCTTCCGCGACGCGTCGCGCTATTTTGACGACTTATGCTGTTAGGCTCCTGGACAGATACATTCGTCTTTTCGTGGTACGTGATGGTTCCCCTGCTGCTTTGCAGCATCATTTCGATTGCGATCATTTTCGAGCGCATCCTTTCGCTTCGACCCGACACGGTGATCAAACCGTCGCTGGCCCGGGCGATCCACGAGCTCGGTTATGGAGGCAAGACGACCCTGGTCGAGCAGGAGTCGGTCGATGAGGATACCGCATTGTCACGCCTGGTGCGGGCGTGCCTGATGTACACGAGCTGGCCGAAGAACGAGAACGCCGAGGCCGTTCAGGCTTATGCGCGGCGGGAAATCGTGCGGCTGGAGCGGGGCCTGGTCTTTTTGGAAGTGGTCACGGGACTCGGGCCGCTGCTCGGCTTGATGGGGACGATCCTCGGCCTGATCCGGATTTTCAGCTCGGCCGGGCAGGCGACGGAGCTCTCGGCGCAAAGTTCGCAGATCGCGGCAGGCATCGCCGAGGCGATGTATTGCACGGTGGCGGGGTTGATCGTGGCGATCCCGGCGTTGATTGCACACAGTCTCTTCTCGCGCCATATCGAGGCGTTGACGATCGATCTCGAAACGCTTTGCTCGGAACTGCTGGGCAAGCTCTACACGCAATCCGAGAGCAACGAAACGCCTTAAAAACCGGGCCTGATTCCATGCTATTTCCCCGGAAACCGCGCCGCTCGCCTGTACTCAACATTATTCCGTTGATCGATGTTCTGGTCGTGCTTCTGATTTTTTATATTGCGACAACGGTGTTTAAGAAAAGCCAGCCGAAGATCAATATTGTGGTGCCGAGCTCGACCACGGCCAAGACGACACAGGATACTCCGCCCTCGATTATTTATGTCACGCCGGAGGGAAAGCTTTTTCTCGACGATGCCCCGGTCGAGGCGGATCAACTGGGTGATTTGCTCAAGAGCAAACTCGCGGGCAATGCCGCGTTCAAGGTGGCGATGAAAGCGGACACGAAGGCGCCGTTCGGAGCGATCATCAAGGTGATGGATGCGGCCCATGCGGCCGGGATCACCGATTTATCGACCTTTGCCGATACACCCAAGGGAGCGGGAGACGCGGCGCCATGATTCGGGAGATTGTCCACTACGACGCGCCGGTGCTCCGGGCCAAAGGGAAGGAAATCGGGGCGATCACGCCGGCGATCAAGGCGCTGGTCGGGGATCTTTTTGACACGATGCGCGCCGCACGCGGGGTGGGCCTGGCCGCGCAGCAAATCGGCGAGGCGGTGCAACTGGCGGTCATTGACATCAGTGGCGTGAAGGATCGTCCAAGTAAAATGTGGATTGGTGGCCTACCGGTCGATCCCGACGAGAACATGCCGATCATCCTGATCAACCCGGTGCTGAAGCCGACCAAGACGAAAATTGTCGATCATGAGGGCTGCCTGAGTTTTCCCGGTCTGACGCTGGATGTCTCACGCGCGCAAAGAGTGGCGGTCAAGACGCGCACGCTGGATGGCGGTATTTTTGAATTTGATGCGGCGGGTTTGCTGGGACGCGCCGTTCTCCATGAAGTGGACCACCTGAATGGAAAGCTTTTTATCGATGATTTGAGCGCGGAAGACCGGCGCGCGATTCGCGAAGACCTGGAATATATCAAGAGGGGCGAGCCGATTCCCGTGCGTCCCGATGAGAATGATTCTTAACTCTTCGTTTCAGGCACCGATAAAATAGAATAACCGCATGGGCCTAGAAGACAGTAAGAGTAATCAGCTTCGTGTTCGCGTCACCGCCGAGGAACGCGACCTGCTGGAGAAGCTGCGCACGGCGCGTAGTCGCGGCGAAACCATCTCCGACCTGGTGCGAGAGGCGATTTCCCTGCTGGTGAAGCCGGCGGCGAATGGAACGGGGGGCGCACTGAGCCCAGGTTTGCAGGCGAAGGTGGAACGGCTGGCGGTCCTGCTGAAGCGCGAACCGCAGCAGGTGGAGGAAGCGTGCGTGGAGGGGATTCTTGACTTGATCGAGGGCAAGTCGGAAGTGCCGCTGATTGTGATGGAGACGCATCTGCACTTGAAATACCGGACGAAGGAGGACAAGAGCGATTTTCCCTGGAACCTGAGGGGAGATTCGGAGACGAAGACGGGTGAGACGTGACTACCGCCTGCGGTAGATGACGCCCAGGATGTCGTCGAAGCGGATGGTTTTGACGGGGTGGAAACCCATGCGCTTTCCGCCGGGAATTTGAAACGAATCGGACAAAACATCATCGCCGCCTTTTAAACGAGGGACCCAGCAGATGCGAATTTCCCGGATCTGGTCGGCGGCGAAAAGCTGCGATATTGTCAGGGAGGAAGGAATGGGTGCGGCCTGCGGTTTGGCGTCGAGGAAGGCGCGGGCTGTCAGCGGCAAAGTTCGGACCGGCCAACGCGCACCGTCCCAGGTCAAGGCAAGAGCGACGGTCATTTCTGCACCGGCCATTCCTTGAAGGAGACGCTTCACAAAATCAGCATGGCATCGCCGTAGCTGAAGAAACGATATTTCTGTTGCACCGCCTCGCGATATATTTCGAGTAATTTTTCACGCCCGACCATGGCGCTGACAAGCATGAGGAGGGTCGAGTGAGGCAGATGAAAATTGGTCAGCAGGGCATCGACCCGTTTGAACTCGTAGGGCGGGTGGATGAAGATGCGCGTGCGACCCTTGCCGGGACGAAGGTTCGGCGCGGCCTCTAGTACGCGGGCGGAGGTGGTGCCAACGGCAATGACGCGCGGCGCCGCCTCGTAGGTCGCCTCGAAGCCTTCCGGAATGGAGTAGACTTCCTCGTGCATTTCGTGATCGGCGAGAAACTCGGTCTTGACCGGGCGAAACGTACCAAGACCGACATGGAGCGTGACGAAGGCGTGGCGGAATCGCGCCAATAATTCGGGGGTGAAATGGAGCCCGGCCGTCGGTGCCGCGACCGAACCGACCTGACGGGCATAGACGGTCTGGTAGCGTTCGAAATCCTCGGGCAGATGCTCGCTTTCGCCAAGGGTGCTGCGCCGTTTGCGGATGTAGGGCGGAAGGGGCATTTCGCCCATGGCAGAAAGATCGAGCGGGGCAAAAAAACGAAGAACGCGCTCGCCGCCGGGAAGCGTCTTCAGCACCTCGGCTTCGATTTGTTGGCCCGCGCCCCCCGCGAAAAAGAGTCGCATGCCGGGCTTGGCGCGCGCCCCGGGTTTGACCAGCGCCACCCAATGTTGCGGACTGGTTTCGTCGAGGAGCAACACTTCGAGTCGTCCGTCGCTGGTGGCCAGTGCGGAGGGGCGCACCTTTGAGTCGTTGAGGACGAGCAGATCGTCGGGGCCGAGGAATTCGGGGAGATCATAAAAATGGCGATGCTCGACCTGTCCGGTTTCGCGATGGTACACGAGCAATCGCGATTCCTCACGGCGCGCAGCGGGATGTGTTGCGATTAACTCGGGCGGCAATTCATATTCGTAATCGGACGCGCGCGCGCCCGGCGCCTGCCGGTTTGGAATCGGACGGCCCACAATTAGGAAAGCCCTATCCCCGGATAACGCTCAGCCAGGAGTTTCCGTGAAGCGACAAAGACCGCGCGCGCCTGTTCCAGTAGGGCCGGAAACTCGGCCGGAGGGTAGGTGCCTTTTTCAATTTGCAAAAGGAGCGTGCCGACTTCCGTGAAACCAAAATTAAGAAGACAGCCTCGCAGGCCATGAGCGAGCGAGCCGATGGTTTTGCGATCGGTCTCGGCATTTTTCGAGGCGAGCTCGTCAAATTGCGCGTCGCCGCCCTCGACCAGCTCGCGCGCAATAGCGGCCATTTCCGGGTCAACCTCGTTCGGGTTATCCCCTAAAAGTGAGGCAGCCTGGGCCCAGTCAAAAGCAGGTTCTTGGGAGGCACTCATAACGATCACCCTTAGTGCTTATACTAAAGCTGATTTAAAATCAATCGCCTCTTGCGGACTTTGTTGCCAAAGCAGAAAGAGCGCTAAAACCGGCTACTAATGAATCCCCCCACCTTCAAGCTCAAAATGGGATATCGTCGTCGTCAGGCAGGGGGGGACGGTCTTCGGAAACAGTGGAAGCCGGGCGAGCCGCCGTGCGTCCTGTATCGCTGGAACTGGAAGAAGCGGAGCGTTGCTCCCCTCCCCCGCCGCCGGAGCGACCGGGACCGCCGCCGAGGAATTGCACGCGGTCGGCGCGGACCTTCAGCCGGCTTTTCTTTTCACCCTGGGGCGTTTCCCATTGATCGAGACGCAACTGGCCCTCGACAAAAATGGGACGGCCCTTGGTCAGGTATTGCTTGCAGGTTTCCGCCTGACGGCCCCAGACCTCGATATCGACGTAGGTGACCGTCTCCTTGATGGTGCCGTCCTGGGCCTTGTAGCTGTCGTTGATGGCAATGGCCAGATCGCCGACCGCAGTGCCCTTGGGTGTATATTTCACTTCGGGATCGCGGGTGAGGTTCCCCATGAGGAGAACTTTATTGAGATTGGCCATGGGCAAGCTGGCGCGGGGTTAAGCCGCGACCGTCTCCTGTTTGAGATAAAACTGGCGATAGACGATTTCGTTGAGGCTGAGCTTGACGCGCAAAGGCTCGACCTTTTCGGGCGCGAGGCGGAACTGCACGTTGACGTAAAAGCCGCTGTCGAGATCGCCCGACATGCGCTCGAAGCGCTTGCGGTCCATCTTCTGCGTTCCATTGATTTTGCCGCCGAAGCCTTCGATTTCTTTTTCGATGGATTCGATCGCTTCCTTAAGGCCTTCATCCTTGCCCTGGATGTTCAGGATGAAGAGGCCGTCGTAATTATTCATTTCATTCTCCTTCAATTTACTTGTCTTGTTTGGGATCGTCGGGATTTTGCCCGTTGAACCGATTCATCGCTACCGCAATTCCTTCGCGCTGGCAACATTCAATCGCCAATCGGGCCGTGCGGATCATCCGCCCGAGCGCATCTTCTTGCTCCGGCTGAAAACGGGAAAGCACCCAGCGTTCCATCGCCCAGCCCGGAGGCACTGCATCCACCCCGCACCGCAACCGCGCATAACGATCCGTGCCGAGGTGGCTTTCCACCGATTTGAGACCGTTGTGGCCGCCGTGGGAACCATCCGGCCTTAACCGGAGATGGCCCATGGGCAGCGCCACATCATCCACCACCACCAACAAATCTGCCGCGGTCAACTTAAGCCACTCCAACCAGGCCGCGATGGCCTTGCCGCTGTCGTTCATATAGGTCATGGGCTTCACCAACCGCTCCCCGGTATCAAGCGCGAGAAACTTCGAGAAACGCGCCCGTTCGTCCTTGAAAAGGCCGCCCTCTTCGTCCGCCCAGGCGTCCAAAACAAGAAAACCCACATTGTGCCGGGTAAAAAGATATTCGGCGCCGGGATTGCCCAGGCCGGCGATGAGCTTGTAAGTCGGCGCTGGCACACCGGTTCCTTGCCCATCCGCAAAAGTTATTTCTTGCCTTCGGGCTTGGCTGCCGCCTTGGCCTCAGGTTTGGCCCCGGCCTTAGCATCAGGCTTGCCACCCTTGCCATCAGCGGCGGGGGCTTCACCCTCGACCTTCTTTTCCTTGATGACTTCGGGCTGGACGACCTCGGTGCTCGGCGTCTCGACCACTTCTTCCTTCGGCGCGAAGACGCTGAAGACGGGAAGTTCGGGCGGGTTGGAAGCGGTGACGCCTTCCGGCAGGACGAGCTCCCGCACGTGGACCGAATGGCCGATGGCGAGATGGCTGACATCGACGGTGATCAATTCAGGCAGATTGCGGGGCAGACAGGCGACGCGGATGGTGCGGAGCATGGTTTCGAGGAGACCGCCGCCGCTCTTGACGCCGACAGGCTCGCCGATGCTGGTGACCGGCACTTCGGCGTGGAGGATTTCGTCCTGGGCGATTTCATGGAGATCGATATGGATGATGTAGTCCTTGATCGGGTGATGCTGGACGTCGAGAAGCAGCGCGAGGTGCTGGTCGACCTTCTTGCCCGAGGGATCGGTCAGCTCGACATCGACGAGGACGTTTTCGCTGGTCGAGGAATGGAGGACGGAGGCGAGCTTCTTGGCGTCGATTTCAATCGGGCGGGAGCGGACCGTCTTGTCCTTGGTCTTGCCGTAAAGCACGCCCGGGACGCGGCCCGACTTGCGCACGGCTTTGAGTGCGGTGCGTCCGACGCCGGCGCGCTGTGATACTTGGAGAGAGACAGTCTTGGACATAAAACGAGGAAATCTTGGGTTAAGTTGAGCCGAGCATTAAACCGCAGCCCGGCTGGGCGGTCAAGGGGAAATTGGAACCTCTGAATCAGCGTTGGCTTACCCAATCTTCGGCAACTCGCTAAAAAACTTCACGGCGGCTTTTTCGCCACGGAGGTCGGCGGTGGTGGGGCGGAGGCACCAGTGTTCCACGTGGGCGACGACGGCACCGGGCTGGAGCGGGAGGGCCGGAGCGAGCGACTCAAGTTCGAGGATTTCGATGTTGGTGAAAATTTCGAAGTTCGAGCCGCGATCAGGATAGGGCAGGGCCGGGTCGTAAGCGAAATGCTTGGCGAAGACGTTCCCGCCGTTTTGGTAGGCGACCCAGCCGGTGGCGAGCTTCAGGCCGAGCTTGGTGGCGGGGCGCTCGGGCAGATAGGTAACGCGCAGAAAATTCTCGCTGAAGGCGTAACGGCCATCGCTGAGGTCAGTGAAGGGCCAGAGGATCATTTCGCGGTTGGGCAGAAATTCCTCTGGCTTGACGGCGCGGCCATCGGGAAATTCGGAGGGATGGAGATCGAGCGGCGGCTGCGGGATGAGCGCCACGCCGCCCGGCGCCATGACCGAGAGCGCCCAGGGGCTGAGGTCGAGCGGGGTGTTCCCGACATTGGCGAGGAGATGGGTCAGGCGCACGACTTCGCCGGGAAGCAATTCGACGCGCAGGGTTTTCTGGAAACCGTGGATCTTGCTCGCAGGTTGGGTGATTTCCACCGAGGTATCGCCCAGTTTTTTCCAGGTGACAGGGCCGTTGTCCAATTCGTACGAGTGATCGCCCTCCGGCGCAGTCCAGAAGCGGTGGCCGCCGCGGATCATCCAGTCCTTCTCACCGACGCCACCCATCTGCGCGGGCAATTCGACGAAGACGTTTTTGCCGTCATGAAAAGAATAGCGGATGATGCGCGGACCGACGTCGAGCGTGATGACGAGTTCCGTGGTCGGGCCCTGGATGCGTAGATTGCGCTTCCAACCGGCGTAGGGGATTTCCTGGATCATGATGTTTTCTCTTTCTCTGCTTTTTCTGGCGCGAGGGATTTAAGGAGGGGGTTGTAGTATTTGCTATAGACAATGGTCGGATCAAACAAGCGCCGACAACGGCGTTGCTGGCGAAAAGCGGACTGGGCTTCGAGCCAACCGACGGCTTCTGGAAGCTTCGCGAGGTCGTTGAATAAAAAGGAACCCGACCCCTGCAAGGCGCGATAGGAAGGGATGTCGTGGCACCAAACGGGCATGCGGTGCAAGGCGGCCTCAAGCACAGGCAGCCCGAACCCTTCCTGACGAGAAGGAAAAAGCAGGCAGTCCGAAATGAGATAGAGATCGCGCAGGATGTCGTCCTGGATGCGGAAATAATCACTAAGAAAAAGGATGTTCCCGCGCAATTGATCCGGCAACGATTGTCGCAAAAACGCGCCGTAGTGTTCCGAGGCCGGACTGTCGGTGACCTTGGCGCCGGTGATGAGCAGGAGGGGATTCCGGTCCATTTCGCGGAGCTTCTTTACGACTTCGATGGCGAAGTCGATGTTCTTGCGCACCATGACGCGCGCCGGGAGCAGGAAAATAAAGTCGCGCCAGGGAAGATCGAGCACCAGGTAATTCGCGCGTATTTCCGGTGTGAAACCGAAGAGACGCGCCGGGTCGACCATATCGGGGATGACCTGCGGCAGACTGGGAAGCTTGAGCTGGGCCTTGAGTTCGTTGGCGCGTAGGTCGGATGTGGCCACGTAGATGACGTCGGGGCAAGCCGTCCGCATCAGGTTCCAGGGCGGCTGGGTCGGGTTGGGCAGCGCGAAATCGGAATTGGTGGCAGTGAGATCGTGCGTCCAGGCGATCATCTTGTGCTTCGGCGCGAGGTCATGCAGCGCGCGCGTGAGGGCGAGGTTGGTATGCGTGGTAAAGATGTTGTGGACGAGGGTGAGGTCGGCGCCACCCAGCGCCTTCTCGAGGGCCTCGACCAGGGCGGAGCGGTACTGGCTGAAATTCTGGTCCGACTGGCCGCGGTCGAGCACGGCCCGGACGTTTTTGTTCAATTCAAAATCGGACGCAAGTTGCGGGAGCAAGACGACCTCGTAGCCTTCGTGGGTATCGAGACCGAGGCCGGCCACAACTTTTACCTGGTGCCCGGCGTTGACCAGCATGTTCGCCTGATCGCGAATGACGTTTTCGACTCCGCCAATTTCCGGCCAGGTGGAATAGTGGAGCAAGGCGATTTTCATCGTCGCTGACCTTAAACCGCCCCGCGCAGGTCAAAAGCATTTTTTTAGCGGAATGTCCCCTTCCCTTACGATCTCGCCAAAAGGAATCTGCTTGCCGAGAGGCCGCATGGTTCTATTCACACAGGATGCCCCCGAATGCATGGCAATGGCTTTGGCCGCTCTTTTTTTACCTGGTCGGATCCGTTCCGACCGGTTACCTGCTGGGCAAGTCACGGGGACTCGACATCCGCCAGCATGGCAGCGGCAACATCGGCGCGACCAACGTCTGGCGGGTCATGGGCCGCAACTGGGGACTCGTGGCGTTCGCAACCGATTTCCTGAAGGGATTTTTGCCGCTTTTCCTTTTGCGCAAGGTGAGCTTTCCCGAAGCCGATGCGTGGAGCGTCGCGCTGCTGCTGGTGGTCTGCGGTCTGGCCGCAATCATCGGCCATAACTATACGCCGTGGCTCGGGTTCAAGGGCGGCAAGGGCATCGCGACTTCCGCAGGCGTGCTGGCCGCGCTGATGCCGCCGGTGCTGGGCGTGGCGTTGTCGCTCTGGATTATCGCGACGCTGGTGACGCGGACAGTTTCGATTGGCTCGCTGCTGGCGGCGGCCTCCCTCGCTCCACTGGCCTGGTACTTCTATTATGGCAACTGGATTTACTTCGGTCTCGCCTGCGCGGCCGGGCTGCTCGCCATCCTGCGGCATCGCTCCAACATTCAAAGATTGCTCGCGGGCACCGAATCACGTATCGAATTCGGCTCGAGGAAGAACAAAGCTCCATGAACATCATGATAATAGGGCGCGGCGCGTGGGGCAGCGCCATCGGGGAAGTGGTTTCGCGGCTGAAGCATCAGGTGATTCATGTCGGCCATACCGACGCAACGTTGCCCGCCACGAGGCCCGATTACGTTCTCCTGGCCTTGCCGGTGCAGCATGTGCGCGAGACGCTGGAGCATTTTCCGTCACCGGGCGTGCCGGTCCTGAGCCTGAGCAAGGGCCTCGAAATCAAGACGGGCAAACGGGTCAGCGAGATCATCACAGAGGTCTGGCACGAGTCGCGGGTGGCGGCGCTTTCCGGGCCAACTTTCGCGGGCGAAATCGCCGCCGGTCTTCCCTCCATCTGCACCATCGCAGCGCAGGACGAACAACTCGCGAAGGATTTCCAGACTGTCTTCCATCAGCCAAGTTTTCGCACCTACAGCTCGGGCGACTTGATCGGCGTGGAGCTGGGCGGCGCGCTGAAAAACATTTACGCCATCGCGGGTGGCGCGTGCCACGGGCTGAATCTCGGACAAAACGCGCTGGCCGGATTGCTCACGCGCTGCCTGGCCGAGATGACGCGCATCGGCGTCCAGGCCGGGGCGAAGGCGGAGACGTTCGCGGGCCTGAGCGGCATCGGCGACCTGATGCTCACGGCCACGAGCGAGCAGAGCCGCAATTTCCGGTTCGGGCGTTTGCTGGCGCAGGGCCTGACGGTGGAGGAGATTCTGCCGCGACTCGGCGGCGTCTGCGAGGGACTGCCCACGACGCGTTCGGTGCATCTCAACAGCGCCATCCCCGCCGATTCCAAGCCAATCGTCACGCATCTTCACGCCGTGCTTTATGAAGGGATGCCCATCGGCGACGCGGTGAAGAATCTGCTCGGGCGCGCCGCGCGGGATGAGTGATTTTTAACCTGAAGACCAAGGGCATTCGACACGCCCTAAGAATTTTCCTTCATGTATTTCCTGATTTCATGTTTTCCTGTTAAATTTCTTTCGCATCACGCTTAAAACACCACGCCACGGCATAGGTCGTCAGCGTGCCAAACATGACGCGCCAGGGAAATTCGATCTGGACGAGCCAGTCGGGCGCGGTGACGTAGCCGTTGGCGAATTTGAGGAGGCCGTGTTGCGATAGCCAGATGACGTTGGTGCCGATGTCGAAGCTTTGACCTCGCACGGCGTTCATGAGGTCCCAGGGCAGGCCGCTCCAGATCGCGACGCCGATGAAGCCGCAGACCATGGCGATGAGATTGCCGCGCTCGGTGCCCCGGTGCCGGGTGGTGAGACCCAGCAGGAAAATCCCGAGAAGCGAACCATAGGTGTAGCCGAAGATGCCGAGCACGACGGGAATGATCCGCGCGTGGGGCGAGTAGACGACGACCGCCGCCGTGATCGTGCCGACCGCCGCGAGGAGTATCGCAAAAACGACGGTGCTCCAGCGGACGGCGCGGACGACATGGTGCTGGTCGGCTCCCTTGCCGAAATAGGGCACCCAGAAATCCTGCGTGAAGCTGGTGGCGAGGGCGTTGAGCGCGGTGCTGAGCGAGCCCATCGCTGTGGCCAGCACGCCAGCGATGAGCAGGCCGCGCGCACCCGTCGGAAGCTGGTGGAGGATGTAATAGGAGAAAATTTCCGGATTCTTCGTCGGCAAATGGGGATCGGGATGAAGTTGATAAAAGACGTAGATGAGAATGCCGATGAAGAGAAAGCCCATCGCAACCGGGATATCGACCAGCCCCGACAGCACCAGCGCGAGGCGCCCCTTGTGATAATCCTTCGCGGTCAGCATCCGCTGCACCATGTCCTGGTCGGTGCCATGCGTGGCCATGGTCGTGAAGACCGAGCCGAGAATCGCCGCCCAGATGGTATATTCGGTGCCGAGGATGCCGCTGATCGTGCTGAGGATGGGATGTGTTTTGGCCAGGTCCGGCGGGGTGGGAACCACCAGAGTCGTCGGACCAAATCCCGGGTCAAAAATCTGGAGATCATGCGGCCCGGTAAGGAATTTCGCCGCGTTTCCCCAACCACCGACACCGTACAAGAGCGAGCCGAGCGCGTAGAGCACCGCGCCGCCCATCACGGTGGCCTGGATCACATCGGTCCAGACGACCGCCCGAATGCCACCCGCGGCGGTGTAGAGCGTGGTCAATGCGGTCACGAGAACGACCGCACCGCCGTAAATCCAGACCGCCTGCTCGTTGGTCGGTGCGGCGCCATTGACCATCTCGTAACCGACGACGACAATGACTGCCGCGACGTAAAGTCTCGTGCCGCTGGCGAGCAGCCGCGTGACGAGGAAGACGGCGCTGGCGGCGTTGCGCGTAGCGACGCCGAAGCGGATCTGGAGGAATTCGTAAATCGAGACGACATTGTTGTCGTAAAAGGGCCGGATGAAAAGATAGGCGACGATGATCCGCGCGATGACCGTACCGATGGCGAGTTGAGCGTAGAGGAAGTTACGTCCGTAGTAACCCTCCGCCGGGGCGCCGAGGAAGGTGGCCGCGCTCAGCTCCGCCGCAACAATCGAGGCGAGCACAGCCCACCAGGGCAACTGCCGGCTACCGACGCTGAACTCGCGCATGTTGTCGCCGCGACGCCGCGCCGAGGAAAGCCCGACGCCGATGACCAGGGCGAAATAAGCGATGATGGCGAAGACGTCCCAGAAGTAACCCATGCCAAGGTTAATAAACGGTAATGCGACGGGCGCAAAAGGAATTCCTGTTTTTTTCGCGTCGTCTATTATAGTGCCCCATGTCCATCAGCGCGCGGCGTCCCTACGAGGAGACGGAATCGACCACCACCAAATGGGTGGTGATCTTCATTCTGCTCTCGCTGCTCGCGCACGCCATCATCATCGCGGTGATCCTGCTGATCACCCTTTTCATGCCGGTGCCGAAACTTCCCGAGCCCACGCCGCCGCCGAATGTGACCTTGACGCTGCAGCCGCCGCCGCCTGCGCAACGGACCAAGCCGATCTTCGTCCCAACCGCCCCCGATCCCAATGCCCAGCACAAGCAGCGCCCGATTGTATCGGCAAATGATACCGATCTGAAGAGCCAGAGCAAAACGGCGCGCGCGCCCGATTCCATCATGCCGGATGTCAACGGGAAGCAAAACAATCCCGATCTCAACACGTCGCCCAATGTCGTGGCCCCACCCAAGCCGGAGGTTTCCACCACGCAACCCACCCCCAGGCAGACCAAGCCGCAAAAACCGACGCCGCCGCAGCCCAAGCCCCAACAGGGAAAGCAGACTCCCGACAAGCCTACAATCAAGCCTCCTCCGCCGACACCGCCCAAGAAAACCACGCCCGATGTCGATCCCATCACGGGGCTTCCCGTCCTGCCGCCGCTGAATGTGGCAACGCTGGCTCCGCCGGAGCAGTCATCCCAACCCCTCACGCCCAACCCATCGCGGCCGCAAATCGCGACCAGCATCCATGGCGCGTTGGGCCGTAATGGCGATAATTCCCCCGCCGCGATGGCCAGCCTGTTAGGCAAGTACAAGCAAAAGGTCTATCTCGCCGTGGGCTCGAATTGGTATCCGAAAGTCGACAAGTCCTTCGGAATTCTCGGCGTGGGTCAGGTCCATATTCAATTCACGATCTATGCGGATGGAACGGTCACGACCAAGGTTCTCGACGCGGGAGACAGCACGATGCAGACGCTTCTTTCGATCAGCGTCAATTCGATCCGGGAGGCGGCTCCCTACGATACCTTTGATCAATATCCGGGTTTGCGCGAGGAGATCATCAAGGAGCAAGGCGGAGACGGCAGCAGCTTCACGGATGATTTCACCTTCAGCGTTTATTAGCGTTTTCAATTTATGCTTTCAGCAAAAAGAGGTAGGGTTGGAAAATGATTAGCACTCCTGTTCGCGTCATCCTCGGAATTCTCGCGGCTCTGATCCTCCTGGTGGCGGCTGGCGGCGCCTTTGTCTGGTGGAAAATCGCCGGGCTGAAGGAAAAGATGGTGAGCGACCTCGAAAAAAAGCTCGGCGCGCAGGTGCAGATCGCCTCGCTCGATCTCGATATCTGGAAGGGGGAACTGCACGCGGCGGGGATCACGCTGACCAACGAACGCTCCTCCGAGCCGTGGGACAAGGGCGACATCGCCCAGGCGACCGTGCGCTTTCACCTGATGGATGTCTTTGCCCCGAAGCTGCCGCTGACGGTGGAGGTTTCCACCTGGAACCTGGTGCTCCACTCCCCGCTGCGAACGGCGGAAACGCCTCCCTCCTCCTTCGCGCCCGCGGGTGAGACCACCGAACCGAAAGGCCGGATCCAAGTAACGCAGCTGGCGGCGCAGGATGGCACGGTGGAGGTCGATTTTTCCGATGACAGGAAAGTCCTGGTCCACGGCGTCTCCTTTCAATCAGCCGATAACGGCGCGGGCGTCTGGGAAACCCAATTGCAGGCGACTTCCCTGACGGCGGGATCGCTCCAGGCGGGCGCAAGCGCCGTCCAAATCCGGGGCGACAGTGACAAGCTCACCTTCAGCGATCTGCGGATGCAGTGCGATCCGGGCGCGGTCACCGGCGAGGGAGAAGTCGCGCTCACTGGCGGGCACGATGCCAAGGTTGACCTGAAAGCCGTCGATGTGCCGATCACGATGCTGGTGGCGGTGGCGTGGCAGATGAACCTTTCCGGGTTGGTCACCGGCGATCTTCACTATACAGGCAATGACACGTCTGGCAGCGCCAAGGGGCAGCTCGCGGTCAATCATGGCAAATTTAATATCTTCCCGTGGCTGGGCAAAGTCACCGCGCTGGTCGGCCTGCAGGATATTTCCAATGTGGAGGTCGACAAGGCGACATCCGATTTTGATTGGAAGGACGGCGCGCTGCACCTGAGCAACGTGGATGTCCGCAAGATCGACGTGACCCGGATCGAAGGCCTGGTCGATATCGATGTGAACGGGCAGGTGGATGGCAAGTTGAAGCTCGGACTGCCTTCCAGTATTACGGCGAAATGGCCGCAGATGCAGGATAAGATTTTTTCGATCCAAAGGGAGGATTACAATTGGGCAGACGTCCATTTGACCGGAACGCCCGACCACCTCGAGGAGGACCTGACGCCCCGACTGCTCTCGGCGGGGATGGGTCAGGGAACTGATCTGTTGAATGGCGCCGCAAAACAAGCGACGGATCTTTTCAACAGCATTTTGGGTAAATAAGGTGCTGGAAGATTAAATTCGCGCAACTTGTTCTCTATTCGGTGGTTTATCTTGTCGTAGCGCAGAATGTTTCTTAAACTGGAAGTAGAGTGTCAGCCACCAACCCCAATTTCGAAGAAGAGAGCGGAAGTCCGAGAGTCATCTCTCCTTTCGCCCAGACGACCTCCACCGTCCAATCGAAGGGCGGGGGAAATTCAAGTTCGTTGGCCTTATGGATCGTTTCCTCTTTGTTGATTTTGGTGATCGTCGGGATCGTCGGTTTCTTCAGCTATAAATACCTGGCCGATCCCTACCGGACATTGGAACCGTTCCCGATGGATAAGTATCTCTCTGATTACCGTTCCATGACGGGAGCGAAGTTCAAGGCCGACCTGAAAGTGTCGGCCGATTTGGGGTGGAAGGCGGAAACGGGGCGGCTGATGGTCTTTACTTTTGAGAATGACAGCCGACCGCTCGTCGTGTTGATCCCGCCCAAGATGGGTGGTATTTTCTTCGAGAAGGGACAAAATTATCAAGCCTCGCTCGAGGTTGGATCTGGAGGGCTCGTTTATGCTGACACATGTGAAAAAGAATAGTTGCCTGGCAGCCACATTTTTCCTGACCGCGCATTGGGGGATCGCCCACGCGGCCTCCGCTTTTGGAGCGCCGCCCGCAGGCAACCCCGCTCCCGCATCCGGAGCGCCAGCCGCATCGAACAATGCGACAGATGTGTCCAGCGGGACTTCCACGGTCGACAGCAGCACCTCGTCCGCGCTCGATTATCTTTTCAACCACAAGGCCCAGGAAGGCTCGACGATGAAGGCCGGCAACGAGGTGGCAAGCGCGTTGGCCGACAAGATCAAGGCAGTCGACGTGCTGAAAACTCCCGGGCTGGACGACCCGGAAGTCCGCGCCCGTTTTGAAACCTACCTCAGCCTCAAGGAAGTTCCCCAGCCCCGGATCGATGAATATTTTGGCAAGATGCAAAAGGTTTCCGATTCGCTCAAGCAGGGCGATACCTTCGGCGCCTGGAAGATTCTCTACTCGTTGGGCACCTATCAGGACCTCGATGCCGGAATCAGCCGGGAACTGGCGGCACGAGTCGAGACCTTCTGGAACACCGACCGCACCAAGAACGGGTTGGAAATCGCGAATAACCAATTACGGGACAATATTGACACCTACAATCATAACGCCGATCTGGACGCCCAGGATATCCAGTATGCGAACGACCAGAAATTGCAAAAGGTCAAAGGCAATAACAACAATAATAACGCCAACAATGCAAGCACGTCGAACGCTACCAATTCGGCGCTGCAGAGTCCCAACGCGGACCCGGATGCCGCCGAGGCGGCGCTGATGCCGGTGATGAACAGTTCCCTGCAGGGCAAGATGGAAATGACGGCGGAGTACCTGAACCTCCTGGAGGCCCGGTTCAAGATCAAGCTCAACGAGGCCAAGGCAAACAAGATGAGCGACCAGGACCGGATGGATTTTTCCGACTACATCCGCACGCTCTACAAGACCCATCGCTATTACCATGTCATTATCGCCGCCGATTTTTACCGGGCACTTTTCAATGAAGGGGATTACCCCTCCGACATCTCCAACCAGGCCGTCGCGGGTGCGGGAAGCAATGCGCGGACGGCGACTGATTCGGCCCACCTGGCGATCAAGTCGCTCGGTATCAACGCCAACGGGCCCGCCAGCGCGCTGAATCAATTGGGCGGAGCGGCCTCCGGCGATCCGGCGGGAGCATCGCAGGATGACGCGCCGCTGAGCATCGCCGACGAAGTGACTTCGGCCCTCGAAATCAACGAAAGGGTAAGCCAGGCCATTGAGGTCTTCAAATACAAGGCCGACCAGCAGGAAATCGCCGCCGCATCCCAACAACTGCAGCAGGCTTTCGTCGGCAATGAATTTCACCCCGCTTTGCAGGGGCTGCCCCGCGATGAAAAGGAAAAGGTCGGGGACTATCTGGACAAGCTGGAAGTGCTGAAACACCAGTTGGAAGTGCGCGCCTTCGAGCAGGTCGACAACCAAATCACCGAAATCAAAAAAGTCGCCAAGGATTTCGACGCCACCGAACCGCTGGCGCTGGTCACCGACATCAAGCTGGAAAGCGGGATGCAATTGGGCAAGGCTAAGTTGCAGGCCCAAGGGGGCGACCTGACGGACGCGATGCAGACCTTCCAGACGGCAGCGGAGTTATGGCCGGGTAATCCCGACCTGACCACGTCGGCGAATCTCTTTTTCAAATCGGAGAATACGGCGAACCAATCGACGGATGATTTTGACCGTCTGGTGCACGAACAGAATTATCGCCAGATGTTCGACCGGCAGCTCGAGTTTGCCCTGGCGGTCAAGGGCGATGCCACGCGTGAGCAGCAACTCAAGGATGCGCTCGAAAAAGTCGGCAAGGCGAAAATGGCCGAGGAAAAGGCCAACATGCTGGTGATGAATGGCGATGTCTACGGCGCGTGGGAGACCATCGAGCTGGCGGCGAAAGATTGGCCGGATGATATGAAACTGAACAAGCTCCTGGCCGATCTCTCCGGGCGCAGCGCCGATTTTGTCAGCGCCCTGGACAAGGCCCGCGATGCCGAGGCCAAGAAGGAGCTTGGCTACAGCCTGACCTGGTACGTCAACGCACAGGGTTTCTATCCCGCCAGCGTGATTGCCAATGACGGCATCGACCGCATCAGCAAGCAGATCCTTTCCCCGCAGCCAGCCTCCCTTGACGGAGAGGCGAACTAGCCTTGGACCATCCGGAGTCGGCGATGCACACGACGGCCAAGATGCGAGCGGCTGTCCATGTCCAAAATCTCTCCGTGATGGTGGGCAAAGGGGACGATCATAAGGCCCTTCTGCGCAATATCTCCCTGGCCGTTCCGGAGGGTTCCTTCCTGTCGATCATCGGCGCGTCGGGGTGCGGTAAAAGCACGCTGCTGAAAACATTGGCCGGTATCCAGCCGGTATCCTCCGGTCGCATCCTCCTCGCGGGCCATCCCGTGGAAACGCTGCGCCTGCAACTGCCCCTCGCCGTTGGCTACCTGCCGCAGTTCGGCGCCTTTCACGGCGACCTCACCGTGGCGGAAATACTCGATTACGCCATGGCGCTGCGCCTCCCCTCCTCGGTACCCAAGGCGACGCGGGACCAGTGGAGCGAGCACGTGATCGATCTCGCCCGCATTCGTCCTTTCCTCCATCAAAAATACCGGACGCTTTCCGGCGGGCAGATGCGGCGGATAGCGCTGGCGGAGGAACTGATCGGCGATCCGGCATTTTTATTCCTCGATGAATTGACCAGCGGGCTCGACCCCTATTCGGAGCATGAACTGATGGTCTGGCTGAAGGACCTCGCGCATGGCTCGAACAAGACCATCGTGCTGGTGACTCACGCCGTCAGCAATCTGCGCCTGTGCGATTCCGTCGTGCTGCTGCACGAGGGGCGGCTCTGTTTTCAGGGGCCGTACGACGATCTTCTGCATACGCACGAGACGGATTCGATCGAGGCCATTTATGGCGCCTATCAACATGCCTCGGCCACCGGAGAGTTCGTCGGCTATGATGAAGACCGTTCCGGGGAACTGCCCGAGGCGCCTGAACCTCATGCGCTGAACACGGCCCCGCCGCCGGGCAGCTTAAGCCAGCTTTTCACCCTGGTGAGACGCCAGAATGTCCTGATCTGGCGCGACAAGGCCCAGATGTGGCTGCACCTCGTCCTGTTGTTGAGCTTTCCCGGACTGGTGGCGATCTTTGCGACCAACGGTCTGCCGCAAGTGCGAAGCATGAGCCTGAGCATCGAGACCAATATCGTGAAGTCGATGGCGGAAACCCTGGCTTATATGCAGGAATCGTTTTCCGCAGCCGCGCTGGTTTCAGGCCTTTCGATGTTTCAGGTGATCCTGCTCGCCCTGATGGGCGCGAACAATGGCGCGCGCGAAATTGCCAAGGAGCGGGACGTACTTGGAAAAGAATTACGCGCGGGGTTATCGCCCTGGGCCTACGTTACCACCAAAGTTCTGCTCGTGGTGGCCCTGAGCCTGTCCCAGGCTTTCTGGATGACCTGGTTTGTGAAGACAGTCTGCGGTTTCAATGGCAATTTTCTCAGCCAGTTTGAAATCCTTTTTGCGACGACGCTGGCGATGAGCGTCACCTGCCTCGCCATTTCATCGGCCGCAAAATCGCCGGAGCGGGCCTCACTCCTGGCCATTTACCTCGTGGGCTTGCAACTGCCGCTTTCCGGGGCGGTCCTCGCCCTGCCCGACATGGTCAGCGGTGTGTGCCGCCCTTTCATTGCGGCCTACTGGGGTTGGAGCGGCTACCTGAAAACTCTTACCGCCTCGAGACTCTACACCATCGTTGAACAGTCGACTCATACCTACATCGCAGATTTCAACATGTGCATTCTCGTTCTGTCGCTGCACGCCATAGTTTGCGGAGTCATCGCGTGGATCTTCGTGGCAAGGAGCCTGAATCGCGGTTAACGGCGTGGTAACGCGGAACCGCGCTGGAATTATCGAGATCGATGATCAGACCGGCGATTTGCTCGCGCAAAAAAGTGGCGACGACCTGCGTCTCCGCTTTATCGTGGAAAAACCAGATCTTATCGTCGTTTTCGGGATCATCGAGGAGGACTTCCGCCATGATCTGGTGCTTCGAGCCGCTGCGCATTATGACTTCATACATCCGCATGACTGAAGATTAATCACAAGCAGGCCGAAATAGCAACGCGCGGGTTTAATAGACCAGCACGTCATCAAAAAAGGCTTTGCTGGTTTGAGTGGTTTCCTGAAGAACAATTTTACTGAAGGAAGCAGCCGCCATGGTTTGCACCAGGGTGTTATCAATCGACAAATAAGCGGTGTTTCCCGATGAATAATCAAAGGTAAATTTATGCCAGCCGGTCGTTCGGGGAACCGCCGTCGCCACACAGGTTGATCCCGACTGAACACAATAATGGGTCCCGCTGACGGCAGTGTTGACCAGAAGGGATCTCGTCGTCCCCACCGGCTCAACCGAGGCGGCGACGTTCGCATGCGTTATGGAGGTGTCATCATAAAACCAGAGATCGACTTTCCTGCTGAAGGTGCCGGACATGTTATGGGTGAGAGTAGTCCCCGGCGCGGCCAGCAGGCAGCTGTTGCTTCCGCTGTGCACGTGCGAGTTGCTTGACAACGGTGGCTTGCCGCTGACAGTCCACTTGCCAAAGCCATTTTCGAAACCGTCAAAGAAGGTTGCGGTAAAATTGACCTCCACTTTCCTGGTCTGCGAACCCGAAGTGAACGTGATGTCCGCCGTGTTGGTGCCCGAAGTCAGTCCGGCCCCATTCACCGTGACCCCGACGGAGGAGGAACCCGTTTGGTCGGCCACAGTTCCGGAGGTGGAACTGAGCGACAACCAGGATTGCCCGGGCGTTGCTGTCCAGGGAAGCGGCGTTATCCCGGCATCCCATACGGACAAAGTATCGGTCGAGCCGAGACCATCGCCGAGATCGGAAGTCCGGTGAGGAAGCTCGAGCGGATTTTTTGGTGTCGACCACGAACCGGCAAAGGTGGTGGCAAATCCCGTAGCGGTATTATTGCGAAGAGCCAGCGATACCTCCGGGCCAAAGTAGCAAGCCTGCGAGCCGCTGGATGGAGCCGTGCCCAGGCTTAATTGATTTTGAAAGTAGACCTCATCTTCAGAAGGCCCCGGATCATCGCGCTGGACGATTCCCTGCCAGACATTCGAGAAGGTGTTTCTTTCCCAAAGACAGAGGCTGAAGGCCGGGGCGCTGGCGCTTCCACCGTCGAGTTGCGTTCCCTGACTGTTGGCGAGGCCCGTGCCATCGAAGGAATTATGGCGATAAATCTTGCCGAACTGGCGCCTGCCCTCGCTATCGAAGGCGAGATCGCGGGCACCGATCAGCGCCCCTTTGGCACTATTGTTGGTGACCAGGGGAAAAAAGAGCGGCGCAGGCGTGTTATTTTGCCCGGCCCAAAGGCTGATCGCATAGTGCGGGTTGGTGATGACATTGGAATCCGCGATGATATCGGATCCTCCGGCAAAGGCCTCAAAGCCGGACGAAGCGATGGAATTGGGCCAGGTCGTCGCGGCCCTAAGGTTGAAACCGAGATTGTTGTCGTAGGCGACGATCCTCTGAAAGAAACCGAGCCAGATAATCCGCGAATTCGTATCGGGAACGACATTCCACGGGCTGTCGAGTGTGAGCGTTCCCGTGGTGGGGTTGAAACCGGTGACCAATCGCGTCTGGCCCAGCCCTGTTCCCGAAATCACGGCGACAGACAATCCGATTTCGTTCGAGGCGGAACCAACGAGCGAGGAAAAGGAAACCGTATTGCTGCCAATGGCGCTCGGGTTGGCGACGCCATTAAAGCCGGTGGTTTCCCAAAGAAGTTGTTCGCCTGCATTCTGATTGCCCGCCAACGGTCGCGGCGTCAGGTTGATCGTCTGATCATGGCCGATATAGATATTCTCCTCGGTCCCCCAAATGCCGCTGCCCGTATAGAAACGACCCGAGGACCAGCCATAGCCCGAGCTGGGATCGGAGCTGTCTTCATTATTGCCAGTGGAATTGGTCACGCAGACGCCTTTGCTCCCAAAGGAGTAAACCATGGTAGTGGAATCATACATTCCATAGAAATTACATCCGTCGATGAAGACCTGCGTGCTGTTGCCGAGATAGGCGGCCTGGGTACCGTGAAAATCACAGTTCTTGAGATGCAACAAATTGTTGAGATGAAAAGAACCAACCGGATTTCCCGAGGTCAGAACTTCCAGGCCGGTTAACCGAAGATCCACGCTTGAGGTCGCCCAAATAACCCCAAGCCCCATCGAATTAGCCGGGTAGGCCCGGGCATCGATGGTCATGTTTTTAATTTCAGCATCGTCCATCTGATTCTGAAAAATATATTGCGGCTGGGGGCCTGACGCGGGAGGAACGGCGAGAATGGTCGTCAATCCCTTGCCGTCACCCAGCAAAACCATTTGCCGCGGAGGGCAGGTGAACTGGCCGTTGACCAGATAAGTGCCGGTCGGAAAATAGAGCGTGGTTCCGGTAAAGCGGTAGGTCAGGAAGGCATTGTTGATCGCTGCCGTGTCATCGACTTTCCCGGTGTTGTTAATGCCAAGCTGCGTCACCACATTGATGGTCGTCCCATTCCGCAAAGGCCCGTTGTCCAAGGTAAGAGTCAGAGGGCCGCTCCAGCCCAAGGCGCCGCCGTGTCCATTGTGGACCCAAACCTGATAAGTATCGTTGGCCAGGCTGGCGGGAACGACAAAATCGACCTTATAGGGATTGACGCTGGTGGGAGTGACCCATTGTCCCGAGCCGGAGGAGGATTGCAGGTAAATCCAGGACTGCGATGTTCCATTCCCGTGGGAGAGATTGCGACCAAAGACGCTTACCGTGTCCCCGCGCGTGGCATCATTGGGACCAACCCACCAGGCATCGGTGCGATTGATGGCAATCGGCTTCCCGTAGCCATGGTCGTTTCCCGGCCAAATGAGATACATGCTCCAAGCTGGAAGGCCGGTGTTGAGATTGATGGCCGCTCCAATGGAGTTAAGACGAAAAATATCAGCCTTAAGAAGATCACCGCCGGTCATGTTTTGACCATAGGTGAGAAAGCGAACGTCCTTGCCAAAATCATTACCGGCAAAAATGGAAATAGCGCTCATGCTTAAAACCAGGGAATCACCCGGCGCGCCCGTGCGGGTGAACTCGGCAACTTCTGGCACGCCGACTCCCGTGGGGTTTGTCGTGAGGCAATCGGAAACAGGAGGCGTAAAAGTAAAAGCATCCATCCCGGGCTGAGGCAGGCTGGGAGCTGAGCTGGGCGTCGCGACAGGTCCGAACGGCGGTAAGGGGGCCGCGAAAAGCAGCGAGGAACTAAGGCCTGAGACCAAAACCCCGATGAGGGCGTGTTTGCAAAACAGGGCAACGCTGCGTTGCGAGTCGAGGTTAGGCCGGAGCGAGCCGCGAGCGACGAGCATGGTACCGAGCACGGGTTCAGCGTAACATAGTCTGAAGTGATGTATAAGATTTTTTGAACGGTAACCATCTTCGCATTGGCTTAGCGACCGCGACGAGGTTCGGTTCAAAAATATAGGCCGAAGGTCACTTGAGGGAACCGGCAATATCAATGACGAAGCGATATCGAACGTCGAATCCAAGCTCAAGTTTCTCCATCGCATCCTTATCGGACGAGAGGACAAATTTCTTCGCTCCGAAGCGTAAGGCGTCCGCAGCTTTTTCCGGCGTCCTGCTGATGACGGTAACATGGGCCCCATGGCCGCTGGGTTATATCCGCCTCTGAAAATAATTTTAAAGTGACCGGGATTTGCCGACATCCGCTTTGCGCCACACTGCAAAAAGCGAATTTTTGCTCGCAAAATCACGCAAGGGAAGTTCCAGATCAATCAATTGAACCTTGATTGTATTTGCCAGGGGGTTATTCTCACGCAAGCCGAAGTGGCCTGCGGATAACGTTCGTTCCAGTCAGTCCTGCCCCGTGGCACCCCGCGAGTTGGTTACCCTCCGCTTCGAACGCATCGTTAGTCTGCCAGCGCCACGAATTCATGAACTACGTACCCGAAATAAGTGAAGAGGATGGGTTCTGTCCCAAATGCAACAGCTCGGACACGCTCTGGATCAGAACAAAAGTGAAACGGGCCTGTTTAAGCTGTGGCCACTCTGAAGTATTTGAAAGTCTCTCCAAGGGATTGGTCGCCTGGCGGGTAAAGCCCAAAGCAAAACCCGACATAGCTGCCAATCGAATGGATACGGTTGACACCAGAAACAAGCCCAAGGAAAAGACCGCGGGCGGGAACAACCGCAAGGGAGTCGAAAAGCTCATCGAAGTCCTGGAGCCCGGCTTGATTAGGATTACCGTTCCCACCCGCTACCGCGACGATTTCAGTCAATTTCTTTCCTCCCGTAAGGTTGACCAGGCGGGCCCCTGTAAAACAGAAGTCTGGAACAATATCGAAAGCGCCTATTCGACCTTCGACCTGCTGGTAAGGCGTCAGATCGCCGAGGCAATATTCGAGGAATGGGAAGGCGGATCAGATTCCCTTTGACTATCCGAAGGATCCCATTCGTAACACATGCCGTGGGGCATGAACTCTTTGGTGGAAAAGATGCGTCGAAGAAGTTCCATGCGAAAGGTTATCTGATCCCAAGGCAGGACACGATTTGAATCCAAAACCTGCGTTCCGGAGTGCCATCGAAAATCAGCCCCATCGTACCATTCATTCGTTCGGCTGTCTTGCGAACAATGGCGTTGCCCATTCCCCCTCCCCTCATAAGGTGCTACTCAATCTCTGCTGCGCTCTTATAATCTCTTCACGCTTTTGACCTCACAGGAATCGCATTTCGCTTGGTATCGGCTAATCGACTTGAAACTTGCATGAATCGAGCAGCCTCTTGGAATTAACTTTGGCCCCCGCTCTTAGAGCCATTATTCGCACATTGATTACATGGCACTCCAAATGCAAGGGGACAGCTCAAACCCCACTCCACTAAGCTAGCTCACAATCAGTTCTGACAGATAACGAGGCCAAATGCCAAATGTCCAAAATGCTCCCGAGAGAAAGAAGGGGCCGGCTCGCCGGTTCTTTGCTCTCCTGGGTCCCGGGTTGGTGACCGGTGCCGCCGATGACGATCCCTCCGGCATTGTGACCTATTCCATTGCGGGAGCCCAATTGGGAACTTCGATGCTTTGGACGGCTTTGCTCACCTTCCCCCTGATGGCGGCCGTCCAAATGATGTGCGCGCGCATCGGGATGGTTACGGGGACAGGTTTGGCGAGTGCTCTTCGGGAAAAAATGCCGAAATCGGTACTTACTTTAATCGCACTGGCGCTTTTTGCCGCGAATACAATTAATGTGGGCGCTGATCTTTCGGGAATGGCGGACGTCGCCAATCTGCTCACCGGGATTCACGCAAGTCTCTTTGTCCCGGTTTTTGGGCTGTCCATCATTTTTGCCACGATCTGGTTCAAGTATAATGCCATTGCCTCCATCCTGAAGTGGCTGGCCATGTCCCTCCTTGCCTACGTCTTCACCGCTTTTCTGGCGCATCCTCACTGGTCCCAAATCTTGGCCGACACCTTTCTCCCCTCGTGGCCGACGAGCCACGCCCAGTGGTCGACCCTGGTCGCCATACTAGGAACGACGATCAGCCCTTATCTTTTCTTCTGGCAGGCTTCGCAGGAGGTCGAAGTGGAAAAAGCGCGGGGGCAGCAGACCGTGGAGAGTCGCCGGGGAGCCGATCCCCAGGAATTGAAAGACCGCGCCATTGATGTCGGAGCGGGCGCGTTCTTTTCGAATATCATCATGTACTTCATTATCCTCACGACGGCTCTTACCCTTCATCAAGAGGGGATCACTCAGTTGGATAGTTCCAAGGACGCTGTCAAGGCGCTGTCACCTCTTGCGGGTCATTTTGCGGCGGTGCTTTATGCCATTGGCTTGATCGGCGTGGGTCTTCTGGCCATTCCGACCCTGGCGGGATCTGCCGCTTACGTTTTTTCAGAGACGTTTGGCTTTCATCAGGGACTCGATGAAAAGCTTCCGCGCGCCCGGGCATTCTATGGCATCCTTGTCCTTTCCATCGTTTTTGGGATGGCGCTGACCTTTACGCCCATCAAGCCCATGGACGCTCTTTTCTGGAGCGCCGTGATCAACGGGTTACTCGCTCCGTTCGTGCTCGTGGGCATTCTGCTGGTCGCTTGCGATAAAGTCTTGATGCGGGATCAGCGCAGCTCCCTGTTGGCCCGGCTGATCGTAGGCATCACCACTCTGGGCATGTTTGCCGCTGGCATAGCGATCTTCCTCGTCTGATCTGGAAATCCCAATCTCAGGCGGGCGCATCCTTGGTTCCGGCAATGACCTCGGAAATGAAATAAAGTTTATCGATCACGGGCTGGGAAAGGATAAACGGATAAAGATCGCGGAGGCCCATGCTTCGATTAATGGAGTTGAGGGCAATCGTTAACTCCGCCCATGTCTCCAATACCTGGTCAAACGGTTTGGCCTTTAAGGAAGCTTGTGTTCCCTCGGCATTACCTTTGGGATCGATTTTAATCCGTTTGCCTACCAAACCAAAATCGGCCGCGACCTCGAGGGTGTCCTGGATATGGAGATAATGCGCCCAGCTTTCCGCCCAGTCTTCCCACGGATGCATCGTGGCATACATGCTGATATAATTGTCCTGCCAATTGGCGGGCGCGCCGGAGCCATAATAGGCTTTCATCGCTTCTTCATAGCTGAGCCGTTCGTCTCCAAAAACTTTGCGGAAAGGTTCCAGAAACTTGGTATTGTCGACCAACCGATCCCAATAATAGTGGCCGGTTTCGTGGCGAAAATGGCCCAACAAAGTACGGTAGGGTTCTTTCATGCCGAGCCGGATCTTTTCCCGCGCCGCGTCATCCGCCTCGGCAATGTTCAGAGTGATGAGGCCATGATCGTGTTCCGTAATGATGTGCTCGATACTCCCATCCGGTTTTGTCGTGTCGGCCATGAACCGAAAACCGAGGCCGGTCTCAGGATCATCGATCCGGTTGGCCAGGGGCAGCTTGAGCCGTAATGAGCTATATATCAGTCGGCGCTTGGCTGCTTCGGTCAATCCCCAAAGCACGACGTTCTGCGGCACCGTTTGGTCCGGGATCATCGTATTCAAACGGCATGACACGCAAAAACATTCGGCAGTATTTTCCGCTGGTATCATCCAATTACAAACCCCCGCATTCGCATAATTGGAACATTTCTTGTAAACCCGCGATTTTACTTCATCTGCGGTTGGGGAATAAAAACCATCATTGGTAATCTCAAGACTGCTCACAGAAATAACGTCGGGCAGAAAACCGACTTCGCGTTTGCAACTGACGCAGGCAATATTTTCGAAAAAAAGGAGCTGTCCGCAAGTACAGGTATAGGTTTTCATAAGAGGGTATTTTTTGGCAATCAGTTCCCTCTGACCATAAGACTAGTGTGAAGCATAGCCTGCGTTTGCAAAGCTCGTGCCATAAATGCGCCTCTTCCGTATCGTTGAAGTTGAGCATGTTCTGCAATTAAACGGGCGAGATTTAGCACTCAGGCTGGCATTGTGCATGCATGGTTTTCAAGGCTCTTGCATTTTAAAAGAAGCCTTCTGTTACTCATAAATTCTGAACTGGTAATACTCGCCTCGTCTGGCGACCAGCGATGTGCAAAGGCATTAACCCGTGATTTCGCAAATCGCGAGTTAATGGGACGCAAGAGAGATTCGGAGATCTGACCTAACTAATTGTCATTCGAGTGCGAGCGTGGAAAAAGGATTTCTGGCACGCCCATTGCAACTTCACTTTTCAGAGTGAACCTTACTTTGAAAATAATCACCGCAGTCGGCCACGCCACCGTCCCTTATTTGTGTTTCGATCTTGTCGGTGCCGTCGGTTTTCTCGGAGAAGTCATTCACGACATGGCGGCTACGCCCCCATTTCGCAAAACCAATACCAATCGAGAGTGATTTCCATCTCGAAGCAATTCCCGAACTTTATTCCATTACCCCACCCACAACAACCGAAAGAAAAATATGCCTCAAACAATTGATAAAACATTCCACGGTCAAATCATCGGCGGAACCTTTTCAAATCGCGACGACGCGGATAAGGCTGTGAAAGGCTTTCTTGATCTCGGCGTGTCCCAAAGTGAAATCGAAACCGTTGTGCAGTTAAACGACAAGCAGGCCGATGACGTCTATACCGACATTCTTACCGACCGGGGTTTTGCCGACTCGCAAGCGCGATTCTACGACAAGGCGATCCGTGATGGAAAGATACTGGTGGTCGTCTACAATGTGATTGATCCTGCTGCTGTTATCGACGTCTTCGACCGTTTTAAGGCGGATTACAATCCCAATGGCTCACGCAACTTGCGCGATGATGTTACCGGCATGACCGTTGGCGCTATCGTCGGGGCCACCGCCGGTGGCGTGGCTGGCGCCGCCATTGCCGGGCCGGTGGGGGCTGCTGCAGGCGTCGCTGCGGGTGCTGTCGTTGGCGGCGGATCCGGAGCTGCCATTGGCAAGGCGGCTGAACATAACAAATAACCACACTGGAACGCCCAATTTAATACACACTGACCATTAATACTATGACTCTACTTCTCATTATTGTTGTTCTTGTCCTGCTCTGCGGCGGCGGTGGTTATGCTTATCGCGGTCCGGTTGGCGGCGGCAGCGGACTAGGTCTCGTGCTTGTGATCCTGCTCGTTCTCTACCTGATGGGCTACCTTCACGGTTAAAAAGAGGATTTTACGCCCCTTCCCCTGGATCGCGCCGATACGGCGCTTCGGCAAGGCCTTAAAATTGGCTTCGGAATCGTTTCGATCGTCGCAGGCGCCATCCTGCTTTGGTACACGGCCCAAGTTCTTCTCGTCTTTTTTGCGGCCATCTTCCTCGCGGTTTTTTTCGAAGGCCTCGGGAGCTTTTTGGAGAAACACACCCGTTTCACCTACCGGGCCTGCGTGGCATTCAGCCTCATCGGGCTGCTCCAACTCATGGTCCTGGCCGGATTGATCGTGGGACCGGCCATTGCAGATCAATCCGCAAATCTCTCCGATGCTCTGCCCAAGGCGTATCAGCAGCTGCTTGCCCAACTCAACGGATCTCCCTGGGGCGCACATTTACTCGCGGGGATGCAACGCGCCATGGACGCCTCCAAGGATAGCAATTGGCAAAACACCTTGAAATTTGCGGGCGTAACCATTCATGGCTTTGGCGGCCTCATCTTCGCCGTGGTAATAGGAATTTTTCTCGCCTTTCAGCCTGAGCTTTACCGTCAAGGCTTCCTCAAACTGTTCCCCAAAAACCAACGCAATCGACTGAGCGAAGTCCTGGATGAATTAGGTTTCACTCTGTGGTGGTGGTTGATGGGGCAACTCGTCACCATGGCTTCGGTCGGTACATTCATCGGTATCGGTTTGGCGGCATTGGGCGTGCCGCTTGCGGGTACCCTCGGCTTGATTGCAGCCATTCTCGCTTTTATTCCGAGTCTGGGCCCTCTGATTTCAGTCATTCCGGCCCTCATGCTGGGACTGACGATAAGTCCCATGATGGGCCTTTGGGTATGCCTGCTGTATCTCGGCGTACAAGTTCTGGAGGCCAATGTCATAACGCCTTTGGTGCAGCTCAAAGCGATTTCGCTGCCGCCAGCCTTCGTGCTCGGCTCGGAGCTCCTCGTGGGACTGCTCCTCGGCGGTGCCGGCCTGGCTTTTGCCACACCACTTGCGGCCGCGATACTCGTTTTGGTGAACATGCTCTACATCCAGGACGTGCTTCACGAGAAAGGAAAGTTGCCCAGTCACGCTCGACGGTCATGAAACACATCGCCACATGGATTGAGAAGGATCGCGGCAAACATTTCGACGAACTTTTTGCCGGCTCCGAATTCCGCATCTGGAACGCGCGCGCGGAGGAAGTTCCTTGGGACCTTGTGGCGGGACTTCTCCTGACGGGCGGTTCCGACATTGGTGCCGGGTGCCTTAATCAGTCGGTTTCCGACCCCGCCGTCATTCGCAATCCCGACCCTGATCGCGACCTGTGGGATTTTTCCGCGCTGCGCCGGGCGCTCACCCGACGCCTTCCCATTCTTGCCATCTGCCGTGGGCATCAGGTCCTCAACGTCGCCCTGGGAGGCACGCTCCTGCTTGATATTCCTGGCCATGATCTTCCGGAACAAAAATATGGAAATCTCCAGCAGCTGCGATATTCATCCTCCGCGCAAATCCACCTTCCCCGGGTTAACAGCTCGCACCATCAAGCCATCGCGCAACTGGGCGAGGGTCTGGAAATCGAAGCCTGGCATATCGGCGACGACGTCATCGAGCAGGTCCGGTTGCGCGAATATCCCTTCTGTCTCGGCGTCCAGTACCACCCCGAACGCGACCCGATTTATCGCCCGCTTTTTGACGCGTTCCTCGAACATGTGCATTAAATTTATGGAAACCAACCTGTTGAATCTTACCGTCCGCATTGGCTGCCGCCAAACCTACGAAGCAAAGGACACAACTGCCGCCCTTTTCATGATCAAGCCGCGCCGTGACAAAGGACAACGCGTCAGCCAGGAACGATTTTCCTTCAATCCCAGCCTTCCCGGAGTCGAATACGAGGACGAACACGACAATATCGTTTATAGAACCGACCTCGCGCCGGGCACCACCACGATCGAACACGATGCCCTGGTCGCGGTCTCATCTCTTCCCGACAACCATGGCCTCCATCCCCGCTTTGTCCCCCTGTCAAAAGTTCCGCGATCCGTCTTGCGTTACACGCTACCGAGCCGTTATTGCGATTCCGATAATGTCACCGAATTAGCCAAGGATCTTTTCGGTAAAATCCCCCCCGGCGTCGATCTCGTACAGGCCATTTGTGACTGGGTGCACAACAAGATCGAATATCGGGCCGGGTCGGGTCTTTCCAATATTTCCGCCACCCAAATTTTGGATCGGGGTTACGGCGTCTGTCGCGATTTTGCTCATGTGGCCATCACGCTCTGCCGGGCGTTCGACCTGCCGACCCGCTATGTCACCGGACATCTGCCCGATATCGGCAGGGTGACTCCCGGCACGCCTATGGACTTCCATGCTTACTTCGAAGTCTACCTGGGGGAATGGCTGACCTTCGACGCCCGGTTCAACGTGCCGCGTATCGGGCGGATCAAGGTTGCTCATGGTCTTGATGCCGTGGACGGGGCGATTGCCACGCTCTATGGTGAAGCGCCCCTCAAAGATTTTGCGGTTTGGGCTTACCAGGTGAATCCAGAAGAGGTCTCGGTCGGGGACCCTATTGACCTTGCGAAGCGTCTCGACGGCACCGTCGAGGTGCGTTCCGCTTAAGCCATGGCCATTCAGATTGGATGCGGTAGCTGGGC
>Ga0302319_10001406_pt1 | contig 53558 bp, 47 predicted proteins | sample Bog_T0_2_FD_203319 | JGI IMG/M metagenome (GOLD analysis project Ga0302319, IMG submission 203319) | Peat permafrost microbial communities from Stordalen Mire near Abisko, Sweden - Bog_T0_2 | ecosystem: Environmental > Terrestrial > Soil > Wetlands > Peat | place: Sweden: Abisko, Stordalen Mire...
TCACTCGGAAGCATGAAAATGCCCGATTCTCGTACTTTTGGAATCAGTGGCTTGCGGGCATTTTCAAGAGAGTATCCGCAAATCCCTATTCCCGCAAGCCCGGTTTAACCGGGCGCGATTGCCTCTTCGCACCGCGGCGCCCGACCGTGGCATTGGAGAATGCGCTTAAGCGACTCGTTTGGAATGGAGTGAGATCAGCCTGCCGGTCGTATGGCCGCATCCCCTCCGCCGCACCGCGGTGACACCCTCTCGGAGAATATATTCCGCGTCTTATTAATAGGTTTCAGCAGACCCCCCGCCGCGCCGCTTGCCCGGTCGTGCTCTGCTGAGAGCGGGTAGAGCAAACGCTGGCCAGCATCTCAGCCCAACTCGCAGGCGGTGAAAGGCCTCGATTAACAGCCTTCCGGCTTTCTGGATCGAATCAAATCGGTCCGTCCCCCAGGATGGGATCCGGCTGGCTCGCCGATCCCCCCGCGCGCCAACCTTTTAGGCGCAACGGGCAAGCACCGGGCGCGAGCCCGACGCTGGCGCTGGCTTCGCCGGTCCGATAGGATGCCCTTGCAAGAGGGATTCGCGACATGAAAAAACTCACTTATTCAGCCGCGGCGGTTACGCTCGCCTGGTGTGTCTGGGCCGGCGAACCGGCGCAGAAACCACTCGCCGCCGCGACGCCGCCGATGGGCTGGAACAGTTACGATGCTTACGATTGCACGATCAACGAGCAGCAGTTCCGGGCCAACGTCGACGTCCTGGCAAAGGAGCTGAAGCAATTCGGCTGGCAGTACGCGGTCATCGACTTCCTGTGGTACAACCCGGTGCTGGGAACTCCAGATGACTTGGCGAATCGCAAGGGAAACCCCGACCTGCGACTCGACGCTCAGGGCCATCCGCTCGACAAGTTGGACATGGACAAGTACGGCCGCCTGCTGCCCTCGGTGAACCGTTTCCCGTCCGCCGCCAACGGCGCCGGCTTCAAGCCGATCGCTGATTTCGTTCACGCGAAGGGCCTGAAATTCGGCATCCACATTATGCGCGGCATCCCGCGGCAGGCGTATTTCGAGCGTCTGCCGGTGCTCGACTCGAAATACACGGCGCAGGACGCCGCCAATCCGCGCGACACGTGCCCGTGGCTGAATTACATGTTTGGCATCGACCCGGCGAAACCCGCAGCGCAGGCTTATTACGATTCGCTGCTGAAGCTGTATGCCGGATGGGGCGTCGACTTCGTGAAAGTGGATGACATCTCCGCGCACGTATATCGCGGGGGTGAAATTGAAATAATCCGCAAGGCCATTGACCGCTGCGGCCGGCCCATCGTGTTGAGCCTTTCACCAGGCGAGACGCCGCTGGGACGCGCACGGCACGTCGCGCGCTACGCCAATCTGTGGCGCATGTCCGACGATTTCTGGGACAACTGGAAATCGCTGCTGCACAACTTCGATCTGCTGAACGCGTGGTCCGGGTGGAGCGCGCCGGACGCCTGGCCCGACGGCGACATGCTGCCGATCGGCCATATTTCGCTGCACGCTCATCCGGTGGGGCCGGACCGCTTGTCGAAGCTCACCTGGCCGGAACATTACACGCTCATGTCGCTGTGGTCGATCGCCCGCTCGCCATTGATGATCGGCGCCGACCTGCTCAGTTCGCCCCAGCGCAGCCTCGCGTTTCTGAAAAACAAGGAAGTCATCGCCGTCGATCAGCGCAGCACGGGTAACCGGCAGATCCGGAAGGACGAACAAGAGGCGGTGTGGCTGGCCGATGTGCCGGGGAGCGCGGATAAATACCTGGCGTTGTTCAACCTCACGACCGAAAACAGGAAGGTCGCGTTCCGTTTCGAAGACGAAATGCCGCGCGGCAAGTTCGCGGTGCGCGATCTGTGGGCGCATCGGGATCTCGGCGTCTTCGAAGACGATTTCGGAGCGCAACTCGACCCGCACGGCGCGGGCCTGTACCGGATCACGCCGCGGCAATAGGCGGCGACGAGCGCCAGCAATGCGAGGGAACGGTCCCGCGTGTCCCGTTCCCATTGCGGAGAGCCGCGGCCGCGAGGCGCGACCCGCTCTTGTTACTTCACACCCAGGATGCGCCGGTTGCGTTTGTCGTCTGACGCGGCGCCGGCGAAGTCGTCGAAGGCCTTCGTGGGCACATCGATCAGGCACGACTGGATGAACGGAGCGCCCTCGGCAGCACCCTGCGCGGCGTCCTTGTAGCAGCACTCCCACTCGAGCACGGCCCAGGAACTGTAGCCGGCGGCCGTGAGGCGCGTGAAGGCCTGTTTGAAATCGACCTGGCCGTCGCCGAGGCTGCGGAAGCGGCCGGGCCGCTCCTTCCAGCCGGAGAAACTACCATAGACGCCGGCTTTGGCCGAAGGCCGGAACTCGGCGTCCTTCACGTGGAAGGCCTTGATGTGGGCGCCGTACTCGTCGATGAAGCCGATGTAGTCGAGGCACTGCAAAATGAAATGCGACGGGTCGTAGAGAATCTTCACGCGCGGATGGTTGCCGGTCGCTTCGAGGAATCGCTCGAAGGTAACGCCATCGTGCAGGTCTTCGCCGGGATGCAGCTCAAAGGCGCAATCGACACCGAACTTGTCGGCGTAATCGAGGATCGGCTTCCAACGCTTAGCCAGTTCCTTGAAGCCCTCTTCGACCAGACCGGCCGGACGCTGCGGCCAGGGATACATGAAAGGCCACAGCAACGCGCCGGGGAAAGTCCCCATGACGGTGAGGCCGAGATTGGCCGAAGCCTTGATGGTGAGCTTCACCTGGTTGACGGCCCACTGCGCGCGGGCTTTGGGATTGCCGCGAACTTCGGGCGCGGCGAAGGCATCGAAAAGCTCATCGTAGGCCGGGTGAACCGCAACCAACTGGCCTTGCAGGTGCGAGGCCAGCTCGGTAATCGCGAGGCCGTTCGTCTGGCCCTGCAGGTCGTGGCAATAGGTCTTCGACTCGGCGGCCTTCTTGATGTCGATCACGCGGCCGTCCCACGCCGGGAGCTGCACGCCGAGGTACCCGAGCGAGCTCGCCCAAGCCGTGATGTTCGGCAGATTGTCGAAGGGCGCCTGGTCACCGAGGAACTGCGCCAGGAAGATTGCGGGACCTTTGATTTGAGCCATAGTCTACCTTTCCGGAGTTGGAGAAATTGAGTGCTTCCTCGATGAATCTATCGTGTCGCAGGAGTGGAATGCAAAGGGAGGAAGGGACGTGTGCACCCTTTCCTGTTCCCCTTCCTCGTCTTTTCCGGAGGCGGCCTGCGTGTGTATTATTTTGCGGAACCGCGCACACATAACGCACGCATGAGGGTATGAGGGTAAGGGAAGCCAGTTGGGTCGTCGTTCGACTTCCCTTCGTTGAAGTCGAAATACCACGATTAGCCGTCAGGACGTCCGCGGTCATCATATCTGCGCTCACTGCTCCACTCATCACCGGTCAAAAACAGGTTGCCCTTTACGTGCCAAGTGGAGGGTTCCTTGTCAAGGCCAGCTAATCCGGGAGCATCGGCTTTGCGGTCGAAGATTGCCCCCAACTCAGCAAGTGTCGCCAGCCTCCAGTTCGAGTACCCGGCCAACCGGAGATCGCGGCAGTACTTCACCGCACCTTTCCAACTCACGTCTTTACCGTTGTCCCTTCCGGCTCACATCAGCCCAGTGGATGGATCAGTCCAGAAGCCGCGCGCCTGAGTCTCCTGCACCAACCCTCGGACCTCCGTCGAGGATTGAGCGTCGGCGATCACGCCGACGACAGACAGAAGAATCGTCAGAACAGCCCTTGCCCGCCACTTCATGATGCACACTCCAAATCCGGTGACAGTATACAACCCCCAATTCCGAGTTAACGCTCTTCTTCTGCCTGAACTCGGGGATTGCGAGCTTTGCCCCTGGTGACGGGATTAACTCTTGATGAGGTGGGGATCGGGGACGGTCACACTCTGTCCACGAGGGACAGGGATCGCCATCCCCGGATGACTACCCGCGCACGGACGCGGCAGGAATGCGTTTCGTGAGATCAGTGAACTCCGCGATGCTCTCGCTGCCGATAGTGAAGCAGTCGACGATTTCCGTCGACAGGGCGTACTGGAGGCACTCGTCGACGCGGTGGCGGAGCTTGCCTGCGCCGAAGATCTTCATGCCGATGATGCCCTTGCCAGAGGCTTTCATGCCCTTGAGAACGGCGCTGACGGTGGCCACGTCGGCGTCCATGATCGCGCCGGCGGGGTTGAAGCGCGCCAGGTCGACTTCGACCCAGGGAGAGTCGGCGGCGGCCTTGAGCGCCCCGAGCGTGTGGCAGCTCGTGCCCTTGGTCTTGATGAGCCCTTTCTCCTGGGCCTCGCTAATGAAATCCATCGCGCCCTTCTTGCGCGCCGGCCAATCCGGATCCATCATGCAGTGCAGCAGCATGACGTCGATGTAGTCGACGCCGAGTTCCTTGCGGAAGCGGTCGAGGTCAGCCTTCATCTCGTTGTAGGTGCTGGAGTGCGTCTTGGTAAGGATGGCGATCTTTTCGCGCGGGACTTTTTTCAGCGCTTCCTTGATGTAGGGATGAGTGCCGTACTGGTCGGCGGAGTCGAAGAAGCAGACGCCGTTGTCGTAGGCCGTGCGCAGCAGATCCGCCAGTCCGCTCATGCCCAACTTACGGGTCTGATTCGAGCTGCCGCCCATGCCGTTGGTGCCCGTGCCCATGGCGAGACGCGTCACCTTCACCTTCTTCGGGCCGAGTTCAATCACATCACTGGCCGACTTTTTTGTCGGTCCCGCGAACAGATGGTACGGAAAGGCCGAAAGACTGACGGCGCCTCTTAGGAAATCGCGTCGCTGCATACAACCTCCAGTTGTGGATCATCCCAGAAATCAAACTGAACTATTAGGTTCATGATAATCACAATTCAAGCGGAACGGGGGCCGAGATTTACAGGCCCGCTCGTTTGTACAGTTCGTCGACCCGCTGCCGCACCTCCGGCGACATCGTAATCACATCCGGCCAGCGGCGCGTGAAACCCTCGGCGGGCAGCTTCTTCGTTGCATCGATGCCCATCTTGGAGCCGTAGTCGGGCATGCGGGAAGCGTGGTCCAGCGAATCGATCGGGCCGTGAACAAACTCGATGTCGCGCTCTGGGTCAATGTTGTTCAGCGCGCGCCAGGCGACCTCGCCGTGGCTCTGCACATCGACATCCTCGTCCACCACGACGATGACTTTCGTGAACATGGCTTGCCCCAGGCCCCAGATGGCGTGCATCACTTTGCGCGCCTGGCCCGGATACGATTTGCGGATCGAGATCAGCATGAGGTTGTGGAACACCCCCGCGGCGGGCATCGAGATGTCGCGAATCTCGGGAATCTGCATGCGCATCAGCGGCAGAAAGATGCGCTCGATCGCCTGGCCCATATAGAAGTCCTCCATCGGCGGCGGACCGACGATGGTGGTGGCGTAGATCGGATCCTTGCGCTGCGTGATGCATTCGACGTGGAAAACGGGATAGGGATCGGCGAGCGAATAGTAGCCGGTGTGGTCGCCAAACGGCCCTTCGGTGCGGGTTTCACCGAGCGCGACGTAGCCTTCGAGCACCAGCTCGGCGTTGGCGGGTACTTCCAGGTCGCACGTTTCGCACTTCACCATTTCCACGGGCTCACGGCGCAGAAAACCGGCAATCAGCATCTCGTCGAGATCGGGAGGCAGAGGCAGAATCGGCGCGTACATCGTGGCCGGATCCGAACCAATCGCCACGGCGACCGGCATCCTGGCTTCCTTGCCCGCGTTGAGCAGCCTCCGGTAATGCTCGGCGCCCTGCTTCTGCGTCTGCCAATGCATGCCGGTGGTCCGGTCGTCGTAAACCTGCATACGATACATGCCGCAATTCCGCTTGCCGGTTTCCGGGTTCTTTGTGAAGACCATCGGCAGCGTGATGAACGCCCCCGCGTCCTGCGGCCAGCAATGCAGAATGGGGTATTCCCGCAGCGAGAAGTTGTCCTTGCGGATGACCTCTTTGCACGGTCCCCCGGAGACCGTCTTTGGAAAGAACCTGGCCATGTCGGCGAGCTTGGGCAGCAGTTTGAGCTTGTTGATCAGGCCCTGCGGCATGCGCAGTTCGAGCATCTCGACAATCCGGTCGGCGTGCTCCTGAACCGAATCGACCTCCAGCGCTATCTCCATGCGGCGCGCCGAGGCGAAGGCGTTGATCAGAACGGGAATCTTCGAGCCCTTGGGCTTCTCGAACAGCAGCGCGGGGCCGCCGCTCTTCACCGCGCGGTCGGCGAACTCGGTGATTTCCAGGTACGGATCCACCTCGAAGGGAATGCGCTTAAGCTGCTTCTCTTCTTCGAGTCGCTGGATAAAGGCGCGCAGATCGGAGTAGGCCATTGGGAGTGGGTTACCTCTGCAATCTACTATGATGAAGGTTTCGCCAGTTCAATTGCAGGAGTCAGCATGTTTCAACGAGTAGCGCTGGTCACCGGCGCCAGCCGCGGCATCGGCCGCGCGATTGCCCACACGCTGTGCAAAGCCAATTTCGCGATAATCGTCGCCTCGCCGGAAATCGAGAATAACGAGAAGGTGGCGGGCGAAATCTGCGCCTGCGGCGGCGAATGCATGACGCTCGATTTCAACGTCACCAGCCCGGAATCGGTGAAGGCGGGCGTCGCGAGTGCCATAGAAAAGTTTCACCGCATCGACGTACTCGTCAACAACGCCGGCATCACGCGCGACGCGCTGGCGATGCGGATGAAACCCGCGGATTGGAACCTGGTGCTGCAGGTGAACCTGACCGGCGCGTTCCTGGTCAGCCAGGCCGTCATCCCGCACATGATCCGGGAGCGCTGGGGCCGCATCATCAACATCGCGTCGGTGGTGGGCGAGATGGGCAATCCGGGCCAGGCCAACTACGTGGCCTCGAAGGCGGGTCTGATCGGACTGACCAAGTGTTTGGCGCTGGAGCTTGCTTCGCGCAGTGTGACCGTGAACGCCATTGCGCCGGGCTTCATCGAAACCGACATGACCGCCGTGCTGACCGATGAGCAGAAGCAGAAGATGCTCGAGCATATCGCCTTGAAGCGCCTCGGCAAGCCCGAAGACATCGCCGCCGCTGTGAAGTTCCTGGCGAGCGACGATGCCAGCTACATTACCGGGCATGTGCTGAAGGTGAACGGCGGGATGTACATGTAGGATGGCGCGCCGGCTCCACGCGGGTGTTTCAGCACCGCAGTTCCAACGGCGCTGCGCACTGTAATCGTTGCCTGGATGTTCCGACACGGGTCGGCCGGCGATTCTCTCGCATGCAGCAAACCAAGCGCGCAGGCGAGTGTTCCTGTTAACCTTAAATCGATATGTCAGCACGTAACGGAGACAAAGCGCGAACCGACAAACTGAAGAAGCGCCGGTCGGAGCGCAGAGTGAAGTCCCGCGCTTTCGCAGCGCAGGCCGCGGCCAAGAAGGCCACCGCCAAGCCGGCCGAGTAACGTCGCCGCAGGCGTGAGTTTCAGCTAAACAGAGGGTCACAAATGGCTGCGCCTCCGTTTCCTGACGGTCGCGGTTCAGCTTCGGAGTCGCGCGAGTAGAGGACAACGTGATTCAACGTTGCCTGAGACAGCGCGCCACTTCCACCATCCACCCGCCAATCCACACGCTCGCAGCCACGCTGCCGCAGGCGATCACAACCACGCGCATGGCGGACTGAGCGCGCAGAACTTGCGCCGCACGGCCCAAACGTTGAATCGCCCCCAGGCTCGCGACGGCTGCGCCTATCGCCAGAAAGCAGATCACCAGCGCCGGTCCGCCCGGAGCGATTCGCGTAGCGCGCAGGATTTCGCCGCGCGACGCAAGTATCGCGCTGCGCGTCATGCCGCAGTTGGGACACGGGACGCCGAAGCGCGCTTTGAACCAACACGCCGTCCCTACCGGGCGGCCGAGAAACCGGGTCTGCTGCTCATCGGCGTCGAACAAAAGGCGCAAGGCGGCTACGCTCAGGATCAGCAGACAGCCCACCGTCAACGCTGCGCTGCCGCGGCGGACGGCCGCGTGTGAGCTAGCGAACATCCCGGTTGTAGATCACATAACAGTTGACTGCTTTGTCGTGCAGCGTCTGGCGGTACGGATCGTCCCACAGCGGCCACAGCAGATCGAGCAACGGCAGCAAGGGAACCAGCCCGAAAGCGGCGTGAACCACCAGCCGGATCAGAGCAGTGCCCTGAGAGAGCAAACGGCCGTGCGCGTCGATTACCTTCAGCTTCATGACTCCTTGACCAATGGAGTAGCCGCGTTGGCTCACGAGATACACGCGGTTGTACAAGCCGACCAGAAGAGTCGAGACGGGGAACAGGATGAGGCCCAGGCAGCACATTCCACCCCCGAAGGAGTCGGAACGGCTGAACCCCACCGTGGCCAGGAAGAACGAGCCGAGAACCGCATAGAGCAGGATCATCACGCCCAGGACGAATAGGCTGTCGATGATGTAGCCCAGCGCCCGGTCGCCCCAGCTCGCGTAAGGCAGAGCCGGTGCATAGGGCGGTGCCGGAGTGTAGGGCTGCGCCGGTGCGTAGGGCGGCGCGGGATCGTAGGATTGCGCCGGCGGTGCTGGTGGCACATACGGCGGGACGGCTGGTCCTGGCGCGGAGCCGCCGGCGGTGGGCGCTCCACACGCGGTACAGAAAGCGACTGCCGCATCAAGCTGATGGCCACACTTCGAACAGAACATGGATGGACCTCCCCAAGCGACTTCTCCTCACACAGATAGGGTGATTGTACAGCGTGGCCGGGCGGGAAGCTACAACGCTAACCCACTTTGCCGGGGAAATCGATGGCCCAGTCCACGCGGGCGCACAGCCATACGGATTGCGCGTGGGCATCGCCACCGGACTTTCAATGCGGGAACAGCGCAGCCATTCAACCTTCGGCGATCACAACTCCGGTCCGATCCCCGATAGGACCAGCCGCCCATGCTTCACGCCGCGCGTGGCGATCAAGCGGTCCGCCAGTTTCCGCACATCCCCGGCCTCGCCCTTGACCACGATGACTTCCAGGCAATTGTCGTGGTCGAGGTGGACGTGCAACGTGGAGAGAATGTGGTGGTGGAAGTCGTGTTGCAGGCCCGTCAGTTTCTCGTTGAGCAGGCGGACGTGGTGGTCATAGAGCAGCGTGATGGTTCCGGTGACTTGACCCGAAGGCTGGTCGGCCGCCTCTTTCACCAATTCCGCCCGGATCAGGTCGCGAAATGCTTCCGAGCGGTTGGTATAGCCGCGGCGCGCAATCAGCTCGTCGAACTTAGTCAGCAGACCGGCGTCGATGGCAACGCCGATCCGCTCGAGTTCCTTGCCGTGCGGTGCTGAAGACATGTGGATTCTCCCGTTGCCCAAGCCGCGTGCGCGATCACACGCCGCGGCGCTGACCATATAGCAGGATATGCAGACGCGGCGTAAAACGGTAGCCGTACTGTTTGCACAGCTCGACGAGCCACGCCGAGCGCTGCTCCAGTGTCGGCCCGTCGATCCCTTCCGGCATCAGCAGAATCTTCTCGTCCGATGCGCCGCAAAGAGCCTGAATGGCTTGAATTTCGGCCAGATCGCCGGGTGACTGCACGACGAATTTCAACTGATAATCGTACTCCGACGTGAGCCTGCGCAGGACCTCCGGCTGCAGGCGCCGCTGTTCGTGGCGCGCCCCCCACACAGGGTCGTCGGGCGTCGAATTGGCCAGCTTCGGGGAAAGGCTCATCAGGTCGCATGCGACCGGCTGGAATACCGTGGCCGCCGTTTCGATGGTGACGTGGAAACCGGCCTGCTTCAATTCCTTCGACAGCGGGACGACCTCTGGAAAGATCATCGGCTCGCCGCCGGTCAGGACCGCGTGCCTGAATCGCGGATAGCCGCGCACCCATTCCATGATGCCGTCAAGCGTCCGCTCCTCGCCTTCGCTGTGCCAGGACGTGTACGGCGTGTCGCACCAGGCGCAGCGCAGATTGCACCCCGAAGCGCGAATGAACAGCGACGGCACGCCGGCCAGCCGCCCCTCGCCCTGAATCGACGCGAAGAGTTCGGCGATTTTCATTGTCGATAAGGCAACGGATCGACGGCTCCGGCGGCCGCAAACCCGGCCAACCGGAGCAGACAGGAGTCACAATGGTCGCACGCGCGCCCGTCCGCAGCGGGGTCATAGCAACTGTGCGTCAGCGAATAATCGACGTCCAGCGCAAGCCCGGCGCGAATGATCTCCGCCTTGGAAAAGGCGATCAGCGGCGTATGAATGGTCAGCTTCTGCGCGCCCTCGACGCCGGCTCTGGTGGCGAGATTCGCCATGCGTTCGAAGGCCAGGATGTAGTCCGGACGGCAATCCGGATAACCCGAGTAATCGACGGCGTTAACGCCGATGAAGATATCCGAACAAGCCAGGACCTCGGCCCAGGCCAGAGCGAAGGACAGGAAGATCGTGTTGCGCGCGGGAACGTATGTGATGGGGATGCCGTGCGTCATCGCGGACGCCGGCCGGTCCTTGGGCACGTCGATGTCGGCTGTCAGTGCCGAACCGCCGAACAGGCGCAGGTCGATCACGACGGTCTTGTGTTCCACTGCGCCGAGCGAGTGGGCGACGCGCGCCGCGGCTTCTAATTCGATGCGATGGCGCTGACCGTAATCGAAGCTCAGCGCATAGCAGGCGAAACCGTCGCGGCGCGCGAAAGCCAGCGCGGTGGCCGAGTCAAGCCCTCCTGACAAAAGGCAGACGGCTGGCTTCATACTGGCGCACCCTCCTTCCGCCGGCCTAGCTCATGCGGCAAGTAGTGGGCCAGCCACCAGCCGAGGAGCGGGAATACGAGCAGCACGAAGAGAGCCGTGTGCAGGGACGTGCGCTGCGCGACCCAGCCCGTCAGCGGGATGAAAATCAACCCGGCGGCGCCCCATGCAAAGCCCATCAGAAACGCCGACACGGTCCCCGCCTGAGTGGGCGCCAGGTCCTGCGCGACCACGACGTTTACGGGGATGGTGAAAAGCAGAATCAATCCGCCCAGAGCGAGCGACGGAACGGACCACCACCCGTTGGTCAGAAAGAACACCACCATGAACGGCACCGACAGCGCGAAGGACAAGAGGATCACCCGCCGCGCCCCGAAGCGGTCCGCAATATAACCGCCGGCGAAGCCGCCGATGGCGCCGGCCGTCAGGTATAGCGTCAACGCCCAGGCGGCCGCGGCGAGCGTGTAACCGCGCTCACGGTACAGGTACAGTGCCAGGAATTGCGCGTAAGTGACTTGCACGGCGGAGCGGAAGAAAACGCCGCAATAGAGGATTGTCATGGGCCGCCAGACCGCGCGGAATGGCGCCCAATCGAAGCTCCGGCTGCGACGATGCCCCGCTTCCGGCGGGCGCACCCAGGCCAGCAGCGCGATCGAAATCAGAATGCCGGGCAATGCCGTCCAGAGGATTCTCCGAAAGCCAAAAATGCCGACGAAGGTCGAATAGAAGGCCGGCGAAAGCGCGATGCCGAGCGTACCGGAGGTAATGAAGACGGACATCCAGCGCGCACGATTCCTCTTCATCCCGACGGCTGCCCAGGCGGAGGCTTGCGGGTGAAAGCTGGCCACTCCGACACCGCCCAGAGCCGCGAAAAGCAAAGCCGAACGGTAGCTCGGTGACGCGCCCAGTAAGGCGATGAAAACTCCAGCTACCGCCGGAGCAAGGGCGGAAAACAGGCGGGATCTGTAACGGTCTGACAGGTAGCCGTAAAGCGGCTGTGTGATGGAAGCGGAAAACGCCAGTAGTCCGCCCAGCAGACCCGCCTGGGTGAGCGATATCCCAAGCCGGTTCAATAGCAGAGGCTGGAAAATGCCCATCGAACCGCTGTAGATGTCGACCAGAAAATGCCCTATCGAGAACAGCGCCAGAGCCACCGCGCCGTCGCGGACAACGGTCCGAACGGGCCTTACTCGGGGCAATATTTCTGAAGCGGGACTCATTGGGAAACTGAGGAATGCGATGACCTCAGAATAACATCGCGCCGGTAAGACGCGGCTCCGCACCGATATTCGGCCACGGCAGGAAGAGCGCCCTGAGAACGAGCCCACCTGCGCGCCACTTAGTCCGCTCCCCACTATTCGATCGCACCTCCCGCCTGCGAAGCCGAAGGCTGCGCTAAGCTGGCCTGAGGGGATGCCTGCTATCGCAAACCTGGTCGATACCCTGCGCGCGATGGGCGTTGTGGGCGCCGGCGGCGCCGGTTTCCCCACGTCTGTCAAGGCCGCGGCGAGTGCCGAATTCGTGCTCGCGAACGGCGCGGAGTGCGAGCCACTGCTGCATAAGGATTTCGAGCTGATGCGGCACCACCCGGCCGACGTGATAGCCGGGCTCAGGCGCATGGCCGATTCGACTGGCGCGCAGAAGTCGATTCTTGGCGTCAAAGAGAAGAACAGCGAAGCGATCGAAGCGCTGAGGCCCTACGCCGACCAGGCAGGCTTCAGTTTCTGCCTGCTGGGCGACTTCTATCCTTCGGGCGATGAATACGAACTGGTCTACGCGGCCACGGGGCGGCTGATTCCGGCCGGCGGCATCCCTCTGCAGGTCGGCTGCGTCGTGAACAACGTTGAAACGCTGGTTAACGTGGAGCGCGCCGCTCAGGGTCGGCCGGTCACACACAAATTCGTATCCATCAACGGCGCCGTCAAAAAGCCGTGCAGTTTCTGGGTCCCGGTCGGCGCGAGTTTCGCCGATTTGCTCGCAGCGGCCGGCGGCGCGACGTCGGAAGAATACGGCATTTTTGTCAGCGGCCTGATGATGGGCACGCTGACCTTCGATCTCTCGGGTGTTGTCACCAAGACGACCTGTGGGCTGATTATTTTGCCGAAAGATCATCCGCTGGTGCAGCGCAAGAGTCGGCCTCTGGAGCAAATGGAACGGATCGGGCGCTCGGCCTGCGACCAGTGCAGCTATTGCACCGAATTCTGCCCGCGTTATCTGCTGGGTTACGACGTGCAACCGCACCGCGTGATGCGCAGCCTCGGATTTTCCCTCGCGGGCAAGGACAACTGGAATCGATCCGGCGCGCTGTGCTGCGCCTGCGGGTTGTGCACGCTTTACGCCTGTCCGGAAGACCTTTATCCGAAGGAGGCGTGCGACGCGGCGAAAGACGATTTGCGAGCAGCGGGCATTCGTTTCCAGCAGGACAAGCCAGTGCGGGTCCATCCGATGAAGGAGTACCGGCGAGTGCCGCAGGCCATGTTGCGGCAGCGTCTGGCCGTGGAGCCTTATGACGCGCGCACTCCGTTCAAGGCGCACGGACCCGAGCCGGCTCGCGTGAGACTTCTGACCAAACAGCACGCGGGCGTCGCCGCGAAGCCTGTCGTTTCCGAAGGGGAACGCGTGCAAGCCGGCGCGACGGTGGCGAAAATGGACGCCGGCGCGCTGGGAGCCGATATCCACGCGAGCATCGGCGGACGGGTTATAAAAGTGACCGCGGATTTCGTGGAAATCGAGTCATAATTTCGTGGTAATTGAGGCGTAATTAGGAGCGCTTTTTTGGCGAATAACTCACTGGGTTTGATCGAATTATCGAGTATTGCGGCGGGTTTTGCCGTGACGGATGCGATGCTCAAGGCCGCGGACGTCGAGCTCGTCCTCGCGCGGACTATTTGCAGCGGCAAATACATGGTACTCGTGCGCGGCAACGTGGGTGACGTGGAAGCGGCCGTGCGCGCCGGGCAAACGACAGGCGATTTTTCGCTGGTGGACACCTTCATCATTCCCAATGTGCACGAGAGTCTGTTCCCCGCTCTGGCCGGCATCTCGCACGCGGAAGCCCTCGAATCGCTGGGTATTCTCGAGGCATTCTCAGTAGCGAGTCTCATCGAAGGTGCGGACGCCATGGCCAAAGCAGCCAACGTACATTTGGTCGAGGTCCGGCTCGCGATGGCTCTCGGAGGCAAGGCTTTCGCGACCATCACCGGCAGCGTATCGGCGGTTCGCAGCGCGCTCGAGGCCGGGGCGCAGTCGGTCAGCCGCAAGGGCCTGCTGGTGAACAAGGTCCTTATCCCGAATCCTCGTCCCGAACTACTGCATGAGATGATCTGAGCACTCCAACCGCCATGGCACTGAGTCCGCTGGCCGGGAAACCGGCTCCCGCAGGATCGCTGATTGATGTCACGGCGCTCGTTCGCGCCTTCTACGAAAAGACGCCTGACATGGAAGACGCGAGCCAACGCGTCAGCTTCGGCACCAGCGGTCATCGCGGCACATCGCTGGATGCGAGCTTCACCGAAGCGCACATTCTTGCCATCACGCAGGCGATCTGCGAGTATCGAGCCTCAAACCGAATCGACGGTCCGCTCTATATGGGCCAGGACACGCACGCGCTCTCCGCCCCCGCCCAGCGGACAGCGCTCGAAGTGTTCGCCGCCAATGGCGTGGAGACGGTCATCCAATCGAATAACAGTTACACGCCGACACCGGCAATCTCCCGCGCGATCCTGGTGCACAACCGCGGCCGCAGCACCGGTTTGGCGGATGGCGTCGTGATTACGCCTTCCCATAATCCGCCGGCCGATGGCGGCTTCAAATACAACCCGCCCAACGGCGGCCCGGCCGACACCGACATCACGGACTGGGTGCAGGACCGGGCCAATGAACTCTTGCGCGCGGCCAACCGCCAGGTGAGACGCGTCACTTACGAGCGCGCCATCGGCGCCCCGACGACCCATGTGCAGGACTTCGCCGTTGATTACGTTCGGGACCTTGCCAACGTCGTTGATCTCGCAGCGATCAAAGCGGCCGGCTTGAAGATCGGGGTCGATCCGCTCGGCGGCGCCGCGGTCCACTACTGGGCGCCGGTTGCCGAGTTCTACGGCCTCGACCTGCGCGTCGTCAACCCCGTCGTCGACCCGCGCTTCGCCTTCATGACGCTGGATCACGATGGTCAGATCCGGATGGATTGCTCGAGCCCTTACGCCATGGCCAGTCTCGTGCGGCTGAAGGACGATTTCGACATCGCCTTCGGCAACGATCCTGACGCCGACCGTCATGGCATTGTGACCCGCAGCGCGGGATTGATGAACCCGAACCATTACCTGTGCGTTGCCATCCGCTATCTGGTAACGCATCGCAAGCAGTGGAAGGATGCGGTCAAGATTGGCAAGACGCTGGTTTCCAGCGCGCTGATCGACCTTGTGGGGACGTCGCTCCAACGTGCAGTCTATGAGGTCCCCGTCGGCTTTAAGTGGTTCGCGCCGGGGCTGTTCGACGGCACCGTCTGTTTCGGAGGCGAGGAGAGCGCGGGCGCGAGTTTTCTGCGGCAGGACGGGACCGTCTGGACGACTGATAAGGACGGACTCATTATGGGCCTTCTGGCCGCTGAAATCACCGCCGTCACGGGCCGGGACCCGGGCGAACATTACCGCGCAATCACAGCGCAGTTCGGTCGGTCGTACTATACGCGCATTGACGCCGCGGCGACGCCGGACCAGAAGGAAAAACTGAAGAAACTCTCACCGCAGGATGTCAGCGCCTCCGGGATGGCTGGTGATCCGATCATCGCAAAGCTCACCCGTGCACCCGGCAACGATGCCCCAATCGGCGGCCTGAAGGTCACCACGAAGAACGGCTGGTTCGCCGCACGCCCCTCCGGCACAGAAGACATCTACAAACTCTACGCGGAGAGCTTCGTCAGCCCCGAGCACCTGAACTTGCTCGTCTCCGAGGCCCAGGAAATCGTGCGGCGATCGCTGTAACCTGTATTGGAAATCTGCCAGACCTATCGGCCATCCACGCTGCGGCGCGTTGGGGTCAGCGTCTCGCCCTCAGTCCAATGCCGCAATCTCACCCGGAACGATTTTGCGCGTGCGCGGCAGGTGGCCCTTGTAGCTCAGGTATCCGACTAGCGATAGCAACCCGACATAGACGATGAGTTCAACAATGTCAGTCGTGCGATTGCGCGGCAGCAGCAGATAGAGAATCCACAATACCGGCTGCGCGATGCACATCGCCCAAACCGATCCGTAGAAGTAGCGTCGCTCGACACCTTCGCCTTGCGTTGACGGCTTCACGCGCGGCAGTCGGCCCACAGCCCCGATAACCCAGATCGGCACGGCGATAGGAAAGTAGGCGTACTCATAGATCTGCTTGAGCATCCATTTGCCGGTCGTGATCGCTACCACTAGTCCTGCCAGATTCAACACGCCGTACGTGATCGCCGCGCTCCAGGCAAACGTGTAGCACACACGCCGGTACACCAGGTTCGGCTTGTCCTCTGTGAAGCGAATGATGTACGGCGCCGGTTCGCACCCCGGCAGATTACCCCTCAGGCCTGCGAAGCCCGTGCCGATCATCACAGCCACGAGCCACAGAGCCATACCGCTGTGAAAACCGTGGGCGAACAGGTCGAACGTCATCGGTCCGGGGATCAGGAAAAAGACAAAGACCCAGATAGGCCAGTGGTTGAAGCGATAATATAGCTTATTCCGGGTACGGATCTTCCGTTCCGTGTCAAGCTGGATTTTCACTCCGGAGGGTGGCGTGACTCGCATGAGAGCAACTATCTAGTTTGGCACACGAGCGGAGTCAACTCGGAATCAGGGACCGGACCAGGCTCCGCCACGCATTCATTCTGATCCAGTTGTCCACATCAACCGAGGAGACCAATGACCAAGCCGATTGTGGAAGCGCGCGGGCTCTGCCGGAACTTCGGCCCGGTGTGTGCCGCGCAGGACATCACATTTGAAGTCCGGGCAGGCGAAATCGTGGGCTTGCTAGGCCCCAATGGCGCGGGCAAGACGACGATCTTGCGCATGCTCGCCGGCGTCCTGACGCCCGATGTCGGGCAGGTTCTGCTCAACGGGAACGACGTCGTGGCAGACCCCATCGCAGCCAAGCGCAGGATCGGCTTCCTCTCCGGTGATACGCAGATGTACCAGCGTCTGACCCCGCGCGAATCGCTCCAGTATTTTGGACGCCTTTACGGCATGGACGAGGCGCGGCTTCGCCGCCGGATTGACGAAATGATCGCGCGTCTGGAGATGAGCGGCTTCGCCGGTCAGACCTGCGGCACGCTTTCTTCGGGGCAGAAACAGCGCGCCAACATCGCCCGCGCATTCCTTCATGAACCCGATCTGCTGATCCTCGACGAACCGACTACCGCGCTCGACGTCGTCAGCGGCCATTTCATCGTCCAGTCCATTCGGGCCGAGAAGCAGGCCGGCCGCGCCGTGCTCCTCTCGACCCACGTCATGAGCGAGGCCGAGTACCTCTGCGACCGCATTCTGCTGTTGCACGAAGGGCGGCTCGTGGAACAGGGCACTCTGGCCGAATTGCTCGACAGATCCAAGTGCGCCAATCTCACCGACGCATTCCTGAAGAACGCGGGCATTCAGACCGACCGGGAGGCGCTGTGATCAGACTGCACTACGTTTGGATCATCGTCCGCAAAGAGTTTCTGGAAGCGTTGCGCGACCGGCGCACCTTATTCATTCTGATCGTGCTGCCGATCCTGCTTTACCCGATGCTGGTGACGCTGATATCGCGTCTGCAGGAATCGCAGGAGGCTGAACAGAAGGCCAAGGCTTCGAGAGTGGCGCTCTGGGGCGAACTGCCTGCTGATATGAGGCAACGTCTCGAAAAGGATGGCAAGCTCGTCTTGAGTGAGTGGACCGGAGCGCCGGCGGCCTTGAAACAGCGTCTGCTCACCGGCGCATTCGCGCCTCCTCCCAAGCCGGCGATCGACTTAGAAGCGGATGACTCGCAGGCCCACAACCCCAAAGAGCCCGATGTCGAATGGACTCGCGTTGCGCAGACCGTTCTTCTCGGCCGCACGGTCGACGTCGTGCTGATTCCCTGGAATGGTTTTTCCGCGGAGTTGGATAACGGTGCCGCCGCCACGGCATCCGTTCTTTATGACGCGGTTCGGCCGGACTCGATGAAGGCCCGCGAAAGACTCACCGACGCCTTGCGCTTATACCGCCGTGACGTGCTGGAACGCCGCGAGCGGACGATGGGGCTGAAGACCGGGTTCACCGACGCGCTGGAGATCGTGCCCCGCAACGTCGCTGGCGAAAGCCGGCGCGCCGGTCTCATGCTCGGCATGATCCTGCCGTATCTCCTGATTCTGATGAGTGCCAGCGGCGGCCTCTACGCCGCCATCGACATGACCGCCGGAGAAAAAGAGCGCGGCACCATGCAGACCCTGCTCTGCGCGCCCATCGATTCACTGGAAATCATCGCCGGCAAGTTCCTCGCTGTGTGGGGCATTTCGACCATGGCCACCCTGATCAATCTCGGCAGCCTGGCCGTGACGTTTACCAGCATCAAGATGATCCCAGGCGTCACCATGACGGTCAATCCCGTCTCCGCGCTGCTCGCCTTTGTCCTCTTGATGCCGGTCTCGATGATGGTCAGCGCCTTGTTCGTCGCCGTCGGTGCATTCGCTAAGGATTTCAAGGAAGGCCAGGCTTACCTCACGCCGATTCTGATGCTTTTGATTTTCCCGCTCGTGGCGACCATGTTGCCCGGCACCGAACTGAACGCCTTCCTCTCGTTCGTTCCCATCATGAATAGCGCTCTGCTGGTGCGCAATGTTTTCCTCGGCGACTGGCACGCCGACATGTTGTTCCTGACCGTGATCAGCTCGCTCTGCTATGCCATGCTGACGCTCGTCTTCGCGGCCCGCGTCTACGAGCGCAACACCCTGCTGCTCGGCGGCAAGGATTCGGTCGCCAGCCTGCTCGAGTTCACCCGCAAGCCCGGCGACAAACCTTCCGCCGGTGTCTCCCTGTTCATTTTCGCGATCGTGCTGGTGGTCACTTTCTATGGCACCCTTGCGCTCCAGAAACAGGGCGTCGCCACAATGATCGCCGTCGTTGAATACGGCTTCTTCCTCCTGCCCGCCCTCCTGTTCGCGCAGCTCAAGGGCTACAACTTGAAAGAAACTTTCTCTCTGCGCATGCCCGGCTGGCATGGGTTGATTGGCTCTATTTTGATTGGCCTGTCGGCGTGGACTATCGCTGCCGGCCTCTTCGTCCGCTTGTTCCCGCCGCCGGAGTCGTTCACTCGCGCTCTTCAGAAGGTCGTGCTGATGGAGGACCAGCCTGTGCCGCTCGGGCTACTATTCCTGTTGATATCGTTCTCGCCCGCTCTGTGTGAGGAAACGCTCTTCCGCGGTCTGATTCTGAGCGGATTCCGCCGCCTCGGCATGTGGCCCGCCATCCTCGTCACGGCGTTTCTCTTCGGCATTGCGCACGCCTCCATCTACCGATTGCTGCCCGTCATGGTGCTCGGCGTCTTCCTGGGTTACACCGTCTGGAAAACCCGCTCCATCTTCGCCGGCATGATCGTCCACCTGTTGAATAACGCGTTGGTCGTCGCCATGGCGAAGATCAAATTGTTCCAGGCCATCATCGGCCTGCGCGGGACGGAGGTCTACCTCCCTTGGAGCTACATCGCCTCGGGCGCCGTTGTCGCGGCCATCGGCGTCGCCTTCATCGCTACCGAACGCGATACAGGCCGGCCTTCCGCTGAGTCTGCCCGAGCGTCCGTTTAGCGCTCTTGCGGATACAGAGCTCTGGCCGCGGATGCCAGTGTCCAATGCTGTCGATAGAATCATCGCCGTGCGCGCCGGTGGGCATCTTCCCGCTCAAAACCCGCTTCACTCCGTTACGGCTTCAATCGTCCCCGGCGCGTTGCCTTCCAACCGGTTGTTCACAAACAGAAACGCCAGTTGCTTCTTGCGGCGCGCCCGCTCCATCAGTTCCCGTAGAGCGGCGCGCGCGCCCGGATTCTGCTCCTGAACACGCTCGTATGGCTGAAACTTCTCGACCGCCTGCGCGTACCTGCGCCCGTGCCGCAGCAACGCCCGGGCGATGAGAAAGTTCGCCGTGAACGCCTCCTCCCGCGCAGTTTGCTCCGCCAGATCCGGCATCAGCGTCCAGGCATTGAATACGTGTGCCGCGTGGCGCGATCGCAGGCAGTCGAAATACGGCGCTTCGAGAAACTCCTTGTTGCGCACCTCCACCCCATAACGCCAGCCCCGCGGCAGGGCATCGAGAAACCGCGACAGGTCTTCGACAAATGGCCGGACGTCCGCATAGTGTCGCTTGGAAAACGTGCCAAATTCGAAGATCAGCGCACACACGCGTTGGGAATACGGTTGGAGCGTCCGCAGAAACATCTGCTCAAATAGCGCTGCGTTGAGGAACGACTCATTGTCCTCGCCGCCTCGAGCCCCATACCTGGCGTGTGTCGGCCACGTTTTCACGGTGATCTCCTCAGGCACCTTAAAGGCAAACCGCAAGTTCGCCGGCGTGCCGGCGAACAGCCGCGACCAGTAGCTCTCTGACGGAAATTGGTAAAACGAAAAATCTCCGCAGACAGCCGGAAATGTTTCGGCGTACTCACCGAGGCATTCCGACTCGAACTTCTTCTGCGAGAAGCGCCCGCGCGTAAAGTACCGTTCCGGCGTGTAAATCGACCCGAGCCAGCCCGGATATTTCCAGGAACTCGTGCCGAAGTACACGCCCTCGCGCGCCAGGTCGTGCAGGCGCGCGGCCAGCGCCGAACGCGACCGCGGCTCAGGATCGTCGAATAGCGGCAACGTCTCCATAATCACTCGTAGATCGGTGCAGCGCCGGCCGGCCGCGTCTTCCAACGGCGGTGAATCCACAGCCACTGATCCGGGTAATCGCGGATCGCCCTTTCGAGTGCGGCCTGCACGGCCTGCGTGTCTCGAAGCTGGTCGCCGCTCGGTTGAATCGCCGGGTAGAAGCGCAGAATATAGCGGCGTTCCGCCTCGGACCACACCGCAAACCCGGGAATGATCGCTGCCCCCGTGTGCGCGGCGAGCTTCGCTAATCCGGCATCGACACACGCCGGAATCCCGAAGAATTCCACGAATATTCCACGATCCTCGGTCGTGTTCTGATCGGCCAGAATACCCACTGCTTCATTGGCCCGCAGCATCTGCATAATCGGGCGGGCGGACTCGCGACGGGAGATGACGCTGTTGCCGGACATGGTCCGGTATCTCATGGCCAGACGATCCAGCAACGGGTTATCGAGCGGCCGGACCACTACGCCCATCGGCCCCGCCATGAGCGCATGGGCGAACGCGCTCAGCTCCCAGTTGCCCAGATGGCCGGTGGCGAAGACCACGCCGCGCCCCAGGCGGAGCGCCTCTTCGAAGTGCTCGAAGCCCTCATAGCGGATCCATGTCCGCACGTTTCTTTTGCTGATGAGCGGGAACTTCGCCACTGCCACCACAACACGCGCGATGTTGCGGAAGCACCCGTCGAGATAGTCCTGCTTCCGTGCCTCGTCGAGGTCTGGAAAAGCGATCGCCAGATTACGGCGCGCCACCCGCGTGTATCGCCGCACACTCAGCCGCAGCAGACTCACCACTGCCAGCGCCGCCGCGTCGGCCACACGCCTGGGCAGAACGCGAAAGAAGCCCAGGATGAGACACACCGCGGTCCACTCCACGCGGTTCCGCACTGCTGAACGGGCCATACCTTGAAGACTATTCGATCCAGCCCCCGCCCAGCACGACATCGCCCTCGTAGAAGACGGCCGCCTGGCCCGGGGTGACCGCCCTTTGTGGCTTATCGAAGCGCACTTCCACAATCGCCGGGTCCGCAGTCGGAATCAACGTCGCATCGGCTGCCGGGTGCCTGTTGCGGATTTTCACCTGCGCCGCCCGCGGTTCCCGAATGGACTCAATGGACACCCAGTTCACCTGCCTGGCGCGCAATAACGATCGCTGCAGCTCCGGCTCTCGGCCGACCACCACTTGCTGCGTCGCCGCGTCTGTGGAAATCACGTAGAGCGGTTCGCCGGTGGCGATCCCCAGGCCTTTGCGCTGTCCCACGGTGAAATTGTGCACGCCCGCGTGTTCGCCGAGCCGCCGCCCGGTGCTGTCCGTGATCTCGCCTCGCGCTACTTCGAATGCCCTGCCCTGCTCGCGGAACCAGGCCTCGATGAACGCCGCATAGTCGCCGTTCGGCACAAAACAAATCTCCTGGCTGTCGTTTTTGCGGGCCGTGGGCACGCCCAGCCGCTCCGCCAACTCTCGGACCTCCGGTTTTCGCATCCCACCCAACGGAAACAAAGTGCGCGCCAATTGTTCCTGCGTCAGGCCCCACAAAAAATACGTCTGGTCCTTAGCGCCATCCACTCCTGTGCGCATTTCCCACCGTCCCGTCGTGTCGTTGAAGTCGAGACGCGCATAATGCCCAGTCGCGATGTAGCTGGCTCCGACGCCCTCGGCCATCTCCAGGAACCGGTCGAATTTCACGTAGTTGTTGCACAGCGTGCACGGAATCGGCGTGCGCCCCGCCAGGTACTCTTCGATGAACGGCTGCACGACCGTCCGCTCAAAACTCTCCTCGAAGTTCACGACGTAATAGGGGATACCCAGCACGTGCGCCACCGCGCGCGCGTCGTGGACATCATCCAGCGAGCAGCAGCGGCCGGTCGGCGATTCGGGCAGCAGTTCCGGCAGCCGCCGCTGGTTCCACAACTGCATCGTCATGCCGGCCAGTCTGTGTCCTTCGCGTTGCAATAGCGCGGCGACGGTCGACGAATCCACGCCGCCCGACATGGCCACGGCAATCAGCGCATCGCCCTTCAATTCACGCATGCTCGTGCACCCGCGCCGTTCTCCGCAGCCGCGCCACCGCGCTGCGCACGGCTTCGATCAGCGCATCGACCTGCGCCTCGTCACTGGTCCGGCCAAGGGAGAAGCGGATGCTGGACCTGGCCTCGGCAGCGTCGAGTCCCATCGCCGTCAGCACGTGCGACGGCTCCACCGCGCCCGAGGAACACGCGGCCCCCGTGGAAACCTGAAACCCGGCCAGATCCAGCGCGATCGTCAATGCTTCGCCCGCCACTCCTGCAAACAACACGTTCGTCGTGTTGGGCGTGCGCGGCGCGGAGGCTGCGTTGACCCTGGTCCCCGGAACATTTTCAATAATCCCCGTTTCGAGCCGGTCGCGCAAGAATCCCAGCCGCCGGGCCTCTTCTGCACGATGCTCCACGAGCCATCCCGCCGCGCTGCCCAGCGCCGCGATGCCTGGAACATTCTCCGTGCCGGCGCGTCGTTCGCGCTCATGCCGGCCGCCGTGCTGCACAGCTTCGAGACTCACGCCATTGCGAACCGCCAGCACGCCCACGCCTTTCGGCGCGTTCAGCTTGTGGCCGCTCAGTGAATACAGGTCCACGCCCATCGCCCATACGTCGACGGCCAGTCGCCCCGCCGCTTGCACGCCATCGGAGTGCAGCGGCACCCCGGCCTCGTGCGCGATTTCCGCGATCGCTTCGATCGGCTGCACCGCGCCAGTCTCGTTGTTGGCGTGCATCACTGTGATCAGCGCGGTCTCTGGCCGCACGGCCTGGCGCACATCTTCCGCTTCGACGACTCCCGCGCTTCCCACTCGCACGCGCGTCACCCGCGCGCCTTCGCGCTCGAGCTGCGCGCACGCGCCGAGAACCGCCGGATGCTCAATCGTCGTCGTGATCACGTGCTTGCCCGCCGCTCCTCCGTTGCGCCGTACAATCCCGAAAATCGCCAGGTTGTCGCTCTCGGTTCCGCCGCTCGTGAAGACCACCTCGCCCGGCTCCGCGTGCAGCCATCGCGCCACCTGCGCGCGCGCCTGCTCCACCGCCTGCCGCGCCCGTTGGCCGGCCGTGTGGATGCTCGAAGGATTGCCGTAGCACTCCCGTTGTACCCGCGTGAGGCACTCCAGCACCTCCTCCGAGAGCGGTGTCGTCGCATTGTGGTCGAAGTAGTAAGCCATGGACCGTCGGCGCCAGCGAACGGAAAGCCTGTCTATCCTTAGTTTATCAAGCCATGCCGCCGCGCCCTTCCTCGCCCCTGATTACCCTGCTGACGGATTTCGGTCTGAAGGACCACTTCGTCGGCTTGATGAAAGGCGTCATCGCCGCCATCGCGCCCCGCGCCCGCGTCATCGACATCACCCACGAAATCGAGCCTTACCAACTCTGCCAGGCGCGCTTCGCGCTCGCCCAGAGCTGGCCCTATTTCCCGAAGAGGACCATCCATGTCGTCGTGGTCGATCCCGGCGTGGGCACAGCGCGCCGTCCCATCCTCGTCCAGACCGCGAACCATCGCTTCATTGGCCCGGACAACGGCATCTTCAGCGACCTTCTCGATCTCCCCGGGACGAAAGTCCGCCATGTCGCGAATACAAAGCTGTTTCTCCCGAATGTCAGCGCCACCTTCCATGGCCGCGACATCTTTGCGCCCGTGGCGGCGTACCTGGCCGCCGGCGTGTCCGCCTCCCGTGTCGGTCCTCTGGTTACCGATGCGATCAAACTGCCGCCGCAGCGCGCCGTGCAAACCTCTGAGCGGACCTGGACCGGCCAGATCGTCTCGATCGATCGATTCGGCAACCTGATCACCAACCTCAGTCTGGCTGAGTTGCCCGACCTGACCCGGCGCCGCTTTGTGCTCCAGCTTGGTTCGGCACACCTCTCAGCACTCGCGCCGAATTACGCCTCCGGCCTCCCTGGCCAGGCCATCGCCGTCGCTGGCTCCAGTGGATGTCTCGAAATTGCCCTCAACCAGGATTCAGCGGCCTCGCGGCTGGGCCTCGGCTGCGGCGCCCCAGTCGAGTTCGCTCTCTCCTGATGCTGCCGTCCCGCCGCGCGGCGCGCACGACTTCTGCACAGGCTCTTAAGCACCGTACTTCGATCCGCAATGGCCCCAATTAAAAATATCGATTGGAGCCGCGTTCATCCACCGCTTACACTTGGGAAACGGTGAGCCCCAACCAGCTCCCGTCCCAGCCCCCGTCGCGCTAATATCCGGCTTCCCGGGTTCCCCGTCGCACACCGAAATCCTGTTTTCTGGAGGTTTACGCATGGGTGCCAACCCAACTCAGGCCCTCGCTCTTCTTGTATTCCTGACCGGCGCAATCCTTTTCGCGGCTGGCCTTTTCGCCGGAGGCAACGTCCTCTTGTTGCTTCTTGCGCTGGTCGCGATTGGCGCTTCCGTGGCCCTCTTCCTGAAGGCCAAGCCGCTGGAGAACATCGGCGAATAGACGCCCCGTGGAAAGGAAAACGAAATGGTTGTCGTTGGTCTTTTGATCATGCTCGCTGGCTTCCTGCTAAGCCTCCTGAGCCTCACCGTGGCCTCTACCGTCGGCGCCAGGATGGCCCTCGTCCTGGCCGGCATTGCCATTACTCTTTTTGGCCTCATCGGCGTCCTGAACCGCGCCTATCTGAAGAACGCTTTGTGGAAGAGGTAACACTGACATGACTAGACGCCTGCTCCCTGCTCTTCTCCTGGCCGTGTCGATGTGGGCTCAAACGCCTGCTCCGGCCCCAACCACGCCGCCTGCCTCTCCACCCGCGGCGGCGCCCGTGCCCCTCACCGACGTCGACGTAAAGTCCATCGATGCGCCTAAACCCGAACTGCGCGCCAAAGGCGATCCCGACGGATCCCTGACCGGCACCGTAGCCGACGTCTCCGTCTCCGACGCCAAAAAAGGCCTGACCCTTGCCGATGCCATCAATCAAATCGGTCAGAACAAGATCGCCGTCAACTTCGTCTGGACGCTGATCACCGGCTACCTGGTCATGTTCATGCAGGCCGGCTTCGCTTTTCTGGAAACGGGCCTTTGCCGATCCAAGAACGCCAACCATACGATGATGATGAACCTGATCGTCTACGCCATTGGGGTCTTCGCCTACTGGCTGATCGGTTTCTCACTCCAGATGGGAGGTGTCGGCGGCATCGCCAACTTGGGTGGAACGGCCCCGCTGGCGCGCGAATTCACGATCAACGTCTTCGGCAAGCCCTTCGGCCTATTCGGTCAGAACGGACTCTTCCTGATGAGCAGCGGCACGTATGACGTCGGCGTCATGGTGATCTTCCTCTTTCAGATGGTCTTCATGGACACCGCCCTCACCATCGTGACCGGCGTCGGCGCCGAGCGCTGGAAGTTCACCGCCTTCGTCGTCTCATCCTTCTTGATGGGCTGCATTACCTACCCGATCTTTGCCAACTGGGCCTGGGGCAACGGCTGGCTCGCCAACCTCGGCGCTAACTTCGGCCTCGGCAAAGGCTACTGTGACTGGGCCGGCTCCGGCGTCATCCACGCCGTGGGCGGCATCACGGCGCTCGCTCTCGGCATTATGCTTGGGCCCCGCATCGGCAAATACACTCGCGACGGGAAGGCCCTGGCCATCCCCGGCCACGACATCGTCATCGTGCTCACCGGCTGTTTCATCCTCGCCTTCGGCTGGTTTGGCTTCAACCCCGGCTCCAGCCTCGGCGCTTCCGGCAGTGGCAACCTGCGCATCGGCAGCATTGCGGTCAACACCATGCTCGCCAGTTCCTCCGGCGCTTTGGCTGCCATGTTATACGTCTGGTTGCGCTTCGGCAAGCCCGACGCCTCCATGTCCGGCAACGGGTTGCTGGCCGGCCTGGTGGCGATTACCGGCCCCTCCGGCTTCGTCAACCCAGTCGGCGCAATCATCATCGGAGCCATCGCCGGCGTTCTGGTTTGTCTCTCAGTGTCCTTCGTTGAAACCGTCATGAAGGTCGACGACCCCGTCGGCGCTATCTCGGTCCACGGGACCTGCGGCCTCTGGGGTGTACTCGCCGTCGGCCTCTTTGCCGACGGTAAGTCGAATTACGGCGGCTCCTGGAACAGCGTCAACGGCTCCGTCACCGGCCTGTTCTACGGCGATGCCGGCCAGTTGGTCGCCCAGCTGATTGGCATCTCAGCGCTGCTCGGACTCGTCTTTGTCGTTTCTTTTGGGCTCAATTTCCTGATCGATGCGGTGGTCGGAAACCGCGTCTGCGCGAAGAGTGAGCTTGAAGGTCTCGACCTGCCTGAAATCGGCGTACTTGGCTATCCCGAATTCGAGCTGAAATCCCCATCGCCGTACTGACGTGACTGACATGCAACAGACTCTGCAACCCATCCCAACCGCAATCCGGCTGGAGCGGGCGCCCCTCGCGCCCGCCTCGCTCCCGGTCCTTTTGCCGACTCTCTGGCGCGACCCTCACTCGGTCGCGCCCGAGCAGTTGAAGGACATCGTCACCCGCCTGGAGACCGCCTGCGCCCAGTACCCCGAATCGGCCGACCTGCGCACCTGCCTGGGCATGGCCCATGCCATCGGCTACGACGCCTACCGCTCGCAGGATGCCTTCGAGCAGGCTCGCCTTCTCGATCCGCAGAACTTCTGGGCCCAGCTCAAGTACTCCGAACTCATGTACCGCCTGCGCGCCTTGCCGCTCTCGGAGAAAGAGACCCTCCGCGCCCTCGACCTGGCCCAGGACTCCATCCAGATCGCCATGGCCCGCCGTCAACTCCAGGAAATCCGCCGCCTCATGCGCAAGGGCACGAAGAAACCCGAGTGGACCAAATCGCTCGGCTGGCCCGCGCTGATTTTGATCGCGTGCACGGTCGCTGCGAGCCTTCTGAGGTTTTTGCGATGAGAAGTGGCACTTACAACGATGAGAGGCTCTTCCGATGAGAAGATGTGATGTGATGAGAAGAGGTTATGCGATGGGAGGAGTCTGCCGCGATGATACGGAGTGCTTGCGATGAGAACTAGAACACTGCTCTGGTTCAATTTATCCGCTTTGTTGGTCGGACTGGCCCTCATTCTCCACGGCGCGCCGCCCGTGCCGGTCCTGCTCGGAATCGCTGCCGCGGGCTTGGTCAGCTTTCTGCGGCGCAGTAAAGCGAAGCCCGTTTAAGCAAGTTGCTTGAGTTGGCGTATCAAACCCCTCGCGCGCGGGGGACACCGACGCCGACTCATCTCCGCGCACAACCACCAACCATTCCCCCGATGTCGACACCTACGGCGTCCTCTTAGGATGCCGTAGGTTTGTCCCCGTGCTCCCGCTGCGCCGCCAATCAACGTCTCCGTCCTAAGCCTGGAACTCTTTCTATCTGCGCACTGCCGCCTCTGCACCCCGTTTCGAACTCGCTAACGCACAACACCGGAAGCGCGGCCGTCAGTAGTTGACACCCGCGCCTCCGGTGCTGAAACACAACTCGGCTGTTGGCCGACTGTGCAATCCGCTACAGCGCCGCCTCCCCGCGTTCGTCGTTGCGGATCCGGATCGCCTCCGCCACCGCGTAGACGAATATCTTGCCATCGCCGATCTTGCCGCTCCGCGCCGCCTTCACAATCACGCCCACAATCTCTTCCGCGCGCGCATCCGGAACAACCAGCTCCAGCTTCACCTTCGGCAGCAGGTCCACCTGGTATTCCTGCCCGCGGTACGTCTCTTTGTGCCCCTTCTGCCGCCCGTGGCCGCGCACTTCGCTGATCGTAATCCCGTCCACGCCGGCGCCGATTAGCGCTTCCTTTACCTCGTCCAGCTTGAACGGTTGGATGATAGCTTCGATCTTCTTCATGAGTACTCCTCTAACGCGGATTTCTCGGTAACTCGGCTCAGTCTCCCGTGGGAGTGCAACGCCGGGCCAGGTATGTCTCCCTATAGACCCGCCTCTGACTCTACCGCGGGCTTGGCATGTGCGCGTGCGCTCCGTCTCCCGGCCCTTGGGCCTCCGCTCCTCGTAGAGCGGCAGCGCGCTCGCTCACCTGCACTATCGCTTCGATTGTGGATAACATCCGGCTTCTGACGCGGAGCCGGGCACTAGCTTCCCGGCGCATCTGCCGGTATTGAATCATGATCCTCTTTCTTACCTCATCCTCCAAACGAAAGTTATGAATCGCGACCATCCAAAGAATCTATTGGCCTTGGCCGATCCCTTTCCCACCCACACTCCCGAATGCCACTCCCGCTCCAGCCTGCCTGTTTGCAACCCCGGCGCGCCTGTCGCTCCTCGCTCCCGGCCGCTCTCCCCGCGCGCCGTCCCTTCCCTGTCCCTCGCAGGCCGCTGAATCGAGAATTGTGATAGGTCTCATAAAAGGTCCCGATTGTCATACCGCTCGCATTGCGTGCATACTGCAAGCACGCCGGTTAGTCCCCCCTGTCTGCGAGGCCGGATGCAGCGGTTCGCCACCGATTTCGGAATCGCGACCCGCGTCCTCCCCGTCTATGGAAGAGATCAAATTACGCGAAATTCCACTGAAAAGGCAGGATCCTACGATGCGGTTATCTTTCGTTCTCGCCGTCCTAATCACGACGTGCGCCTTGGCGCAGACTCCTTCGCCCGCCCCCGCTCAGCCTGACGCCGCCGCGGCGCAAGCCACCCCTGCCACGCCGCCGCCCGCGGCCCCGGCAGCGCTCTCCACCCCTGCCATCACGGGCCCGCTGTCCAACCTGCCCCCAGCCATGTTCGACGCCGGACCTTTCGGCAACATCGCCGTCAACGGCATCCTCGACGGCCTGGGCATGTGGACCGGCAATCACGTAGCGGGCGATAAAAGCGCGCAGGCGGCTCTGAGTAACGGGCAGGTTTTCATTCAAAAGACAGATGGCTGGTTCCAGTTTTACTTACAGGCCGGTGCTTACAATATCCCGGATCTTGGTGTGCCGTTCCTCTCCACCGAGAAGACCATCAGCGATCTCTATGGCCCGGTGCCGGTTGCTTTTATAAAGCTGCAGGCGTCGAAGAATACCTCCTTCCTGATCGGCGCGCTACCGACCTTGATCGGCGCGGAGTACACCTTCACCTTCGAGAATATGAACATATCTCGCGGCCTGTTGTGGAACCAGGAAAACGCCGTCAATAAGGGCATCCAGGTGAATCAGACCATGGGCAAATATACTGCCTCGCTGAGCTGGAACGACGGCTTCTATTCCAACCGCTATTCGTGGCTGACCGGGTCTTTGACCTACGCCAATGGACCCCATAGCTTGTCGTTCGTAGGGGGTGGGAATTATGGTAAGACCGCGTTCCAGAACTATGCCACGCCGGTGCAGAACAATAGCAGTATTTACGAGGTCATTTACACCTACACGAAGGGCTCCTGGATCATCCAACCCTACTGGCAATACACCAACGTGCCCACCGATTTGAAGATCGGCATTTTTAAGGGTGCATCGACCGACGGCGGTGCGATCCTGTTGAGTCGTGCGTTCAAACACGGCTTCTCGCTCCCGGTCCGCTTTGAATACATCAAAAGCTCGGGGAACATCGCCGATCAGGCCGTCAATCTGATGTACGGAGCGGGTAGCTCGGGCACGTCGATCACTGTCACGCCGACTTATCAACATGGAGGCTTCTTCCTTCGCGGAGACTTTGCCTATGTTCATGCCGGAAACGTTACGCCGGGTGACGCCTTCGGTCTCACCGGTCTGAACCAGAACCAGTCCCGAGCCATGGCTGAAATGGGATTCATGTTTGGCAATAACATAGTTGAGAAGAAACTCTAACTTCAGGCGCTGGCCCTGCCCCGACGCCGTCCATTTTCAACTCAACCAGACCTTCGCCGCGACCAAGGGGGCGGTCGTAGCGAACCGGCCGTTTCAGAGCCGCGACCGTGAGGGAACGGTCTTCGCGGTGCCACGAGCCATGAGCAAACGGAGCGGGCTCCAGCTCCGCATCGGGCGCGGCTGAGCAGCGGTTGAGGAGCAGCGGGGCAACCGCTCCTTGACAGTCGCGGCTCAGTCACACAGGCGCGGCCGGGCTTAGGAGATGCGGCGCAGTTCGTTGAGTTGGATCATGGGGATGCGGTGCAACTGGGCGATGACGGTGCGCAGCAGGCGTTGGCGCTGCGTGCTGTCCAAGCGCAGGGCGTGCAGACGCGCGATTTCATCGACGGTGGCGGCGAGCGTGCGTTCGAGCTTGTCCACGGCACGCTTTAGATCCTCCTCCTCCGCCCCGGCCTGAGCCGGTGCGGCGTCGCGCCGCAACGCCTCGACCGCCGCCGCCAGGCGCGGCGCGTTCTCGGCGACGATGGGAATCTCCTGGCCGGCGTGCAGCAACGCCTGGCCGCGGACCGAGCCCTGAATGCGGCGGTATTGTTCGGGCGTGATGCCGGTGGCTTGCGCCAGGATGAAATACTGTGGCCCGAACTCCTCCAGGCGCTCGATCATCCTGTCCGCCGTCGCGCGGCTCACGCCCAGCCGCTGCTTGCAGAAATCCCCCCATTTCATGTTCAAGGCACGGTATTGCTTGCTCTCCCACGCTTGCCGAATGCATTCGGCATCGGCGGCCGAACATCGACCGGCCAGCGCAGCGAATGCCTGCTTGCGGCCGACCCAGGTCCCCAACTGATAGGCGTCTTCTGTTTTCTTTTCGATCATCCTAAGCCCTCCTCCAGAAAGCGATTTGCTCGGCTTGAGTAATCCGTCGCAGGAGATTCAAGAACTTACAGCCATCTTTTTCCTCACGTGAGTAATCTTGCCCCTCCTGCTCCCACTCTAACCAGCACTGTCAAGCATTCTGCCGCGCCGCTAGGGCGCACTCGCTGTATCTCCGTGTGCCGGTTGAATGGGGAAAATTTCGAAGGCGCGTGAACGGGGGTTTGGGAAAATACCGTCCCTGGATCCCCGGTTCCATCTTGAAGAATCTTGACTCGGCCTCTCGCCTTCGGCGTGTACTGTGCGGGGCTATTTGCCCAATCAAGAGTTTCAGGTCCAAGGAGGTTTTGTGAGAGTCACCACAAATTCCGAGAGAGCGAAGTCGCTGCTCCTGTGCTTCGTCACCCTCATGCTGCTTCTCGCCCTGGCCGCCTGCCAGCAGGCCCCGCCGCCGCAACCCGCCGACACCCGCGCCGCCGATGAGGCTGCCATCCATGCCGCTTGCGACGATTCAATCAAAGGCTTTCTTGCCGGGGACGCGGCCAAATGGGCCAGTTACTATGCCGATGACACCGTCATCATGGCCCCGGACGCGCCCCTGATCCACGGCCGGGCGGAGGCGCAAAAGTGGGCCGAAGGAATGCTCAAGGAAAAGCCCAGCGGCTCGTTCAACATGGTGAAGATCGAGGTCGCCCGCTCCGGGGATGTTGCCTACGAGTGGGGCACTGCGAAGATCACGATCAAGGACAAGAAGGGCAAAGAGGTCGAATCGACTTTCAAGTCTTTAACCGCCTTGAAGAAGCAAGCTGACGGGAGTTGGAAGGTCGCGGTCGATACGCTGATCCCCGATCCTCCGGCCAAGCCTGCGGCCAAACAGGCCAAGTAGAAGGATCGCCAGACGACTGGCAAAGTTCTTCGCCGGCTTCAGTGACGTCCTGAAGCCGGCTCTTTTCACTTTTGGCGGTCGAGAGACACCCCGTTCGGCTGTTTTTTCACCCTGCGCGCACCGCAAAATCACCGCGACAACACGGTCCGCGCACGATGAAATGCTCGGTGAATCCGCGAGTTCGAGACGAATACGATGCGAATAAACCCGCCCCAGAATCGTCGCGCCTCCCCGCCATTTCCGCCGCCAGCCACATATCGCCCGGCGCCCGGCGTGCTGGAGCCTCCGCGGCGGTGACACCGTACAATGGATCAAATGGCGCAGAGAATCTGTCGGGCTGCCGCATTCCGTGATCTGTTGGAACGCCGCGCGCTGATCGCCGACGGCGCGATGGGCACGATGCTCTATGCCAAGGGCGTCTTCATCAACCGCTGCTTCGACGAACTCAACCTGTCGAATCCCGGAATGGTCGGCGAGATTCATCGCGAGTACGTTCGCAGCGGTGCGGAGATTCTGGAGACCAACACCTTCGGCGCCAACCGGCTCAAGCTGGCCAGCTTCGGCCTCGCCGATAAAACTGCCGAGATCAATCGCGCCGGCGTCCGGATCGCTCGCGAAGCCGCACAGGAGCGCTCCGATGTCTTCGTCGCCGGCGCAGTGGGACCGCTCGGCGTGCTGCTGGAACCCCTGGGTCCAACTTCGTTCGCCGAGGCGCGCGCCGCATATCGCGAACAGATCGAGGCGCTCGTGGAACAGGGCGTCGACCTGCTGGTGTTCGAGACTTTTCTGCATGTCAACGAACTGCGCGAAGCGCTCCTGGCGGCGCGCGAAGTCGCCGGCCGCGATACCGTGCTGGTCGCGCAAATGACCATCGACGACGACGGCAACCTGTTCGACGGCACGAGCACGGCAACCTTCACCGAGTTTCTAGATCAGTCTCCCGCCGACGTCGTTGGATTGAACTGCTCGGTCGGCCCCAAGGCCATGCTCGAAACGCTCGAGCGCATGCAGAGCCTGACCCGCAAGCCGCTCAGCGCCATGCCCAATGCCGGCCAACCGGCCAAAGTCGAAGGACGCAATCTCTACCTGTGCTCGCCCGAGTACATGGCGCAATACGCGCGCCGCATGCTGTGGGCCGGCGTGCGCATCGTCGGCGGCTGCTGCGGCACTACGCCCGAGCACATCAAGACCATCCGCAGCGAAGCGCGTTCGCTGCAGCCCGGCCACACCGCGGTCCAGGCCAGCGTCGAAGAACGCAAAGAGACCGCCCAGGCCCTCGCGAAAGTGCCCGCGGCCGAGAAATCGGCGCTCGGCGCGAGTCTCGCCGCCGGCCGCTTCGTCGCGTTTGTCGAAATCCTGCCGCCGCGCGGCGTCAATCCCAGCAAGGAAATCGAGGGCGCCCGGCTGTGCAAGCAGCACGGCATCGACGCCATCAATGTGCCCGACGGTCCGCGCGCCAGCGCCCGCATGAGCGCCCAGGTCACCTGCCAGTTGATCCAGCGCGAGGCCGGCATCGAAGCGGTGCTCCACTTCTGCTGCCGCGACCGCAACATTCTCGGCATCCAGAGCGAATTGCTTGGCGCGCACGCCGCCGGCATCCGCAACCTGATCTGCATCACCGGCGACCCGCCGCGCATGGGCAATTATCCGGAAGCAACCGCCGTGTTCGACGTCGATTCGATCGGCCTCACCAACATCGTGAACGGCCTCAACCAGGGCCTCGACATCGGCGGCAATCCGATCGGCTCGCAGACCGCTCTCCTGCTCGGCGTCGGCGCCAACCCCGGCGCATTGAACATCGACGAAGAAATCAGGCGCACCGAGTGGAAGGTGCAGGGCGGCGCCGAGTACATCGTCACTCAGCCGGTCTTCGATCTGGACCAGGTCGAAGCCTTCCTGAAACGCATCGCAGCGTTCCGCATCCCGGTTATCGCCGGCCTGTGGCCGCTCACGAGCTACCGCAACGCCGAGTTCATGGTCAACGAGCTGCGGGTGCCCGTGCCGGGTGAATTCATGGAGCGCATGCGGCTGGCCGACAGCCCCGAAAAGGCGCGCGCCGAGGGTGTCGCGATTGCCCAGGAGATGCTCGGGCGCATCCGCCATATGGTGGACGGCGTGCAGCTCAGCGCGCCATTCGGGCGCTACAATCTGGCGATCGAAGTTGCCGCGGCGATAGGCCCGCGCTAGACTGACTGATTGGCCTGCGCGCAGGACGCGGGATGCGCGCAAGATATCATCACGTGACAGCCACCGACCTCGTTGAAATCGACCAGCATGAACCAGCCCCCGAGGCCATAGACCGGGCAGTCGCCATTATCCGGAAGGGCGGCGTCGTGGCCACGCCGACCGACGCGCTGTATGCGCTGGTCGCCGATCCCTTCAATCTCCAGGCCGTGCGGAATGTGTTTGCCGCCAAGGGCCGCGTCGCGCTGCGGTCGTTGCCCCTGCTGGTCACCGACTTCATGATGGCCGAGGACCTGGCCTCCGATCCGCCGGCCCGTTTCTACCTGCTGGCACGCCGCTTCTGGCCCGGCCCGCTGACCGTGATCGTACCGGCTTCGGCCAAGGTTCCGCTGCGGGTGACCGGCAACACGGGCCGGCTGGCGCTGCGCCAGTCGCGCTCGAAGGTCGCCCAAGCGCTGCTGGAAAAGATGGGCCAGCCGCTGGTTTCCACCAGCGCCAACGTGACGGGCGCGCCGACGAGCGCGAAGGGCATCGACGTTTTCGGCATCATGGACGGGCTGATCGATCTGGTTCTGGACGGCGGCCACTGCCCGGGCGCAGGCCCGACCACGGTGGACATCACGGAGCCGTACTGGCGCCTGATCAAGGAAGGCGCGATCCCCGAGCGCGAAATCGCCGAGTGCCTGAAAGGCGCCTGAGGGGCGCGGATTCGTTCCAGCGCAGCGGCAGGTTCGAGGTTACGGCACCGCGGCGGTGAGCGGCTCGGCGTGCACTGTGACATCGGCGCCGGGCAGGATGCGCTGGATCGCGGTTTCGACTTCATCGGTCAAGGCGTGGGCGTGCGCGAGCGTCTGGGAGCCTTCGACGAGCACGTGGGCGTCGACGAAGAGCTGCGAGCCGGAATAGCGCGCGCGCACCTGGTGGCAGTCGAGGATGCCCGGGACGGTTTCGGCGGTGGCTTTGATCCGCTGTTCCAGTCCCCTCGGCACCGCGTCCAGCAGGGTCTGGACGGTGCGTAGCCCCAACTCGCCGCAAATGAAAAATACGATGCCCGCGACGATGAGGGCGGCGAACGCGTCGGCACTTCTGAGAAAAGCGAACGTCGGGCCGCGCTCGCTCAGCTTGACGCAGGTCAGGCCTACGATCACGACCGCGGAACTCCAGATATCGGTGCTGAAGTGTAGTGCGTCGGCTTCGAGCGCCTGGCTGTTGTGCTTCTTCGCAGCGGCCGAGAGCATGCGCGAGCGCGAATAATCGACGACCATCGAGAACGCCATGACGGCGAAGGACCATACGGTCACTTCGATTTCCGTGCGGCCATGGATCAGGCGCGCCAAGGCGCTGTAAACAACCCAGACGCAGGTCGCAAGCAGAAGCAGCGTCTCGAGCAAAGCGGAGAGGTTCTCGACCTTGCCGTGGCCGTAGGGATGATTGCTATCGGGAGGCTTGCCTGAGATCCGGACGGCGAACCAGGTCATCAAGGCAGCCGCAAGATCGAGGGCCGAGTGCGCCGCCTCGGCCAAGATGCCGAGCGAGCCGGTGAGAAGGCCGACGACGATCTTGAGAGTGGTCAGGCCAATGGCCGCGACAACGGAACTGGCGGCCGCTTTGTTCTTCTCCTGATAGGCTACGGTGTGCGTCACGCCGAGGCGTCCTTGTCTGCCATGATGGCACGCGCAGCAAAACGAAACGGCACGGCACTAACGCGCCTTTCTGGCAGGAAGAAAGCGGTCGTCCTCAACCGGGGGCGAATCCACGGGTGACACACGGCTCACTGGCATGAAAACCGGGAGATAGACGGCTCTGGCCACACGGCGCAGCAAAGGCAGAGGGTGAATCCGGAGAGTCGTGCGAGCCTAGAACCGAGACGTCAGTCCCCGGTTTTCGCGCGCGCAGCTCAGTGGCGGTTGGGGAGCAGCGTGACGACCGCTCCTTCACAGTCGCGGCTCAGTAACAGCGGCTCAGTAACAATAGTGGGTCAGCAACGTCGCCTTCGCATCAGGCCATTAGCCGGTCAGAGGATGGCGAGGACGCGCGCGCCGAGGGAGTCGATGGGCTCGGTGCCCACGAGAACCAGGCCGGCGTGGGCTTCGGTTGGCAGGACGTGCAGGCGGGCCATCGGCTGGACGGTGGTTTCGAATTGCCAGCGCACGCTCTCGGGCGATCGGCCACGCTCGCGCACGTCGCGCGCCGTGCGACGCTCGAGGCAGACCTCGTCGGGCGCGGTGACGAAAAGCCGGGTGGGCATCAAGGCGCGCACCGCGGGCCAGTAGAGCGCGAAGAGGCCTTCGAGGATCATATAGTCACCGGGCTCGACGAGCGCTTCATCGCGGGCGCGCGTATGCGTGGTGAAATCGTAGCGCGGCGCGCGGACCGGCTGCCCCGCGGCAAGCAATTGGACGTGCTCCAAAATCAGAGGGTATTCGAGTGCGGCGGGCTCGTCGAAATTGCGCCGGGCACGCTCTGCGAGCGGCAGCTCGCGCATGTCGACATAGTAGTGATCGAGATTGAGCACCGGCGCATGAAGCCGCGCGGCGAGCCAGCGCGCGAGCTCCGTTTTACCCGCGCAGGAAGGCCCGGCGATCCCGATCAGGTGCGGGCGCGCGGCCATGACAGCATCTCCCGGGGTCAAGCGCGCGGCGCCGTTTGCGAGGCGCCGGCGAGGACCGGGGGAGGTGGCGGCGCAGACAACCGGACGCTCACGAGCTTCGAGACGCCCTGTTCCTGCATGGTGACGCCATACAGGCCTTCGGCGGCCTCCATCGTCTTCTTCGCATGGGTGATGACGATGAACTGTGTCTGCGCCGCCATATCCTTAATCAACTGCGTGAAGCGGCCGACGTTGGCCTCATCGAGAGGCGCGTCGACCTCGTCCAGAATGCAGAAGGGGCTGGGCTGGAAGCGGAAAATGCCCATCAGCAGAGCGACCGCCGTGAGCGCTTTCTCGCCGCCGGAGAGCAGCAGCACATTCTGCAGCCGTTTGCCGGGAGGCTGAGCCACGATTTCGATGCCCTGTTCGAGGGTGTCGCCATCGCCGGTCAAACGCATCTCGCCCACGCCGCCGCCGAAAAGCTTCGTAAACATTTCCTTGAAGTTCTGGTTTATGACCTCAAAGGCCTGGTTGAAGCGTTTGCGGCTTTCGGTGTCGATTTCGTTGATTGCCTTTTCCGTGTCGCGAATGGAGTCGAGCAGGTCCTGGCGCTGGGCGTTGAGGAAATCGTAGCGCTGGTGCGCTTCCTGGTATTCATGCCAGGCCTCGGGGTTGACTGGACCGAGGGCTTCGATGCGCTTGCGGATCTCGACGACCCGTTCCTCGGCCTCAACGACAGCGCACTCGTCCTTCTCCAAGGCCGCTGCCGACACGGCCACGGCGGTTGCGTCGATATCTTCAGACGCGGTTCGAGAAGCCTGATCACCCTCCTGGGCCTGGGCCGCCTCCGCGGCTGCGCGCGCCATTTCCGCCGCAAGATCGGCGACCGCAATATTGAGATCCTTGCGGCTGGTCTCGTCCAGGTACTTCAACTCGCTCTGGCGGCGGACGAGTTCGAGTTCAATTTGGCCGCGGCCTTCGAGAGCAGTTGCTGCGCTCTGGCGCAATCGCTTGAGATCCTCCTCGCCGGCCTGGAGCGAGGCGCGCTCCGAGGCTTCCCGTTCGGCGAGGCCGGCGACGGACGTTTCGAAGTGCTGCTGCTCATCCTGCAGGGAGGTGGCGCGCTGGTCGAGCGCGAGGTTGTTTTCGAGCAGGCGGGTGCGAGAAACGCCGAGCCGCTCCAGCTCGCTGGAGAGATTGGCGCGACGATTGAAGACTTCGCGGTTCTGCTGATCGAGGCGCGCCATGGCGCCCTCGAGGCCGCGGCGGCGTTCGTCGAGGCCGGCGAGCTCAACGCGCAACACGGAGTGCTCCTCGGAGAGTAGAGCCACGCGCAGGCGGAGCTGCTCGAGTTCGGAGCGCCCATCCTCGAGCGCTTTCTCGAGGGCCGAGCGCGCTGCGTCTTTCTCGACGACGAGCGCCTGCTTGCGTTCGCGCTCGGCGCGCGATTGGGCGGAGTCGCGGGCCAGCCGGTCGAGCTCGAGCCGCGCCGAGGAGAGCTTCTGTGCGGCGCGCTTGGACTCCTCCGCGATCTTGCGCATCTCCTGGTCGAGCAGCAGGGTTTCCTTCTCCTGCTTCTGCAGCTCGGTGCGGACGATGTCCAGTTCTTCGGCGAGAAGCTGGCTGGCCTTTTCGAGCGAGTCGAGTAATTCCCGCGCAGCGATGGCTTCGCGATTCTTCTTCTCGTACAACGCGGAGAGTTCACGCAACTCGCGTTTCATCGCCAGCGGACCGCTGGCCGACTTATTGCCTCCCGTCACGGCATGGCCGTGGTAACAAGCTCCGTCGTCGAGGAGGAAAAACAAGTCGGGGTATTGAAACGCCAATTGCTCGGCACACGCGCGCGACTCGGCGAGATAGCAACGCGCGAGGCGCGGCAGCAACTCGGCCGGGGCATTGGTCAGCCCGTTGGTGAATCGAATGCCTTCGCACAAGCGGCCGGCGATGCCGGTTTCAGGACCGATGGGCGGCTCGGCGACGGGCGCGAAGTGAACATCGGACTTATCGTTCGTAAAATCGGGTTCGACCAGGAAGGTGGCACGGCCGTCGAGCTCGGCGCGCAGAAGCTCGATGCCACGCTGGGCCTCGCCCCAGTCGCGCACGACGAGGTATTCCAGCTCTTCGTGGAGAAACTCTTCGGCGGCGCGCTCGAAGCGCGGATCCTTCAACTCGATGAAGTCGGCGAGGACACCGACAGGCTTCAGCCCCTGGGCCTGATTCTGTTCGATCGCGGTGAACAGGCGCTTGACCGAGGTATTGGCGTACGAACGATGCTGGAGAATCTGGGCGAGCGAATCGCGGCGGGCGCGCAGGCCTTGCGTTTCGGAGTTCAAGGCATCGAGATCGCGGCGGGTTTGCTGAACGGCCTGGCGCTTCTCCTGCGACTCGGCGTCGATGCGTGCGCGGCGTTCGGCCAGGGACTCAAGTTCCAATTGGCGCGCGGCCAGCCGCTCGCCGAATTCAGTGCGGGAGAGTTCGAGAGACTCGAGATCGGCGCTGGCGCTCTCTTCGTCCTTGCGCACACGCGCTGTGTCGCGGTCGATGGAGGCCAGGTAGGCGTCGATCTGTCCAAGCTGATTGCGCAAGCCGGAGACTTCGCCGAGGAGGCGGACCACTTGCTGGCGCGAGGATTCGAGGTCGCGCTCGCGTTCGCGAAGCTGATTCTGCAGCGTGTCACGATCGGCGGTCTTGGCCTGCAGGCGCTCGCGGGCCTGCTCCGCGGCGGCGTGAATCTCAGCGAATGAAACATCGAAGTGTTCGCGTTCCTGCTCGAGCGCTTGCAGACGCTCGGAGAGTTGGCCGGTCTCGGTTTCCCCGTCCTGGAGACGCTGCTCGATGCCCGCGACCTGCCGGGCCTGCGAATCGATCAGACCGCGCGTACGTTCAATTTCGACGCGCACTTCGGCCAGGCGCTTGCGGGCCTCGGTCAGTTCCGCTTCGGTCTGATAGCCGCGCTCACGCGCCGCGGCGAGTTCCTTTTCACCGGCCTCGACGGCGACCTGCAGGCGTTGGGATTCGAGCGCTGCCTGCTGCAACTCAGCAGCGACGCGCGCGGCTTCACGCGCCAGCAGGTAGTAACGGCCAGTCAGCGCCGTGCGCAATTGTGAGTCGAGTTCGTTCTTCAACTCCTCGTAACGCCGCGCCTTGCCGGCCTGGCGCTTGAGCGAGTTCACCTGGCGGCCGACTTCTTCGAGGATGTCGAAGACGCGCGTCAGATTCTGCTTGGCCCCTTCAAGCTTCGCTTCGGCCAGACGCCGCTTGGTTTTGAACTTACTGATGCCGGCCGCTTCCTCGATGATGCCGCGGCGATCGAGCGGCTTGGACGAGAGGATCTGGCCTATCCGGCCCTGCTCGATGATGGCGTAGGATTCGGGGCCGAGTCCCGTGCCCATAAAGAGTTCCTGGATATCCCGGAGGCGCGCCATGCGGCCGTTGATCAGGTACTCGCTTTCGCCGGAGCGGAAGAGCCGGCGCGTGATGGTGATCTCCTGCTCGTGACGAGGCCACGCGGCGGCCGCGGAGAGTGCCGTATCGGGGACGGCGGCGTGGCCGTTGGCATGACCGTTGGTGTGACCATTCCCGTTGGTGTGGCCGTTGCCGTTGGTGTGAGAGTCCGCCGCGACGTGTTCGATCTTCAGAGCGCCGGCGTCGAGTTCGACCGGCGCAGGCTGTTCGGCGACAATCGCAGTGGCGGCAGCCACGGCGACTTCGACCGTTTCTCCGCTGGATGGAGAACCGGGTTGCGCGAGCCTGGCAGCCTTAGATGCGTCGGGACGCTGGCCGGGGATGGAAGTCTTGCCTTCCGGATCGACCAAGGTCATTGTGACCGTCGCCATGCCGACGGGTTTGCGGTCGCGGGTTCCGGCGAAAATCACGTCCTCCATGCGGGAGCCGCGGAGGGTTTTCGCAGACTGTTCGCCGAGCACCCAACTGATGGCGTCGCTGAGGTTGGATTTGCCGCACCCGTTGGGTCCCACGACAGCCGCCACGCCGCGCCCCGAGAAGCGCATTTCCGTGCGGTCACAGAACGACTTAAACCCTTGAATTTCAATACGCTTAAGTATTAACAAAGGCGGTTTCCTCTCAACGGAATGCCAATGGTTCCGGCGCGCTCGATCCGCTATGTCGGACGAACGGCCGCTCGGGGGAGTGTGATTTCACAGTAGCCGGACTGGATCTCGAAGTCAAGCACCATGCTCCATTATTGAGGGGCTAGAAACTCAAGCCTACCAGGAGTAGTGGTCTGGCAGCGGGCGCCCGGCTCCTGCGTCGTCAAGAAGAGCGCACCTCATTAGACGCGCGGAACGCTCGAATCGGGACTTGCGATGATGTATCGAAGGCTGACAAAGATATGGCGAAAGAGAGGGGAAAGAAATTGATTTTGGACGGAAAAGCCACGGATTCCCGACCTAAGAAGTTGACAATTGTCGAGCGCGAGTCTGGGCCGCAGCGGGACCTAACCCCTTCCTGGAGTTTGGACATTTCGCGGAGCGACAACGCCGCCGCGTTTAGGAGCCAGCGGGAGCGGTCCCCGTCGAAGGTTGTATCGGCTTATTCAGCGGCGCGCCCGGGAACTCCTTCACCGGTTCCTTCAAGTTATCCGGAAAAAGCGGCGTGCGGGTGTTGATATCGAACAAGGTGAATATGAGGAACACGGCAAGAAAAAGCAAGCCGGATACAAAGATGACGGCGCTGAGCTTGTCGTGGCGCAGGTTCATAAAGAAGAGCGCCACGAGCGATGCCTTCAGTGACGCGATGATCAGCGCGATGACCGTATTGTACGGACCGAAGTTAATGCCCGCGGCAGTCACCGTCACGGCAGTCAGCACGAGCAGAACGAGCAAGATGAGAGCGTAGGTCCTAGGCCCGGTAACGGGATGCGCGTGAGCGTCGGTTGCTTCGATGTCTTCCCTAACGCCGATATGTTCCATGCTGGCGTGCCTCCTCAGGAAATCAGATACATGAGCGGGAAAAGGTATATCCAGATCATGTCCACCAGGTGCCAATAGAGACCAACGAGATCGACTGGACCGAAATACACCGAAGAAAAATCGCCGCGCAGCGCGCGCCGGAGCAACCACGAGATAGCGCCCATGCCGGCGAGCACGTGGATGCCGTGCAGACCGGTCATCATGAAGTAGAAACTGAAAAACATGAACTGACCGGGCACGGTATCGCCCTGATGCGTGTAGAACTTGCCCGGCAGCAGCCCTTCCTCGAACTTATGGTTGTACTCGAAACCTTTGACGACGAGGAACACGCAGGCGAGGAGCAGCGTCAGGCTCAAAAACAGGATCAGGAGTTTGCGTTTCGATGTCTGAGCCGACCAGACGGCCATAACCATAGTGAAACTCGAGACCAGCAGCACGACCGTATTGAGGGTGCCGAGCGGACGGCTGAGGTGATGATGGGCCTGCATGAACGCCTCGGGGTGCTTGGCATGCATAATCGCGTAGCCGACGAACAGGCCGCCGAACAGGAGCACTTCGGTAACCAGGAACAGCCACATGCCGATCTTCGAAGCATCGAATTGCTGCCCCATCCCTTGGAAATGGTGCTGCAGGAACGGCGAATGTTCGGGTTCGGCGTGGACGGTTGTTGTTGCTTCACTCATCGTGGATTTCTCTTAGATACCAAGTCGCGCGGTCTCGGGTTCGCTCAGCCTTCGTGCCTTTCGACGCCCAGCGGCACCGGCACCGGGCGGTAGTCGTAGGGACCATGCTGCGGCAGCGGTTGTCCCTCAAAGTTGTGCGTCGGGGGCGGCGAGGAGGTCATCCACTCAAGCGTCTTGCCGCCCCATGGGTTGTCGACCATTCCCTTCGGCCGGCGCAGTGATGCGAGCAGAGTGGCCAGAGCGAGAAACAGTCCCGCGGCCAGAATCCAACTGCCGATGGTGGAGGCGACGTGCAACGCCTGAAACTGCGGGAGGTAGTTGAAATACCGGCGCGGCATGCCGCGGCTTCCCAGAACAAACTGAGGAAGAAATGTTGCGTTGAAGCCGATGAAAGTCAGCACACATCCGAGGCTCGCGAGGGTCTCGTTGTACAGGCGGCCATACATCTTCGGCCACCAGTAGTGCAATCCGGCCAGCAGCCCGAACAGATTGGAGCCCGCCATTACGAAATGGAAGTGCGCGACGACGAAGTATGTGTCGTGTAGGTGGACGTCGGTGGCCAGAGAGGCAAGGAACAGACCGGTCAGCCCCCCGATGGTGAACAGCAGCAGGAACGCGATGGCATATAGCATCGGCGTACGCAGCTCTATAGAGCCCTGCCACATGGTGGCGATCCAGTTGAATACTTTGATGGCCGATGGAATTGCGATAAAGAAGGTCAGGAACGAAAAAATCGCACCGGCGTAGGTGCTCATTCCCGCGACAAACATGTGATGCGCCCAGACCAGGAAGCCGAGCAGCGCGATTGCCACGGAGCTGAACGCTATGGCCTTATAACCGAAGATCGTCTTATGAGAAAAAGTAGGGATCACCTCGGACATGACCGCCATGGCCGGTAGGATCATGATGTAAACAGCCGGGTGGGAATAGAACCAGAAGAAGTGCTGAAACAGCACCGGGTCGCCGCCGAGCTGCGGGTCGAAGATTCCGATGTGAAGCACACGTTCCATCACCAGTAGCAGTAAAGTAATGCCGAGTACGGGCGTGGCCAGGATCTGGATCAGCGCCGTTGAGTACATGCCCCAGCAGAACAACGGCATGTCGAACCAACCCATGCCAGGCGCGCGTAGTTTGTGCACTGTAGCTATGAAATTGACGCCCGTGAAAATGGATGAGAATCCTAGAACGAACGCGGCGAGAACCATCAAGGTCACACCGCCGCCGGTGGTCGTACTGTAGGGAGTGTAAAAGGTCCAACCAGTGTCGACGCCTCCCATAAAGAGCGTGCCCAGCGCCATCAGGGCGCCGGTCCAGTACAGGTAGAGACTCATCAGGTTGATCCGCGGGAAAGCGACGTCTCTTGCGCCAAGAAGCAGCGGCAAGGCGAAGTTACCGAGCGCGGCGGGGATCGCCGGAATGATCACCAGGAACACCATGACGGCGCCGTGCAGGGTGAACACGCGGTTGTACTGCTCAGCGCTCATGATGGTCCGGCCGGGCGTCAGATGTTCCAAACGGATCAGCATGGCGAACAGGCCGCCGACAATCATGAAGAACGTAACCGACCACAGGTACATCAGGCCGATCCGCTTGTGGTCAACGGTAGTCAGCCAGCTCCTGAGGCCTGGCGGATCGTCGAGGTAGTCGCCGTGTAAATGAGCCGAGTGGCCGGTGGCCGTCGTGGAGAGTGCATTCGCCATTTTAAGATTCTCCGTTCTAGTAGCGCCTCTATTACTTCAGCGACTTGATGTACTCGATCACGCCCAGGATTTCACGCTCGCGCAACAAACCCTGAAAAGTCGGCATGATCGGCTCATAGCCCTGCACGATGACTGCCTGCGGATAAAGAATTGATTCCCGGATGTAGTTTTCGTCTACCAGGTGGCCCTTGCCGTCCGTGCCCATGTGAACCTGGCCGTAGATGCCCTTCCAGGATGGACCCTGGCCGCGCGTTCCATCGATCGAGTGGCACGTCGCGCAGCCTTTGTTCTCGTAAACCTGCCGACCGAGTTCTGGAAGCGGCATCTGCCGAACCTGCTCGTCGCCTTCGCGTAGAAAGGTCTCGTATTGCTCGTCTGTGTCGACGTGAATTTTGGCGAGCATGTCGGAGTGGCCTTTGCCGCAGTACTCGGCGCAGAAGACCTGCTGAACGCCGGGCTCGGTTGCCGTGAACCAGAGTTGGGTATACCGACCGGGAATGACGTCGCGCTTCAAACGAAAGCTCGGGACAAAGAAGCTATGGATCACGTCTTCGGAGTGCATTACCAGCTTCACGGGCTTATTCAGAGGCACATGAAGGTCGTTCAGCGTGCGCGTGCCGTCGGGATACTCAAACTGCCAAACCCACTTCTTCGCAGTCACAACGATTTCCGTGGCGTCATTCGGCGCCACGGCCGCTTTGACGTAACCTTTGAAGCCCCAAAAGAAGATCATCATTACTACGAGTAACGGAATGATGCTCCAGACTAGTTCCAATTTCGTGTTGTGGGTGACATGCGGCGTGACGTCGTTTGGCGAGCGGCGGCGCCAGCGGCGGGCCGCGTAAAAGGTCAGACCGGCGTTAAAGAAGAAGAAGAAGATCGTGAGGTAGATGATGAACATAAAGAGCCCATCTACGTCACTGGCGTGGGTTGCGGCCGCATTGGGCAGCAGAAATCTCTCAAACCAATTCATTTTGCAGTCACCATTGGACGAATCCTTGCCGCAGCCGCCCGTTCACGGCGCCAGAGGCCGTACAAGACAAAACCGAGGATAAGAACAGTCAGCGCGCCGCCGATGCGCATGAAGTTTTCCGCGAACGGCACGTAGCCCTTGGCCGCAGGGTCATAGTGATAGCAGAACAAAAGAATTCTGTCGGTGACGCCGAACTGTTCCTTCGCCGCCTCCGTCAGGCCAAGGCGAATATCCATCGGTTTGAATTGGACGCCGTATAGATAGCGGCACACGCGGCCCTCCGGGCTCAGAATGAACACGACAGCGGGATGCGCGAACTGACCCGTCTGCTCGTCGAACTTGTAGCCGAAACCCACCTGGACCGCAAGCTTCCGCGCATTGTCCGAGTTGTCGGACAGGAAGTGCCACCCGGGCGCTGGGCGTCCAAAGCTCTCCAGATATGCTGCCTTTTTCTCACGAGCCAGTTGGAAGTTCTCCGTCGGATCGAAGCTGATCGTCACGATCTCATATTGGTCGCCGGGCGTCCAATCGAGCTTTCGCAGCGATTGGACCTGAGCGTTCAGCACCACATTGCACAACATCTTGCAGGTGTAATAGACGAGGTTCAGGAGTACCGGCCGGCCCGCATGAAAGTACTCCTTCAGTGCATGCGGGTAGCCGTCCTCGGCGATAAAAGTGAGATTCAGATCCACCTTCTGATTGAGGTGCTCGGTGACGCCGACCTGTTCCAGTTCCAGCGGCTTGCGCTCTTCGGGAGAATCAGCGAAGACGCTCGCGCCCAACGCCACAAAAGCCGCAGCGAGAAAACTACTTTTTCGCAACAGACGCATCGTGTGCAGCCGGTGATCCCTTCGTAATCATTTCGGGCGCGGCAATACTCGCCGCCGTGCCTGTTCCATCAGCTTTCCAGCGCATACCGGCCGCCCCACCGGGCAGTTCCGGTTGGGCCGGATAGGTCTTAGTATTCCAACTGAACTGGCCATGCTTCGCTTCCAGTTCGACAAGCTCCATGGCGCGTTCTACGCTCAGGCGAACCATGCCTTTCTGCTTATCGATGTAACCGTACTTGTGAAGTTGCTCATCTTCTCTCTCATGAATCGCGATCAGCTCCTTACTGGCCACGCCGCTGTACTGGCTGAACTCAACCTGTTCGTAGTAGACGTTAAAGAACCAGTAAACCCCGCCGCATAAAGCGGCCAAGATGATCACTGTCGTGACGGCAATGACGACAATCATACCGGCTTTCGGATCGCGGTGGTCGAAATCCACAGCCGTCTGGAATTGGACGTCTTTGCGAACATCTTGTTCAATGTCTGCCATTCATTCCTCCTGACGGCCCTAAGCGTTATGGAAGGCCAGACACTGCTTCAGGCGTGGATCGCCCACGGGCACCAGAGGCGTTTCGCGGAAGCTCGACCAGAATACCAGGCTCATCGTAGCGGCGATCGCGACCAGGCAGACAGGGCTGAGCCAGTGCATGCCGAAGCCACGCTGATAGAAGACAGGCATTACCTGCCAATAAAGATCAACGTAATGCATAAGAAGCAGCCAGCCGGCGAAAAAGGCCAATGCACCGCGGTTCCGTTTGAGGGCGCGCGGCAACATGGCGAACAAAGGGATCAAGAAGTGACCGGCAATGAGTAATAGAGCCACATACAGCCACGAACCATCGATGCGCCGCTTGAACCAGATGGTCTCTTCCGGCATGTTTGCGTACCAGATCAGCATGTACTGGGAAAACGCGACATAGGCCCAAAACACCATCAGCGTGAATAGCCACTTACCGAGATCATGATAATGCTCAGTGTTAACCGTGTTCAAAAGATAACCATTCGCCCGGAGCCACAGACAGACGATAATGAGAACCGCCATGAAGCCCATTGCTCCGCCCGCAAGGAAGATCACTCCGAACATTGTCGAGTACCAGCGCGCGTCGAGCGACATGATCCAGTCAAAGGAGGCCACCGAGCCGCCGATGAAGAGCAATAGGACCCCTGGCGCACTCCAGCGCTCGGCGCTTAAGGTCTGCTGTACGGATCCGGAATCGTCCTGCCGACGTGATTTGTTGTATAGGATCAGCGCCCACAGGCTGAATAAAGCGATTACCAGAAAGCCGCGAATCGCAAACCACTGGTCATTGAGGTAGCCGAGTTTTTGTCTGAGCAGCGGGTCCTGAGCGGCATCCGCGTGCGACCACGCATATAAGTAATGCAGACCAAAGGTAAGCGGCGCGAACAACAGCAGAAAGAGCGGCATGGTCCGCATCAGCGCCTCCATCAACCGCCGCACCGTTACGCTCCAGGCGGCGCCCGTCAGATGCTGCAGCATCACGTAGAACAAGGCACCGATGGCGACGCTGATGCAGAAAAGAAAAGCGACAAGATAGGACGAGAAAAAGCTCTCAGGCTCACTCACGCAGCCGATGATAGCGGCGATCCAGCCAATGATCGCAATGAAGAGCATTGAGTTCCGCACGCGCACCCAAGTGTCCACGGGGACGAAGTATGTGTCATTCGCACGAGGGTGCGGAGCGCTGGAATGTGCGATTTTAGGGGATTGCGCCATGGTCTACCTCAACCTCGTCTGAACCTCGGGCGGGACATCAGCCAACTTGCCCAGCCATGTACGCTGCAACACGCGTACGTACGCGACAATGGCCCAGCGATCCTTTTCGGTAATCTGAAACCGGTAGCTGGGCATACTCCGGCGTCCGTTCGTGACAACATGGAACAACTCACCATCCACGAAGCCGACGATCCGCTCGTCGTGCAGGTTGCCCGGAATCCAGTTGCTCTTTGCCGGAACCACTCCGTGGCCAGAGCCGGTCCGGTCGTGGCATGGTGAGCAATAAACATTGAACTTGGCTTCACCGCGCTCCAGCAGCGCGCGGTCCATGGGCACTGGATTCCTGGCAACATACGTTCCATCAGTTTCGATGCCGGTCGAGTACGGAACATCCGGACTGTAGGTCTCTTGCGCCACCGTGTGGGCCACGGGGCGGCGGCTGCCGCGGCGGTCGGAGAAGAACGGGCTCTCGCTCTCATACTTCACTTTGTCCTGTTTCTTCATGTCAGGGAAGATCCAGAAGGGAGGCTCGCGCGTAGGAAAGTTCGCACAGGCTGCGCTGAGCAGACTTAGAGCGATGACCGCGAGGGCAGTGACCGTGCGCTTGTTGGCGATTGGGAAGTCCATGACTTACAGGTCGACTCCTCAGGCTTCGACCAATTCCGTGTGGCGGCTGCCGAGCGAATCGAGCAGCGTCCTTACTTCCTCGCCTCTGAACTTCGGATCGGCCGCCTCGACAGCGAGCAAGAACCTATCGTTGGTAGCGCCTTCCGACTGTGAGTAGTTGAAAAACGGATGATAGTAGGTGGGCAACCGGTTGAGATGAAACATACCCAGGACGGCCCCGAAAGCACCGAACAATATTGTCAGCTCGAACATGATCGGTACCGAAGGTTCAAGAGCAAATAGCGGTTTGCCGGCGATTACGAGCTTGTAGTCTACCGCGCCGGTCCACCACTGCAGCGCGAGTGCGCTCGCCAGCCCTAGAAGCGCGGCCACGATGACAATCCGTCCAAGCGGCGAGCGCGGCTCACCCAGGGCCTCGCCAATGCCGTGAATGGGGAAGGGCGAGTAGGCTTCGAGTTTCGTGAAACCGGCTGTGCGCAGAGTACGGATGGCGCGCAGCAGATCGTCAGGAGATTCGAAGTCACCGACGACACCATAGCACTTAATCTCAGCGGCAGACTTGAGAAACGCGGGTACTGGCAGCTTGTCGAGAAAGCTCGTGCTCATTCGTGAGCTCCCTTCTGCTGTTGGTTCTGCTGATATAAAACGCCTTTGATCTCGCTCATCGCGATGGCGGGCAAGAAGCGCAGGAACAACAGGAAAAGCGTGAGGAACATGCCGATGGTGCCAGCGAACGTGCAAATATCTACCCAGGTCGGAGTGAAATAACCCCACGAAGCAGGCAGAAAATCGCGGTGCAGCGAGGAGGCGATGATGACAAAGCGTTCGAACCACATGCCGATGTTGATGAAGATAGCCAGGATGAACATCAGCGCAGGCGTCGTGCGAAACTTACTGAACCAGAAGAGTTGCGGCACTACGACGTTGCAGGTAATCATCGTCCAATAGGCCCAGCAATAGGGTCCAAAGGCGCGATTCATGAAGGCGAAGCGCTCATAGGGATTGCCGCTGTACCAGGCGATAAAGAACTCGGTTGCGTAGGCGAAGCCGACGATAGAGCCGGTCGCAAGTATTACCTTGCACATATTCTCGAGGTGCTTGATCGTGATCAGGTTTTCCAGGTTATAGACCCAGCGCGCAACGGTCATCAGCGTTACAACCATCGCGAAGCCGGAGAAAATTGCGCCAGCGACAAAGTACGGAGGAAAGATTGTCGTGTGCCAGCCGGGCAGCACCGCGGTAGCAAAATCGAATGACACGATTGAGTGCACGGAGAGTACGAGAGGCGTGGAAAGGCCAGCTAGAATCAAGTACGCCAATTCATAATGCCGCCACTGCGACGCGGAGCCGCGCCAGCCCAAGCTCAGCAGTCCGAACACCAGCTTGCGGATTCGATTCGTCGCCCGATCGCGCAGCGTTGCCAGATCGGGAATGAGACCGGTAAACCAGAACAGTGCCGAAACGGTCGCATAGGTCGAGACCGCGAATACGTCCCACATCAAAGGACTGCGGAAGTTCTGCCAGAGGTGCAGGTACGAATTCGGCAGCGGGAACAGCCAGTAGATCGCGCGCCACGGTCGACCGGTGTGGAACAGCGGATAGATGCCCGCGCTGGCAACGGCAAACAGCGTCATCGCCTCGGCCGCGCGGTTGATCGAAGTCCGCCACTTCTGGCGGAACAGGAACAGAATCGCCGAGATGAGTGTTCCAGCATGGCCAATGCCGATCCACCAGACGAAGTTGGTGATGTCCCAGCCCCAGCCAACCGGGTTGTTATTGCCCCACACGCCGATGCCGGTAGTGACGAGATACGTCAAACATCCGAAGAGCATCAGCGTCATGAGGCTCGTGACAGCAATCGCGTAGTACCACTGCTTCGGCGGCTTGTTCTCCGTAATGGCGCTGACCTTCTCGCTGACGTCCGCATACGTCATCCCGCCCTGCACCAATGGCGGGCTCAGCTCGAAGTCGTGATCGATGGCCAGGTCTGCCATGGACTAGGGATTCTCCTTTTCCGCGGCGGGCTCTAGCGCGGGATTCGGATTGCGCAGCCGGGCGAGGTAAGTGGTGCGGGGGCGAATGTTCAATTCGCCAAGCAGTTCGTAATCGCGGGCCTGTTTCTTCAGCTTCGACACGCGGCTTTGGGGGTCGTTGATGTTTCCGAAAACGATCGCGTCGGCGGGGCAGACCTGCTGGCAGGCGCTCACGACTTCGCCCTCCCGCAGCAGCCGCCGCCCATCTGCATTAGCCGCGATCTTGCCGCGCTCGATGCGTTGTACGCAGTACGTACACTTCTCCATCACGCCCCGCATACGCACCGTCACATCCGGGTTGAAGACGAGCTTGCGGACTTCCGGCACGTCCTTGTTCCATGCCAGGAAATTGAAGCGGCGCACTTTGTAAGGGCAGTTGTTCAGGCAGTAGCGCGTGCCGACGCAGCGGTTGTACGCCATGTCGTTCAGACCTTCGGGGCTGTGCGACGTCGCCGCCACGGGGCACACCGACTCGCAGGGCGCGTTCTCGCACTGCTGGCACGCCATCGGCTGCGTCACCACCTGCGCTTCCTCGTCCGAGCCCGTGTAGTAGCGGTCCAGACGGATCCAATGCATCTCGCGTCCGCGTCGCACCTGGTCCTTGCCGACCACCGCGATATTGTTCTCCGATTGGCACGCCACCAGGCACGCGTTGCAGCCAATGCAGGCGCTCAGGTCGATCGACATGCCCCATTGGTAGCCCTTCGAATAGTCGTGGAAGGGGAACAGCGTGAGGCCTTTGGGCGACTCGGCCATCTCCTTGATGGCCGCGGGTTCCTTCTGGTATTCCTCGCTGCTGGCCTCGCGCACGATGGGCCGGCCTTCCATGCGGTGGTGCTCCTGCGTCGTGACTATCTGATACGTTTCGCCGGTCTTTTTCAAGTCCACTTGAGATACGAGGAAAAAGTGATCCGTGGTGCGCAAGCCCTCCACGCGATGCCCGACGCCCTGTCCCACGCGCCCGCAAGCCGCGCGTCCATAACCCAGAAAGAGCGAAATCGAATCGTCGGCATGGCCCGGCTGCACCATCACCGGCACGTCGATCTTCTGTTGGCCCTTCGAAAGCGAGACCAGATCGCCGTCCCGCAAACCCAACTTGCCGGCCGTGGTCTTGCTGATCAGCGCGACGTTATCCCAGACGACTTTGGTCATCGGATCAGGCGCTTCCTGCATCCACGCGTTGTTGGCGAATCGTCCGTCGTAGGCGCTGTGGCTCGGATAAAACGCTGCTTCGAGACCTGCCCGCGCCGGTTCGATCCGCCCCGCCGCCGCGGCCAACGCTTTCTTTGCATCGACAGGCACACTCACCGCCGCTGCCTTGGCCTCGGCCACGATGCCGTCGAACAATGAAGCCTTCCATCTCTTCTCGCGCTCCGCGGCCGGCCACTGTGCCGTCCAAAAGGCATTGACCAATCCGTAGCCTGTGGCCGGTTCCCTGCCCGCGACCAGCGCGGCCACTTCCAGCACGCTCCTGCCGCCGTACAGCGGCTCGATCATCGGCTGCTGAATCGAAGCCGTGCCATCGAGGGCCCGCGCATCGCCCCAGCATTCCAGCGCGTGCGCCATCGGCAACCGCCACTCACTCGCCAGCCAGGTCTCGTTCTCCTCCTCGGTCAGCGCGACGCTCGCCGCGGCCTTCTTGACGGCCGCGCCAAAGTTCAGGTCGGTGGGCATCGTGTAGACCGGGTTGCCGCCGAGCAGGACCAGCGTCTTCACTTTGCCGGCATCGAGGTCCGCCACAAGCTGTTTCACTTGCTCCAGCGAGTTCGTCAGCTCGCTGGGAGGCTTGGTGAACGCCACCGTTTGTCCAATGTTGCCCAGCGTTGCGTTGATCGCGAAAACCAGCGCATGCACCGCAGCGGGCTGCCTCGGCCCCGCGACCACGATCGATTTGCCCTTGTGTTCGGCCAGATCCTTGGCCAGTTCCGTGACGAACTTGCCGGTCTTGTCCGCAGCATTGCCGAGCACCTTCAGCTCTTTGCCGGAGACGTTCAATTCCTTGGCCAGTTCGAGCGCCAGCGCGCCGGCATCGCCGACTTTCACGCGCAGACGGTGATCCGCCATCGCGCCCGTCAGCGAGTAATTCGCCTCCGCCACGTACAGCCGGTTCATCTTGTCGCCCGGTTGCTCAACACGCCGGCGTTTTGAAAACTGCTTCACCGGCAGGATGCTGGCAGAGTCGAGGCCCAGGAAATCGCAGTCCAGCGAGAACACGACGTCGGCTTTGTCGAACACGAAGTGCGGCTCGACACTCTGCCCCGTGGCCAGCGCTGCTCCGGCGCGCGCTGCGTCGAGATTCACCGACTCGTATTCGACCCACAGCGCTTTCGGAAATCTCTTCGACAGATCCGTGCGCACGGACGCCAGCGTTGGCGAAGCGTTCCTTTCCGAGACAATTCGCAGGCCCGAGCCGTCGCCCTGCTTGGTAACGTCGAACTCGGCTTTGGCCCACGCGGCGAACTCGTCCCAGCTGCTCCGCGCGCCCTTATGCTGGACTTCCTTCGCGCGATCGGGATCGTACAGGCTCAGCAACGAAGCCTGCAGGTGCGCATTGGTGGCGCCCAGTGAATACGGGTGCTTGGGGTTGCCTTCGATCTTGATCGGACGGCCTTCGATGGTCGTGACAATCACGCCCGCCGCCGTTCCATTGAACGTGGCCACGCTCGCGTAGTGCAGCGGCTGGCCGTGGATGTAACCCTCCGAGGCGCGCGAAAACGGCAGGATTTTCTCGACCGGGCGGCGGCACGCGGTGAGGCCCGCGAGACCGAAGCTCGCGCCCATCAGCTTCAGCAGCGTGCGCCGATTCGTGCCGTCGACCGTAGCGTAGCCCTCGGGGAATTCGCTCGTAACCCACTCCTGGAATTCCGGCGTCGCGGCCGCCTGGTCCAGGCTGCGCCAATACTGCTTGCCCGTCAGCCGGGTCGGATTGATTTCAACGAGAGGCTTCATCGCGTGCTGATCCGTTCTTCTGCCGCTTGCCGGCTAGCGGTGGCACCCCGAGCAATTCGTCGGAGGATTGATGTGCTTGGCCTGAATCAGTTTCCATCCCAATTCCGCCGGGTCGCCTTCGGGCTTCCAATCCAGCTTGGTTACGAATTCGACAGGCCGAACGTTCGGCGCCGGGTTGCGGTGACAATCGAGGCACCACGCCATGGAGAGCGGCTGGACCATCCTCACCTCCACCATCTGGTCGACCCGGCCGTGGCAGCTCACACAGGAGACGCCGGCCGTCACGTGCGCCTGATGA